>Ga0114931_10011698_pt1 | contig 10341 bp, 9 predicted proteins | sample 2SBtaG_FD_89579 | JGI IMG/M metagenome (GOLD analysis project Ga0114931, IMG submission 89579) | Deep subsurface microbial communities from Kolumbo volcano to uncover new lineages of life (NeLLi) - 2SBTROV14_V59a metaG | ecosystem: Environmental > Aquatic > Marine > Volcanic | place: Kolumbo... | reverse complement strand
TATTTGGTATCTTTGAGTGTCGATTAATTGTCGGTAATTCATCGGCTTCAGATTTTTTTCAAATATCGGAAAGCTAGCTTTCCGATATTTGTTATCTGTTGCACTTATTGTTTGAACTTAGTACTTTAAACTAGAGCGTATTTATAATTTGTAAAGCAGTTGAACAAAGATTTTTAACTGCTAAAGGGATATCCCAATTTTCTTTATTACGTTTTTCTACTTTATTAGAAATAGCTCTTACTTGAGCACAGGTAATTCCTTCAAAAAGACAAGCATAAAAGAAAGCAGCACCTTCCATACTTTCTATTTGAGGGTTAAACATTTCTTTAATTTTTGTAATAGAAATCTCATCACCATGAGTTGTATTTACCGTAATCCCTGTAACTCGTTTAAGTTGACTAATTGTTGCATTTTCTGGTGCAATGGTATTTTTCATCTCTCCATGATTAAGAATGTAATCTTCATCTTCAATCAAATCCATATCAATTAAAGATAAAAACGATTCTCCATCTTCAGCACCTAATTCTGAAATCTGATCTAAAACCACATGAACCACTTCTCCAATTTTTAACCCCTCATCAAAACTACCTACCAACCCCAAATTAATGGATAAATCATACAATGTTGTGTTCAATGTTTTTCCCATCCAATAGGCTGTACAGGTCATCCCTACTCCAGGAATTAACACATCTATTTGATGGTTTTTGTAGGTATACCGTTTCAATTTCTGATTCACTTCTTCCTCGAATTGAAATAGTAATAACAAAGGTTCAACTTCCAAGTATGTAGCAGAAACAAGTAATATTTTCATTATTAAATAGTTTATAAAGTGTAAAGTTTATAAAGTTTATGGAATAAGCTATCACTAAACTCCTCCTAACTTTTAACCCTACAAATTAAATATCAATAAAACGAAGGTGTTACTTCTTTTTCAATAAAATTAATTCCATAATTCTCTAATTCATTTAGAATTGGCGTATAAATCTCTTTAGAAATTGGAATATGTACTCCAGGAGTGGAAATGGTTCCGTTCAGAATCATTTTTGTAGCTATAGCCACTGGCAATCCTACTGTTTTTGCCATGGCTGTATATTTTTGATCGTCACCTTTAACTACCATGGAGGAATGAATTTCTTTATCTTCTCCATTGAGTTTAAAAGTGAAACGGTGCCACATGGCAATCATGTCTTTATCGTCCTGATCTAGCGTCCATTTTTGCTCCAAAATGTGCTGTAATATCTGAGCTGGTGTAGCACCCTTTATGCCGATTTTTGTATTCTCAAAAATTCCTAACCACTCAAATTTATCAAACAATTCCGGTTCGTCTTGACGAATATTTAAGTAATGTTTGAACTTTAATTCTACAGAATCGTTTTGATTGTACCCTAAAAAAGAGTTAATAAATTCCCTGTACGTCATCTCTTCTGAGCCCTCCATAATATAGCTGTCATCCGTTGCTCCTAATTGAATAAACATATCCCATGCTTTGCAGTAACCAGGCCGCCTTAATGTGCCTCGGTACATAGTAGGAATATCTTCTAGGCCGTAAATTTTTAAATAAGACAGCGAATCTCGATTGGCATATCCTTCAAACTTCCCATAATTGTCTATTTCTATAACCTCTGTTCTTCTAAACAACTTATGATAAGGAATGTATTTGTATTGGCCTTCTTGAATAAATTTTGCTGTTCCTTGGCCAGCCAACACCACATTTCTAGGGTTCCAAGTAAACTTATAATTCCATGGGTTGTTATCACATTCTGGAGCAACTAAGCCTCCTGTAAATGTTTCAAAAGCATGTAACTCTGCTCCTGAATCTTTAATCTGATCAATCACTCGCATCGCTGAAAGGTGATCAATTCCTGGGTCAACACCAATTTCATTCATAATAATGATTCCAACGGCCTCAGCCTCTTTATTTAATGCTTTCATCTCATCAGAAACATAAGATGCTGTTACCATATGCTTTTTATACTTCACACAATCCTTAGCAACAGAAATATGCATATGAGCAGGTAGCATTGAAATAATAATATCGTTTTCATCTATTAATCGATTTCTTTCTTCATCATTATTCACGTCAAAAGCAATTCCCTTAGCTTTTTGATGATCGTCAATTGCTTCCATAGCAAACTCTTTAGATTGGTCTGCCACAGTAACAAACCAATCTTCAACCTCAGCATTAAAAAGTAAATATTGAATTAATGAAGATGTATATCTTCCAGCTCCTATTACGAGTATTTTTTTCATCTTTTAAAGTCTATTCTATTACTTCTATATTCGATATAAAATTAAAAATATATTCATAGTAATAATCGATTTTTAAGAACTAAATACTATTCCTAGATTTGTTAAAAAGTTATCGATGAAAAATGTAATTATTAAAGCTGGTTTTTTAGGTGGAATAGCCGTTCTAGGTGGTGCTTTTGGAGCTCATGCATTGAAAGAAATATTAACCCTAGAGCAGCTAGCTAGTTTCAATACTGGCGTGCGCTATCAACTCATTCACGCTATAGTTTTATTGGTCATCTCTCTCTTAGCCATAAAGCATGAGTCTAAGCAGTTTAAAATTGCCGCTCAATTATTTTTCTGGGGAGTTATTTTATTTTCAGGATCCATCTATCTACTTACACTTAAAAACATTACAGGCATGGAGGCTTTAAAATTTGTTGGTCCGATAACACCAATAGGTGGAGCATTAATGATTGTAGGGTGGATATATGTTATTCTTGGTGGAGTAAAAATAAAGACATCCTAACTCGTATGGTCAATGGTAATTACCCATTTACCATTAATTTTCTTCCAGTATAAAGCAAAATAACCATTAGGGTTGTCTTCTTCTCGAGCTAAACTCCATCTCCCTAACACATAAGCTGTTTTTCCATTTACTTCCAATTGTATAACATCAAATGACAACGTCCCCATCGCAACCTTATCAGGATAAGATTTTTTATAATTATCCAACGTGGTTTGCCAACCATATTTTATCCCACTTTTACCTACAAACATTAAAGAATCAGACTGCCAATAGCCTTGCATAAATCCTTCTACATTGCCGTCACTCCAGTCCTTTTCTTGTTGCTTCATCACCTGAAGTATTGCTTCTTTTTCATTTTCAATGCCTCCACAAGAAAACATAAATAGTAGTAATGCCACTATAATAATTTGTTTCATTTTTTGTATATAAAAAATCCCGTACTTGAATCAAATACGGGATTAAATTACTGTTTATTAAAGTTATCTCACAATTAATTTTTCAGTTAATTTCTGATCTCCAGAAATTAATGTTACCATATAAAATCCTCGAGACAATTTAGAATCAAATGTTAATGAAGTTCTCATGTTTTCGCTCTCATTATTTAAATCCTTGTATAAAATTGTTTTTCCAGAAACATCAGTAACATAACTTTAGCACTTGGAACAATCCCTTCTAATTCTAAATTAAATGATTCTCCTTCATTGGGGTTAGGGTAGATAGCCATCGACAGTACATTTTCAAAATCACCTTCAGCTTGGTGTGCTGAATAATTATTATTGATTTTCTGAGAAATTAATAATGGGTCTGCTGGGGTTGTTATTGGACAAGAAGAACCATAATCCGTCCAAGAACCATCAATATAAGCTCTAGCGCTAAGATCATAGGTAGTGCTTGACACCCAATTATTCATCTGAGAAATCTTAAAATAAGCAACTGAATTGATTCGTGTACTAACCTCATCACCCGTACTCTGCTCTGTTAATTTAAATTGATATGATGTTGCTGTTGGAATATTTGTGCAATAAGTATATGAATTAACAGAAGCAATAGTAGTATTACATTGTGCACTATTTATCACTATTGTAGGAACATTTGTTGGGGTAGTAATTGGACAAGAAGGACCATAAGCTGTCCAAGCACCATCAATATAAGCTCTTGCACTAAGGTCATAAGTGGTATTGTATGACCAATTATTCATTTGAGACAACTTAAAATAAGAAACCACATTAGTTCGAATACTTATTTCATTCCCTGTACCCTGCTCAGTTAACCTGAATTGGTGATATGTTGCTGTTGGAACAGCTCCACAATAAATAAATGAATTAAGAGAAGAAATGGTAGTATTACATTGGTTACTATTTATTACTACGGTAGGGACTATTGCTGGAGTTGTAATAACACAAGGAACTCCAAATTCAGACCAAACTCCACTAACATAAGCCCTAGCACTCAAATTATATGCCGTGTTATACTCCCAGCTATTCATTTGGGATAGCTTAAAATAAGCAACCCCATTAATTCGTCTACTTATCTCATTACCTGTACCAATCTCAGTTAATCTAAACTCATATGATGTTGCGGATGGAACAGTATAACAATAATTAAATGAATGAACAGAAGAAGCAGTAGTATTACACTGATTAGAAACAATACTAGGGCCTGAACAGCTATTAACCGTAACATACCCCACTTTAATTTCATCATCACTACCACTAGCATTAGTAGCAGTTAACTGAACCTGATAAGTTCCTGCTGCATCAAATTGTACGTCCGGATTTTGAGAACTAGAAGAAGTGGAATTAATGTAAGTTACTGTAGATGGCGTAAAAGTCCATGACCATGAAGTAGGCGTATTGGTAGAAGCATCTGTAAAAACAGTAGAGCTACCATTACAAACTGTAGTTGTAGAAGCATTAAAATCAGCTACAGGAGGAGCTGCAACATTAGGCTCAATATATAACTTGTAATCTTCAGCTTGACCATATGTTGGGTTCCCACAACTAGTAGGAACAGGGCCACTATGCAAATCTGAAACCACCCTCATTCTAACCGAAGAATCATAATTAATTGAAGGTGGGTAAATTAAGGAAACATTAACAACACTACTAGCAGCATGTCCTGATGAAACATGTTGTTGTTCATTGGTATCATCAAAATCACCATCATTATTCCAATCTATCCAGACTCCTAATTGATGAGTTACCCCAGGGTTATTATTATATCCAACAGTAACATCCATAGAATTACCCACAGTTGCATCTATTGAAAAATATTGAGCACAATTACCACTATTGTCTAAATATCCATTAGGATTATTATCTCCTAAAGCTCCCAATGTAGAAACAATAAACCCATTTAACTCTACATCAAAAACTCCAGAACTATTAAACGCATTTGTTGATGTTGGCGTACAAGATGCTGCAGCAATAGCTGGCGTACTTAAAGGAGCCTCATCTCCTCTTGAAGCAACAATTGATGTATTGGCTAAAGCAGCTCTTACTCTTGTTTTTTGATCACTAGTTAACCGGTCTGTGCAACTAAAATAACTCATGTAATTATTTCTAGTATTAATCCCGTAAGGATTATTGCTATTACAATCATTATTTGTAGGACAAGTACTTGTATGTCTTTTATGCGTTTCCGTATCTGCACATCCATCACTACCCGTTCCAACTCCAACATCATCCGGGCATGTACTACCTGTACCATCTCCTTGAAAAGTGTGATATAAATGTAAATAATGACCAAATTCGTGAACTACAGTTCCTCCATCTCCATTGCTATTCAACCCCCAGCCGTTAGTATTACCAGGATCATAGCCAAAAACGCTAGCCATCATCACTGAACCATTATAAGCATTTCCACTAAAGAAACTTGCATACCCTTGATAGCCTGCACCTCCATTATTTCCATCTATCTCCGATACAATCCAAATATTGCAATATTGTGTTTCATCCCACCTACTTAAATCTTTTAAGGTGTTTTCATCTGCTCCAGCAGTATCGAAAAATACCCCATCAGTAGAATAATTTGGCACTCCAGATGCATCAACCCTATTAATACCATCGGTAGCAATACAACTAGGGTTTTGTTTAGCCAATGCAAATTGGACTTCAAAATCAATCGGGCTGTTAGGATCTAAACCTCTATACACTTCATTTAATCGATCTATTCCACTTTGAATTTGCGCATCACTAATATTTGTTCCAACCCCTTCAGCTTCACCTAAATGAAGCACGTGCACTACAACAGGTATTGTGTAAACACCTCCTGCTTTATTATTTACAGCTCCACTTTTTATAAATTGTTGAATCTTATTTTCAAATAGTTGTTCATTTTTAACAAACTGAGGATCTTGCTGTGCCTTAGATCGTTGAACATCAAATCCACATTGAGCCATTGAAAAACTATAAGTAGTTAGCGTAAGAATTAAAAAGGAGAATAACTTTTTCATAGATATGATTTTAGTGTTTACGTAAAAATAAATTATGCTTAAGACAGAATAAAATTTATTGTCTTTTAAACTTTATAAAAGTTAGATAATTTTACTAGTAAAGGTAATACGAAGAAGGTTATCGAAAAGTTGCTTAATTATTGAAATAAACTCAATAATTTTTGGGTTAAGGTTTTAATTTACTAATTAACTCAACTATGGTTAGGCTTTCTTGCTCACCCGTCTCCATATTTTTAACGGTTAGTTTTTCCGATTTCATTTCATCACTTCCCACCAAAACCACGTATTGAATTCCTTTGTTGTTGGCAAAATTCATTTGGCGTTTCATCTTTACCGCATCAGGATAAATTTCAGCATTGATATCAGCGTCTCTTAATTGATAAAGCAGCGGTAAACAATAAGTTTCTTCTTCCTTTCCAAAATTAATGAACAACACCTGAGTAGAATCCTCTTTAAATTCTGGGTATAAATCATTATCTAACAATACATCATAGATACGATCAGCCCCGAAAGAAATACCCACACCAGAAACACCTTTCAACCCAAATTTACCTGTTAAATCATCGTATCTTCCACCTCCACAAATACTCGGGAAATTCTCCACTTTTACTTCGATAATGGTTCCTGTATAGTAACCTAAACCACGTGCTAATGTTGGGTCGAATAATAAACTCTCATCTTTTAATCCAACTTGATTTATTTTTTCCTTTACATATTCAAGTTCTATTATTCCTTGAAGTCCTAATTCAGAATTAACAAACTTTTGCTTTAAAAGTTTAATTGGGTTTGAATCTGTAATTAGTTCTCTTATAAAATTAGAGAAATCCGTTGGAAATGATTTTTTCTCTAACTCTTGTACAACACCATCAATCCAAATTTTATCTAATTTATCAATTATAACAGTCATCTCTTCTAATCGATCTTCGATTCCGAAAGATTCAGCTATTCCCGCTAATACTTTTCTATTATTAATAGAAACCGTATAGTTTAATTTTCCTTGAAACAACTCACTAAAAACATCATCAATTATCTTAATTAGATCCACCTCGTTGAGCAATGAATCAGATCCAATAATATCCGCATCACATTGGTAAAATTCTCTATACCTTCCTTTTTGAGGACGATCAGCTCTCCATACGGGTTGTATTTGAAACCTACGAAATGGAAAAGTAATGTTATTTTGATTTTGCACTACGTAACGTGCAAAAGGAACCGTTAAGTCGTAGCGTAATGCTTTTTCAGCAATAGAACGTGTTAAGGCATTTAAGTTTTTATTTGACAAAGTCTTTTCATCTGCTTTCTTCAAATAATCGCCACTATTTAAAATCTTAAAAATAAGGGTATCACTTTCTTCTCCTCCTGTCCCAATTAAGGTGTTTAAGTTTTCCATAGCAGGAGTTTCAATCTGCTGAAACCCATACCTCTTATACACCTTTTTAATGGTATCGAAAATATAGTTTCTTCTGGCCATCTCTGCAGGAGAAAAATCTCTTGTCCCTTTTAGTATGCTCGGCTTGTTACTCATCATTTAAATTCTGTTTGCTAAATTAATAATCTATTGGGTTAAGGCATATTTTATTGTAAATAATATTACTTTTAGGGATGAATTTCGAAGAAGCCAAAAAATATATCCTTTCTAGGCTAGAAAATGAACTCAGTCCGAGTTTGCATTACCACGGAATTCATCATACCATTGACGTTTACGAGGCTGCAATCAAGCTAGGGGAATTAGAAAATTTATCCGAAGAAGAAAAAACCATCATTAAAACAGCAGCTCTTTATCATGATGCTGGTTTCATATATCAATATGAAAAAAATGAGCCTCTTGCGGCTAATTTAGTCCAAGAAATTTTACCATCGTTTAATTATAACGACCATGCCATCAAAACCATTACTAAGATCATTCTAGCCACTGAATTGACAGCTAGACCTCAAACATTACTAGAAAAAATAATGAGTGATGCCGATTATGATTACCTAGGAAGAGAAGATGTTAAATCGATTGCAAAAACTTTATATAAAGAATTACTGGAAAATGGACTTCACTTTTCAGAAACACAATGGAACAAGTTTCAAATTAAATTTTTAAATAAGCATGAATACTACACTTTTTCTGCAATAAATTTAAGGCGAGAAAATAAGTGGGCCTACATGCGCTACTTAAAAACCTTATCAACTAATTCTTAACCAACTTCTTGTATTTAAATCGTTGTGGTTCCGTACCTAAACGCTTTCTTCTGTTTTCTTCATAATCAGAATATGACCCTTCGAAAAATACCACTTCAGAATTTCCTTCAAATGCCAATATATGTGTACATATTCTATCCAAGAACCATCTATCGTGAGAAATAACAACAGCACAACCTGCAAAATGCTCCAACCCTTCTTCTAAGGCTCTAATTGCATTGACATCTAAATCATTGGTAGGCTCATCCAACAATAAAACATTGGCTTCTTGTTTAATCGCCATAGCTAAGTGTAACCTATTTCTTTCTCCTCCTGATAATATCCCTACTTTTTTATTTTGATCTGACCCTGCAAAATTAAATCGTGATAAATAAGCCCTAGAGTTGATTGTTCTTCCTCCAAATTCCATCATTTCTGTTCCTCCAGAAAATACTTCGAATATTGTTTTGTCTGGATCTAAATCTTCGTGAGATTGATCTACATAACCTAACTGAACCGTTTCACCCACTTTAAAACTTCCTGTATCTGAAGTTTCTTCTCCCATTATCATTCTAAATAAGGTGGTTTTTCCAGCTCCATTCGGACCAATAATCCCCACAATTCCTGCTGGAGGTAATTTAAACGTTAAGTTTTCGTATAACAACTTATCGTCATATCCTTTAGAAATGTCATTTACATCTAAGACTTCATTTCCTAAACGAGGTCCATTAGGAATAAATAATTCCAGTTTAGCTTCTTTATCATTAGCGCTCTCACTCAATAGCTTATCGTAGTTTGCTAAACGTGCTTTCGATTTTGTTTGTCGCCCTTTAGCATTCATTCTTGTCCATTCGAGCTCACGCTGCAATGTTTTTCTTCGTTTGCTCTCCGTTTTTTCTTCTTGAGCTAATCGTTTTGATTTTTGATCTAACCAAGAAGAATAGTTTCCTTCCCAAGGAATACCATGACCTCTATCTAATTCCAGTATCCAGCCAGCTACATTATCTAAAAAATACCTGTCGTGCGTAATGGCTATTACTGTTCCTTTGTATTGTTGTAAATGCTGCTCCAACCAATAAACAGATTCTGTATCTAAATGGTTGGTTGGCTCATCTAATAATAAAATATCAGGTTGTTTTAGTAATAACCGACAAAGTGCTACTCTTCTTAATTCCCCTCCTGACAAGTTTTTCACTAAAGCATCTTCTGGTGGACAATTCAACGCATCCATTGCTCTAGATAATTTAGTATCTAACTCCCAAGCATCTAATGCATCAATCTTATCTTGTAACTCTGCTTGACGCTTCATTACTTCTTCCATCTTATCTGGGTTGTCTAATACTTCAGAATCTCCAAAACTATTGTTTACTGCTTCATATTCAGCTAACACATCGATAGTTTCCTGTGCTCCTTCTTGAACAATTTCTTTTACCGTTTTTGTTTCATCCAACTTTGGTTCTTGCTCCAAATACCCTACAGAATACCCAGGAGAAAAAGTAACATCACCCTGATACTGTTCTTCAACACCAGCTATAATTTTCATTACAGTTGATTTACCAGAACCGTTTAATCCAATAATTCCAATTTTTGCTCCATAAAAGAAAGACAAGTAAATGTCTTTTAGAATCACATTTCCATTAGGCAATGTTTTGCCTACTTTGTTCATTGAAAAAATTACTTTTTTATCGTCACTCATTTTTATGTAGATTACGTCATTGTGAGGTACGAAGCAATGTTATTATTGAGATTGCTTCATTTCGTTACACTGCATTCGCAATGACGGGTTAATTATTACTGCAAATATCGCGATTTCATTAAGAGTATTATTATTTTTGGTAATCGCTAGATTCAATTAATAAGTGCAACAGTTTGGTTAAAATTATTTAAAAATACTTCATTAGGGGTTTTATAACCTAATAATTTTCTAGGTCTGTTATTTAATTTACTGATAATCATATTTATA
>Ga0114931_10011697_pt1 | contig 10341 bp, 5 predicted proteins | sample 2SBtaG_FD_89579 | JGI IMG/M metagenome (GOLD analysis project Ga0114931, IMG submission 89579) | Deep subsurface microbial communities from Kolumbo volcano to uncover new lineages of life (NeLLi) - 2SBTROV14_V59a metaG | ecosystem: Environmental > Aquatic > Marine > Volcanic | place: Kolumbo... | reverse complement strand
CTTGTCTGAGAACTAAAAACCTACTGCAAATCCCATAAACATCATAATCTGAACTTATCAAACTTGTTAAATAGCCGTGCTATCTGCCTCATTTGATAAGTCCACCTTATGATGTTTCTGTGATTTTCGCTACGGTTCTATTTCTCAGACAAGCTCCTAGAGCTTGTCTTTTCTGTTTCTACTGATATTCGTTATAAGCTTTATTTATCTGTATATATTAACCACTCATGCCTTTACTTAAATACAAGCTGATTATCTCTATGTTGCAATACAAATCATTCCTATAAGTTTAGTTTATAGGGGGATAATAATTAAAAAATCTAATGATTTTGGAGCAAGAATGATGACTTCCCTACTGAGCAGAATGCTGTGGATAGGCTTTATTGCAATATCACTACAGCACCCTTTATATGCGGCAAACTTACCTGACTGGGTAAAAACAGCAAGAATAGCTAATGCAGAACCCGATGTTGAGTCAGATGATGCTGAACTCAATGGAATTATTGCCTTGCGAAAATCAGAAAATGTTTCCGTGTTGGAGCTAGATCCAGGTTTTAGTGAATATCACAATGATGCTCAATATGCAGCTCGTGTGAATCTGATTAAGAATTTCACTAATAAGGCACACGCAAGCGGTATGAAAACCGTAACGTATATTCCAGCCTTGGAGGTGAATACCGTTAAAGGTGAAATTTTGCCAAACAGCATGTACAAAGATCATCCTGACTGGATCCAAAAAGGATTTAATGGTGAGCCAGCTGTATTTTACGGTTCACAAGAAGACTGGGTAGAACCACAAATGGAAAGTGCGTGGATGTCACCAAACTCTGGCTACCGTAGTTATTTTTTAAATCGCATCAAGCAAATGGCAGCGAGTGGTATAGATGGTATTTGGATTGATGTGCCAGTTTATTATGGGATTAGCAACGAATCTTGGGGTGGAAATGAATCAGGTGCAATAACAGCATTCAAACAATGGGCGAGCAATAATGGCTTTGGTAATGTGACTGCTCCTACAAAAATTAATTGGGATGATAAAAACTTCAAATTATGGATTAAATGGAGGCACGTCAACCTCGCAACATTTATTGATGATGTTCGTAAAGCAGCACAATCGGTTAATCCAAATATTGTATTAATTGACGAGGTGTTCCCCGTTGATAATATGGACTCAACAACAACGGGCTTAGACCAAAGTTGGAGAATCGGTAACGACAATCATGTCAACGTGTGGGAAGTTGATAGTGTCTCAAATACCAAGGCGATGAAATGGTCGAATCAAGAAGATTTTATTAACAAAATAACCATGTACAAATGGGCACGGGGCATTGATCGGGAAAATCCATCGTGGGGCTTTTCTTATGGTAATGAAGAGCTTGATGCTTCTTTAGTCATGAGTGCAGTGGTAACTGCAGGTGTCGCTCCGTTTGAATCTAAAACACCGGGAATGACAGAAACCGTAAAATCTAGCTTCCGTAAAAAGTGGTTTGGTTTCATTAAAGATAATGATGACACATTGCTCAAGCAAAGCCGTGTAGCAAATGTTGGTATTTGGTACAGCTCAACAAGCCGTGACTATCAAGACTTCAAATTAGGTGCTGGTTACGGAATGTACAACACCTACAAATCACCTAATAATGATCCCGACTGGTGGGCACAAGAATTTACAGATACACCTTTAGGGAAGCCTCATCTAGGCGGCTACCGTGGTGCAGCGTATGCCTTATCTAAATTACATGTACCTTATAAAATTGTAGCGGCTCCTAGTCAGCCATCACAAGAATTACAAGATGTACAATTTTTATGGTTACCCAGTGTGGCTGCGATTTCAGATACTGATGCCGCTACCATTAAAAATTTCGTGCAAAAAGGTGGTTTCGTGCTTGCCACAGGGACTGAACCCGGTGTAATGGATGAAAATGGTAAGCTTCGTAATGAAAGTATTTTTAAAGATTTATTCAACTTAACGTCTGGGGCACTACCTGCACCACGAGCCAATCAATACGGGAAAGGTGTTGCTATTTATCGTTCAGATATTTTAGGCAAGGAATTCTTCCCATCTGACGCTGGTATAGAGCTTGCTAACGAAAACTTATCTGACCTTGAACAACTGGTCAGAATTCATGCGGATGACTTACTTATTGTGAAGCCACAAAATGAAGGTATTCATGTTGAAGTTTCGCAGCCATCAACCAGTAAACACTATCTTTATATGACTAACTTCTCAGGTTTGAAGTTACCATTAGTCACGAGTCCGCAAAATGTTGATGTTCAATATCATGCTCCAAAGGGTTATGAAGTCGCAAGTGCTAGAGTAATGACACCCGATAGCAATGCCACAATAGGCAGTGTGGGTGTTAAACAAACCGCACAAGGGTGGTCTGGATTCACAGTAAAAGTGAATCAGTTCTCATTGATTGAACTGACATTGCGTAAGGCTCCTCAAGTGTCAATACCCAAAAGCCCCGCTTTAAAATGGGCATCAGCAGAGCGAAAAGAAGCCGCGGAAAGTGGTCTGAACTTCATTCTTAATAAAATGCGTCACTCAAACAAAGCCGCTCCTTACAAATACGGTGTTTACACTAACTTTTTAAATAATGGCGGCTTAACCGATATCTATGCACACGGTCATCATGTCAGTGCAGAGCACATGGGCTTAACGCTACGAGCATCCGCTTGTATGGGTAATCAAACAGCATGGAATGAATCCTACGAATACATTCGTGATGCGATGGCTGATCCAATGTACTCTGTGGTTAACTGGGCGATTGATCGTGATCGTGATGCTCCGCTCGTTAGTTTTGATGATGCTTGGCTATCTGCCAATGCTCCGTTAGACGATTTTCGTGTTATTCGCGGTTTGCTTGATGGCTTCAACAAGTTCGGTGAAAACAATGCAGAAGACTTGGCTCAACGCCTATTAACCGGCATGTACAACACAACTATTACTGATCGTAATCATAAAGCTAAGATGGACTTCCCGAACTACCTAGATGGCTTGGTTGGCTACGCATGGGACTGGTCGGGAACCACAGATGCAAGCTTAAAGCCAGCAGCGGTTGCAAGTAGTATCGGTAAGTTTAGTATTGATCCGATACCTGTTGATTACAATGATTTGTATACCATGGGTGAGGCGGCAAAACGTGATCCCCGTTGGAATGCTACATTAAATTCAGCGGTAGACTTATTATTAAACTCTGAAGTACCAGCAGTACCTGGTTTGTTCTATAACGGTTTACAAGCAGATGGAAAATGGACGGGCGATTTTGAGAACCGTGATATTAACCAAGGTAAGCATTTAAAGACCATTCAGGTTTTATGGATTGCCTTGCACCTAGCCAATGCATCTGAATTTTCTGATAGCTTGATTCCATCGGCTAAACGATCAAAAGCAAAACAAGCAGCACAACGTAGTTTAGCTTTCTTTAAAAACTACTATCAAGCTCATAACCGTGTTGATGAGTACCTAAGCTTTGCAGGTAAACCTGTAGCAGAATGCGTAAGTGCAAATAATCCTGCGGGTTGTTTAATTGATAAAGATGAAAACTTACTCAATGGTGAGGCTCGTATCTACGCACAAATTGCTCGCCTAGCACTATTGCTTGGCGATAAAACATTCGCCGCAACGGTTATTTCTGACAAAATATTAACAGACCGTATTAGTGATAAGAGTGATCCACGCTACGGTCAAATCGGTGTATCGACAGCATCGCTTAATGATGCAGAAGCATGGAATGTATTGGAATCAACACTAACGCTCTGTTTAGAAGCTCAAGCAGGTGGTGGCACGGGTTCAACAAACAAAGCACCTGTTGCAAAGGCATTAAGTATTACGACAAAGCAGGATACAGTGGTATCTTATAAGTATAATGCAACAGATCCTGATGGTGATACGCTAAGCTATAGCGTAGTTACACAGCCACAACACGGTATATTGGAGGCTTCTGCGTATGCAACTGGCGATGCAGGTCCAATCTTTTCTTATACTTATCGTCCAAATAAAGGTTATGTAGGAACAGATAGTTTCACTTACAAAGCCAATGACGGAAAGCTGGATAGTAATGTCGTAACAACATCCATCACCATTAGTAAAACAAGCACAGGTGGTGTGATTTCTAATCCTGTAACATCGCTTACATTGGATGGTGATCTTGCAGATTGGTCTAATTTAGCGGCTTATCCACGTGATACCCTCTCATCTCAAATTACGCCTGCGAATCACAGAGTTGATTGGTCGGTAGCTAAACTGGCTCATAGCAAAGATGCTTTGTTCATTGCATATGAAAATGCGACTAATATTGATACGGCTAAATGGTGGCTATGGGAGACCTATCTAGATACGGATCAAGATGCAAAAACAGGTTATCAATTTAACGGTAAATTAGGTGCAGAGTATGTTGTCCAAGGTAGCAATCTTTACCGTTACGCAGGAGCTGGCACAGACTGGAAGTGGACATATGTTCAGAGCCTAAAGAATGGAGTTAAAGGCAAGTTTGCAGAAATTGCAGTGCCAACGGACTCTATTGGAAAGCCAGCTCAAATTAATTTAGCCTTCTTTGGTAACAATGCAAGTTATGCTACAGATGGCAAGAAATTTTATCCTGAGTTTGATTTCTACCCCAATATTGATACAGGTTACTTCCAGTACAAGCTAGAAAATGAGATTGTTATCCCGCCAACAGGTAGCGTTATCTCAAACCCTTTGGTTAACCCAATTAAGCTAGATAAAAATGCGTCGGACTGGCAGCGTTTGGAGTCTTTTGGAGTAGATTCTAAAGATGCATTGGCTAAGCAAAGTAATGCCAACCATGTTGACTGGGAAAGTGCGACCTTTGCTCATGATGCAAGCGACTTATATATCAGCTACAAAAATCACGGCTCGAATACACTGGATGAAGTGGATACATGGCATTGGGAGGTTTATCTTGATACCGATAATAATCCAGCAACGGGCTATGCTGAAATGAATGGTGTGGGTGCGGATTATACCTTGCAAGGTAATGAGCTATACAAATATGTAGGTGGTAGTTCCAATGATTGGGATAAGCAATGGAAGTTTATTGCGTTAGTCGATAGTGCGGTATCACATAGTTATAGTTTTGCTGAATATAAGATTCCACGTAATTTATTAGGAAGCCCTAAAGGTGAAATTGGTGTGCAATTTTATGGAGAGAATGAAGCATTCATTATGAAATCTGGCAAAGTGACTGAAGACTTCTTTCCGAATGAGGGGTTAAGTTGCTTCAAATATAAGATGTAATCCAGAGCACCTCATTTCTGCTCTGTTATTGTGCGGGCAGTTATTGTGGCAATCTCTAAGCTCTTTGTTCTAGATATAAAAAAGCCTCGTTTGTAACACGCAGCGAGGCTTTTTTAATATTTTGACTACTTTTCTCGGGTTGAGTGCTCGTTCGAATTTCACTGCATTCCTACTTATTACGCCCGCTGATTTTTGCATGAAGTGGCATTGTATCTTTGAACTTCTGTATTTGTTCATCGCTAGCCTTCTTCTGGTATTTTTCTTTCCAGTCCGCATAAGGCATACCATAAACATACTCTAGAGCTTCATCGTAGCTAATATCTTGATTAAGTTCTTTTCCTGCCGCTAAATACCATTTGCTAAGGCAGTTTCGGCAAAAGCCTGCTAGGTTCATTATGTCAATATTTTGAACATCTGTACGATCTTGCAAGTGTGCAATTAAACCGCGAAAAGCAGCAGCTTCCATTTGTGTTTGGGTGTCTTTATCTATCATTTATGTGTCTCGCAAAAATAAAAAAGGCTACCCCGAAGGATAGCCTTTATGTATCAGTAATAAAAGTAAACGACTATAGAGGTATGGTTGCCTCTATAGTATGTGCCTACTTGATATTAAGCATTTCTTGATACGTTGGAAGTGGCCACATATCGTCAGCAACTTCAGCTTCAAGAGCGTCAACTGCAGCACGGACTGTTTCCATTGCTCCTAGCATATCGTTTGCACAGAATTGCATGTGCTCTTCTTCAGAAGTATGACCTTCTTCCGCAATTAGAGCGGTTAGCGTATCAACGCCTGCCATCATATCTGCAGTTAGTGTAGCAATTGTGTTTAGTGTGTCGCTATTAAAATCAATACCTAAATCAGCCATGCCACCAGCCGTTGCTGCAAGATCAGACATATAACGTGTAGCCGCTGGATAGATCGTAGTTTTAGCTATGTCAGCAGTCATTTTAGCTTCGACTTCGATTCTAAGTACATATTGCTCTGCTAAAATCTCAAAGCGACTATCTAGCTCTTCGTCAGTCAATACGCCAGTGCTTTCGAATAGTGCTTTAATTGCATCATCTTTTAAATAAGGTAGTGCATCAGCAGTCGTTGGAAGATTCTTTAGACCTCGCTCTTCAACAGCTTCTTTATGCCACTCTTCTGAGTAACCGTCGCCACCGAAGATTGCTTGACTATGCTTGTCCATAAGGTCTTTAAGTACAGCGATAGCGGCTTCAGTAGCATTTTTTCCACCAGAAATTTCTGTTTCTAGCTTGCCTGCAATCCAGTTCAAAGAATCAGCTAACATAGTGTTCATTACAGTCAATGGGCCTGATACAGACATATCAGAACCAACGGCACGGAACTCAAAGCGATTACCTGTGAATGCAAATGGAGAGGTACGGTTTCTGTCGCCAGCATCTTTTGCAAAGTTAATGATTTGGTCAAGACCTAAATCCATAATCTCAGAATCATCAGAACCCGTAACTTTGCCCTCTTTAATCTGATTGAATACATCTTCAATCTGGCTACCGAGATAAGCAGAGAAAATAGCAGGAGGTGCTTCGTTAGCACCTAAACGGTGATCATTACCCGCAGATGAAGCTGCGATACGTAGCAACGGACCAAATAAATGCACGCCACGAACCACGGCACCACAGAATAATAAGAAGTTAATGTTCTCGTGTGGTGTCTTGCCAGGATCAAGTAAATTACCTTGAGTCGAGTTACCAACTGACCAGTTTACGTGTTTACCAGAACCGTTAATGCCTGCAAATGGTTTTTCGTGCATTAAGCAAATAAAACCGTGTTTCTTAGCGGTTTGCTTTAAAATAGTCATCGTCAACTGCTGGTGATCAGCTGCTACGTTTGCCGCTTCAAAATAAGGGGCAATCTCGAACTGAGCCGGTGCAACTTCGTTATGACGCGTTTTTGCAGGGATACCTAAGCGATACATCTGCTCTTCAACGTCCTGCATATAGACCTGAACACGAGCAGGGATTGCACCAAAATAGTGATCATCAAACTGTTGACCTTTTGCTGGCTCTTTACCAAATAAAGTACGACCTGTCATCATAAGGTCTGGGCGTGCGGCAGCAAAATTAGCATCAACTAAGAAATATTCTTGCTCTGCACCACAGCTAGAGTCTAATGGAGCAACTTCTTCTTCACCCATTAACTTAAGTACTTTAGTTGCAGCGTCTGACATGGCTTTGTTAGAACGTAGCAGAGGAATTTTCTTATCCAGTGAGTGACCTTTCCAAGACATAAATACACTTGGGATACAAAGTGTTGCACCGTTATCTGTGTGTGCGATATAGGCAGGGCTAGTTGGATCCCATGCAGTATAACCACGTGCAGCGTTAGTAACACGCAGTGAACCGTTTGGGAATGATGATCCGTCTGGCTCACCTTTAATTAATAGGCTACCTGTAAATTCAGTCACCATATTGCCGTCGCTATCAGCAATGATGAAGCCATCATGCTTTTCCGCAGTTCCATGTGTCATTGGGTAGAAAACGTGAGAGAAGTAAACCGCACCTTTAGACATTGCCCAATCTTTCATAGCTGCTGCAACAGCATCAGCTGTGCTAGCATCAAGTTCGGCACCTGTTTTCATTGTCTTTTTAACAGCTTTGAATGCTTTCTTAGAAAGAGAATCTTCCATTTGCTTAAGATTGAAAACATCAGTTGCCCAAATTTTATTTAATGCTTTAGGCTTTTTTGCGTCGAACTTTTTACCGTTTGTAATCTGTTGAATTGCTTCAAGACGTGCGTAGTTACCACTCATACTATTTTCCTTTGACTATCATTAATATAGATAACTCGATGTTTAAACGCGTGTTGAGACGTTGTGTAGCACCGAATTTGAAATAAATCTTTATAAACTTAATATGTCTTATGCAAGAAACAAGCCAAAACTAGAATAACCTAGAAAATAACTGCTTTTTACTAAGTTTAAAACTCCGAGACTAAAAAAGCATATATTACACAGAAAAACAAGTTTGTTACTCGCAAATTAATGTAAGTAAAGGGTATTTTTGTGGATAGAGAACAGAGGTTTTTAGAGGTAAGTAAATGTAGGTTTGCACTATAGTGGTGCATTTTTATGGGAGTGGGCGATAGTGGTGCTATTGCAGTTGGCTTTGAAAGAGAAATATTGGAAGTCACAAATCAGGTGTCGTTATGGTTAAGCTGATTTATTGATAATGAGTTTCCTTAATTGATCTAAACTAAGTCTATGATTGATATGTTTTTTTGAATGATGGGTAGAGTTTAGGCTAATCAGCAAAGATGGAGGAAGCAATGAGATTTATCAAAGTGTTGTTATTAGGAATACTGGGAGTCATCGGTTTAACAAGCACAATGTTTAGTTATGCTGGCAATAGTGTTTGTTTAAATGGCGGGGAAAAATTACAAGCAACAGGGGTTTGCACAAGAGATGATCGTCATTTTCTTAACACCGTTAAAACCTTAAATAAGGATGGAAGCACGCACATCGTTAAATCTAAGGAGAAACAATCAAATAACAAAGTAACTCGCATCAAATTTGCCAGAGGAGCATATAGTGCAATTGTCACAGGAAAACAAAATGGCTTTAAAAGTGAAGAGTTCTATATCATCCGTGTAGGTAAAGAACAGACCATGAATATCGAGCAAATTGATAGAAAAGACAGCCAATACGTCAGTGTCTACATCACTGCACCCAACGGCAATAATGCCAATGACATGGATGCGTCTTGCCATTCCCAAGCAACTGTATCACCCACAGTGGCGGGGGACTACAAAATCAAGGTGGTTGAATGTAATAAAGCTGATCCTTGGAAGGGGCGTTATAAACTGAAAGTGACTGTTAAATAATTGAGTGATTTTTGGGGTGCTAAATTTGCATCAATAAGAACTACTCAAATAGTTTATGCTCTTAGTTAGATAATGAGTTAGATAATCAATTTTACTTGTGTAGCCTTTTATGATGAATCGAATAAAACAAATAATACTATTTCTTACCTGTTTCTTTGGTATTTTGCAGCCAGTTTATGCCGATAATTGGCGATTAGATAAAGATGAAAATGGTATAAAAATATCTACACGGGCAGTGCAAGGTTCGGCTATTCGTGAGATTAAAGGTGAGCTTACAGTTGATTCCTCTTTAGATAGTGTAATGGCAGTGTTTGATGATATTCCAAATTTTCCACGCTGGAATGATCAGTCCACAAAAGCTATTCTATTGCAGCGTGTAAGTGCTAGAGAGCGGTATCATTATCAAAATATGAATATGCCATTTCCTGTACAAGATCGGGATTTGTTGATTCATTCAAAAATTTCACAATCGGGCAATACGATTTTTGTTCGCCTTAGAGCGGCAGCAGATTTTTGTAAAAAGTCACCAAACAAAGACTGCGAGGCGATTAACCAATCGAAGAATGTGATGGTGACTCACTTAAAAGGTGAGTACAAGTTAGAGCCACAGAATGAAGGTGGGCTAAAAATCACGTGGGTTCAACATACAGAGCCAGCGGGTAAGTTACCTAACTGGTTGGTGAATACTATGTTGACTGATGTGCCATTTAATACGCTAGATAAATTGCGTAAACGAATTAAAATGGACAGGTATCAGCAAGCTAAATTGAAGCGTGATGCAAATGGGCGTATTTTGGGTTTTTAGTTTAGGTTTAATTTAATGCCGTATCAGCCGCTTAATGTTAACCCTCAATCCCAAAAGCCCCACAAAAAAGCTTCCTAAGGCAGCGACAATTAATGCCACCAGCCACAGTATGCGGTCAAAAGCGGCGGCATCTTTCCACCAAGTCAATTCAGGCATTAAAAACCACAAAACGGCAACCATTAAGCCTGTTGCTAATAACACTTTAAATCCATAGTTTAGCCAGCCAGTCTGTGCTTGGAACACACCTTGCTTGCGTAAAATATAGAACAAAGCACCAGCGTTAACACAAGCGGCAATGGCCGTCAATAAAGTCAACCCGGCGTGGGACCCCTAATACCCGCTCAAGAACAAAGGTACGACAATAGCAACGTTAAGAACGATATTGGCGGCGATGAAAATCAGCCGATTTTTACAGGTGTTTTTGTATCTTGT
>Ga0114931_10011696_pt1 | contig 10343 bp, 9 predicted proteins | sample 2SBtaG_FD_89579 | JGI IMG/M metagenome (GOLD analysis project Ga0114931, IMG submission 89579) | Deep subsurface microbial communities from Kolumbo volcano to uncover new lineages of life (NeLLi) - 2SBTROV14_V59a metaG | ecosystem: Environmental > Aquatic > Marine > Volcanic | place: Kolumbo... | reverse complement strand
CCGCCCCACTTGATCGCCGTTCCGAGCGACGCTCCATCGTGGCATGATTTACGACGTCGGGTCCACTATGTGTCTCTTTTTTTGGTGATTATTCGGGACCCTCTAACGTCCAGCGCCCGTTGACATCGGGCCACGATAACGCCCTTCGTTCGTTAGAATTCACAACGTGGATCACCTATACTGCAACCCAAAATGTTTGGGCTTTTTGGGCACGAAAATAACGAGGAGGCACGCGGTATGATTGACCTTTCGATCGACCAACAACAACGTGAAAAAAACGCAGCCTACGCCAAAGATCACGGGGTGACGCTGCCGACGTTTGCACAGATGCGCGACCCCGCGCTCATCCCCGACGCGATCAAGCACGACCTCAAGGACGTGGGGCTGTGGGATACGCACCCGCTCAACCTGTACCGCATCAGCTGGCACAACGACCCTTGCGAACGCGGCGGCGGCTTCGGGAAGGCCAATTTCGTCGAGTTGCCGTCCAGTTTGACGGGCGTTGCGGCGCGCATCTTCGCGCTCGTGGGCAAGTGGTTCCCCACCGGAGCCCACAAAGTGGGGGCGACGTTTGGCTGTCTGGCCCCACGCCTGGCCAGCGGCCAGTTCGACCCCAGCCAGTACAAGGCGGTGTGGCCGTCCACGGGCAACTACTGTCGCGGCGGGGCGTACGTGGCCAAGCTGATGGGCTGTGACTCGATCGCCATCCTGCCCGAAGAAATGTCGAAAGAACGCTTTGAGTGGCTCTCCCGCATCGCCGGCGAGGTGATCGCCACGCCGGGGTCGGAGTCCAACGTGTGGGAGATTTTTCAGAAGTGCAAGGAACTCAAAGCCACGCGCGACAAGATCATGGTCTTCGACCAGTTTGAGGAGTTCGGCAACCACCTGTGGCACTACAGCGTCACCGGGCCAGCCATGCGCGAAGTGTTCGAGCAAAATGCCCGAGAGGGGGACCGCCTGGCCGGGGTGGCCTTGACCTCGGGGTCTGCGGGCACGCTGGGCAGCCAGGACTACATCAAGGACCACTTCCCACGCGCCAAAGCGGCCGTGGCCGAAGCGTTGGAGTGCCCCACGTTGCTCTACAACGGCTTTGGGGCGCACCGCATCGAGGGCATCGGGGACAAACACGTTCCCTGGATCCACAACGTGCGCAACACCGACATCGTGATCGGGATCGACGACGAACGCCCCGTGCGCCTGTTGCGCCTGTTCAACGAACCCGTGGGGCGCGACTACTTGGTCAAACAGGGCGTAGCCTCGTCGCTCGTCGAGCAGCTGCCCTTGTTGGGCATCTCGGGCATCGCCAACGTGCTCAGCGCGATCAAGCTGGCCAAATACTACGAACTGGGCTCGAGCGACGTGGTGTGTACCGTGCTCACGGACTCGATGGACCTGTACGGCTCGAGGCTCGAAGAGCTGGAACAACGCCACGGCAGCTACACCGAGGAAGACGCCATCGTCGACTTCCACAGCCGCCTCCACGGCACGGCGATCGAACACACCTTGGAACTGGGGCACTACGACAGCCGTCGTATCCACAACCTCAAGTACTTCACCTGGGTGGAACAGATGGGCCTGAGCACCGAGGAACTCGACGCCCAGTGGCACGACCCCGACTACTGGAACAACCTCCACGCCCAGGCCGTCGACATCGACAAGCTCATCGAAGCGTTCAACGCCAAAATAAGGGCTTAGCGGGGTGCGCAGTGGGTGGGGCCTCTCGAGTGACCAATGTCAACGGTAGACCGGCCTTGTGGGTTGCTGCCGTGCAGGGGGGAGCGCTACATTAAAACGTAAGCGTATCGCTCTTTTCCGCTGCGCGTAGGAACCACACGGAGGTACACTCGTGAAATACATGAGATGGTCTGTTTTGACCGGCTTGATCCTGTGGATGGCCGCGGTCAACGCCACGCCCCAAGGCGCGCTCCAACTCGAACAAGCGCTGTCAAAACCGACGATCGCTGTGCGCGCCTGTCAAGGGGCTGCCGAAACGGCCACGGCTTCGATCACCCTCCAGGGCGAACAGACCGTCACCCCGGTCGACATCGTGATCGCGCTTGACCGTTCCGGCAGTGAGAATTTGAACCAAGTCAAAGCCGCAGCGCGTACCTTGATCTCCCACCTCAACGCCGACAACGGCGACCGCGTGGCCCTGGTGTCCTTTGCGGACACGGCGCGGATGGAACAGGGATTGAGTTCTGATTTTAGCGCGTTAGAACGCGCCATCGACGCCTTAGAGGCCGGCCGGCTCACCGCGCTGGGCGACGGGTTGTTGCTGGCCACAAACGAGCTGACCCAAAACGGGCGCAGCCTGGCCAACACGGGTATCGTCGTGCTCAGCGACGGCGGGAGCACGACGGGCTTAGACCCCTTGGTGCAGGCCGAACGCGCCGGCGATTTTGCAGTCTACTTCGTGGGCATCACGGCCAAGGTCAACCGCGGCGCGCTGAGCGAGTTGGCCCGACGTGCGGGGGGCAACTTCTTTGCCCGTGCCAGCGACGCCAGCTTGGTGGGGGTACTCAAGCGCTTGGGACGCGCGCTGTTGGCTCAATTCGTCACGGTGCGGGAGACTTTGCCCGACGCGCTGGTCTACGCCCCCACAGACGCCGGCGGACAGTTGCCCAAAGTGACCCTCAACCCCAGCAACCACACGACCGAACTCGTGTGGACGTTCGACACGTTGCTCAGCGGCCAGGTGTGGAAAACTCAGTTCGCGTTTAGCGCCACCCAGTTGGGCACGTTTGCGTTGAACCGCGACTCGGAGCTAAGCTACCTCGACCCCCAAGGGGTACGCGTCACCCAAGTGCTACCCAACCCCGAAATCGCCGTCAACGGCACGCCGCCACCACAGGTCAGCTTCACCCTGCAACCTGCTTCGCCCAAGGCCAACCAGTCGATCCAGTTTCTCGACCGCTCGAGCGCGGCAGACGGCGCGATTACAACGTGGCAGTGGGACTTCGGCGACGGCACCACGAGCGCCGAGCAGAACCCCACCCACATCTACAGCAGCATCGGACGCTACACCGTCAGCCTGGCCGTGACGGACGCCCAGAATTGCGTCGCCCGCTTCGAACGGAGCTTTCGCATCTCCGAGGTCGTCCCCGGCCCTGAGGTCAACATCGTGTTCGACCCCAACGCGCTGGCGCCGGGTCAAGCGATCGCCTTTTCGATCGTGCCCCAAAACGGCGTGCAATCCTGTTTGTGGGACTTCGGCGACGGCGCGACGGGGGACAGCTGTCAAATCAGCCACAGCTACGCTCGGCCCGGCAACTACGACCTCACCCTCGTGGTCACGTTTGAGGACGGCAGAACGCTGAATCTATCGCGTCTGGTGACCCTCATCGCTCCCGAGGGCGCGGGTCCTGGACCTGGCCCCGTAACGGGGAGAGGGACGCTGCCGCACGCCGGCATCCTGTTCGGCGCCGAGAAGTTGTTGGCGGGGCAAGAGGTGTCGATCTCGGTCGACACGGACGGGCCCGTACAGACGTGCGCCTGGGATTTTGGCGACGGCAGCACGAGCGACCAGTGTGAGCTCAGCCACACGTTCGCCGCTGCCGGCACGTACACCGTGAGCCTCGTGCTCACTTTCGACGATGGCCGCACGCTCGACGTCACGCGCTCGGTGGAGGTCACGGCGAGCAACGAAAGGCCCACGGCCGAGTTCAGCTTCACCCCGCCCAACCAGCGCGTGGGGTTACCGGTGGCCTTCAACGGCGCGCCGGCCAGCGACCCAGACGGCTCGATCAGCGCGTGGAGCTGGGACTTCGGCGACGACACCACGAGCGACCAGCCCAACCCGCTCCACACGTACAGCGCCCCCGGGCTCTACAAGGTCGCGCTGATCGTGACGGACAACGCCGGGCAAGCCAGCGAAACGACGAGCAAACAGGTGCCCATCGGATTGCCCGTGCGCGCGTTTGCCGACCTGAGCGCGCTCAAAAAGGGTCCCGCCGTCCCCACATGGATGGAATTTTATATCGACGGCGGGGTGGTCACGGACGAAGAACTCGAGGATGCCGCGCGGCGCTTTGCCAACAGGTCGTTCGTGCAGAGCACCCAATACCGCCTGAGTGAGGCCGACCTGCGCTCGTTGACCGAGCTGCACGATTTACGCCTCTTGGTCGCCCAATACCAGAAGCCCGAAGAGGCTGAGGCGGCAGGCTACCAAAAAATAGGAGACTATAGACCAGGCGTGGGCCAAGGGTACGCCAACCCGGACTTGATCAACCAGGACAAGCCGCCGCGATTCGACCGCGTACCCATGCTCATCTACGCCCACAACGACGAGGGGGCACTCGAATTGGCTGGCGTGCGTTTTGTCGCCTTCGAGGCGTCGGAAGCGCAGCTGTTTGGCCTCGACGGTTGGAACAAGTTCATGCCACCGCCACGAGGAGCAGGAGGAACGCCACCCCAAGGCGGTCCCAAAGGTGTGCCCGGCGAGCTGTTCTTGCTCACGGTGTGGATCTGGCGTGAGAACCCGGAGGGCATGTTCGTGCCAGTCAACCCCACCGTTCAATAACGATTTAGGCTGCGGGATAAGGGGAAAACAGGGGGCCGTGAAGCGGTCCCCTGTTTTTATGAGGCTCAGACGATAGCTTGTAACAGCTGCGCGGCGAGGGTCCGTTTGGGTTGGCTGGGAAAAACCTGTTCGTCGCCGTTCCTGGCCAACAGCGTGACGGCGTTGAGGTCGGATTCCGCCGCCTGGGACACGTCGTTGGCCACGATGAAATCGACATTTTTGGCCTCGAGCTTGCGACGCGCTTTTTCGACAATGGCCTCCGTTTCAGCGGCAAACCCTACCAGAATTTGTCCCCCATGACGGTGCCGACCGAGGTAGCTGAGGATGTCTTGGGTGCGGGTCAATTCGAGCGACAACGACGTTTTTTCGTGCTTACTTCGTTTGTGTTTGTCCGGGTGTTTGGGCGTCCAATCGGCCACGGCCGCGGCCATGAGCACAACGTCGACGTGAGGTGCAAGCTGGGTGACGCTGGCGAACATCTCGGCGGCCGATTCCACCCTGACGACCTTGACGCCGCCGGGTACGGACAAGTGCGTCGGTCCCGAGACCAACGTGACCTCTGCGCCCAACCGTGCTGCGGCGTCGGCTAGGGCGTACCCCATCTTCCCCGACGAACGGTTGCTGAGAACGCGCATGGGGTCGATGCGCTCCCGCGTGGGTCCGGCGCTGACCAAGAAACGTTTCCCGGACAGGAGTTGGTCCCCCACCAGCAGCGAAGCCATCGCTTCCAGGATGCGGTGGACCTCCGGTAGCCGACCCCTTCCCGTACGGCCACTGGCCAAGGGGCCTGTGGCGGGTTCGAGCACGCGGTAGTTGAGCGCCGTGAGCGTTCGCAGATTTTTTTGTAACAGGGGACTGGCAAACATCTGCTCTTCCATCGCCGGGCAAAGCAGCACGGGTTTGACCGTGGCTGCTAGGGTCGTGGTCAGGTAATCGTCGGCCAGGCCACAGTCCAGCTTGCCGATGAGGTCGTACGTCGCGGGTGCCACCACAAACAAGTCGCTTTCGTGGGCCAGGCGCACGTGGTCGAGCGGCGCCTCGGCAAACAAATTTTGTAGTACGGGGGTGTGCGACAGCGCTTCAAAGGTCAAAGGCGTCACGAAACGTGCCCCTGCGCGGGTGAGGATGACCTGCACGCGCGCGCCACGCTGGCGCAACTGACTCACCAACTGGGCTGCTTTGTAGGCCGCGATGCCACCGCCCACGCCCAGCGTGATGTGCCGTTCCAAGAACGTTGTACTGGATGCCTTCATCGTGTTGAAACCCTCACCCGATCCTGGTTTAATCGGCAACACAGCGTATAGGGCCAACAACGCGTACCGAACCAATTTATCGTGACCCCAACAACTCTAGCACTCTGGCCTGCGAACAGCAAGTCGGACGCGGATAGGCGCCAAAGAACGAACACGTCGTAGAAGGAGATCTTGTGCACGAGGGACTTATCACCCGCCAGGGCTACGAGCAGTTGAAAGTTGAGTTAGAGCGGCTGGAAAACGAGGGGCGTATCGAGATCGCCCAACAGATTGCCAAAGCGCGGGCGTACGGCGACCTGAGCGAAAATTACGAATACCAATCGGCCAAAGAGACTCAAGGCCAACTCGAAGCGCGCATCGCCCAGTTGAAGCACCGCATCAAGACGGCGACGATCGTTGAAGCGCCCGAGGGCGAAGGGAACACCGTAGCTCTAGGGCACCGCGTTAAACTCCAGGATTTGAACGCAAAACGCACACTCGAATACCAACTGGTGGGCCAAGCCGAGGCCAACGCCGCCGAGGGAAAAATCAGCGTCCAGTCGCCGTTGGGACAGGGGATATTCGGCCACAAAGTGGGTGAAACGGTGACCATCAAAGCGCCGTCCGGTGCGCTCAAGTTCAAGATCGTGGGCATCTCTTAACCCGCCTACATTGAGGAGCCCCGATGAACCAGAAGACCGTGCTGAACAGCACCCAGTGGTTTCTACGCTTTAGTTTGGCTGCAGGCCTTCTCTCCGCCGTCGCAGACCGGCTCGGCCTGTGGGGTCCGCCTGGCACTCCAAACGTTCGCTGAGACGCCGTTCGCCCTTGGAGAGCTAGCGCTGCAGCAGGTCAGGGTGGTTGGCGAGCGTTTTTTTGAGCGCCTGTTCCCGGCGCCACGTCCTGATCTGCTCGTGGTTGCCCGAGAGCAACACCTCGGGCACGCAGTGTCCCCTAAACTGTGGGGGCCGGGTGTACTGTGGCGTGCCCAACAGCGCTTCGCCGTAGAAAGAATCCGTGGTCACGGACTCGGCGTCGCCCACCACCCCGGGGACGAGGCGACACACGGCCTCGGCGATGACCGCGGCGGCCACGTCGCCGCCGCTGAGCACGTAATCGCCAATCGAAAGTTCACGATCAACCAGCGAAAGCACGCGTTCGTCCACGCCCTCGTAACGGCCACACAGCAACAGCAGCTGGTCAGCTTGGGCCAGTGTCTTGGCCACCTCCTGGTCGAAAGGTCGGCCTTGGGCCGAGGTGAGCACGACCTGGGCGTTCTGTCCCGCGCCCCTCAACGCGTCCACGGCGCGAAACAGGGGCTCGGGTTTGAGTACCATGCCCGGACCGCCCCCGTAAGGCCGGTCGTCTACCTGGTGGTGTTTGTCCTCGGTGTAGCTTCGCAGGTCGTGCAGGCGGACGTCGAGGATACGGGCTTCTCTGGCCGCTTTGAGCACGCCGTATTCGAAAAACCCCTGTAACATCCTCGGGAACAACGTGACGATGTCTACGCGCACGGCGCGCTCACCGTACCTTGGGCGCGCGCGGGCCACCCCGTCGCCTGCGCGTCCCCGGGGCGCGACGCCTTTTTGCGCTACGCTCGCCGGGCTTGCGACGCGGTTCTACCACGTCCACGACGGCCGACTTTCCGTAACGGGACGCCGCCACGTCCAACACCACCCGTATAGCTTCAACCGTCTTCCCTTCGCGCCCGAGCAACCTGCCTAGGTCGCTCGGGGACACCGTCAGGTAGAACAGGTCGGTTTTAGGCGTCTCCACCCGGGAGATGCGAATCGCTTCCCCGTTGCTGACCACGTTGGCGGTCAAAAAGTGGAGCAGTTCAACGAGGGGAGGTGTAACAGCAGCGTTCATCCCTCAGCGGATTTTGTGGTTTGACGCCATTGGTGGAGCTGCTCCATCACGCCCACCTTGGACAGCAAATCGCGGGTCGTGGCGCTGGGTTGGGCGCCTTTCTTCAGCCAGGCCAGCGCCTGGGCGGTGTCGATCTCGAATTTGTCCTCGATCGGGTTGAAGAAGCCCAACTCTTCGACCGCTTGGCTGTCGCGGGCGTAGTCTTCGTCGATCACGACCACGCGGTAGGATGGCTGGTGGCGTCGTCCGACGCGTTTGAGCCTAATTTTAGCAGACATGCTCCTCCTTGCGGCATTTTTGTGGCGTTGTCCGTTGCGCGGGGTCCCCCCCACGCCGGACGAACATCTATCGCGGGAGTGCCCCTGGCATCCCCTTCATCTTCCCTAGCTGTTTCATGAGCTTTTGCGCGTCTTTGAAACGCTTGAGCACGCGGTTGACGTCTGAGACCTGGGTGCCGCTGCCCTTGGCCACCCGTTTTTTGCGGCTGGCGTTGAGCAAGCCCGGCTGCGCGCGCTCTTTGCGCGTCATCGAGCGAATGATGGCCTCAACGCGCGAAAGTTCCTTCTCGTCGATCTGCACTTTGTTCATACCGGGCATCTTTTCGAGCAACTTGCCCAAGGGGCCAAGCTTGCGCATCTGTTGCATCTGGTCCAGAAAATCTTGGAGCGTGAACTTGTGCTTGCGGATTTTATGCTCGAGCGCCTCAGCCGCCTCGTGGTCGATCAAGGATTCGGCCTGTTCGATCAGCCCCAGCACGTCCCCCATGCCCAAAATGCGCTCGGCCAACCTGTCGGGGTAGTATGCTTCCAGTTCGTTAGGCTTTTCGCCCACGCTCATAAACTTGATCGGCAGACCCGTAACCTCGACCATCGACAGGGCCGCGCCGCCGCGCGCGTCGCCGTCCATCTTGGTGAGCACGATGCCCGAAAGCGCGAGCTTTTCGTGGAACGCGCGGGCGATGTTGACGGCTTCTTGCCCCGTCATGGCGTCGGCGACGAACAACACCTCGCTGGGGGAACAGGCTTCTTTCATCGCGACCAACTCGTCCATCAACGTCTCGTCGAGCTGCAAACGGCCTGCCGTGTCGACGATCACGACGTCGTGCGCGCCACGCTGAGCCTGTTCCAGACTACGTTTGACGATCTTGATCGGCGCGGTCTTCCCGTCTTCGACGCTGAACACCGACAACTCCAACGACGCGCCCAACTGCTTCAGTTGCTCGATGGCCGCGGGGCGCTGAACGTCGGCCGCCACGAGCAGCGGCTTGCGCTGTTTTTTTTGGCGCAAATGCAACCCCAACTTGCCCGCGAGCGTCGTCTTCCCGGCGCCCTGCAAGCCCACGAGCATGATCAGGGTGGGGCGTTGGGACAGGTCGAGATCGACCTTTTGACCGCCCAATACCCCGATCAACTCTTCGCGCACGAGCTTGACCACTTGCTGGCCTGGGGTCAGGCTCTTCATGATGTCGGCGCCGAGCGCTTTGGCGGACAAACGTTCGACGAAGCGTTTGACCACTTTGTAGTTGACGTCCGCTTCGAGCAACGCCAAGCGCACCTCGCGCATGGCCGCGTCGATGTCGGATTCGCTCAGCGCACCCTTGCGCTTTAGCTTGTCTAAGACGCCCGTGATTTTGTCGCTCAGTGCTTCAAACATGGTTTACCTACGCGGCACGTCGTCGCGCCCAATTGGGTTAAAAAGCGTCCGAAATTGTAATCTAAAAGAGCTGTATTTGCAATGTGGGAGGCCCAACCTTCCAGAAGCACAGAACGCACTTTGAAATGATTTTTGGGCCGGAAATTATTTTGTGAACAAGGTGAAAAAATGGATAGCCAGCCAACCTTTACAGAAATCGTCGGTCTGTTTTCTAAGAAACTCCCTAGAAAGGAGGTGATCCATCCGCACCTTCCGGTACGGATACCTTGTTACGACTTCACCCTCCTCACGAAGGATACTTTAGGCGCCTCTGTAGCGAGACGACTTCGAGCTTCCTCCGCTCGGCTGGTGTGACGGGCGGTGTGTACAAAGCCTGAGTACGTATTCACCGTGGTGTGGCTGACCCACGATTACTAGCGATTCCAACTTCATGGGGTCGAGTTGCAGACCCCAATCCGAACTGAGGATGATTTTGTGAGATTGGCTCCCCCTTGCGGGTTGGCGACCCTCTGTATCACCCATTGTAGCACGTGTGTCGCCCTGGACATAAGGGCCATACTGACTTGACGTCGTCCCCTCCTTCCTCCGGCTATTCACCGGCAGTCCCACTAGAGTTCCCAGCATTACCTGATGGCAACTAGCAGCAGGGGTTGCGCTCGTTCCAGGACTTAACCTGACGTCCCACGACACGAGCTGACGACAGCCATGCAGCACCTGTGTACGCTCCTTCCTCTTACGAGAGAGGTCGTTATCCTTTCGGACTCCTACCACGCACATGTCAAGCCCAGGTAAGGTTCTTCGCTTATCATCGAATTAAACCACATGCTCCACCGCTTGTGCAGGCTCCCGTCAATTCCCTTGAGTTTTAGCCTTGCGGCCGTACTCCCCAGGCGGTCGATTTAACGCGTGAGCTGCGGCACTGGCCCAGCATTTAAGAGGCCAACACCTAATCGACATCGTTTGCGGCGTGGACTACCCGGGTATCTAATCCGGTTTGCTCCCCACGCTTTCGCGCTTCAGCGTCAGGAATCGGCCAGGAAGCTGCCTTCGCTATCGAGGTTCCTACCAGT
>Ga0114931_10011695_pt1 | contig 10343 bp, 9 predicted proteins | sample 2SBtaG_FD_89579 | JGI IMG/M metagenome (GOLD analysis project Ga0114931, IMG submission 89579) | Deep subsurface microbial communities from Kolumbo volcano to uncover new lineages of life (NeLLi) - 2SBTROV14_V59a metaG | ecosystem: Environmental > Aquatic > Marine > Volcanic | place: Kolumbo... | reverse complement strand
GAAGGTTGCGGCGAAGGCTGCGGCGAAGGCCGCGGCGGCCGCCGCGCCCGCCGAGTCGGAGAGTTCTTCCAGCTAGCGGTGTCGCCGGCTGCAGGCGACTGTCACTGCTCCACCTCGTCACTACGCGACTGGCCGCCTGGGGGGATCATTCGTCGACTTCGGGGGTGGGCCGATGTGTCGCCAGTACGTGGATATCGGCCTTGGGCGGCATGACCCGGCAGGCGCCGTTGAGCTTGCCGCCTTCGCGTACGGCGAGGGCGTAGGTTTCGATGGTCCCCTCGATGCGGCCGCGCGGTCCGATCTCGATTCGCTGCGCGCCGCGAATGTCGCCGAGAATGGTCCCGAGAACGACCAGTTCGGTGGCGCGGACATTGCCGTCGACGGTTCCGGTTTCACCGATCACCAGCAGGTCGCTGCAGGACACCTCACCGTTCAGCTTGCCGTCGATGCGGGTCGGCGCGTTGAAGCTCAACTTGCCGGTGACCTGTGCGTCAGCTCCGAGTGACGTTCGCATGGTTGCGCTGTCCGCGAGAAACTTCGAGGGGGGCTCGGCCGGTGCCGTCTTCTTTTCCGGCGTTGCAACTGGACCGCTGTCTCCGTTACGTTTCCAAACCGCCACAACCCCCTCCTTGTTCGGCGCCCGCGCCGCCAATCCCCCGCGCTGGTCGTGGGCCCACGCCGAACGAAACTCCACGCGCATATTTACACCGCGGGAGAAATCTTCAACCCCTGCGCGGTGGAAAGTAGTTGAGGGTGGCGGAGAGGAGAATCCGCCGCGGTCACCGTTCGTCGCGCGCTTGCGACCCGCGTGCGACCGCGGCAGCGTCGGATTCTCGAATGTCGAGCTCTTCGATGCGGTGAAAACCCCACGGTGATGGTGAGAAATTTTCAACGTCACGGCGGTAGGCGACGAACAGGGTCGGCCGCACCAGCGGGATCATGGGCAGCTCGCGGTGTAGGATCTCTTGCACGTGCCAGTAGATGTCGCGGCGTTTGGTGGGGTCGAGCTCGCGGCTTCCGCTGTCGAGCAGGTCGTCGATCTGGGCTTCCCAGGCCGAGGCAGGCATTTGTTGCGCGGGGTGCCAGACGTGCAGGTCGCCGGTCGAACGCAGCAGGTTCTCACTGCTGGCGGGGTCGATTCCGCCGGTAAAACCGATCAGCATCGCATCCCAGGCGTAGGTGGCGTCGAGCCGTTCGAAGAGTGCGGGAAAGGAGAGGCGCTCGAGAGTCACCCGGATACCGACATCGGCGAGGTTGCCGATCAGCAGCTTGGCCATTCGCTCGCGAAGCGGGTTGCCCTCGTTGGTGCAGAGGGAGAATGTGATCGGGTTCTCGTTGGCGTCCTCGCGGATGCCGTCGCCGTCGCGGTCGATGTAGTGCGCGCTTTCGAGGATACTCCGTGCCAGCTGCGGATCGTAGGTGTAGTCGGTGAGCTCGGTGTCGTAGAACTGGTTGGCCGGCGAGAGATAGGAGACTTCCGGTACCCCGTGGCCGTCGAGCGCCTTGTCGATCATCGCCCGCTTGTCGATCGAGTGCGCGACGGCCACGAGGAAGCGCGTATCCTGGAACCAGGTCAGGCGCGGGTCGATTTTGTCGTCACGGCGATAGTGGAACGGGTTGCGATTGAAGGTGACGAACAGACTGGCTGTATCGGGGCCCACGGCGCGCACTGCGAAATCGCGTTTGGCGGCGGCAATGAGATCGCTTGCCTCGTCGAAACGCGGGTTGAAGATGTGGATCGCTCCGGCGAGAAACCAGTCGCGCGCAGTTTTTCGGTCGGCCGCGATACGGATCACATAGTGGTCGAGGAGCGGCAAGCGGGTGCCGTCCTCTCGCGATCTCCAGTAGGTGGGATTGCGTTCGAGTAGGATCCGTTCGTTGGCTGCGTATTCGGCGATGCGAAAGGGCCCCGTGCCGACAATATCGCCGACCGCTGTGTCGGTTCCCCAGCGCTCGGCGATCGCCGTGCCGTCGTCTCCGAGCAGGTGGCGCGGCACGATTGGGATGATGAGGGAGTGGAGGAACGGCGCGTACGGGCGTGGCAAGGTGAATCGCACCGAGTGCTCGGCGACCTTCTCTACTCCGATCGGCGCGCCGTCGACATTCAGGAAACTCGCATAGGCGTTGTCCGGAATGGCGCGGATCGCCGCGAGCGTGAACACTACGTCGTCGGCGCCAAAGGGCTCTCCATCCTGCCACCGCACGTCATCACGTAGCTCGAAGGTGTAGATGGTTCCGCTCGGGTCGAGAGACCAGTTGGTGGCGAGGTTGGGCCTGGCCTCGGCAGTATCGGGATCGAGTCGGAGCAGCGTGTCGAAGATGGCTCCGCCGACGGTGCGCGCGGCGGGATCGTCCGCGACGATCGGGTTGAAGGTGCCGGGGTTGCCGATGACCGCGATCGCGAGTGGTGGCCGTGGTGGCCGCGCCGTTGCCGAGTTGGCATCGGCGGTTCCGCCGGCCGAGTGGCAACTCACGCCGAGAGCCATGCCGAGAGCTATGCCCAGGACGGTGGGGAGGACGGTGGGGAGGACTGTGGGGAAGAGCCGGGGAGCTGGAGCTTTCGCGGACATGGCGGGGGTTGCGACCCGGGTGAGAGCTACAGATCCACTCTGTTGGATCCGCCGGGCTGCGCCAGTGAAAAGAAGGCGGCCGGGAAGCTCGGGTTCACCTCCGGTGACTTCATCGAGATCTCCAGCGACTGCTCGGTGGCGGGGAAGCGCAGGGTGATCTTTTCGGCGACTGCGATGCCCTGGTGTCGCTCGATCTCTTCATAGTCGGCCTCGAGCATGACCGAGCCGTGGTGATCGAGATGCCTGTACGATACAGGCGTGAGGTCGTCGCGGAACCAGACGATTTGCTGGCCGTCCGCCGCTGCCTGCAAGAGCTGGATGCGGTCTTGATCGCGCACCACCGAACTCGGCCCTCCGGTGTAGACCGGTGGGGTCGAGAGCGCGTGGTCAACAACGGACGCAACGGAAATTTCGATCGGGAGGTAGCGCGCGAGATTGGTCGGGTTGGCGGCGCCGTGGTAGAACGCCGACTCGCTGGGGACGTAGGCGGACAGCTGTCCCTCGCTGGCGGTCATCGCGAAGACGGTGCCCATGAGGGTGAGGACTTCGATGCGGATCCTGTCCGGGCGTTGGATCGCCAGCACGTGGCGCGCGCTCTCAACGCCGTCCGCGGAGCGATAGCGCAGTCGCGCGATGGTGCGCAGTCCGCGCAGGTGGTTGCGGCGCTGGGCCAGCGCTTGGAACAACCGGGCGGCGCTGGGCAGGGCCACTGGTTGCGGCGGCGCCACTTCCCGTCGACTGGCGGAGCAACTCTGTAGGATCGCGGCGAGGATCAGGAGGGCGGCGATCCGAGCGATGCCGGTGTCGACGGTGAGCACGGTCGTCAGCTCGGCTCGTCGGTTGATTCAGGAATCGCCGTGTCGCCGCACAGCTCCCTCGAGGGATTCGATCTTGCCACGGATCCGATTGGTCTGGTCCTCGTTGTCGGCGCCGGCGAGAGCGTCGCGGTATTTGCGGATGGCCTCGCGTTCGCGGCCCAGCTCGCGATATGCGTCGCCCAGGTGCTCGGTGATGGTCGCGTCGCCATCGGAAATTTCGACAGCGCGCTCGAGCTGCTCGATGGCCTCTTCGTATTCGCCGCGCTGGTAGAAGACCCAGCCCAGGCTGTCGATGTAGTAGCCGTCGAGAGGGTTGATGCTGAGAGCTCGCCGGATCAGGCTCTCCGCCTCGTCGAGCCGAATGCCTTCCTCGGCGTACGTGTAACCCAAGTAGTTGAGAGCCTGCGAGTTCTTGGCGTTGAGTTCGATGGCGAAGCGCATTTGCTCGATACACAGCTCTTTACGCCCGTCTTCGTCGTAGAGGGCGCCCAGGGTAAAGCGGTAGCTATCGTTGTCGGGATAGCCTTCGACGAGACTCTCGAGGATCTCGATCGCAGCCCCGAGTTCGCCGCGTTCGCGTAGGGCCATGGCGTAGAGATGGCGCAGCCGCTCGTCGTCGGGTTTTTTGTCCAGGGCGTCGTGGAGGACGTCCGCAGCCGCTTCGAAGTTGCCCTGTTGCTGGTAGATGCGCGCTGCCGCGCGGCGCGCGTCGGCGTACCACTCGTGCTCGGGCGGGATGGCGTTGAAGTTCTCAATCGCTTGATCGTAGGCCTCGGCTTGTTCGTAAGCAGAGCCGAGGTAGTAGCGCACGCGCTGGTTGTCGGGATTGGCGGCCAGGATGAGACTGAACTCCCGCGCGGCGCGTTCGAGGTCCCCGGTTTCGAGATAGATCAGACCGATCTTGGTCCGGGTGTCCTGTGGGTCGACATCGAATTTCTCGAGTTCGCGAAATTGCTGGAGAGCATCGTCATACTTCTCCTGGCGCATGTAGAGCCCGGCGAGGCGGCGCCGAATTTCTGTTTTGCGCGGGTTGATACGGAGGATCTTCTCGTAGATTTCGATCGCTTTTTCGGGTTGCTGCTGCACCTCGTGGAGGAGTGCTAGATCGGCCAGTACCGGCTCGGCGCGCGGGTTTAGCTCGAGGGCCCGGGTGTAGGAGACCTTGGCATCGTCGAAGCGCTCCGCCGCCGCCTGGATGCGGCCGCGGTAGTAGTAGGCGAGGAAAGCGTTCGGTTCGTTCTCGATGACCTCGTCGAGAGTTTCCACCGCGGCATCCGTCTGGCCGGTCTTGCCCTCGAGGATCCCGAGAAGTAGGCGGGCCTCGCGGTGCTTCGGTTCGATCTCGATGACGCGTCGATAGGCCGCGATCGCGTCGTCGTAGCGATCCATCGCCGACAGAATGTCGGCTTCGAGGAGGATGCTTTCGGTGGATTTTGGGTCGAGAGCGGTGGCTGCCGAGGCTTGCTCGAGGGCATCTTCGAGCCGTCCCTCGCGGACGTACAATCCGGCGAGGCGCCTTCGCAGGAGAGGAGTCTTGGGGTCGGCGGCGATGGCTTCTTCGAAGGCGGCGCGGGCCTCTTTCTGCCGGCCGTTGGTCAGAGCTACATATCCGCGCAGATAGGCCCCGAGAGCCGCGCCTTCGGGTGGTGGTGGAACCTCGACGACCTCCGCCGGGCCAATTTCGGACCAGCCACCGAGCTCGCCGTTGGCTGAAGAACCGCGCAGAAGCGAGCAGCCGCTGGCTGACAAGGCCAGCGAGAGGAACAGGTGGATCGCGGTCGATGATCGATTGGGCATTTCCGTGAAGCTCTCCGGGGGTGATCTGAGAACCTAACACAGGGTCGATGGTGCTACCAGTATGATTGCCGGCTTGCATTGCCGTAGCGAACCGGCTCGCGTATCAAGGCAGTCCGGCTGCGAGACGGACCGGCTGTGACACCGCCGGGTGTACTCGCCGGGGCGGGGGTGTATCTTAATTGGCCACTGGTTGCCACATGGCTGATCGCACTTTGTACAGGTCGATCGTTCTTGCGACTCTGGTCGCCTGCCTAATCTGGGCATGGCCCGTCCTTGCTGGCGGCGGAGGTGTGTCGCCGGTGCGGCCGGCGGCAGCTGTAGCGGTGTCGGGCCCGATGTCGGGCCCGGTGTCGGGCCCGGTGTCGGGCCCGATCTGGCAGGTGCTCGAGCCGGGTCTCGAGTTCGCCGAGATCCGGCTGCCGCAGAAATCGACCAGTGGTGACTCGACCGCGCGAATCGTTCGTGCCGACCCTGCTGTCTTCGGGTTGCGGCTGCTCAACGCGTCAGCCCGGAGCGACGGCGCCGCGCGTACGGCACGGGACTGGGCGCGCAGCGGTGACTTGGTTGCGGTGACCAATGCCGCGATGTACCAGGCGGACGGCCGGACCAGTGTCTCGCTGATGCGGGCTCCCGGTCACGTCAACAACGCCCACCTCTCGCGCGACCGGGCGGTGTTGGCGTTCGATCCGCTCGACAGCGGGCTGCCGCCGATTCAGATCATCGATCGCAGCTGTCAGGATTTCGCCGCTGTAGGCCGGCGTTACGGTTCGCTGGTGCAGAGCATCCGGATGATATCATGCAAGCGCGACAACGTGTGGTCGCAGCAGCCGAGCGCTTGGAGCACCGCGGCGATCGCTACCGATGCGGGTGGTAAGGTACTGCTGATCCATGTGCGGTCTCCGTACAGCACCCACGACTTGATCGCCAACTTGCTCGCGCTGCCGCTCGCGATCCAGAGGGCGATGTATCTCGAGGGCGGTCCCCCGGCGCAGCTCTACCTGCGAGCCGGTGGTCGCGAGATCGAGGTGGTCGGCAGTCGAGGTAGTGCCGGTCTGGGGGGCAATCGCAGTGCCATCCCGATTCCCAACGCGCTCGGCCTCTACCGACTCGCCGATCCCGACGCGGGGTAGGCCGGGTTGTCCTTGGATTCGCGGTCGAATCCACGCTAAGAATCGCTGCGTGAAGGATTCGGCTGCTGATCTAGCATTGGAATTCATCGAGGACGGCCAGATCGTCGGCCTCGGTACCGGGCGGGCCGCGAGCGCGTTCGTCCGTGCACTCGGCGCGCGGGTCGGTGCGGGGCTGAGTGTCCAGGGCGTTCCGACGTCACAGGCCACCGCGCAGCTCGCCGGTGACTGCGGTATCCCACTGCTCGCCCTCGACGATGTCGAGCGGCTGGACCTAACCGTCGACGGTGCCGACGAGGTCGACCCGGGGCTCAACCTTATCAAAGGCTACGGCGCGGCGCTGGTGCGCGAGAAGATCGTAGCGGCAGCTTCCGATCGCCTGGTCATCCTCGTCGGCCGCGAAAAATTGGTCGATTGCCTCGGTCAGAGAGGCCGGCTGCCGGTCGAGGTGGTACCGTTTGCAGTCGGCACGTGCGGTCGCCGGTTCGCCGAGATGGGGATTCCCGGGGTGGTACGCGAGGCGGACGGCGAGGTCGTGGTCACCGACAACGGCAACTACGTCGTCGATTGCAGAGTCGAGGCGATTGCCGACCCGGTGTCTCTGGATCGCGAGTTGTGCTGTACGCCGGGGGTTCTCGGCACAGGGATCTTTGCTGAGATGGCCGAAGCGGTGATCGTTGAAGACGACCGCGGTGCCCGTCTCATGCGTGGTTCTCGATAACCCGAAACTCGCTTCGCTCGTAGGCACAGGCTCAGGCAAAGGCCGAGGGCGGTGGCTGTGCATCCATTCACGATTGCGACGATGGAGTTTCTCGCTGGAGGCGTAGCGCGGCCCGGCCCGTCTCCGGGGCTCCTCGTGTGGCGTGTTGCACTCGTGACGAACTGCATATTAGTTGGGGCGATGGTGGAGGGTTCGGAAGAGAACTGTGACTCCGCGCCGCGGCGTGCGTACGGCGTTCTCGCGACCGGCTTGAGCGAGGCGGTTGGCGAGGCGCGCGACGCACTGTCGGAGCATGCGCCGTTGCTACCTGATGGCCGTGTACAAGAAATCGACGGGTTGTTGCTGGAGTTCGAGCAGCGCCGTGTCCGGGTTGCTTTTTACGGTGAAGTCAAGGCGGGGAAGTCGACTCTGTTGAACGCCCTCGCCGGCCGCGAGCTTTCGCCGTCGGCGTTTGACCCGATGACCTCCGTGCCGGTGCGAATCACCTATGGGGCGGAAACCGTCTGGCGGGTGGGAGACCACAGCTTCGGCTGCGTTGACGAGGTCGCGCGTCTGATGCGGCTCGGCGCCCAGGAAGCCGATGAGGTGGTGGTCGAGACACCGGTCGATCTGCTGCGGCTCGGCGGCCAGGTTGACTTGATCGACACCCCCGGAGTGGGCAGCGACGATCGCGCCGATCAGATCAGCACCGACGTATTGCGGTCTCTCGATGCGGTCGTGTTGGTGGTTCGTTATCCGGCTCTCTTTACCAAGGTGACGCGCCAGTTGATGGCTGAGCTGGAGTCGGATATCGGCAAATTGTTCGTCGTCTGGAATCTCGACGCGGACTGCGCGGATCTCGGCAGCGCGGAGTTGCGCCAGCATGCCGACCAGCTGCGCGCGGATGTCGCTGGCGCGCACGAGCTCTATCTGGTCGATGCGCGTGCCGGTCTGCGCGGTCGCGAAGCGAACGATGCTAGTGCCACCGCGGACAGCGGTCTCGATGAATTCGTGTCCGCGCTGGGGAGGTTCGCATCCTCGGACAAGCGCCAGGTAGCGGCACTGCGCGAAGCGGCCAAGCGGGTCGATCGGTGGTTCGACGAAGCGCAGAAAGCGCTCGCCGCACGCCGTGATCACCTGCGAATCAAGCTCGAGGAGACGCAAACGCGGTTGACCGACGTCGCCGCCGCGGCGGAGGCGGAACAGACCGCGGCCCAGGATCAGTTCGACCACCTCCAGTCCAGTCTCGAGCTGGCGGAGAAAGATCGCGAAGCCGGAATGCGCCGCTGCGCTGCTTTCCTGAGGAAATCGCTGCGCGCGTCGCGGCGGACATGGGCGAAGAGCGGCGAGATCGAGCCCTTGCGAGTGCAACTCGCCGCCGCGTCACGCTCGTACGAGGATGGCGCGCAGACAGTTTGTGGGGATTTTGCCATGGCGATTGCGCGTGCGGCCTCGGAGTTTGGCTCGGAGTATGCTGCGGACGCGCCGCAGAAGCAGCTGTTGTCGCCGGATCCGATCGCGCCGGACGATCGGCTCGAGGCCGCCTCGCGCGGCAAGGCGCAGTGGTTGCGCCGAGCTGTGTGGCGGCGCTGGTTCCTGCCGGGTGTCGCCGCGATGGAGGGTGAGGCGCTCGATCGCGAGCTGGCCGACCGCGCCGACTGGGGCAACTCGTTGCGCCAGCAGGCCATATCGGCGATGCGCGAGCTGCTGCAGGAACGGTTGGTCGACATCCTTCAGCGAGCCGACGCCGAAGACCGCCGGATCAAGGATGCGACCGACTACGACGCCGAGACAGCAGAGCTGGATCTACTCGAGAAGCACGTTCCTCTGGTCACCGCGCATCGGCAGCGGGTCGCCGAGATCAACCGCGAAGCGTGGAAACTCGTCGGCGAATAATCGGTCGACGAGCCACATGCTGGCGCGGTTCGCTGGCGCCGGTATCGCCGGCTGCTTGATAGCCGAGCCTGCTTCAGGCAGCGTCGCCAGAGTATCGGTATCCCATAGCGTCGAAGGAAAGCCGCCTCTTCGGAGGCCTACGAGGTCAAGTGCGGATGGCAGACAAAGAGATTCCCCAGGAGCTCAAGTGGATGGCTGGCTTGGGCCAGAAGCTGTTGGATTCGCGTACCGTGTTGATCTGCGGCGAGATCGAATCCGACGTCGCCAACAGGGTCATGACGCATCTCCTGTTGCTGTCGCAGGACTCCGACGACGACATCAACCTCTATGTGCACTCGCCGGGTGGTCACGTCGAGTCGGCCGACTCGATCTTCGACATGATCAACTTCGTGAAGCCGAGGGTGCGTATCATTGGCACTGGCTGGGTCGCCAGCGCCGGTGCGCACATCTACCTGGCGGTGCCGCGCGAGGATCGATTCTGTATGCCCAATACGCGTTTTCTGTTGCACCAGCCCTGGGGTGGCGCTGGTGGTCGCGCCACCGATCTCGAGATCGAAGCGGAAGAGATCTTGCGCATGCGCGAACGCCTGAACAAGATCATCGTCGAGAAGACGGGCCAGACGATGAAGCGCGTCGAAAAGGATACCGAGCGCAATTTCTGGATGTCTGCCGAAGAGGCGAAGGACTACGGGCTGGTCGGTAGCATCATCGATTCGATCGACCAGTTGAAGTAAGGCGGCTCTGCAACCGGCTCTCCTTGTAGGAGAGCCGGTTGCTTTCGCGCTGCGTCGTCAGCGGCCGAAGGCGAGGTAGAGCAGCAGCAGTCCGATCAAGATCAACCACCGGTAGTCGGTTTGGTTGGTTGGTGAGTGCGCTGCCGCCGTGAGAATCGGGCTTTCTTCGGCCTCGCGCTCTCTTGGGGTGCTCGGGTCGGCGCAGTACCAACAGGCGTCGAAGCCGGCTTCGATCTCCTTGCCGCACTGTGGGCACGTCCATGGCCGGTCGTTGGCCGGCGAGTCGTCAGCGAACTCCTGTTCGATCCGTCGCCGCGCCAGTTCGGCCTGTTCGTCGTCGACCCAGAGCTCGGTGAACGCCTCGGACACGGGAATCGCGCCGACCATCGAGCTTCCGTGCCGGTTGCGCACTTCGCAGCGAATTCCCTCCTGCTCGAGAGCGTTGTAGAGATTGTCGACGAGCAAGCCGTTGAGCGAGGAGTAGACTCGCTTCATCAGCCACCATCGCTCGCATCGGGCCAATCGTCCGGAGGGCGGTCCGCCGGAGCATCGGGTTGAGTCTGGGGTTGAGTCTGGGGTTGAGTCTGGGGTTGAGTCTGGGCCCGATGCTGGCAATAGTCGCGGATGTGTGCGACGAAGCCGCCGCCGAGGTCGATGAGCTTCTTTTCGCCGACGCCTCGCACGCGCGCGAAGTTTTCGAG
>Ga0114931_10011694_pt1 | contig 10343 bp, 7 predicted proteins | sample 2SBtaG_FD_89579 | JGI IMG/M metagenome (GOLD analysis project Ga0114931, IMG submission 89579) | Deep subsurface microbial communities from Kolumbo volcano to uncover new lineages of life (NeLLi) - 2SBTROV14_V59a metaG | ecosystem: Environmental > Aquatic > Marine > Volcanic | place: Kolumbo... | reverse complement strand
GTCGGGGCGGCTCGCCTCGGGTGCGGCCTCGAGCGCGCGCAAGAAGCCGAGGAACTCGGGGTTGGCGTAGCCCAGCTCGACGGCCAGGCCGTACAGTTCCCCGAACGGGAAGACGCGGACCACGCTGCCGGTGGCCTCGCAGGTCTGGCCGCCGGCGCGGAAGCTGACGAAGACGCCGACGCCGGTGGTCACCGCCCAGCGGGTGGTGATCGACGCGCCGTGTGACGACAGGTCGATCAGCTGTCCCGGGGACTCGGTGCCGATGGGAGACAGCACCACCCGACCCCACTTGCCCAGGGTAAAGCGACGGTGCTTGCGACGATCTTCGTCAGCCACGACTCCCAGGTACCCCTTCGGGTCAGGCTGCGGTCGAGGCCTCGCCGGCGGTCGACGAGTCGGCCACGCTCTCGGCCTCTGCCGTCCGCTTGACCCCCAGTATCCGCCCCAACAGGATGGCGACTGGCGCGGCGCCCGCGCTCATCACGGCGCCCATCTTGGCCGCCCCCTGCAGCGTTGGATCGGTGAACGCCTGGCCGGCGACGAACAGCGCCACGGTCAGGCCCAGCGCTGCGGTCACGCCGGCGACGAACAGGATCTTGTGGTTCATCCCCCGGGGGAACGGGAAGCCGAAGCGGTTGGCAATGCTGGCAAAGGCGAAGATGCCGACGGTCTTGCCGACCAGCAGCGACATCAGCACCGCCCAGGTGGCGTTGCCGACGTTGGAGAACATGACGCCGGCGTTGGCGATGCCGAAGCCGAGCAGGTCCAGGTCGACCGGCAGCTTGAAGAAGTGCTGGAACCGGTTGAGCGAGTCGACGGCCTCGACGCCGCTCTCCTCCTCGGCGAACATGCCGACGTCGCGCTCGGCGTGAGGCATGAACGGGATCACGGCGACCAGCGCCAGCGCCGGGTGCAGGTGGGCCATGTGCAGGCCCATCCAACTCATCGCGCCAGGGCCGAGGACGTAGAACCAGAAGCTCTTCAGTCCGGCGCGGCGCATGCCCCAGGCGACGATCATGGCCGCGGCGACCAGGCCGAGGTAGGCCGGGACCACCGGGTTGGACGGATCGGGGTAGAAGATGGCGATGATCGCCAGGCCGATGCCGTCGTCGGCCACGGCCAAGAGCAGAAGGAAGCTCACCGCCGGGTGACCCTGGCCGAACACCATCCGCGCGACCAACCAGGCCAGGGCGATGTCGGTGGCCGTGGGGATACCCCAACCGTTGTGGATGGTGTGGTCGCCGGTGATCGCCATCCAGATGAAGTAGACCGCGACCGGTCCGAGCACGCCGCCAGCCGTGGCCAGCATCGGATTGACCGCGCGGCTGGGCGGGTTGAGCGCGCCTCCTGGTAGACATGCCTCGGTGATCTCTGCGGCGGCGATGCCGAAGAAGAAGACCATGAAGATGTCGTTGAACAGGAAGTGGAAGTTGAGCTCGCTGTCGGCCCCCAGGGGCGACCAGTGCAGGAAGTGGTGGTAGCTCTCGGGGGATACGTTCGCCCACGCCAGCGCCAACAGCACACCGCCGATGAGCGGCAGCGAGAACTCCTGGGCCAGCGAGAGAAGGTGTTTCTTGGGGACGGCTTCGGTCATGAGTCGGGTCAGATCTGGTGTAATTCGCCGGGAGGCGCAAACTATCGGAGAGCCGGGCCCCGGGCGCAACAGTCGGCGGGCCAGAGTCGAAAATTCCGGCCCATGGGAACTTCAGGGGCTCGAAATCATTGGGCTAAGGGAACGAGCCAGAAAACCGTCCCCCTGCTATCATGAGCCTCGGGGACTGCACAGTAGGTGGCGGAGTACCGAATCAGCCGGCGGATTGGCCGCGGCGGAATGGCGGAGGTCTTCCTGGCCCTTCAGGCAGGGCTGGGCGGGTTCGAGAAGCTGGTCGTCGTCAAGCGCATCTTCAAGCACTTCTGCGACGATGAACGCTTCGTGCAGATGTTCCTCGATGAGGCCCGGCTGGCGGCGTCGATTCGCCACCCGCACGTGGTCGAGATCCTCGACATCGTCAAGGACGGCGACGGCTTCTTCATCGTCATGGAGTACCTGTCGGGGGAGAACCTGGCCTACATCTTCGAGGAGCTGCGCGACCGCGGTGAGCTGATGCCGGCGGATCTGGTCTGTCGCGTCGGCGCCGCCATTGCCGGCGGCCTGCACAGCGCGCACATCTCCACCGACGTCGACGGCACCGAGCACCCGATCGTCCACCGCGACGTCACTCCGTCCAACTTGATCGTCTGCTGGAACGGTACCGTCAAGATCGTCGACTTCGGCGTGGCCAAGGCAGCGGTCGGCGAGAAGCAGACACGGCCGGGTATGCTCAAGGGCAAGGTCGAGTACCTGGCGCCGGAGCAGGTCGAGGATCGGCCGGTGACGCCGCGCACCGACGTCTTTCAGCTGGGCGTGGTTCTGCACGAGTTGCTGACCGGCCAGCGCCTGTTCGAGGCCGAGAGCGATCACAAGACCATGAACGCGGTGCTCGAGCGGAAGATCCCGCGCCCAAGCTCGCTGCGCCCGGGGCTGTCGCCGCAGATCGACCAACTGGTGATGTCGGCGCTCGAGCGCGACCCGGAGCAGCGCCTGGCCAGCGCCGACGAGCTGCGCCGGGGACTGGAAGAGGTGATCGCCGAGGCCGGCAGCGCCGGCAAGGACTCGCTGTCGGAGTGGATGCACGCGACGTTTTCGCAGCGCTACGACGAGCGGCTCGCGGTCGAGCGCGAGTGTGTCCAGGCCGTGCGCGAAGGCCGGCCATCGTCGGAGATACCGGCGGTGCTGGCGCCGTTCGCGCCGACCGCGCCGGTGGCCTACGACGCCGAACGAGCGACCTCTGCAACGGTGGCCGAGCGTCCGTCGGGCCGACGGCTGGGACGCCCCGCGCGGCCGCGGCGACGGCGGCGCAAGATTGCGATCGCGGCCGCTGGTGGCGTCGCGATCGCCGCTGCCGCGCTGGCCTGGGTGGTGTGGCCCAGCGGCGCCTCGTCGCACGAGCTCGCCGCCGACGACCGCCCGATAGGCAGCACCAGCGCCGCGGACACCCCGGGCACGCCGCCGCGACCGGCGCGGCCGAATACGATTCCCGCGGCCGTCACTCCGGTCGCGCCGAAGGCGGCGGAGAACACCGGGCCGGGGGTGTACGAGGTCCTGCTCGAGGTCGAGCCGGAGCACGCGGAGATCCTCTACGACGGCAAGCTGGTCGCGCAGGGGCATTTCACCGGCGTCTTCCCGCGGGACGGCTCCACCCACCAGATCGAGGTCCGTGCGCCCGGTCACCGAACCCAATCGATCCTCTTTCGCGATGCTCCGCCACCGAAGCGGGTGGTGCTGAAGCCGTTGCCCGAGGCGCCGCGTGGCAAGCCGCAGTTGGACGGCGACACGAAGCGGCCATCCGTCGTAGAATCGCACGGGGGCAAGCGCGATGCCGAGACCGTGGGGGAAGGCCAGAAGGGCGGCGACCATTCGTCGTTGCCGCCGACGGACAATCGCAATCCGTGGGGCAAGTAGCGCCGCGATCGCGGTCGCTCTGATCGTCGCGATCGGCGCGCCCGCCCGCGCCCAGGAGCCGCCGCCGCCGGACGAGACCCCACCCGCGCCGGCTCCCCAGCTCAGCTCCGACGACGCCCGGGCGCTGGCGCTCTACAAGGAGGGCGACCGTCGCTACGCCGAGGGTCGCTACGAGGAGGCGATCGAGCTGTTCCGGAAGGCCCACTCGTTGTCGCCGCGACCGCTGCTCCTCTACAACATGGCCAACACCTTCGAGCGCATGGGCGACTACCGGCACGCGGCCGACGCGCTCGAGCGCTACATCAACAGCGGCAACGCCGGCGACGTGGACACGCTGCGCCAGCGGTTGCGACAGATCCAGACTCGCGCCGCCGAGCGCGCGAACGAGCTGGCCGAGCTCGATGCGCTGCGCAGGCGACCCGAGACCTGCCCCGCGCAGGTGGCATGCCCGCTGCGGCCGACCCCGTCCGACAACAGCGACCGCTGGGCCTACGTGCTGCTGGCCACCGGCGGCGCCGCGCTGGTGACGACCACGGTCTTCGGCATCATGGCGCGCAGCGCAGGCTCGGACGCGCGCGCCGAGTGCGTGAACGGGCCGGGCGGGCGGCTGTGCTCGTCGCAGGCGCAGGCGGACCTCGACAGCGAGCGCCGCTTCGCCCTGGTCACGGACATCAGCACCGTCGTCGGCGTGGCCGCGCTGGGCACCGGCGCCTACCTCTACTGGCGCTATCGCAGCCGCGGGCGGCACGACCGCGACGCCACCGCACTGGTCCCGACCCTGTTTCCCGGGGGCGCGGGATTGACGGCTCATGCGCGCTTCTAGCCTCCTCATCGACGCCCTCGCGATGGCGTGCGGGGTCGCTGCGGCGGGCTGCTCGGCGACGACGACCGACTACGCCTCGTGCGACCTCAACAGCCAATGCCGCGATCGGTTCGGCTTCGGCTGGGTGTGCGCCGACAGCGGCTTCTGCGAGGCAGCGCCGCGCCTCAATCGCTGCGCCAGCAGCTTCCCCGAGGACCTGTTCTTCGATCCGCAAGAGCACACTGACACCGTCGTCTTCGGCAACATCATGGACCGCTCGCTGGCCACCCATCGGGCGCGCGAGAAGGCGGCGCGCCTGGCGATCAAACAGGCTGACGACGAGGGGGGCCTGTCGCTGCGCGACTTCGGCAGCGTCTTCTGCACGATCGAAGAAGACCCGGAGTTCGACCAGTTGACCCGTCCGGAGGCAGCGGTCGCGGTGGCCGACTATCTGGTCAACACACTCGGCGTGCCGGCGGTGATCGGACCGGCCGCGTCCGACGACGTCAACACGGTGTTCAACCAGATCAACGGCGCCGGCGCCGAGGCCCTGTTCATCTCTCCGTCGGCGACCAGCCCGGCGTTGACCGCGCTCGACCCGGCCACGGTCGACGACGATCACCCGGGACTGTTCTGGCGCACGGCACCACCCGACTCGCTGCAGGGCGCCGCCATCGCCTACGACATGCGCGAGCCGGGAGCGGGGCGCCCGCAGAAGGTCAGCAACGTCGCCGTGATCTACCAGACGGGTTCCTACGGCGAGGCGCTGTCGGCGGTGTTCAGCCAGGAGTTTCAGAAGGCCGGCGGCGACCTGCCGACGCTGTTCAGTTACGAGACCGACGGTCAGCGCTCCGAGGCGATCGGCCAGGTGGCGATGGGCTCGTTCGAGGAAGTGCTGTTCGTTTCGTCACAGACTCAGCAAGTGATCGAGTTCCTGGACGCGGCGGCGACGTTGACCGGCTACGACGGGATGGGGATCTTCCTGTCCGACGCTGCGGCCAACCAGGACCTGACCATGCAGGCCGATCCGACGCGCTTCCCGCAGGTGCGCGGCACCCGGCAGGCGCCGCTCGACTCGGACCAAGACCTGGTCTACGCGGCCTTCCTGGCCGCCTACTCGTCGGAGTACGGCGAGGACGCGCGAAAATTTTCGTTCACGGCCAACTCCTACGACGCCGCCTGGTTGCTGGTCTATGGCTCGGCATGGGGGCTGCTCCAGGATGGCTCGATCAGCGGGATGAACATCGCCAAAGGCCTGCGCCGGGTGAGCAGCGGCGACACCATCGGGATATTGCCGACCACCTGGAATCAGGTGCGCGAAAAATTTCAGCGTGGGGAATCGATCAACGTCGAAGGCGCCTCTGGCCACCTCGACTACGATCCGGTCACCGAAGAGACCAGCGGCAAGATCGAGACCTGGCAGATCGTGAGCGGGCAGATCGTCGGCATCGACACCTGGCCGCCGGGGCAGTAGTCGCCCCCCCTCGGCCGATCGTGTGATGTTGCTCGCGGAAAACGTCGGCATTGTCAGTCGGCGATCTGGCGGCCATGCTGATCGTGGAGTGTCGAGGAGGAGGAGGCTGAACATGCAGCGCCAAGAGATCCGCAAGGTACTTGCCGAGAAGGGCAACGTGGTCCACTACATTTCGCCCGAGGCTTCGGTCGCCGAGGCAGTCCGGCGCATGAACGATCACCACGTCGGTTCGCTGTTGGTGATCGACGCCGGCACGCTGTTGGGCATCTTCACCGAGCGAGACGTTCTGGTGCGCGTCGTCGACAAGGGGCTCGACCCGCGAGCTACCCTGGTCGAAGATGTGATGACCGACGAGCTGATCACTGTCTCGCCCAACACCATCGTTCACGAGGCGATGCACATCGTCACGCGGCGGCGCTGCCGCCACCTGCCGGTGGTCGAGCACGGCGAGGTCATCGGCGTGATCTCGATCGGCGACCTCACCCGCTGGATGGTTCGCGACCAGCGGGACATGATCGAGTACCTCGAGCGCTACATCACCACCGGCTGACCCGGCGGCGGGTCAGGCCCCGGTGGGCGCGCGCGGGCTGCCGATGCGCTGCAAGAGCTGGCGTGCGGCCGGCAGGTTGGGATCGACGGTCAGGGCTTCGTGCAGGTGCCAGCGGGCGGCCTCTGCATCACCCGTGGCGACGCAAAGCAGACCGAGTGCCAGCAGCGCGCGCGGCCACGGGCGGTGGCCGGCGAGGGCGGCCTCGGCGCTCGCTCGCTCGCGCGCGGCGATGGCCGGCTTGTCGTCGGGGCTGCGCGAGGAGTCGGCGCGAAAGCGGGCCCAGGCCAGCGACGCCTCGTAGTCGGGGTGCTGCGGGTGCATGCGACAGGCGGCGGCCATGTCGGAGACGGCCTTGAACAGCTGGCCGGCGACCAGCGCGCTCTGGCCGCGGGCCATCGTCTGCGCCGCGCCGGCGGGATCGATGTCGCGCCGGCCCCACTCGGTGGACAGGCTCTTCTGCTTCGGCCACCAGTCGTTGTAGCGACCGCGCAGCCCCATGTCGCCCAGCGCCTTGTGCGCCTCGCGGATCTGTTTCCACGTCGGCTCGACCAGCGGCGTGACGGTGGCGAGGTCGAGGTGGCCGAGGCGTTCGGGCGAGTAGCGCAGCGCCAGCGCCTGCACCGCCTGGGCAATGTGCGCCGGGGTCGCCGCCTGGGTGACCTCGAGGACGTCGTAGTAGGTGGCCGAGGCCAGGCGCTGCTGCCGCGCGCGCAAATGATTGCGGGTCTGGGTCAGCCGGCGCCGGCGGTTGGTCGACTCGTCGGGCGGCTCGGGGGTGAAGATCAGCGCGCCGATCGAGGCCAGCGCCCAGACGAAGCGCGCCGCCTGCCACGGCTCGAGCTTGCTGCCGCGCAGCACGGTCTGCAGGCAGTGGGTGCCGGCGAGCATCGGCGCGAACTCCACCTCGGGGATGGTCAGCGCGCGGACCTCCCGCAAGCGGGCGATCCATTCCGGCGCCGCGGTCACGTAGTCGGCGGCGTGCCAGCGCAACGCCTCACGCACCATCTCGACGTCGGCTTTGCGTGCTCCGGCGACCAGCCGCGCCGAGGCTTCGAGCGACTCGCCGTCGGTGCTCAGGCCCAGGGCGCGCAGCCCGACCTTGAGTGGCGACGACGCCTGCAGACTGCTGGCGAAGCGCAGCTTGATCGCCTGCGCGATGGCGTCGTCGATGGCCGGCGTGGGCGAGGTCGACGAGATGAACGGCACGCGCACCCGCGCGGCCGCGTCGAGCTCCTCGGCCCCGGGGCCAATGATCAACAGAGCCGGCGGCGGGTCGGCGTCGTGCCAAGCGCGCACCCGCTCGGCCATCTCCTGATCGCCGGTCGCGACTGTGATCAAGACGACATCGGCCCAGGTCGGTCCGGCCGCCGGGCCGCTCTGCTGCGCGCCGTCCCAGCGCACCTCGTGCCCGGCGCCTTCGAGCTCCTCCTGGAGCTGGACCGCCATGCCGACGTCATCGAAGGCGAGTAGAACCTTGGCCACTCTTCCGGATCTAACCACAGCCCCGACTCGTCTACACGTTTTCTGAGACCGCCGAGATCACTCTCGATTTCGCCGGCCGGCGGCTAGGCGCCCGGGCGGCACCATCTGAGCGTGGTTGCTGCGTCGAGCCGGCTCGAGGGCGGTTTCGCCGCAGTAGAAGCAGGCGCCGTTCAGGACCACCTCGTGGAGGCACGTCCCACACGCCGCGCAGCGGCCGTCGTCGGTGCGCTCGAGATGCGGGCAGTCGATCTCCACGGCCAAAGCATACCGCGCGAATTCGCCGGGCGGCGTGATACCCTGGATCGCGCAGGGGGCGGTATGCAGCTACGATCTCGGCCGGAACTCTGCGCCGCGTTGGCGGCGCTAACAATGTTGGCGTGCGGGCCGGGGCCAGACTCCGGTGCCGATGATGCCTCAGTCTCGGTGGACGCGGCGGTTTCGGCTGACGCCGATACCGCGAGCCAAACCGACGACGACGGCGACGGCTACTCCGAGGTCCAGGGGGATTGCGACGACAACGACGCCAACGTCCACCCCGGAGCCACGGAGATCTGCGGCGACGGCATCGACAACAACTGCAACGGCGCCGTCGATGACAACGAGCCGGACGGGGACGGCGACGGTATCGGCATCTGCCAGGGCGACTGTGATGACACAGACCCCAACATCGCTCCGGGGCTTCCCGAGATCCCGGGCGACGGGATCGACAACAACTGCGACGGCTTCGTCGACTCGGACTTCGACGGCGACGGATTCCGCACCCAGGACGGCGACTGCAACGACGACGATCCGGCGATCAACCCGGACGCGGTCGAGCTCTGCTTCGACGGCGTCGACAACGACTGCAACAGCTACATCGACGCGGCCGAGCCGGACGTCGACGGTGACGGGTTTGGCCCCTGCTCGGGCGACTGCAACGACAACGACCCCAACATCGCCCCGGGGCTGCCCGAGATCCCGGGCGACGGCATCGACAACAACTGTGACTACCTGGTCGACGAGGACATCGACGGCGACGGCTGGACGGTGGCCAATGGCGACTGCGACGACACCGATCCAAACCGCAATCCGTCGGTCACCGAGGTCTGCGGCGACAGCATCGACAACGACTGCAACGGGGTCGTCGACACCGACTGCCTGACCGAGTGCGACCTTGCAGCGCGGACCCGCTCGTCGGTCGGCTGTGTCTACTACGCGGTCGACACCAATCCGATCCACGCCACCGTGCCCGGCGACTACGCAGTCGCGGTCTCCAACATCGACCCGCTGAAGACGGCCAACGTGGTCATCGAGGTCAAGAGCGGCGGCACCTGGTCGACGGTGTCAGGCGGTAGCTTCAGCGTCGGGGCGCTGTCACTGGTCGCCAAGGTCCTGCCCCACCGCTACATCTCGGGCAGTGCCAACTACGCCGGCGGCGCCTACCGGATCACGTCTGACTTGCCGGTCGTTGCCTACCAGTTCAACCCGCTCGACGGCTCGTCGAGCTACCTGTCCGATGCGTCGCTGCTGTTGCCGCGGTCGTCGCTGGACAAGTACTACATCCTGCCGGCGTGGCCGTACGGCCCGGCCGACCAGTCCAACTCCGGCTGGCCGGCGCACGTGCAGATCGCGGCCAGCTCGACCACCCAGGTGCGCGTGACCTCGCCGGTGGCGACGCTGGCCGGCACGGGGGTTGCGGCGCTGCAGCCGAACGTGCAGCAGAGCTTCAACCTGACCGAGGGCGACTACCTGCAGCTGACGGTGGCCAACTACCTCGACAGCCTCAACGGCACCTACATCGAGTCGGACCAGCCGGTTGCGGTGTTCACGTCCAACGACTGCGCCAACGTTCCGGCCAGCGCGTCGTACTGCTGCTGCGAGCACCTCGAGGAGCAGGCGATCGGCCTGCAGACCTGGGGCACGCGTTACGTCGGCTCGCGGGTGCCGGTGCGCATGAGCGAACCCGCGGTCTGGCAGGTCATGGCGTCGCAGGACTCGACCACGGTCAACTTCGACTTCACCTCGGGGGTCACCGGTCTGCCGTCCAGCGTCACGCTCAATGCCCGACAGATGGTCCAGTACACCGTCGGCGGGCCCGCGGCGAACCCGGGCGACTTCATGGTCACCGCCGACAAGCCGATCATGGTCACGCAGTACATGGTCGGCGCCTTCATGGTGCAGAACGGTGGCAGCAACGGCGACCCCAGCATGATGCAGGCAGTCCCGGTCGAGCAGTTCCTGTCGCAGTACGTGGTGCTGGTGCCCAACACGTGGGTCAACGACTTCCTCGTGCTCACGCGCAAGACGGGGGAGAGCGTCACCCTCGACGGGACCGCGGTGACGTCGGGCTGGGTCACGGTGGGTGCCTCCGGCTACGAGGTGGCCCGGGTCGCGGTGGCCGACGGCGTTCACACCCTGGGCGGCTCGGCCGGCTTCGGCGTGATCGTCATCGGCTACGACCAGTACGACTCGTACGGCTACCCCGGCGGGCTCAACCAGCAGCTCATCAACCCGATCAACTGACGGAGGAGATATGCGACTCACGATCCATACG
>Ga0114931_10011693_pt1 | contig 10343 bp, 5 predicted proteins | sample 2SBtaG_FD_89579 | JGI IMG/M metagenome (GOLD analysis project Ga0114931, IMG submission 89579) | Deep subsurface microbial communities from Kolumbo volcano to uncover new lineages of life (NeLLi) - 2SBTROV14_V59a metaG | ecosystem: Environmental > Aquatic > Marine > Volcanic | place: Kolumbo... | reverse complement strand
TAGCTATTAGATTGTTAGGAGTTAGAAGTTAGCTTTATAAAACCAATACGAATTACCTACTTTTATTAAATACTCTAATTTGTATTTTAACAATTAGTTCATTTTGTTTTCTGAAAGAAACAAAATATTACTATATTTGTATCCTTTAAGATGCAATATCAATCTATGGAAAAACTTAGAAAAAGGCATAATAATTTAATTGAGGAGACAAATGTGTCATTTCAAAGGTATTTATTAAAACTATTACCATGGAACGAAAGGTTAGTTGGGATAAAGGGCTCACGTGGTATTGGCAAGACCACCTTATTGCTACAATATATAAAACAAACCTACGGGTTGTCGACAAATGCCCTATACATTTCCTTAGACGATTTATATTTTACAGAAAACCACTTAATAAATTTTGTTGAAGATTTTGTTGGAAAAGGGGGAGAACATTTATTTATTGATGAGGTTCATAAATATAAAAATTGGTCAATAGAACTAAAAAATATTTATGACACCTATTCAAAATTAAAAATAGTTTTTACAGGTTCTTCCTTACTAGAAATACTAAACTCAAGAAGTGATTTAAGTCGCAGAGCATTAGTTTACAATATGCAAGGTATGTCATTTAGAGAATATCTTAATTTCAATTTTAAAAAAAATCTACCTAAAATTGATTTTCAATATTTGTTAGAAAACCATATCAAAATTGCTTTAGAAATAAGCAAAAAAACAAAACCTCTAAAACATTTCGAGACCTATTTAAAGGTTGGATATTTCCCTTTTTATGAACAAAACGATATTGTGTATTATAAAAGACTACAAGAAATTATAAATGTTATAATAGAAATAGAACTACCATTATTGCGAAATACTGAAATTTCAATTATTAATAAAATAAAACAACTGTTGTATATTATAAGCCAGACAGTGCCTTTTAAACCTAATATCTCCGCATTAGCAAACAAGGTTAAAACAACGAGAAAGACCATATTAGAGTATATAAATTATTTAAATGAAGCTAATGTTTTTAAAATAATACATAAAGACACTTTTGGAATAGGACTCTTGCAAAAACCTGAAAAATTGTTCTTGGAAAACACAAACTATATGTATGCGATTAATAATACAAATCCTAATATTGGTAGTTTAAGAGAAACTTTCTTCTTAAATCAATTATCAGAAAGCCACACTATTACCTATCCGGAAAATGGGGACTTTTTAATTGATAATACTTTTCTTTTTGAAGTTGGTGGTAAAAACAAAACTAAACGACAAATAAAAGAAATAGATAAAGCTTTTATTGCAGCAGACAATATTGAATTGGGTTACGAAAATAAAATACCCTTATGGATGTTTGGTTTTTTGTATTAAAACTTAAACTCAATTTTGAAGCTGAATCTAATATCTAATTATCTCAAATCCACTATCTACCCGTCCCGATTGCTATTTGGATCTATCGGATAAGCGTAATATTCCCACTCTCCTCTATTTCTCTTCCATCTTCAAACGAAGCAGTAAAACGATAAACAAATACACCTTCTTGTAATAATACATTATTTAAAGTGCCATCCCACTGTTCATTTTGATCTTTTGTATCAAAGACTCTATTCCCCCATCTGTCATAAACTTTCAAATTAAACGTTTTAAAACCACTTCCTTGCACAAAAAATTCATCATTAATGCCATCATTGTTTGGACTAAACGCATTGGGGATATAGTAGGTACAAGGGTCTATTGTAATAGTCAAACTAGAGGAATCAGCACCACAAAGATTAGAAACCGCAACCGTGTAAACATCCGTTTGAACAGGTGTAACTGTTGTATTACTACTGTTCACATTAGCCACACCTACAACAGGGCTCCAAGTATAGGTTGTTGTACCTGAATTCTGACCAGCAATTAGTTGTGCGTTTAAATTACCCGATTGTCCTTCACATAACAAAGTATCATTCCCTACAGATACTATTGGTAATTCCATAACCCATACATTATCTGAATACACATACATGCAACCTACTGTATCTGTAACGCTCAAAGTAACCAAATAACTTCCCGAAGCAGGAAATACATAATTTATATTTGCTGTAGTATCTGTAATTCCATTATCCCAATTATAAACAATAGATGTAATATCAATATTTTTGACACTTGCAGTTAATGATGAGACAAGACCTTCGCATACGGTATCAGATAAAAAACTAACACTCGGAATGGTAGCCAAAATAATTGTTGCACGAGCGGTATCGGTCAAATAACAATCTTTACTGATAATTAGTTGAACATTATAGCTCCCCGGTCCGGGATAAGTATGATTTGGGTATGTCAATACATTATAGCTATCAGAAGTACCGTCACCATATATCCAAGTAGTGCTTACTGAATCGGCTTCAAAATCACATGAAGTATCAGAAAATTGAACAGTATAGGTAGGGCAAGTTGGAGTATCTATTACAAAATTTGCAAATAGCGGTATTGAATCTATTACATTTTGAAGCGGTACAATATTCTGCAATCCATACCCACTACCTTTGCCTGCCAAATTAAGTCCAGTCATATTCGACCCTGCTCCTGCACCTGCTATATTAGGATTATTTATCACCCCCAAACTTCCAGAACCAGCTTTTGAAAAATATATTTTATTATCATTTCCTAACCAAATAGAAGCAGGAGTTAGATTACTAGTATTAAGGACATTTACAGTTCCTGTAATATCAAATTTAGTAATATCATACTGAGTTATACGAGGCAAAGAACCTATTGCCCCCCCGATTGTTGTATATAAATATCTGTCGTTGGGAGCAAAACACAAACCATAAGTATATTGATTAGAAGCTGAACCTAAAGGATGTGAAATTAAGCGCTGATTACTTAATATTCCATTTTCTTTATCAAAATCATACATTAGAAACCCATTATTTAATACAGACTTCACATATTTGTTTCCATTATTTGAAAATGCTGAATTTCCTAAACGGTTAAAGTTAAAAAAATCAGTACCCGGGTTGACAAAAGAATTAATACCCCATAGTGAAATTCCCGATGAATTCAACAAAAATATTTCATATTGAACAATTGCCGTTGAATCAACATAATGGGCAGGAATAATTAACCAATACTCTGCACTAGTGCTACATGTAGCCAATTTTTTTATCGCTCCCGATAAGGATTCTGTCCCATCATGGGTTGTCAGTAAAATATTTTTCATTCCTGGAATAATATCACCCTTACCACCATTTAAGGTCATATCTACGACAGAGTAATAAACCATCCCAAGCCAAGGAGAACCTCCACTACTCAGTCCAACTGTTGTAAACACATAATATTGGTCTCTATTCCCCGGGAAAGGCATTACCAATACCGTTTGAGAAGTATTATCATGTCCTCTTAAAGAATCTCCATTTGGCATTATGGTATCTGTAGCATCCCAAACATTTTGTCCATCTGTATAAAACAACAATTGCCCAGTCTTAGGGTCAGAAACGGTTGAACCACCACCTTCCCCTCCAGGTGTTCCTCTTGACATTTTACCTGTAGTAACAGCTGTCGCAGTTCCTGATCCAAACGCTACACCTGCCTCTGTATAAAAAAACCAATTATCATTTGCTTTACTAGCTGTTAATAATGTATCCCCTTTGCAAATATCCAACACTGCTGATTCAGTATATAAACAATTATTCATATCCCTGCCACTTAAAGTTATAGTATAAGATATCGGCAAAGAATATTTATGAGACACACTACTTCCTGACAAACTCGTCCCGTCTCCTAAAGTCCAATCAAAAGTCCCTGATGTCCCGGTTGCATTAAATAAAATAGTATTACAGGGGCAGCTTTCCGTAAAATTCAAATTCACAATATTTGTATCAACTACTGCCGGAATTGTTGTATCAGAATGTGACGAAGTACACCCATCAGCATTGGTAACTATTAGGTCAACTTTATAATTTAACATATCACCATAGCTATGTAATGGATTACTCACTGTGTCAATTACACCATCTCCAAAACTCCAATCCCATTTTATAACCGCAGCACCTAAGCCCGGAGATGACAAATCTGTAAACAAAACATCTCCACCAATACATTCAATACCACCTATTGCAAAATCTGCAATTGGGGGATCATAAATGGTCAATGTATCATAAGTACTATCCTTACCATTCCCATTTTGTTTAATTAAAGAAATATTATATATACCTGCCAAGGAAAACACATGCTGTCCTCCGTATCCTCCAGGAGGCACAAATGTATCATATACACCATCACCCCAATCCCAGTAATATAACACACTATCTACAGATCCGGACGTTGCTACCCCATATTGAACTACTTGACCTGTACAACCAAAGGCAGGGATACTATTAAAGCCAGGTGCCGGAGGCTTCCCCGCCTCACTACATGCCCTAGATTGAATGATAGCTGATAGAATTAATAATATTATTAATAGATATTTCTTAATAATCATAATTGTTAATTTACTAAAACAATATTCCCCTTTTCATCCACCTCTCTTCCGTCTTCAAATGTAGCTAAAAACTGATAAACATAAACACCTTCATTGGCTCTTGTTTGTTTTCTAATTGTCCCGTCCCACTGTTCATTTTGTTCTTTTGTATCAAAGACTCTATTCCCCCATCTGTCATAAATCCTCAAGTTAAATGTTTTAAAACCACTTCCTCGAACTCCAAAGTTATCATTAAAACCATCTCCATTTGGTGTAAATGCGTTAGGAATGTAGTAATCACATGCTGCAACATCTATATACACACTAGCAGAATCAAATCCACATTGATTTGATACATATACCATATAGGATGTGCTTTGCAAAGGTATTGCCATTGGATTTGCAATCATACTATCACTCAAAGTCATTCCCGGTGACCAAGCATACGAAGTCCCTCCACTAGCTTGCAATTGTACTGTATTCCCTTCACAAATAGCACTATCTCCTGATAATACCACAGTGGGTAAATTATTTACAGTTATATATACGGTATCACTATTTGTACAAGAATTACTATCCATAATACTCATAATATATTCCATATTTATTAAAGCTGTCAAAGTTGGATTTGCAATGGTATCATTATCTAAACCGGTATTAGGAGACCAAAAATATTCTGTACCCGAAACTGAACTGCTAGCACCCAATATCACAGTATTTCCTTCACAAATACTTGTATCTGTTCCTGCATCTGCTATTGGCTCAGGCAATACATTTATAATAACGCTTTGTGTATCACTCAAGCAATTTCCTCCATCAATAATTACTTCATAAATAGTTGTATCCATAGGCGTTGCTAGTGGATTTCCAATAGCAGAATCATTTAAGGAATTACCTGGTGACCATTGATAAGCAGCACCTCCGGATGCTGTAAGTTGAATATTGGTGCCCGGACATATTGTAGTATCCGGACTAATTGACGTGACAATAGTATCAAAAGTCCACAATACAACGGTATCAATAAACTTACATTTATAATCAACATTTACGATATAGGTTCCAGCCTTTGTTGCAATTGGTTCTGCTAAAGTAGTATCATCCAACGCAAGCGATGGAGCTAACCAAGCATAAGCTCTACAAGATTTTTGAGGAATTCCCAATTGGATAGCTTGTCCCAAGCAAGTATCTATAAAAATACTATCCAATAAACCTGCGTAGGGCAAATTGTCAGTAGGAGCTACCAATGATGTATCTTCATCGATATAGTAATAGAAAGTATTGGGCAGACCGAATTTCACGGCTCCTGCACCTAATGAGATTACATTTCTAACATAATTTGGATTTGATTTATTATTTGGATTATTAATAACGGAAAGAGAATTTGGATAAAAAGTGTGGTCGGCAGTATATATTTTACCATCAGGGCCTAATTGATAAGCCCCACCACCTGTAGAAATTCCAATAAAAGTCTCTGTAGATTGCGGATTGCTATTATACAATTCATAACGAAAAATACTATCCAAATGTGAAGCATACACCAAAGAATCATTTGGCGAAAACTCTACCGCATAGGGTCTTTTAGTAAGCCATAACATAAAAGAATTATATTTAAATGACGAAAGCTGTTTTGTTGAATCCACCCTACCTGTTGCATTATTAAAATAACCAAGTTCTAAATATCCTATCTCCCCTGTCGGCTTCTGGCTTAGAGCAGAAACTAATCTATCACCGCTTTCGTTTATCTTCAAATATCCTATGTTTGCTCCATCATCAATCCCTGTATGCGAAACAACAGGAATTGGGTTAAGTATTCCATTCTGAACTAAAAAAGAATAATATGTTCTCCCCAAGTATACTCTCGTTACCACCCAATAATCCAGTCCATTAGCATGCTTAACTGCTGCCACTTGTTCAGAAAGCGAGTCTCCTGTAAGCAATAAATTATTTTTTGATATCACAGCTCCACGCCCATTATCTGCACACATATCAACAATATTATAACTAAAGCTTGGAGCATTACCTACAAAACAAGATGTACAACCAGTTACAAAGACATAATACAAATTAGAGTCTGTAGGATTAGGTGTAATTAAAGCAGATTGAGTAGAACTAGAATGTCCTAACAAACCACTACCATTAAACATCGTATCTTGGCAAGCATTCCAAATTGTACTTCCATCTGTATAAAACAAGAGTCTTCCATACTTATCAGAAATGGCTGCTGTACCCTCGGTTACATTTATATTTCCATTTGTTAGTGCACTTGGCGGATTAGTATTAAAAGTTACACCTGCCTTGTCACCAAAATACCAATTATTATACCGCTTACTTTTAATACTGTTCTGAGCATTTGAATCATAACAAATTAAAAGAAATGCTAATGCTAATAAATTCTTCATTCCGGCTATTTTAGGTTTATCCTATTGCTAAATATACTAATAGAAAAAAAGAATCAAAAATCAATTAAATTATTTTTTAACAAGTCTAAAGAATAAAATAATTATATTTATGATTAATAATCATAACAATCAAAATGAAAAAAACCGACAATCTTTTTGACTTAATTCACAGTCTTTCCAAGTCAGAAAAAAGACATTTCAAAATAACATCAGAGCAACATGTCATAAATTGTAATAATCAGTATATAAAGCTATTTAACACAATAAATAAATCAAAAAACATATCCGAAAAAGAATTCATCAAACAGAACAAAAACGAAAATTTCATAAAGTATTATTCCAGAAATAAGAACTATTTATATCAATTAATACTGAAATCATTAATTCAGTATAATTTTAACATGTCTATTGAAAATTCTGTATTATTTAATATACTTTTTATTGAAACACTTTACAAAAAAAACCTACTTAATGCTTGTGCTAAACTTTTAAAAAAGACCAAACACACAGCATATAAACATGAACAATATAGCCTTTTACTAAAAATCATTGATTGGGAAATACGACTGGAATTAAAACTTTTAAATAAAGAGGATCACATTAAAACTTTATTAAATGAAGAAACTGCAATACAATCAAATTTACAGGCTATCAATAAACTTAAAAACATATATTACAAACTGTATTTTTTAACCCATAAAAATCATACAGCAAACAGGACAAAAAACCTAAGTCATCAATTAAAAAAAATAATACAATCTATTCAATATAAAAAAACTTGGCCATCTGTTGCAAAAGGCTATTACTTTAACTCTATGGCCACTTATTATTCCTTTACAAGTAATGCTAACAAGGAATTATTATACCAAAAAAAAATTCTTGATTTATACAATCAGCACCCACAACAAATTGAAGTAAATCCAGACAGATACATTTCAACTATCAGCAACTACGCCTATTCTCTCCTAAGGATTGAAAATTATAAAGAGATGTACCATCAAATAGCAACTATAAAAAATTTCAACAAGAAGTACAACATCAAAATAAATACAATCACGGAGACACACATTTTTTATATAACTAATAATATTGAAATGAATTGGATGATTTACAGCAAAAATTTCAAAAACATCCAAGCAATAAACGATTCAATTACAGAAGGACTTAAACAACATAAAAAATCAATAAATATATTATACAAACAAACACTATACTATAATATTGCACTATTAAATTTCATTGACAACAACTTTAATAATGCTCTAGATTGGATTAACAATATTACGTTATACAGTTCAAATAATAATTCATTTGATATATACTATATGGCTATGCTGATTAAGTTTATTACACATTTTGAATTAAGGAATTATCAACTGCTTAACAATAGTCTTAATAATTTTAAGAAGTTATTAAAAAATAAAAGGAAATTATTTAATGTTGAAAAAGAAATCATTCGATTTCTTACTCAATATACTAATGACCCAAGTCCCGATAAAACAGATTTTATACAATTCAAAAAAAATCTTCAAAATATTATTAGTGACCCATTCGAAAAAAGTATTTTGAAATATTTTGATTTTATAACTTGGGCAGAAAGCAAAATACAAAACAAATCTTTTAAAGAAGTACTTACAAAAAGATGTTAGACATGGGATATTAGACAAAATGGGATTAGGCAAATATAAAAGCTACCGTTTTGTGTCTCAAGTCTATCATCTAATCAAGGTAACATTTCCCTTCTCATCTACCTCGCTCCCATCTTCAAAAGTAGCCAGGAATTGATATACATAAACACCGTTATTAGCTTTTGATTCATTATTTATCTTCCGATAGTTATCGGAACCTTTCCAATGGGTGCTTTGATCTTTTGATTCGAACACTTTATTTCCCCATCTATCATATATTTTTAATAGATAATTTTTCATGCCACTACCTTGTACAAAAAATTCATCATTAAAACCATCACCATTGGGGGTGAAAGCATTTGGAATGTAATAATTACATGGCTCTATACTTATTGTTGTATTTGCACTATCTATATTGCCACATTGATCAGTTACCAATGCCCAGTACTCAGTTGTCAAATTGGGTGTTGCGATAGGTTTTGAAATTGTTGCATCATTTAAACCTGTTAATGGTCTCCACAAATAGCTTGTGCCTCCCATTGCTTGCAGCAATACACTTGCACCTTCACAAATCAAGGTATCTGAATTTACTACAGCTTGTGGGAAGGGCATATTACTGATTATAATACTATCCTTGCTGACACACAACAGCCCCGATACCATTACAGAATAAGTGTTGACAATATTTACATTTATAGTAGATGTTGTATCTCCAGTTGACCACAAATAATTTAGTCCTCCAATTCCGGCATCTAAGCTCAATGTATCACTTGGACAAAGTGCAGTATCACTGCCTAAATCAACTTGAGGAAAGGTATCTACTGTTATTATTACAGAATCTTCACTGCTACATGCTGTGAGGGTATCTAGTGCATACACATTATACTGCGTTGTAATATTGGGGTTTGCATCTGTTATTGAGTCTGTTGGGTTTACCAGGCCTGTTATTGGCATCCAGGTATAGGTTGTTGTTGTATTGCCACCTATTGCATTTAATGTAGTTATGCTGCCTATACATATTGTGTCTTGTGTTGTGTTTACTGTAATAGCAATGGTATCAAAGTCTATTTTGATATTTATACTATCGGTATTATTATCCAACCAACATTCATCAAAACCTATTATAGGGGAGGATAAGGGTGCTATACCACTATCATTGGCTACTATATATAAATTAACGGAGTCTGTAAATCCTATATCAAAGCTTGTTATCATACAGGAGTCCATGGGTAGATTAATACTGATTGTTTCTGTTTTTAGCAACACACCTCCTGTCAAGGGATTTTCGTCATAAAAAGCAATCATCATAGTTGGACTAGCTGTTGCACAACCTTCATTACAAAACTGAACAGGAATAGTTACGGTATCTGAATTATAACAGGCATTGAACTGGATGTTTGAAGATAAAATTGTTGTAGAGATATCTGCTTGCAGAGTTACAATTGCCTTTCCACTTGTATCCATTAAAGGTACTTGTTGTAAATAACTATTAAAATATTTTGTATTTGCATTATTTTGTTGAGTTGCAGGAATGGTCAAATCATCATTTACATTGGTAATATTATATTTCTGCTGATTCATGACTTTACGGGCCTTTGTCCAAGGGGTACAGGATGCTCGTTGCATTACTAAAATAGTATCACCATAACAACCACATAGAATATTAGCTTCGCCATCCCCATTAACATCTGCGATTGTAACATGTTCTATTGCAGTACCGGAAGTACATTTTCTTTGAGCTAATAAGGTGTCGGTAAGTCCGTCAAATACAGATAAATTTAACCCAAAAAGTTCATTAGAAAATTAAGTTGGGACAAAAGGCCACGAAAATTCTTGTGTATTTTTCCAAATACCTTCTATCCATTTTCTTCTTTTCATCGCCAC
>Ga0114931_10011692_pt1 | contig 10343 bp, 8 predicted proteins | sample 2SBtaG_FD_89579 | JGI IMG/M metagenome (GOLD analysis project Ga0114931, IMG submission 89579) | Deep subsurface microbial communities from Kolumbo volcano to uncover new lineages of life (NeLLi) - 2SBTROV14_V59a metaG | ecosystem: Environmental > Aquatic > Marine > Volcanic | place: Kolumbo... | reverse complement strand
GAACAATTTCATCGCAACCTGAATTCAACGAGACTTAATCAGAGGCCCCTTAAAAGATCTAGGAAGAAAATCACAGGGGAACAGGTGTTGTTAAGTCCGCCAGAATTTTCTATGATAGGGTATATTTCTATTAAAATTAAACCATCGAAATATATACTGGTCTGTTCTTAGGTTAATGCTTGTTAATATTCGTATGTCAGAACTAATCGTAATCCAGGGAGGCCTTCATGGCTACAGCAGAAACATATAATTATAAGGTCATCCGGCAATTTACCATTATGGCCATTGTCTGGGGTGTAGTCGGTATGCTTGTTGGTGTAGTTATCGCTTCACAATTGGCATGGCCCGAACTCAATGTTGCACCCTACTTTAATTTTGGTCGCTTGAGACCTCTTCATACCAACGCGGTGATCTTCGCATTCGGCGGATCGGCACTGTTTGCGACATCCTATTATGTAGTCCAGCGAACCTGTCATGTCCGCCTTATCTCTGACAAATTGGCAGCCTTTACCTTCTGGGGCTGGCAGGTAGTGATTGTGTTGGCTGCGATCACATTACCTCTGGGCATAACATCTTCTAAAGAATATGCAGAGCTTGAATGGCCGATTGATATTCTGATTGCAGTAGTCTGGATTATATATGCCATCGTTTTCTTTGGTACTATCGCGAAAAGAAGAGTTGCTCATATTTATGTGGCAAACTGGTTTTTTGGTGCTTTTATTATCACGATTGCCATGTTGCATATCGTTAACAATGCCGAGATCCCCGTTTCTTTGACCAAATCCTACTCAGCATATGCAGGGGTGCAGGATGCCATGGTTCAATGGTGGTATGGACATAATGCGGTGGGTTTTTTCCTGACGGCAGGTTTCCTCGGCATGATGTATTATTTCATTCCCAAACAGGCAGAGCGCCCGGTTTATTCTTATCGATTGTCTGTTGTCCATTTCTGGGCATTGATCTTTACCTATATCTGGGCGGGCCCACATCATCTTCACTACACAGCGCTACCGGACTGGACACAGTCATTAGGAATGGTGATGTCACTGATCCTGTTAGCACCCTCCTGGGGTGGCATGATCAATGGAATTATGACCTTGTCTGGCGCATGGGATAAACTGAGAACAGACCCGATACTTCGGTTCCTGATTGTATCGGTTTCTTTTTATGGCATGTCTACTTTCGAAGGACCAATGATGGCGATTAAGACAGTAAACGCCTTGTCTCACTATACTGACTGGACAATAGGTCATGTTCATTCTGGTGCCTTAGGCTGGGTTGCGATGGTCTCTTTTGGTAGTCTCTATTACATGATCCCTCGATTGTTTAATCGAGAAATATATAGTGTAAAGCTGATAGAGGCACATTTCTGGATAGCGACTATCGGTGTGGTTCTGTATATCACCTCTATGTGGGTCTCAGGTATTATGCAAGGCTTGATGTGGCGTGCGTTCAATAGTGATGGAACATTGACTTACAGTTTCGTTGAGACAGTGCAGGCAATGCATCCGTTCTATATCATAAGAGCCTTGGGCGGTCTGTTATTCCTTATTGGAATGTTGATCATGGCATATAACGTCTGGAAGACGGTGAAGGGAGCAACGCCTGTTGAGGCGCGAATTCCTGAACCTGCTATGGCACATTAAGAATAAGGAGAACTGAAATGGCTTTTACACATGAGAAAATAGAAACCAATATTGGTTTATTGATCATATTGATTATCTTTGTAGTCAGTATCGGTGGGATTGTTCAGATCGTGCCGCTGTTTTTTATGCACTCTACCACTGAACCGGTAGAAGGGCTGAAACCTTATTCAGCTCTTCGGCTGACAGGGCGTGATGTTTATGTTCGTGAAGGGTGCTACCTCTGTCACTCACAGATGATCAGACCTTTCAGAGCAGAAACTGAGCGTTATGGGCATTACTCAGTGGCGGGTGAATTTGTTTACGATCATCCTTTTCAGTGGGGTTCAAAAAGAACAGGGCCTGATCTAGCTCGCGTAGGTGGACGCTATAGTGACGAATGGCATCGCGCTCACTTAATTCACCCTCAGGATCTGGTTCCGGAATCCGTCATGCCGTCCTATGCTTTTCTGGCGGAAACACCAGCTGATGCAACGATCATTTCGAAGAAAATGGAAGTCATGCGTACGCTGGGTTCGCCTTATACCGATAAAGAAATTGCCAACGCACCGAAAGAACTGGAAGGTAAGACTGAAATGGATGCACTCATTGCTTATCTACAGGGTCTGGGCACTGCAATTAAGACGCGGAGGTGATCATGATGGATTTTTTAATCAAATTTCAATCAATCTGGACGGTTATTGTGTTCATCATATTTGTCGGAATCTTTCTCTGGGCGTGGAGCAGCAAAAACAAAGCCGCCTTCGATGAAGCATCAAAGATCCCGCTTGAAGATGAAGATGCGATCATAACCACCAATCAAAAGGAGAATTCAAATGGCTGATTTCACCAGTAATTTCTGGAGCTGGTTCATCATCATTGTGACAGTTTTGAGTATTCTGTTCGTCTGGTTGTTGGTGATAACTCAATCAAAAAAAGGCCAAATGTCGGGAGAGATTCAATCAACTGGACATGTCTGGGATGAAAACATTCAGGAATTGAACACTCCAATGCCACGTTGGTGGTTGATAATGTTCTATATGGCCCTGGTTTTTGGCACGATTTATCTTGCTCTTTACCCAGGGTTGGGTGCATTTAAAGGTTTATTAGGCTGGAGTGAAACGGGTCAATATGATAGAGAAATGCAAAAGGCGGAAAAAACCTACGGGCCTTTATTTAACCGTTTTCTTGGCCAGGATTTGAAGACGGTTGCTGCTGATCCAGAAGCGAATAAAATGGGTGAACGTCTTTTTTCGACCTATTGCACCCAATGTCATGGCTCGGATGCCCGAGGAGCTCGTGGATTCCCCAATCTGACGGATAATGACTGGCTGTATGGTGGCGATCCCAAAACGATTGAGACCACCATCTTGCATGGTCGCAATGGCATGATGCCAGCATGGGGCAAGATCATTGGAAATGAAGGTGTTTTCAATGCCGCTGCCTATGTTCAATCATTAAGTGGTCGAGATGTTGATCCAGTCGCTGCAGCAAAAGGTAAGAAAATCTTTTCTACAACCTGTGCAGCCTGTCACGGTGCTGATGCAAAAGGTACACAGGCAATGGGCGCACCAAACCTGACAGATAAGATCTGGCTCCATGGCGGTTCAGACAAACGAATTAAGGAAACGATCACAAAAGGCCGTCAGAGTCACATGCCAGCCCATGAAGAATTTCTTGGCAAAGCAAAAGTTCATCTATTGGCTGCCTACGTTTATAGTCTCTCCCATCAAAAGAAAGAATAGGTTTGAATCAGTACCCTGGATGAATGTATTATTCATCCAGAGCAACTGGTTTTTTTTAAAATTATATATTAGTAATAGTTAATATAAAATAATAAGATTGGATTGCAAAAAATAGATTGATGAGTAAATAATTGCGACTTGTCTTGAGGGTAGTGGGAGTAAAGAGATGACAGAGATTGAAAATAAAAAAAGTCCTTCCGAGTTTCAAAAAACTATTATTATATTATGGCTGTCTTTTGTCATGGCCGGGATAGCCACTGGTGTCTTTTTTTCGGCGATTGACCCTGAAGCATTAAGACCATGTGTGACATTTCCTGAAGTCAGTCGTATGGGTGCATACACCATTGGTTTCCTCCTGTTCTGGTTATTAACAGCCGCTTCAGGTTTAGTCACAAAATATTTCTTAAGCAGTGAATAACACAATAGTAGATAGATAATGAATAAAGATGAACAGCAATTAGATGATGATGTAGCGGAGTCGCTCTATGCAAAACATCAAAAGGTCTACCCGCGGGAAGTCCATGGGAAATTTGCGAGTTTACGTGTTCTGGCCGTTGCCATTTTGTTGGGACTTTTTTATGGGCTACCATGGCTTCAATGGGGAGGAAGACAGGCTGTATTGTTCGATTTGCCGGCCAGAAAATTCTATATTTTTGGATTAACACTCTGGCCACAAGATTTTATTTTTCTTGTTTTTTTATTGATTATGGCTGCCCTGCTGCTGTTTTTCTTCACCACTCTGGCGGGTCGGTTATGGTGTGGTTATGCCTGTCCACAAACGGTCTGGACAGAGGTGTTTCTCTGGATCGAACATGCCATAGAAGGTGATCGCCTGAAACAGATGAAGCTCGACAAGTCACCGATGTCGGCGAAAAAATTTCGGATTAAGTTGACCAAGCATGCGGCCTGGATTTTGTTTGCGGCCTTTACGGGTTTTACCTTCGTTGCCTATTTTACACCATTGAGAGATCTGGCTCATGATTTGTTTACATTTGAACTGAGTCCATGGGAAGGTTTCTGGATCTTTTTTTACGGCTTTGCCACATACGGGAATGCTGGATGGATGCGCGAGCAAGTTTGTTTACACATGTGCCCTTATGCACGTTTCCAAAGTGCAATGTTTGATAAGGATACTTTAATTGTTGCATACCACGCGGAACGTGGTGAACCACGAGGCCCACGGAAAAAAAAGGTAGATTACAAGGCAGAAGGTATGGGTTCCTGCATTGATTGCACAATGTGTGTTCAGGTTTGTCCAACGGGAATAGATATTCGTGATGGTCTTCAATATGAATGCATAGGGTGTTCAGCCTGTATTGATGCTTGCGATGATGTCATGGATAAGATGGGTTACGAAAGAGGTCTGATCAAGTACACCACGGAGAATAATTTCGAAGGAAAACCCACAAAATTACTGCGACCGAGAATTATTGTTTATGCATTAATTCTAATGGCGTTGATGGGATCCTTTATTTATACACTTGCAGCACGAGTTCCATTACAGCTTGACGTACTCCGTGATCGAAATTCACTCTTTCGTGAAACCGATGAAGGTTTGATAGAGAATGTCTATACCTTAAAACTGGGTAATATGGATGATTATGATCATGAGTTCAGTCTTACTGCTAAAGGAATTGAAGGGCTGGATATGAAACTGGAACAACAAAAGATCTTAGTTAAAAGTGGAGAGGTATTGGATTTACCTGTCAGATTAAGGGCCGATGAGGCCGATCTCAAGGAGCGTAGTTCAATAGTAGTTTTCAATTTGACTGCGCTGGATAATGATAAACTTAGCATAAAGCAGGAATCACGATTTATAGGACCTACGGAATGAACATGAAAAGTCAGGACAAGTCACCATGGTATAAAAATCCTTTTGTCTGGTTAGTGATTAGCTTACCTTTAGCGGCGGTTATAGCTGGAACCTATACGATGTATCTTGCGATTATTTCTGATACCGGATTGGTAACGGATAATTATTACGAGAAAGGTCTGGCGATCAATCAGGTTCTTGAGCGTGATAAGTTAGCAGAAAAAATGGGTCTGTCTGCTGCATTGAATATTGATCAGGAGGCCGAAAAAGTAAAATTATTATTGACCGCTAATCCTGATTTTACTTACCCGGATAAGTTACAAATTAGTTTTTTGAATAAAATCCGCAAGGGTTTTGATAAGCAGGTTGTTCTCAATCATGGTAGTAATAATGTCTATGAAGCAACATTACCCGATTTGGTTGCGGGTAACTGGTATGTCCAGATTGAAACAGAGAATTGGCGATTATTGGAAAGCACCACTATCACAGCAAATTAGATATAATAATCCATTCAGCTTTTTTCACTCCTGCCGCTATTTCTATATATACCATCGCCATTTATCGGCCAGTTAATACCGTTTAACTCTTTTGTCCTGTTTTTTACCGAGCAGTAATCTGTATCGTTTGCACAACCACCTGGTCAAGGAATGACAGGTTAGAGCATAAAGTGAAGTATGAATGGAGTCATAAAATGAAAAGCTCTTTATTGATTTTCTCGGCAATTATATTTTTTACATTTGCATCAATTACTGTTTCGAACCCTTCAAAAGCGGATGATCTTGATATTTTCAGTGCCTCGTTATTAAATGATCCACCGGTAAATGTCCTGTTTGTTTTTGATATCTCAGGCAGTATGGGACTCAAACCGGATGGAACCCAGGCTTCATCTCTGGAAGGTCCTGATTCAAGATACGGAATTTTGTTAAAGGCACTCAAGGATGTGCTGGATGCCAATAAAAATCAAACCGGTTTGAATGTGGGTGTTTCCTGGTTTAACCGTTATATAACAGGTGTGCAATGGCCCGTTTCTGCAATTGGAGATGATGCGCACACGGTTGATACAAACATTCCTGTTGGCGAATTCAAAAATTACGAAATAATTCCCCATATAGTAGAAAATGATAGTTGGGTGAACCCCAATTATGAAACAAAAATGGTGCCTGCCTTACTTGATGCCGCAAATTATTTTCGAGGTGATAAAGTCTGGAAATTGAGAGCGCCTAAACTCTGGGATGCAGCTACTCAGGACTATAAATCGGGAAATAGCTGGTCTCCAAATCCAGCTGCTTATACTCCTACCACAGCAGCGCTAGCCGCAACGAATCACCCACCATATTATCCACCATATACACTTCCATATAATGCTACCAAGTCTTATGCAAGATATTTATCGACAGGTACTTATCGTGACACTTGTGATCCTGCAGTCAACATATGGTGCAACAATGGGTTTAATATCATGGGTTCGGGTTATGATCCCTATACTGATCCAAATCGTGATCATGTGAATGTCAGGTTATGTAGCAATGATACGGTTGACAACTGGAGCTGCCCTGTCGCCAAGACTTGTACTAACACGACGAATACTGAAGGCAATACTGTTCAGAGCTGCTCATGTCCAGTAGAGTTAGTTAATAATCCTGTTCAAAAATACAAGTGCACCTATGATTACTGGAGAAGTGGGCCACTGGGGGCAACTTATAACAGCCCGGTCAGCAGTTGTAGTAAGAATATTATTGTTCTTTTATCTGATGGTAAGCCAACAAGAAGCGAGAATGTTTCTGGTATTGAATCTCTGATCGGTGGTAGCTGTGCAGACATTACCGGTCTTCCCCATGGAAAATGTGGTCCTGAACTGGCCAGATTTCTGTCTTATAATGATCAAGTTGCAGGTATTCCTGGCAGTAAAGTAAGTACTTATACAATAGGGTTTAACGCTGATCCTGCTGGTCAGGCGTTTCTCCAAACATTGGCAAAAGAAGGTAGTGGCCAGTATTATGAAGCCAGCAATGCAGCTAATCTGACAGCTGCACTGACCAGCATTATCAGTTCTGTCACTGCTGAGGCTGAGACTTTTGTTGGGCTTTCTACCAGCACACAGGCCAGTACTTTGTCTTCCAGTCCTCGTGTATTTATGAATCTGTTTAGGCCAGTGAATAAACAATCATGGATCGGAAATACGAAAGGATATTTTGCAACTCCAACTGGACTAGAAGATCTGAATGGCAACCCTGCAGTTGAAACTGTTGGTAATAACACAAAATTCAAATCAACAGCACAAAGTTTCTGGTCATTAACAGCTGATGGAAATACAGTGAGTGCCGGAGGTGTTTCATCAAAACTACCATCTGCTTCGCGTTCTATTTATACATACACAGGTCCCAACCCGGCTCCGGACAACTCTTCTTTAACACAACTAACCACAGGCAACCCTGCGATCAGTCCGGCATTATTTGGTGTGCCTGATCAGACAAGCATGGATGCGCTTATCAGTTGGTTGGATACTTCACCGATGGCGGATGCGCTACACAGTAAACCTGTGGTGCTGTCTTATCCTGGTATGGATGTGATGTTTACCATGACGAACCAGGGATTGATGCATGCAGTAGACATCACCGACAATACCTTTGGTGGTAATGAAATATTTGCTTTTATTCCCCAGGAATTATTATCGAAATTAAAAGATCAGCAAGCTAATACCAGTGGATCAAATCACTTATATGGGCTGGATGGTTCTATTTCTTACTGGCACGAAGATTTGAATAATAATCACAAAATTGATCCTGGTGAAAAAGTTATTCTCTATTTTGGAATGCGTCGTGGTGGTAATCATTACTATGCTTTAGATGTAACCGATCTCAATCTTGGGGCAACACCAGATTTACAATGGCGCATTGATGGTGGCACAGGCACTTTTGTCAAATTGGGACAAACATGGTCACGTATGACTGTTACCCGGGTTCCATGGTCAGGAGGCACAAAGAAACCTGTACTGATCTTCGGTGGTGGTTACGATACTGATCAGGATTCCTATCTGACACGGACTGCGGATAACATCGGAAATGCTATTTTCATGGTCGATGCTGATGATGGCGATTTGATCTGGTCTGCTCAGAATGCAGCTGCTCCGTTAGTAACGGTTGTTCCTGAATTGAAATACGGCATCCCCTCAGACTTGACTGCGATTGATACCAATAACAATCGCTTGGCTGATCGGATTTATTTTGGTGACATGGGTGGTCAGGTCTGGCGTATTGATCTGGATGAGAGTTCATTTGCAGGAGGTTCACCTGCAGCCAGTGTGACAAGGTTGGCTGATCTGGCAACCAATGCTGCAAAGGATAATCGACGCTTTTACTATCCACCGAGTGTCGCACTGATCCAGGAAGCGGGTGTTTTCTACTACACAGTCGCTATTGGATCAGGTTGGCGAGCAAAACCTCTGGCGACGGCTGTTGAGAATAAATTCTTCTTGATCAGGGATACCAATGTCAGTATTGGCGCGCCAACATCATGGACATTAAAGACCACGGCAAATTTGTACAATATCGATTCAAATCTGATTGGTGAAGGGCCAAATCCTGACGCAGCCAGAGCAAACCTGATCAATAATTATGATGGTTGGCAGTTATCATTGGCTTACCCGGGAGAGAAAGCATTATCCTATCCACTGATTTTTGACAATAAGCTTTTGTTTACAACGCTGACTCCTTCGAGTACGGCGCTTGGCTGTGGTAGTGGTACCGGACGATTGTATGTCATGAACTTATTTGATGGTGTGCCGGTACAGGATTTTGTAGCGGACTCCACTCTGAAAGCAGAAGACCGGAGTAAGACATTACCTGGCACAGGCATCCCAACGGCACCAGTTCCCTGGTTTCCTGAAAAGAATGGACGAGTGGAATTTTATGTTGGTAAAGATCGGGCATTACCACCAACCAATCAGATCATGCACAGAATTAACTGGAAAGTAATTGAATAAGAGAATGAGGACTAGCTGAGCTTGATCGATTTGCATGGTGTCAGCTAGTCCATCAGATCCAGACTGGCAGTTTTAAAAACCCTGCTGTCTATCTCCCTGAGAGAAGAAGAAATTCTCGGTTGGAACTCCATATGAGCTAGAATGTCTTTATCGAGATCAATTCCAGGTGCTATTTCAGATAAGACCAGCCCTTTTTCATCTAAGGTAAAAACAGCCCTCTCCGTAATATAGAGAACTTGCTGATTTTTCTCCCAGGCATATTTCCCGCTGTAAGTTATTTGTTCAACATGATCAATAAACTTCTTTTGTTGGCCTTCATTAATTATTTTTAGTTTGCCATTTTCGACCTTAACTAAAAGTTCCTGTGCGGTAAAAGTACCGCAGAAGATCACCTGTTTAGCCGACTGGCTTATATTGATAAAGCCGCCACAGCCGGCGATTTTTGATACAAATTTTGAGACATTAATATTGCCGGGCTGATCAGCCTGAGCCAGTCCCAGAAAAGCCTGATCAAGACCACCACCATCGTAGAAGTCAAACTGATAATCCTGACTGACGATTGCTTGTGGATAGATCGAAGTCCCAAAACTCAGCCCACCTGCCGGTGTACCGCCAATCGCGCCAGCCTCGACTGTTGCGGTATAAAAAGGCTCAAAGCCTTCCTCACGTGCAACTTCGGCGACATATTCGGGAACACCAATGCCAAAGTTGACGATGGCCTTTTTTTTCAGTTCCATTGCTGCACGTCGGGCAATGATCCATTTAGCATCAAGCACCGACATGCATGATTCCTGATCATGATGAGTGTCCCCATAATCCTGTGTCACTTTTCGTTGATCAAAAAAATGATCATAAGTCTGCATGTGTAAATTCTGATCAGTGCTAACGACCACCGCATCAACATAAATACCGGGAATCTTGACCAGTTGTGGATTGAGTTCGCCACGTTTGACGATCTGTTTGACTTGTACGATCACTTTACCACCGCTGTTATGACAGGCTGCAGCCGCCACCTGGTTACAGATCGTCAGTGCCTCATCCTCCATGGTGATATTTCCATTCTCATCAGCAGTAGTTCCACGCAACAGAGCAAAATCGATTGGGAATTTTTTGTAGAACAAATATTCCTCATTATCCAGCTCAATTATTTCGACAATATCTTCTTTAGTAGCATCATTGAT
>Ga0114931_10011691_pt1 | contig 10344 bp, 8 predicted proteins | sample 2SBtaG_FD_89579 | JGI IMG/M metagenome (GOLD analysis project Ga0114931, IMG submission 89579) | Deep subsurface microbial communities from Kolumbo volcano to uncover new lineages of life (NeLLi) - 2SBTROV14_V59a metaG | ecosystem: Environmental > Aquatic > Marine > Volcanic | place: Kolumbo... | reverse complement strand
CCCTGGGAGCGCGCTTTGCCAAGTGGCGTGCGGTCATCGCGATCGGCGACGGCATTCCCACCGATTTCTGCATCGAGGCCAACGCCCATGCGCTGGCGCGGTACGCAGCGCTGTGTCAGGAGGCGGACATCGTGCCGATCGTGGAACCGGAGGTCCTGATGGACGGCGATCACACCATCGAACGGTGTGAGACGGTCACCGGCAAGACCCTGGATGCGGTGTACACGGTGCTCCGGGCGCATCGGGTGGAGTTGAGCGGGACGATTCTCAAGCCCAACATGGTGCTGTCGGGCAAGTCGTGTCCGGTCCAGGCCGGGGTTCAGGAAGTGGCGGAGGCCACGGTGCGATGTCTCACGGCGCACGTCCCGGCCGAGGTGCCGGGCATCGCGTTCCTGTCGGGCGGGCAGAGTTCGGAACTGGCCACCGCCCATCTCAACGCCATGAACGCGCTCGGCCAGCATCCCTGGGAGTTGTCGTTCTCCTACGGCCGGGCGCTCCAGGAGGCCGCGCTCAAAGCCTGGGGTGGCGATCCGGCCAACGTGGCCGCTGCGCAACGGGCGTTTTATCACCGCGCCAGGTGCAACAGCGCGGCCCGGACCGGTCGCTACTCGGAGGAGATGGAAAAGGCGGCCTGAACTCCGGGAGGTCGGTCCGGGCGAGCGGTCAACCTCCCTCCCTCACCCCCCGTCGGCCGGTCGGGCGAGGTAGGGAGCCGGTTCGAAGACCACGATCTCCCGTTCCCCGGCCCGCTCGCTCGCCCGGAAGACGGCCCGGTTTCCGGCGACCCGCCGAACGCCGGGGCGGCCGGTCAGCCACGGTTCGATCGGCCCCAGGCCGGTCGGTCCGTCACCGGGCTCGAGATCCGGGATGGCGTAGTGCATGGGGACAAACCAGCGGGGAGCGAGACGGTCCAGGATCGCCGTGGTCGCCTCTTCGCTGAGGATGTGGTGATCGGCGTCGGCGGGGAGCATGAGGACGTCGACGGTCCCCATCTCGTCGGCAATGCGATCGGTGATGGGACCGTTGTCGCCCCAGTGCCCGATCCGGAGGCCGGCCGTCTCCACGACCCAGATCGTATTGATCTGCCCGAATTCCTTTCCGTAGGGATCGGCGTGTTTCCCCTCGATGCCCCGCACCGTGATGTCACCGACCAGGTAGCGTCCGGGCCGCCGGTACACCGGCACCCGGGTGGAATCCCAGGGGAACGCCCGTCCGCGGCTCACCCCCGCGTCGTGGTCGTAGTGGGGATGGGTGATGAAGACCGCTTCGGTGGTGAGGGTGTCCGGAAAGTCGTACCCCAGCCAGATCCGGCTTCCGTAGGGGTCGATGAGGATCCGATGGCCCGTTGGCGAAGTGATCCGGAACGCCGCGTGGGCGATGTACTCCACCGTGACGTCCTCGCCCGGGGTCTTCGCGGGAGCCGGTGAACCGCCGCAGGCGCTGAGGCCAAGGAGTGAGATGGGAATCCATCGGGTCATGGTGCCGGTCCGGGTTCAGGTCGCTGGAATGTTGCGCCTCGGGGGTCACGATGCCAACCGTCCGAGGCGGCGGGAAGAGGTTCGGGAAGTTTCGGGTCGATTGTGTGGTGTGGAACAGCGGGTGGAACCGGTTACCCACAACTCCACACACGGTGGAAAAGACGGGTAACCGCAACGGTGGACGATGGATAGTGTTCCACATCCTGCGCACATTCCAGGTTGCAACCCAAAGAAACAACGGCGCTTGCGAGGGTGGGCCGGTGTCCTAGATTGCCATCAGCGGTTCAGGGGAAGGATGGGGATTTTCCCCGTCACGCCCTGGATCGGCTGCCCGCGGAGGGAATTCCGGGGAGGCCGCCGAGAACAAGGGCTCAGGCGTCCGATGATCCGGGTAGCTACACCATCCGCCGGCCGGTGAGGAGTGTTGTGCACCTCATCCACACCCAGTTGGCGTCCGGGTGTGCCATGTGAGCACGTCGATCGCAACTCGGCTCGACTCACAGCGCCCGCATCGGTGAACCGTTCGGCCCGGCCAGGCGGGACGGGGATGGAAGCCGGAGCTCTCGACCGCCTTACCGGAACACACGGGACCGGCGGCGGCGAGAAGAAGAACAGGCGGAGGCAATCCCCTGACTCCGGGTAGCCGAGGCGTGGACGGCCGGTGTTCCTTCGGGAATGCCGGCCGTTCTTTTTTTTCCGGTTTTCGATGGGCCGGAGTGGGGTCCGGTCCATCGGAAGCCGGCGTTCAGCGTTGGGGGTACAGCGGCAGCTGGATCCACGCCTTGATGGGTTGGCCGCGGCGTACGGCCGGCTCGAACTGGAGCGTCTTCGCGTAGTTGACGGCCAGGACGGCAAACTCCGGCACATCGGACGGCGACTTGATCATGATCTGTCCCGGACGGCCGTCGGGGTATACCTCGACCACCAGCAACGCCGGCCGAGTGGGGGCGCGGGGCACGGTTCCATCGAGGGGAACCATGGTGCTGAGTTCGGGGAGGAGACGGGCCCCGGTATCGAAGCACTCGCCGCGAAGGTTGTAGGTTTCCGCGTCGTAACGGGCGCACTGACTCTCCCGTCGCATCCGCACGCGATGTCGCAGGCTGTCGCCGGCGGGTACGGTCACGACGGCTGTGTACGGTTCGTACCCGGGCGCTTCCACGCGGATCCGGTGTGCTCCCGGGGGCAGGGTGTGGACGAGGCCACGGGCCGTCCGGCCGTCGATCCACAACTTGGCCCGCCGGCCCATGTTACCGACCCGGAGCACCCCGTCGACGGGGGCAGCGGCAACCGAGTCGGCGGGTGCCGACGAGGTATCGACGGCGGTGGAGTCGACGGCGGTGACGGAATCGACGGCCAGGGAGTCGGTGGCCGGCAGGGTCACCAGCGGAGCCGGCCCCGCGACCGCCATGGCGGCCGGGTATCGGAAGACCGGTACCGCGGCGGCCAGGGCCGTCACGTCGTTCCGGGTGGGCCAGGGACGGTGCAGCACCTGGCGCCAGTAGTAACCGCCGCCTCCGCCCGCTCCCGTCAGCACCACCAGCAGGCTCGCGGCGACGGCGAGGCGGCGGCGTGGCCGGGAACGTTGGGTATCGTTCTCGATCGTGATCCGGGGCAGCGGCGTGGTGGGTGTGACCGCCGAGGGACGGTTCCCGATCTGCCGCGGGGAGGCGCCGGTGGCGGCCGGCGCGGAGGCGGAGAGGACGGGACTTGCCACGGTCCGGTCGCCGATCGCGGCGGCCGCGATGGTGGGACGGTCCTTCTCGAGGGCCTCGATCAGGGCGTCGGCGTCGGGATACCGATCGCCGGGGTGTTTGGCCAGGAGACGCTCGATCACCGTAAACAGCGCCCGGTGCTCGTCGGTCTTCAACTCGGGAACCGGCACGTCGTCCATGATGTGTTTGAGCCCGATTCCGTACGAGTCTTCCCCGTCAAAGGGCACGTGGGTGGTGAGACACTGATACGCGACCACCCCGAGCGAGTACAGATCGCTGCGGCCATCGAGCTTGTTGGCGCGGATCTGTTCCGGCGACATGTAGTACGGCGTGCCGATAGCCATGCCGGTGCCGGTCAGTCCCAGACCCGACGCGGCCTTGGCGATGCCGAAATCGCACATCACGATGTCGCCGTTCTGTTTGAACATGATGTTGTCCGGCTTGACATCCCGGTGCACGATCCCGTGACGGTGGGCGTAGCCGAGCGCGTCGGCGGACTGGAGCAGGATCCGGCGAATCCGGTCGGGAGGGAGGGCGCCGTGCTCGGCGATCAACTCCGAGAGGGACGGGCCGCCGAGGTAGCGCATGGCGAAGTAGATCACCCGTCCGCTGCGGCCGACCCGGTAGATGGGGATGATGTGCGGGTGCTCGAGGCGGGCTGCCGTCCGGGCCTCCATCTCGAACCGCTCGACGAGGTTGGTGTCGTGGGTGTGGGAGATGGGCAGAACCTTGATGGCCACTTCGCGGTTGAGCCCGGTCTCCATCGCCCGGTAGACGATGCCCATGCCCCCGCGACCCAGCTCCGACTTGATTTCGTACTCTTCCTTGAGCGCCTCCCGAACGATCTCGGTATCGGTGGGTTGCACGAGATCCCGGATGGCCGTCATGGGTGTCGTGGCGTTCAGGTCCTGCCCGCAACTGGAGCAGAACGCGGCGCCTTCCGGAATCTCGGAGCCACACCGGTGACAGAACATGAAAAGGGATCTCCGTCCTTCCTCGAAGTCTCGGGCCCAGTGAAGCCCAATATTAGAGGTACAACCCGGTGCCTTGCAACGAGTTGTATACCGTTCCCCGGGTGACGGCCGTCACAAACGGGGCCGGAAACCTCCTGCGGTGTCCCGGGACTCTCCGCTCGGGGTTGCCGGTCGCACATGTTTGGTGATCCAGGTCGTGATCAGGTCCAGGAATCCCGGAACGAAGGTCTTCTCCAGGCTGGCGTACTCGCTGGGGCTTCCGGTGGTGGCGGTGAGAAAGAGGTGGTTGGCGTGGGGGAAAACCTTGATCGTGTAATCGGGATGGTGACTCCCGGAGAGTATCCGCTCCATGGCGTCCCGGTTCAACGTGGCGGGAACCTGGAGGTCGAGCTCACCGAAGAGTGCCAGCAGCGGGGCCCTGGCCTGACGGAGGACGGGAGCCGGGTCGTACTCGATGAACGCGCGGAACCACGGGGTCCTGATCTGGGACAGTTGTGCCTCGACCTGCGCATCGACCAGGGAATCCACGTTCGCGATGGTGCTGCGCCGTTCAGCGGGCAGCGCCTCGATCCCCGCGCGGACCTGTCGGGCGACCAGGGCCCGGAGGGTATCCCATCCGGTGTCCGAGTGGAGGGTCTCGCGTACCTGACGCAGGGTTGTGTCCTGGCGGGCGATGGCTTCGTCACCCGCCCCTTCCGCCCGGGCGATCAGGGTGGACTGGGCCCGGAGGATCTCGAACGACGGGATGGCCGGAGGCGCGATGAGCACCTGGAAGGCGATGCCCGGGTCCCGAACCACGGCCAGCGGCGCGACCACGCCCCCCTCGCTGTGGCCGATGACACCGATGTGGTCCGACGCGATGTCAGGGCGGGACCGGAGCAGGCGGACGGCGGCCAGGACATCGTCCGCGAAGTCTTCGGTGGTCGAGTTGGCCACGGATCCGCCGGATCCACCGACACCGCGATCGTCGTAGCGCAGGACCGCGATGCCGTGCCGGGTCAGATGGTCGGCGATGATGGCGAACGGCTTGAAGCCGAAGAGTTCCTCGTCGCGGTTCTGGGCTCCGCTGCCGGTGATCATGACCGCCGCCGGATGAGGACCGGGGCCCTCCGGGATGGTCAGCGTGCCGGCCAGCGTGAGGTCACCGCTGGGGAACGTGACCTCTTCCACGCCGTAGGGCGGGGGAGGAGTGGCCGATGTGTCGGGTGCTTCACCCTCGCGACGAAGGTCGAAGGTGGCCTGGTTGGCGGCCTGGACAAAACTGCCGGCGATGGAATCTGCGTCCAGCGTGCCGTCAAAGATCGCCTGCCCGAGCGGCGAGGGCAGCTCGAAGTGTACCGTGGTGCCCTCGTGCCGCACGTTGGTCAGGGGGATGGCGGTGGTGCCGGTCTGCTGGGGAATGATGATCGTCGCGCCCAGCGTATCGTCGGCGGTGGTGAAGGTCACCACGATCTCGAGGGCCACGCCCTGAATCCGGATCGCTCCCCGCCAGGTCCCGTCGAGATCCTGGCCGGAGAGCGAACCCGCGGTCATACCCGCTGTCAGGGCGAACACCGCTGCCATCCGGGCGACGGAACCGGTAAGTGGTCGGGACATGGGCCTCCCCGAAAAAGGTGAGCATTGATCAGGCCGGCAGGGGATCAACCGGCCCGACGGGGGGGAGTGGATCGGTGCCCGCCCCCCCCCGGTCGCGCTGCCCGGAAATATACCGCCGGGATCGGGAACCGGATGTGGAAGTGTGGAAAACCCGCTCCCGGGACTGCCCACACGCCGTGGACAACGCGTCAGGCCCTTGGCCGGCAGGCGGTTACCTCTCCACAGGATCTCCACACCCGTGTTGACGGGCGGGACCTGATGCGTTCTTGTTGGTCGAACCGTTCAGGGGATGCCCATGTCGGATCCGTTTTATGTCGCCAGCGCCCAGGTCGCGAAGATTGCCGGCGTGCATCGGCGGGCGCATCTGGAGCCCGGCGTGGACATCGAGTTCGGCGTCCACGGCCCGGTCAAAGCCCACTACAACATCGATGCCCCGGACCTGCCCCTGCCGGTGGACTACATGGTGGCGGCCACCGCGGGCTGAATGCTGGGGACGCTCAACGGCGCACTGGAGGTGCGCGGGATCGTGCTGGCCCCCAACGCCATCGGGGCCACTGCCAGAGGGATCAACGAGATCCGGGATCGCCTGCCGGTCCTCACCCGAATCGAGATTGCCTACACGCTTCGCATCCCGGCCGACAGTCGGGAGACGGTGGATCGGGTGTTGGCCCGACACCAGGACAAGTGCCCGACCGCCGCCACCCTCCGGGGGGCGGTCGACATTATCTGGACAGCCCAGATCGAGGAGGAGGCGCCGGACGCTCAGTCGTCCACGTAATCCGGCAGCAGCGGGTTCCGCTGGTGGGCAAAGATCAGCCACGTTTCGATGTGAGCCACATCGGGTTGGGTGGTAAACGCATCCAGCGCGAAGTTGCGTAGATCCTCTGCGTCACTTGCGGCCACGTGGACCAGAAAGTCGTTCTCCCCGGCCACGTGATAGACGGCGAGCACCTGCGGCAGCTGGGCGACATGAGCCTGAAACTGCTCGACCAGCCGTCGGGAATGCCGGGTCAACCTGATCGCGATCATCGCCTGCAGGCCGATGCCCAGGCTGCGGGGATCGATATCGGCGTGTTCCCCGCGCAATACCCCCTCCCGCCGCAGGGCGCGAACCCGTTCCAGACAGGATGACGGAGCCAGTCCCACCAGGGTCGCGAGATCCTTGTTCGAGATCCGGGCATTCTTCGCCAGGACGGTCAGGATCGTCCGATCGGTTCGGTCAAGTACGGTATGTTTGGCCATGAACCGAATATAATACGTATTATTTGCTAAACAAAGAAAAATAATTCACATTTCATCGACAAGGGAAAGGTGTTCTTCGGAAGGAAGGTGACCATGCGATCGGATACCGTAGCGGTTCGGGCAGGGCGCGAGGATTGCGAACGGCTGGGCGTTCACGCCCCGCCGCTCGATCTGTCGACCACGTACCCGATCCGGGATCTGGAGGCCGGCGGGTTGAGCCTCGACGCGATGGTCGGCGGCGGGCGACCCACAGGGAGTGCGGTGTACGCGCGCCTCCACAATCCCACGGTGGCCCGGTTCGAGGAGGCGTTGGCCCGGCTTGAGGCGGGAGACGACGCGGTGGCGTTTGCCTCGGGGATGGCGGCCATGACCGCGGCGGTGCTGGCCGCCGGCGTCGAGGGGCGGCGCCACGTGGTGGCTGTCCGTCCGTTGTACGGAGGGACGGATCATCTTCTGGAGAGCGGACTGCTGGGATCGGAGGTGTCCTGGACGGACGCGGCCGGGGTGGGGAGGGCCATTCGGGACGACACGGGGTTGGTGGTGATCGAAACGCCGGCCAACCCGACGCTCACCCTCATCGATATTGCGGCCGTGGTCCGGGAGGCGGGGGAGGTGCCGGTCCTGGTGGACTCGACGTTTGCGACACCGGTGCTCCAGCGCCCCCTGGAGTGCGGGGCCACGATGGTGCTGCACAGTGCCACCAAGTTTCTCGGAGGCCACGGGGACGTGATGGGTGGGGTGGTGGCGACCATGGGCGACTGGGCGGGACGACTCCGTCAGGTCCGAATGGTGACCGGCGCCGTGCTCCACCCGCTGGCCGGGTACCTCCTGCACCGGGGGCTCACCACGCTCCCCGTGCGGGTCCGGGCCCAGCAGGCGGCGGCCGGGAAGCTGGCCCGGTGGTTGAACCGGCATCCCGCGGTGCACCAGGTGTACTATCCGGGCCTTCCCGGTGGCGATCCCGAGGCGTTGATCGGGCGACAGATGGTGGGGCCCGGTTCTCTGATTGCGTTCCGGGTGACTGGAGGGCTCGAAGCGGCCCGGCGGGTCATGGCCGAGGTTCGGATCATCGTGCCCGCGGTGAGCCTGGGGTCGGTCGACAGTCTGATTCAGCACCCGGCAGGGATGACGCACCGGATCGTCGATGCGGAGGCGCGAGAATCCAGTGGAGTCTCGGACGATCTCCTGCGTTTGTCGGTAGGCCTCGAGGCCTGGGAAGATCTTCGCGAAGACCTGGCCCGGGCGCTCGCCGCCGCCGGGGTGGCGAGACCCGCTGGCGTAGACAAGGGGTGGTGGACGGCGAAGGGACCGGAGCGAGAGCGGGCGCGCGTGTCCTGACCGCGGGAGGAGTGCACACCCGACAGCCTCTCTCCGCCGGGTGACCACCGCCGGGCACACCACGCGACCGTCCCACCGTCCCGCGGCGGTTCCGGTTATCTTGCAGTCGGTTCCGGCCGGATCTCTCGGCCTGACGTTTCCGGCGTTTCCCCCGCTTCCGATTCATGACCGACGCTCCCGCCGCGCGCCAGCCCAACCGCCTGATCCATGAGGTCAGTCCGTACCTGCGGCAGCACGCCCACAATCCCGTGGACTGGTATCCCTGGGGCGAGGAGGCGCTGGAGCGGGCCCGGGCGGAGGATCGCCTGATCCTCCTCTCCATCGGGTACTCCGCGTGTCACTGGTGTCACGTCATGTAGCGGGAGTCGTTCGAGAACGAGGCCATCGCCCGCATCATGAACGCCTCCTACGTCAACATCAAGGTCGACCGGGAGGAGCGCCCCGACCTCGATGACGTGTACATGGCGGCGACGGTATCCATGAATCACGGCCAGGGCGGCTGGCCGATGACAGTGATTCTGACTCCCGCGCTCGATCCGGTCTTTGCCGGTACCTACTTCCCTCCGGAGGACCGGGGGGGCCGACCGGGCCTCGGTCGTCTCCTGCGGGAGATCGCCGAGGCCTGGGAGCAGGACCGCGACGATCTCGCCCGGCGGGCCGCCCGGTTCACCGAACAGCTCCGGCAGCGTCACACGCCGGGGCCTCCGGGTCGCGTCGGGGCCGACGTCCTGCGGGTGGCGGCGGATCAGTACCGGGCGGTGTTCGATGCGGAGTACGGCGGCTTCGGCACGGCGCCCAAGTTCCCGCCCTCGACGGGATTGATGCTCCTGCTGCGGTTGCATCGACGGTTCGGTGACCCGGATCTGCTGGCCATGGTCCGGACCACGCTGGACGCGATGGTGCGCGGGGGTATCTACGACCATCTCGGCGGCGGGTTGTCGCGCTACGCCACGGACCGGCGCTGGCTCGTGCCCCACTTCGAGAAGATGCTCTACGACAACGCCCTGCTCGTACGGGTCCTGCTCGAGGCCTGGCAGGTGACCGGCGAGCCCCGGTACCGGCAGGTGGTCGACGAAACGTTGACCTGGGTGTTGCGGGAGATGACCCACCCCGACGGTGGATTCTACTCGTCGACCGACGCGGACTCCGAGGGGGGAGAGGGGCGGTTCTTTGTCTGGCAACCCGAGGAAGTGCTCGCGGTGCTCGGGGAGGACGATGCGCGACTGTTCGCTCGCTGCTACGACGTCACCAGGCAGGGGAACTGGGAGGGGACCAACATCCTGCATCTGGCGGATGCGCCCGACGCCCTGGCCGACGAATTGGGGATGGCACCGGAGACGCTCGAGGCGTCGCTCCGGGACCTGCGGGAGCGATTGCGGGTGGCGCGGGAGCGTCGTCCGGCCCCGCCCCTCGACGACAAGGTCCTCACCGCCTGGAACGGCCTCATGATCGGAGCGATGGCCGAGGCCTGGCGGGTGCTCGGCGACCCGCGGTACCGCGAAGGGGCGGAGCGCGCCGCCGAGTTCATGGCGTCGCGGCTCGAGGTGGACGGCGTGCTGCGGCGGGCGGAACGGGCCGGTGTGGCCCGGGTGCCGGCGTTCCTCGAGGATCACGCCTGGCTCGCCGACGGGTTGCTCGCCCTGTACGAGGCGACCGGCGAGGCGCGCTGGCTGGATGCGGCCACGCGCCACGCGGAGATCACGGTGAAGGAGTTCGGGGGTGAGGACGATGGAGCGTTCTTCCAGACCGGTCCTCGGCATGAGCGGCTGGCGCTGCGGTATCGGGAAGGGGCGGACGGGGCGATGCCTTCGCCCAATGCGGTGGCGGCGTCCGTGCTCATTCGCCTGGCCCATCATCTCGACCGCCCGGCGTGGCGAGAGCGCGGCGTGCGGGCCATCCGGGCCTATGGCGATGTCATTGACGCCATGCCGCGGGCGTTTGCATCCAGTCTCCTGGTGCTGGACTACCTCCTCGAGGGTCCGACGGAGCTGGTCCTGGTGGGTG
>Ga0114931_10011690_pt1 | contig 10344 bp, 12 predicted proteins | sample 2SBtaG_FD_89579 | JGI IMG/M metagenome (GOLD analysis project Ga0114931, IMG submission 89579) | Deep subsurface microbial communities from Kolumbo volcano to uncover new lineages of life (NeLLi) - 2SBTROV14_V59a metaG | ecosystem: Environmental > Aquatic > Marine > Volcanic | place: Kolumbo... | reverse complement strand
GGTGCGGCTTGCAGCCGCACAACCCCTTCACCACACCCTCCTGCCAGACGGCGTGGGTGCGACTGGTCAAGTAGGCCGCACTGTTCGCTGACCGGAGGTCGTGCGGCTGCAAGCCGGACCTACAACGGCGAGCATCCTCCAAACGGCGGGGGCGCGACGCCCCCGATCGGACCTACCCCGACAAAGGCTCTTCTGCTAAGATAGGACAATCGGTGTGGCCGCGCTTCCTTTGTTCTTCAGCCATGGTCTGCATCGTCCCCAGTGAGAATCTCGTCAATCGTAGTTTTTCGTTACCATTCAAAATGGAGGTTTCCGCATGATCCGTAAGACGCATCTACTTTTTGCACTGATGGTGGTGCTGGCATTGGTCTTCGCCGCCTGCACCGCACCGGCGCCTGCTGCTGCGCCGGCTGCCGATCAAGGACAGGCCGCTGAGACTGCAAGCGGCCAGGAAGCAGCCGCCGGCGAGGCTGCTGCGGCTGAATTCACGCCACACAATGTGGAGTGCATCGCGCCGGCCAACCCCGGCGGCGGCTGGGACTTCACCTGCCGCTCCGTCAGCCAGGTCATGACCGACATCGGCGTGGTGGACGGCGCAATCAAGGTGACGAACATGCCCGGCGGCGGCGGCGCAGTGGCCTTCGCCAACGTGGTCACCCAGCGTAACGATGATGACAACCTGCTGGTGGCGGCCAGCCCGGCGACCACTCTGCGCCTGGCCCAGGGCCAGTATGGCGACTTCACCGAAGACGACGTGCGCTGGCTGGGCGCGGTCGGCGCGGACATGGCCGTGATCGCGGTCAAGGCTGATTCGCCCTATGAAACGTTGGACGACCTGATCGCTGCGCTGAAGGAAGACCCCCAGTCGGTCAACTTCGGCGGCGGCAGCTCCATCGGTGGCCAGGATCACATGAAGGTCCTGTTGCTGGCCAAAGCCGCAGGTATCGATCCCCTCTCCCTCCAGTACACGCCCTTCGATGGCGGCGGCGAAGCCCTGACCGCGCTCCTGGGCGGCTTCGTCGACGTCTTCCCCGGCGACGCCTCGGAGGTCATCGGCCATCTGGATGCGGGTGACATTCGCGTGCTGGCCACGCTGGCGCCCGAACGCATGTCGGCTCCCTTCGACGAGATTCCCACAGCCAAGGAGCTAGGCTATGACACCCAGTGGGTGGTCTTCCGCGGCTTCTATGCGCCGGGCGGCATGTCGGATGCGGCTTATAGCTTCTGGACCGATGCGTTGGCCACGGTGGCCGAGTCGCCCGAATGGGCCGAGGTTCGCCAGCAGGGCGGCCTGGACGAGTACTTCCTGGCCGGCCCCGAGTTCGAAGAATTCATCAAGGGCCAGATCGCTGACTTCCGCCAGCTCAGCAAGGACCTGGGTCTGCTCCAGTAAAAGCGATAGAACGCGGATTAGGCGGATTAGGCGTATCTGCTCAATAAACCGGGGAAGTCCATCGCACTGACCGGGCGCATCGGGGAAATTCGGCCTGTATTGGGTCAGTGCGACGCACTCCGCCCCGGAATATTGAGCAGATACGATTAGGCGAAAAAACCGGATTTTGAAAAAATCTGTGAAAATCCGCCTAATCCGTCAAATCCGCGTTCTATCCATCTATTCGACATGTCAGGATGGATCCCATGAACCGACGTAGTGATCGAATTATCGGCGTATTGTTGCTCTTGTTCGCCATCTGGTATGGTTATACGGCCCTCAACCTGCGCACGACGCTGCTCACAGATCCCATCGGCCCTAAATTTTTTCCCCTGTTCCTGGCGACGCTCATGGGGCTGCTGAGTTTTTATCTGCTCTTCAAACCAGATCCCGATCCGGAATGGCCCAGCAGGGATGAATGGGTGCGCATCGTTCTCATCACCCTGACGTTTATCGGCTACGCTTACCTGATGAATCCCTTGGGCTTTATCATCGCCACCACCCTGGAGATGATCGCACTGTCCCTCATCTTCCGCGGTCCGCTGTGGCCGGCCGTCCTCTCCTCGTTCGTGTTTACACTTGCTCTCTACGGTCTGTTCGAGATCGCTCTGGATTTGAGCCTGCCCACCGGTCAGCTCATCAAAATGATTGGACTTGGATAACATGGACGTCATCGGTTATCTGGGCAGCGGTTTCGCCGTCGCCCTCCAGCCTTTCAATCTGATGATGGCGTTGTTCGGCGTGTTCATCGGCACGGCCGTGGGCATGTTGCCCGGCATCGGCCCGGTGAACGGCATCGTGGTGTTGATCCCCCTGACCTACGCCCTGCATCTGCCGCCCGAATCGGTGCTGATCATGTTCGCAGGCATCTACTACGGCTCCCAGTACGGCAACTCCATCAGCGCCATCCTGCTCAACGTGCCCGGCACCTCTGCCGCGGTGGTGACGGCGCTGGAAGGGCACGCCATGACCCTCAAAGGCCAAGCGGGACCAGCCCTGGCCATGTCGGCCATCGCCTCCTTCTTCGGCGGTACAGTCTCCGTCATCGCGTTGATGCTCTTTGCACCGCTGCTGGCTCAATGGGCCATTCGCTTCGGCCCGGCCGAATATTTCGCCCTCATGGTTTTCGCTTTTTCCACCTTGTCGAGCCTCTCCGGCTCTAACCTCTTCAAGGGGTTGATCGCAACCATCATCGGCCTCATGCTGGCCACGGTGGGGCTGGATCCCATCAGCGCCGTGGATCGCTACACCTTCGGCCAGCTCAAACTGCTGGACGGTCTTGACTTCGTGGTGGTGGTCATCGGCTTCTTCGCCATCAACGAAATCCTGCGACTCTCCCAGGAAATCGGCGCAGTCCACAAGCTTTCCACCGAGTTGGGTCGGGTCATGATCACTCTTCAGGATTTCGTGCGTTCGTTTTGGACTATGGTGCGGGGGGCGCTGATCGGTTTTTTCGTGGGCGTGCTGCCCGGAGCAGGGGCGACCATCGCCTCCTTCGTCTCCTACACCACCGAAAAACGGCTCATCGACCGGGAGGGGACTTTTGGCAAGGGCGATATCCGGGGCGTGGCCTCGCCCGAGTCGGCCAACAACGCCGCGGCCAACGGCGCCATGATCCCCCTGCTCACCTTGGGCGTGCCCGGCAGCGAGACCACCGCAGTCATGCTGGGCGCGTTGCTAGGCATGAACATCATCCCCGGCCCCTCTTCATTCACAACAACTCTACGCTTTTCTGGAGCCTGGTGGCCTCCATGTACATCGGCAACATCCTGCTGCTGATCCTGAACCTGCCGCTGGTGGGTATGTTCGTACGCATCCTGCGGGTGCCGCGCTGGTTCCTGATGCCGGCCGTAGTCGCTATCAGCTTTGTAGCCGTCTATGCAGTCAACAACAGCCCCTTCGACATCCTGCTCATGGCGGGATTCGGCGTATTTGGTTTCCTCTTGCGTATCAATGGCTTCTCCCTGGCGTCGGTGATTCTTGGGCTGGTGCTGGGTCCGCTGATGGAGAACAACCTGCGGCGCGCTCTGTCTATCAGCAACGGCGATTGGGCGGTGCTCTGGTCCAGCCCCATCTCCATCGGTCTCTGGGTGTTGGCCATCGCCAGCCTCTTCCTGCCGCTGGTTCTGCACCGGGTCACGCCCGCGGGGGTTACGGCGCCCACGGATGAGGATGCGAATGTGGAGTAGCGCGTAAGCGTCCGCGAAATTGAAAACGCTTTGAGAACAAGAGATTGGGGAGATTAGAGATTGACGCTCGACCAGAGAGCCATCAATCTCTAATCTCCCCAATTTTTTTAAATTTTGCTTTCTTGATCGATTGCGTCTGTTACGTTATCATTTCGGTGAGGGTGCGTCATAGAAAGCTATTGATACGGAGTAGCAAATGAAAGATGATCTTTTGAATCGCATCACACACGATCCTGACATTATGGTTGGCAAGCCGGTGATCCGTGGCGCCCGCATCCCTGTGGATCTCATCTCTGTATTCCCCATCTTTCGCCAAGCCGCCTGATGCCTAAATTCATTGCAGGCCTGCGTTGGACAGCGCTCCTGCTGTTGGCCGCGCTCCTGCTGGGCGGCTGCAGTGGACGCGCCCGCTCCGCCGCGTCCGCGTCCACCGCGACCGCCACGGCCGCACCCACCCCGGCCGGCCACGATGACCAGGTCCCCATCGTCCTGCGCTTCTTCACCACCGAAGCCGATCCCCAGCAGATCGCCGTTCTTCAGGACCTCATCGCCGAATACCAGATCGACCACCCGGACATCGACATCGACATTGTCCTGGCGTCGCCCACCCACCGGGAGCGGCGCCTGCTGACCGCGCTGGCCTCGGGCATCGACCTGGGCATCTTAGAGATCGAGCCGGTGCTGATGACCAACTGGGCGGAGGCCGGCTATCTGCTGCCCCTGGACGACGTGGCCGCGGCCATCGGCCTGGATGACTACACGCCTGGCAGTCTCTTCGTCCACAACGGCCATGTCTACGCCCTGCCCTATTCGGCCAGCATCTATGGCCTGTGGGTGCGTAAGGACCTGTTCGAGGCCGCGGGGCTGCCTCTGCCCACCACCTATGAAGACGTGTTGGCCGCTGCCGAGGCGTTGACCGCGGGCGACGTCTATGGCATTGCCCTGCCCGCCGGCCAGAACATCGCCACGGTCAACTATTTCTCCACCTTCCTGTGGCAGAACGGCGGCGACTATTTCAGTTGCGACGGCGAGGTGGTCTTTGGCCGGCCCGAAGCCCTGGAGGCGGTGAAACGTTGGGCCGAGCTGGCTCGCTACGCGCCGCCCGGCTTCACCACCTGGGGCTACCGGGAACAGATCGACGCCTTCATCCAGGGGCGGGTGGCCATGTCCCTATACGGCGGCCGGCTGGGCGTCAACCTGGCCGAGGAAGCCCCGGAGCTGGCCGATGACGTCACCGTGATCTTCCCGCCCTGGGGACCGGAGCAGGCGACGCTGGGCGTGTGGAGCCGGCTGGCCATCGCGGCCGGTGCGGAGCATCAAGCCGAGGCCAAGGAGTTCCTGGGCTGGCTGTTGAGCGGCGACCGGCTGCTGCGCTTCGACATGACCGTGCCCGGCCACATGATCCCGCCTCTGCGCTCGGTCCAGGAGGCGAGCCTGGCCTACCAGTCGCCCTACATCGAGCAGCACCGGGATTGGATCGCGTCTTTCTACAAATGGGCGCCCTACGCCAGCCATCCGGCCATGAATATGGGCGTCATCCGCGACGGCAGCTTCGCTCCCTCCGAGACGCCGCCGCCCTGGGCGGAAGCCGTCTTCGAGCCGCCGGGCGTCATCGACGCCATGCTCCAGGAGATCGCGCTCACCGATCGGGATCCGGAAGAAGCCTGGCGGGAGGCGGTGATGAAAATGGAAGAGGCTGTGAGGGAGTGGAAGCGCCAGCACCCGGAGTGGGAGCCGCCACAGTGTGAGAAGATTGGGGAGATTGGAGATTAGGGAGACTGACAGCCTCCTGCGCGAGCGCCAATCTCCAATCTCCTTAATCTTCCGGTCTCCAATCTTCAATCTTCAATCTTTAAATCTTCAATCTTCAACCACCCCACGGCCCCGGCCCCGGCGGGCTGACGATGACCCGCTGTACGCCGGGGAGCGCGTCTAGCCGCTCCACCACCGCGTTCACCGATTCCCGTTCACAGATGAGATGCACGTTCGGCCCGGCGTCGATGGTGAAGTAGGCGATCAGGCCGTCGTGCTCGCGCCAGGCGCGCGTTGCCTGCATGATCGCCACGGTGCCCGGCAGCCAGTAGAGCAGGCTGGGATGGCTGGTCATCATGACGCCGTGCATGGCCAGCGCATCCTGCTCGATGACGGGGCCAAGCTGGCTGATGTCGCGCAGGGTGATGGCCTGGCGCACCTCGCGCAAGGCTGCATCCAGGCTGGCGATGCGGCAGGCGTTGAGGGGGCTGGTCGCGGCCAGGGTATGGCCGTTGGCGCTGCTTACGTGCTTGGCCGCGCTGCTGACCACGGTCACCACGTCGTAGAGGGCCCAGTGCTCCTCGGTGTAGAGCTGGCGGGCCACGCTGGTGGCGTCGTCGATTCCCTTTTCCCACTCCACGAAACCACCGAAGAGGCTGCGGCTGGCCGATCCGCTGCCCCGGCGGGCGATGGCCGAGAGGTGGGTGGGGTCCAGGTCCAGCCCCAGGGCGCGACAGCCGGCTACGGTCAGGGCCGCAAAACCGGATGCCGAGGAGGCGATGCCGGAGGCCATGGGAAAGTTGTTTTCGGAGACCACCGTGGCCCGGTAGTTCACGCCCGCGAGCGCGCGCAGCCGGTCCAGGTGTGCGACCAGCCGCCGGGCCGCGTCCGCGTCCAGCCGCTCGCCGTCCAGGGTGATCTCGTCCTCCTGCTGGCGGCCGCTGGCGTCCCAGCGCACGGTGGTGGTGGTGTGGGCCTCGGCCAGGGTCATGCTGATGGAGTTGTTCAGGGGTAGGTTGAGGCTGGCGTCGGCCACGCCCCAATATTTGATGAAGGCGATGTTGCTGCCGACGCGCACGGTGGCGGTCTGTTGGTCATGGGTCATGGCGGGTTGTCCTGTGAGTGGGGAGTGGTTAGTGGCAAGTGGTGCGCTAGCGGGGCTAGCCACTAATCACTTCCCACTGGCCACTTCCTACTTCTTTGTCCATTCTTCGAAGCGGCGGATGAGATCGTCCAGGAGTTCATCGTGGGCCTCGAAGGTGACGGAGACGCCGCCGTCCATGGGCTGGAGGCGCGCCTTCCAGCCCACGCCTTCTAGCGAGTGGCCTTCTTCATCCACAGCGCCGCCCAGCCGTGTCAGATAGGTCTTGGCCTGGTCGAGCGTTACGCCGGGGAACTCCAGGGTCTCTGTTTCATATTGTTCATTCATGTCGTTTATCACATTCATATTTGTTGTAGCGACCGTCGCTATCATCGTCAAACGGTGCGATGCTGAGGAGCACGGGGCTCCTTGTCTGAGAACTGACCTGGCGGCTATGATAGCATAGATAGGCACTCTCTGATAACCGGGCGCTGGCTCTTTCTATTCGGGCGTCTCCAAAACCAGTTGAAGCATTCCGGGATTCGGCCAGGCCATCTGACGAATGCCTCCTCTATGAGGCGGCATTCGTTTGGAGAGATCGTATGAATATGCGAACCGGACGCATGTTAAAGCTGTTTGACGTAATTTCGCATAATCTTTTGCATCTGACGTGACAATAGAGCGAGAAGATGGTATACTCACCTTGTATTTTGCGTGCATCGGGATGTTGTCAACGCCTTGATGTGTGGACGCAGATACGAACTCCATTGGAACCGGTGGCCTGGGTCACCCTATTCGCATTAGGTTGCTGGCGCCTTTGTTCAGTGACAATACACACAATTATCAAGGAGAAAAACGACTATGACAACAGCAGTAGCGCCTCAGGACAACCAGTCACCGTGGTGGCTGGTCCTTCTCGGCGGCATTGCGGCCATCATTCTTGGCTGGATGCTGTGGATGAACCCGCTCAAGACGGCCAATATTTTGGTCTGGGCCATCGGCTGGTACTGGCTCATCACCGGTATTATCTACCTGATCAGCCTGTTCTGGGACCGTCGCCAGTGGGGCTGGAAACTGTTCAGCGGCATCCTTGGCATTGTCGCCGGCTGGTTCTTGATTGACGCCGGCGCAGGAGAACGCTTGGCCACCATGGGCTTCGCCATCGTGTTGGTGTTGGGCATTCAGGGTATCATCATGGGCATTATGGGGCTGATCGCCGCCTTCCAGGGCGGTGGTTGGGGCGCCGGTATTCTAGGCGTGATCTCCATTGTGATCGGCTTCTTATTGCTGGGCAACATGTGGTCCGCTGCTCTGGTCCTGCCCTGGGTGATCGGCATGTTCCTGATCATCGGCGGCATCTTCGCCATCGTTGCTTCGTTCCGGCTACGCAGCGCTTAACCTAACAGCGCTTAACCTAACAGAGCGTAAGTTTGATAAGAGGGGTGGGATTTAATCCCGCCCCCTTTTTTGTGGGAGCGCAGAAGTCCGGCTTTTCTCAAAAGCCGGACTTCTTTCAGCCAACTTCGCCCACGCGCCAACCTGTCAGACGTGGGACGGACGGTGGGTTGACCGGGCATGAGGGGGAAGCGGCGAGTCCATCCCACGCCATTGGGAGCGACTGGTTAAAGAGATTGGCGTATGGCGTGGAACGCACCCTGGGCCTGCCGCCCCCCTCACGTCTGCGCCAGAATCCTCCCCATGGTCCTGGCGTCGATATTGCCGCCGCTGAGGATGACGCCGATCCGCCCCTCTGCGTTCACCGCACCGCTCAGCAGTGCAGCCAGCCCCAGCGCGCCAGACGGCTCCACCACAATTTTCATGCGATAGAAGAAAAAACGCACCGCCTCCATGATCGATTCCTCGCTCACAGTCTGCATGTCGTACACATACTCCAGCACCAGCGGAAAGGTGAGTTTGCCCAGGGAGGGCGTGCGCGTGCCGTCAGCAATGGTGGGTGGGTTATGGATCGTGTGCAGTTCGCGGGTGCGGAAGGAGCGGGTGGCGTCGTCTGCCAGGGCCGGCTCGATGCCGATGACCCGACAATTGGGCGCTGCGCCCTTGGTGGCGATGGCGCTGCCGCTCAGCAGCCCGCCGCCACCACAGGGAACCAGCAGGGCGTCAAGGCCGGGGACCTGCCGATGCAACTCCAGGGCAGCGGTTCCCTGTCCGGCGATGACGTCGGCGTGATCATAGGGCGGGATCAGGGTGTAGCCATGCGCGGCGGCCAGGTCGGCCGCCAGTTCCTCGCGTGTGGTGACGGTCGGATCGTATTCGACCACCTGCGCGCCATAGCCCTCGGTGGCGGCGCGTTTGGTGGCCGGTGCGTTGTCCGGCATGACGATCACGGCCCGGATCCCCAGCATCTGGCAGACCTTAGCCACGGCCTGGGCGTGGTTGCCGGAGGAAAAGGTGAGCACGCCGCGCTCCCGCTCCTCGTCAGAGAGCTGGGAAATGGCGTTGTACGCGCCCCGGAACTTGAAGGCGCCGATGCGCTGGAAGTTCTCGCATTTGAAGAAGACCTCCGCGCCCAGCCACCCGTTCAGGGTCGAAGAGGTCATGACCGGGGTGAGATGGGCCACGCCGCGTAGCCGGTCCCTGGCGGCGAGTACATCGGTGAATGTTGACATAATTTCTCCATGTGTTGTTGTTCGTAGTATGCGCTTTAGCGCAGTAGTCGGAGGGAGTCGCGCTGAAGCGCGCACTACGAACTATGCGGGCCGGTTGTTGCGCTCGAAGATACGAAGAGCGTCACCGTGGAGTCGCGCTGAAGCGCGCACTACGAACTATGCGGGCCGGTTGTTGCGCTCGAAGATGCGAAGAGCGTCACCGTGGAGTCGCGCTGAAGCGCACACTACGAACTATGCGGGCCGTATTAGGGCGTCAGCCGCCCCATGTCGCGGGGGAAGAGCGTCGTCAAGCGCAGGTTGGTTTCCCCCAGCAACTGCATCAGCAGGCGTTCCAGGCCGATGGCGAACCCACCGTGGGGCGGCATACCGCAAAAGCCGAACTTCTTTGGCCGCTAACCTCGATTTATTGAGCAGATATCTCCTATCCGCTGAAAAGCGCAAGCGCCTGATGGAGGGAACTCAAGATTGTCGCCTGGGCGCGCGCTTCTGCGGATGGTTGCACCAGATCGGGCACGATGTATGTGCTCATGCCGGCCGCGCTGGCCGCGAGCGCGCCGGCGTTGGAATCTTCGAAGGCCATGCAGCCGGTCGGTTCGACGCCCAGCCGCCGGGCCGCGGCCAGGAAGATGTCCGGAGCGGGTTTGCCGTGGCGCACCTGATCGCCGCTGGCCACCACGGGGAAGCGGGTGCGCAGCCCGCTGACGGTCAGGCTATACTCGGCCTCTGCCTGGGAACTGGAGGTGGCCACTGCCTTGGGGATGCGCCGGGCTTCCAACAGGTCGAGTAGATCCAGCAGGCCGGGCTTGCGGGCGATGCCTTCCGTCTCTGCGATCTCTTGCCACCGCTGGGGCCACCGCTGGCGAAACGCGTCCAGGGGGAAGGCGTCACCCAGCGCGGCGCAGATCATTTCCTCGCACTCTTCGGTGCGAATGCCGATCAGACCGTGAAGGAATTCATCATCGACATGGTAGCCAAAGTCGGCGGCTGCGTTTTGCCAGGCTCTATGGTAGATGATCTCCGTGTCGAGCATGAGGCCATCCATATCAAAGATGACTGCGTCCGGCGGGGGCGGAGTGCTGGGATTGTTCATGATTATCGCTCCTTTTTGGCGAATGTCGGACATCTTCTCAATTATCCGGGATAGATGTGTTTTTTCGCACACTTGGTTTGACTTGTCAATTGTTTCGGTGTATACTTTGTTTTGTAAGACGCTGTAAAGTTCTGTATCGATTGATGTAAGTCCGTCGCCCAGGCTTTTCGCCG
>Ga0114931_10011689_pt1 | contig 10344 bp, 11 predicted proteins | sample 2SBtaG_FD_89579 | JGI IMG/M metagenome (GOLD analysis project Ga0114931, IMG submission 89579) | Deep subsurface microbial communities from Kolumbo volcano to uncover new lineages of life (NeLLi) - 2SBTROV14_V59a metaG | ecosystem: Environmental > Aquatic > Marine > Volcanic | place: Kolumbo... | reverse complement strand
GGGTCGGCTTCCACAATTTAAGTTAACGAGGCTACTCATAGGTTCACTCGCGTTGCGGCCTGCAACTTCGCCCTTGGGAAACTTACAACCCCTGATTGCTCCGACGCTGCTTCCCGGTGCTACGAAGGCATACGGACAACTCCTTTGGCGGGACTTCAACCCGCTGGATTGATCGCCGATAACGGCATACGGACTCGATGCCTCATCGTGTCCCCCGCAAAGGCAGGCGCCAGCAGTCCGCCGAACACGGGAGGCGTCATCCAGAAAAGCCGGGCAGTGGCAAATACATTCGCTACCGACGGCGCAACGCCCTTCGGTTATTGCGCCCTATGGGCTAGCAATGAACTCAAGGAATTCCGTTGGACTGAGTATCCTTATACTCATGTAATTCCCTATCGACTTTAGATGCTTGTCTCCCGAAACGATACATTCAGCGTCTAATGCAACCGCGCATTCGATGAATTTATCATCGTCGGGATCGTCCCGTACGATTTCGAGCGACGGGAGATTCGCCGTAAATAGAATATTGCGCCCTTCAGCGAAAACTTTGAGCAACTGTTTCAATTCATATTCGTCTCGCAACCCAAGTCTAGAAAGAATCTCTATATATTCGTCGACGATGAATGCGGACAGGCAGATCGTTAGCTCTCCATTTCGCCATAATTCGATAATTTTCCTCGGTTTACCGCCGAAAAATGATGAGACAAAAACGTTTGTGTCAACAACGATTTTTATCATTTCCCGGCTCTTAGATCCCTGATTGCAGGTGCAATATCTTCAGCGCTGAAGCCCTCCTCTCCCATTTTTGCGGCTATTCTGTTCCACAAATCATCAATGTAGGGAGCTATATCCCTACTCTTGACGTAATTCTCTAATAACTCCCTAACGATCTCGCTCACATTGCGGCCTTCAGCCTGGGCAAACCGACTGACTTTGCGTTTCAGAACGGGGTCGATGCGAACAATCATCTGGCTCGCCATTTCGGTTCCTCGAATGTACGTAGTGTTCATCCAGAAAATGTTGTCTCACGGTTTCTCACATATTCAACGATTTACAGGCAACGACTTATAGGTTGTCAAATATGCCAGTGCGTCCTTGCACGGGATCTAGTGCCCGTCTTTGTGGACCGGCGCTAGATATACTGTAACTACAATCTATATCAATATCGCCCATGAGGCAAGACCCCGAGGATTTGATGCCAATCAAGATCTGACGCTGGCGCTCCGTTACACTAACCGCCCAGCATCGCGGAATACACAAAAGGGGAATCAGGCGATGGCGACCGGGCTACTCTACGACGAACGATTTCTCGCCCATGATGCGGGCCACCATCATCCCGAACGCAAGGAACGACTGCTGAGCGCGCACGCCTTTCTTGCGAATCAGCCGTGGTGGAGCACGTTGACCCCGGTCGCACCGCGGGTCGCCGACCCGCGCTGGATCGAAACTACCCACGCCGGCGCCTACTTGGTGCGCGCCGCCGATTCCTGCCGCAACGGACTGCCCTATCTCGACGTCGCCGACGTCGGGATCTCCAGCGACTCCTACGATGTCGCGCTGCTTGCCGCCGGTGCCGGCTTGGCGCTGGCGGATCGCCTGATCGGCGGCGAGATCGACAATGGCTTCGCACTCCTGCGCCCACCCGGCCATCACGCCGAACACAATCAGGCGCTGGGCTTCTGCGTATTCAACAATATCGCGATCCTGGCCCGTTATCTCCAGCAACAGCACGGCATCGGCAAGATCCTGATTCTCGACTGGGACGTGCACCACGGCAACGGCACTCAGCATAGTTTCGAGGAGGACCCGTCGGTGCTCTACGTGAGTCTCCACCAGTACCCCTATTACCCGGGCAGCGGCGCCGCCGGCGAGACCGGACGCGGCCGGGGTGCCGGCGCGACGCTCAATTGCCCGATGCCGGCGGGCGCCGGCGACACCGAGTATCGTCAGGCTTTCAGCGAGCGGATCCTGCCCGCGGTCAACGCCTTCGCCCCGGAGTTCGTATTGATCTCGGCCGGATTCGACGCCCATACCGACGATCCCCTGGCAGACATCAATCTCAGCACCGAGTTCTACGCCTGGATGAGTGTACAGATGATCGAGGTCGCGGACCGGCACGCCGGCGGGCGACTCCTGTCGTTACTCGAAGGCGGTTACGATCTCGACGCCCTGGCGCACAGCGTGGGCACCCATGTGGCGACACTCGCGGGCGTCGGCGCCTGACGGCGACCCACCCGCATGCACGGCAATGATCTGGTCTTCGCGACCTTTCTGATCTTCACCGGCGCCGCGCTGCTGGCGACCGCGGCGCTCTATGCCCGGCAATCGTTGCTGGTTGCCTACATCGCGCTGGGGGCGCTGGTGGGTCCGTGGGGCCTCGCCTACATCGAGGATCTGGTGGCGATCCGCCAGATCGGGCACGTCGGGATCATCTTTCTTCTATTCCTGCTCGGGATCAACCTGCACCCCAACAAGCTCGTCAAGCTGCTGCGCCAGACGCTGGTGGTGGCGGTCGCGAGTTCGCTTATCTTCGCCGCAACCGGCTACGGTCTCGGCATCGCCTTCGGCTTCGCCCCGCGCGCGGCACTGATCGTCGCCGTCGCGATGATGTTTTCGAGCACCATCATCGGCCTCAAGTTGCTGCCGACCACCGCGCTGCATCACCGCCATGCGGGCGAGATCATGATCAGCGTGCTGCTCCTCCAGGACCTGGTGGCGATCCTCGCGCTGCTGCTGATCCAGGGGCTCGGCGAAGGGACCGCGTCATGGCGTGACGTCGCCCTGTTGTTGCTCGCCCTGCCACTGCTCACCACACTTGCCTTGGTGCTGGTACGGGTGTTGATCGGTCCGCTGATGCGGCGTTTCGATAAGACCCAGGAGTATCTCTTTCTGCTTACCGTCGGTTGGTGTCTGGGGATCGCCCAACTGGGTAAGGTGCTCGGACTGTCCTACGAGGTCGGCGCCTTCGTAGCCGGCGTGGCGCTCGCCGCCAACCCGATCTCGACCTTCATCGCCGAGAGTCTCAAGCCGCTCCGCGATTTCTTCCTGGTCACCTTCTTTTTCACCCTCGGCGCCGGCTTCGCGCTGCCCTCGTTGCACATCATCGCGTGGCCCGCGGTGGTCATCGGGAGCGCGATGATCGCCATCAAGCCGCCGGTCTTTCGCCTGTTGCTGATCTGGAACGGAGAAGCGCCTCGCCTGGCCGGCGAGATCGGCGTACGGCTCGGCCAAATCAGCGAATTCTCGCTGTTGATCGCCTTGATCGCATTTCAGGGCGACCTCATCGACGGCCGGGCATCGAACCTCATCCAGGCCGCCACCCTGTTCAGCTTCGTGGTTTCTTCCTATTGGGTGATGTTGCGCTATCCGACCCCGATCGCGGTCAGCGATCGCCTGCGCCAAAACTGAGCGGCACTCCGAGCGCCGTCGAATCACGGATTCGATTTCGCTAGACGGCGGCCCCGGACTACGCCGGCCCCAGGATCGCCGACGCCGACTGCACCGCCTTGTAGGCACTGGCGATCGCGACGCCTGCTCCACAGCGCTGGCGGATCCAGTCCTGGTGCGCCAGCAGTACGCCGGCCGCGAACAAGCGTTGATTGACGGGCCTTCCGGCGCCGTCGAGCGGACGAAATTGCGCGTCGACCTCGACCCCGCATCGATTGATGCGATGGCCGCGGGGATCGAAGTAACGCCGCTGGTACCACTCGTCCCGGTCGCGGGGCTGGCTGACCGGAATATTCAACAGGGTCTCGCGTACCCCCCCGCGGTCGGCGCGCAAGCCTCCGGAAAGAAAGCGCCCGGTGGCAAGGATCGTGGCCTGCGTCTCGATCACGACGTCGCCATAACTGTCTTTGAGGTACAAGGTCGCACCATCGTCCCGGAGGTCGAGGCGCGTAACCTTTTGTTGGGTAATCAGGGTCACGCCGCTGGCCGGGAGTGCCTGCTCGAACAACTCTCGCAGGCGGATCCCCGGCACCGCCGGCGGCATCGTAGGGATCTCGAACAAAGGCACGCCGACCAAGCGTTGCAACTCGGCGTGCACCTCGTCGGGCGCGTGAATCCCCATGATCGCGGGTAGACCTACCCATTCGGCGTCACCCGCAACGGCCTTGATCCGCTCGGCCAGCCGTTGCCGATGGACCGCGAGTTCCAGCGTCCGCGCCATCACCTCCGGGTAGACCTCGGCGCCGCTCTCCATATCCGGGAACGCCAGCCGGGCCGCCGTGAGGCGCGGCCAGGAGACCTTGAGATTGGCGACCACTTCATTGGCGCTGAAACCGTTGAGCCCCACGAAATCGGCGATCAACACCTTGGCATTGGCAATCCGCGCCGCGACGCCGGCGCGCATCGTCAGCGGCACGGACAGCGTTGGCTTGGTGGTTCCGGCGGGGAGCAGCGCGTACAGATTGCGGTCGGCGGGCGCCGTATAGCCTATTCCCATCTCACCCACGGTCGCGGTGAATTGCCGGAAGGCGACCCGGATATCCTCGTTGCCGATTCGCGCCAGCGGATGGCCGGGCTGTTCTTCGCGCAACGCGTCCAACCCTTCCCACGGATCGTCCAGCAGCCGGCCCGCACGACCGCCGAGCAGGTCGAAATAGCCGCTGGTGTAGGCGATCGCACCGGTCTTGCCGACCTGGGCGGTGGCAATGCCGCGCTTGCGGGCGAATATACTGGCGGCGCAGCCGGCCAGCCCCGAGCCGATCACGGCCAACCGAGTCTTGTAGTGGCGTGCCGCCTGGATCATGACCGCGCCTCGGGGCCGCCGTGATCGCCGCCGTCATTACCACCGTCAGCGCCGCCGTCAGCACCGCCATCATCGAGACAATCGAGTCCCAGCAGTCCGCAATGAACGGCTTCCGCGAGTTCCATTTGGGGCATCTGCTCACCTCACAACACCGGTCGAACACCCTTGAAGCGTTCACTCACGAAATCACGTGTGTGGATTAACCCCGCGCGGGAATCGTAGACCCCGCGATCGTACAGATGGGAAGTAACGCGGATGCTGCAAAACGCGCCCTGGCACGAGCCCTTTCCCACCCGGCTGCGCACGCCGATGGCCTTCAATGTCATCTGCTTTTCCGCGCCCGGGGCGGATTCGACTATCGCATCGATCGCCGAGCGCGGCACCATCTCACACTCGCACAGGATCCCGTCGCTCGGGTCCCGGCGTTGATACCAGTAGCGCGCGGCGGCGCCGGGCTCGGTCCATCGCACCGCATCGCCCGAAGGCAGTGCCTCGGTGGCCGTCGTGCACGGTTCGCCGTTACCCAGACGGCGGGCAACCAGATCGCCGGTGCGTTCGGCCATGCGCCGAAAAGTGGTGAATTTTCCGCCGGCTATGGTGGCGAAGTTCGTCAATCCCTGGTCCTCGTGATCGAACAGCGTAAAGCCGCGGCTGGCCTTGCGCCCGTCGCTTTCGGCGCCGTTCGTCAACAGCAACGGACGCACCCCGGAAAACGCGCGCACGAATCGGGTTTCCGCCAGGCACGGGATCATCGCGACGGCCGACGCCAGGTTGCGATCAACCTCGGCCACCGTCGGTCGAATGTCATCGAGATCGTCGACCGTATCGGAAGTCGTCCCCAACAGTGAAACCGTGCCTCCGGGGACCAGGATATCGCCGTCACCCGGCGGGCGCAGGCGGTTGATCACGCCCCCGCCGATGCGCGTATTGCTGACGATCAGGGTGCCCTTGGAATAGAGCAGGCGGACATCCGAACAACCGGCGAGGCGTGCGATCCCCATCGCCCACGCGCCGCCCGCATTGACGACCTGTTTGGCCAGGATCCGTCGTCTGCCGCCGCTACGCAGATTGCGGCACACGGCACTGCGGATGACGCCATCCCTGATGTCGAAGTGCTCCACCTCGGTGTGCGGCAGGAATACGCTGTCGGTCAGGCGTTGCGCATGATTGACGTTTTCGAGGGTGATCCGGAACGGATCGACGGTGGCATCCGGCACCGCATAGGCCGCAAACACCCGATCCGACAGCGCCGGCTCCAGCGTCCTGGCCTGCGCGGGGGTCATCGCTTGACAGGGGATGCCGGCGCGCGCGCAGTGCTCCGGAAAGCGCTCGGCAAAGGCGGGATCATCGCCCTCCACCGCGACGAACAAACCACCGCACTCGTCGATACACTCGGCCGCGACGCGCTTGAGGATCTCTCCTTCGCGGCGGCATTCCGCGGCGGTCTCCGCATCCGCGGCGGCGTAACGCCCGCCGCTGTGCAACAGGCCGTGATTGCCTCCGGAAGCCCCGGCGTTGAGGTCCCGCCGATCGATCAACAGGCAGTGAATACCGCGCAGCGCCAGATCACGCATCACCCCGCTGCCGGTGACGCCAGCGCCGATTATCAACACCTCGGTCTCGAAGATCTCGGTTCCGCCGCTATTCATCCGCTTCGGCCCCCCTGGCGTCAGCCGCCGATTCCAGACCGATTTCCGCCAGATCCGGCCCCAGATACTTGCGTTCGTTCTTGCCGAGGATCCCCAGCGACAGGCAAATCAACGTCCAGTAGTGAACCACCCGATAGCGACCGCCGTAGAAGTGGCCGATATCTTCCATCTGTGAGTGGCAGTTATGGCACGGCGTCAACACATAATCCGCCTCGGTCACCATGATCTGGTCGAATTTCCGCTTGCCGTAGGCGCGACGCTGCGCGCTCATACCGGCCTGCAAAGCCCCGCCACCCCCGCCGCAGCAGTAATTGGCGCTGCGGCATGGCTGCATGTCGATGAAATTTTCTTCCCCCACCAGTCGCTTGGCGACGAAGCGCAGATCGTCGGCGACCGGATCGCCGATCGACTTGCGCACCAGTTGACAGGGATCCTGGAGGGTGAACTTCAGGCCGCGGGTGTTCCAGTCCGAATTCACCGGCAGTTTGCCTTCGCGGATCCACTGCGCGTAATAGCTGACCAGGCTGCCGGGTTCGAAATTCGCCCGCAGACCGAAGCGTTCCACCCCTTTCCAGATCGTGTAGAAGGAATGGCCGCACTCGGTGTTCACCCAGACCTTGCAGCCGAGGTCATTGACCGCCTCCACGCGCTGCTTGACCATCTCTTTCCAAGTGGCGTCATCGCCGGTGAACATGCAGAAGTTTTCCGCCGCCCAGCCCTTTGACGAGTAGGTCCAGTCCGCGCCGACGTAATCGAATATTTTCCACAACGGCGCCATTTCCTCGGGTTCAACCGCCGGTTCCCGCGAGTTTTGATTGATGAAAAAGTGCGCGCCCTGTTTGTCGATGGGCACCCGGATATTCTTGAATCTCGAGTCTTCCTCGCGCACCTCCTCCGCGACCTCTTCGACGATCTCGACAAAATCCTCGGATTGCACGCCCATCGCGCTGGTACTGGAGAAGCGCAACTCGGCATCGCAGGAGCGGACGATGCCCTTGGGTTTTTTCTCTTTGGGCCAGGCACCGCGCGCCAATCCCACCAGCACTGACACGTCGATGCTCATCGGACAGATGTACATGCAGCGCTTGCACTGGGTGCAGGTCCACACCCAGGGGGTGGTGGCAAGCTCTTCGTTCATGCCCAACATCGCCATACGGATGAAGCGGCGTGGATCCATGCCCTCCAGACCGGAGGCCGGGCAACCCGAAGAGCAGAGCCCGCAACTCAGGCACGAATCGTAGCTGCAACCTTCGGGCAGCAGTTCGTGCGCCTTGGCCTTGAAGTCGATGGTCGGGGTGACGATTTCAGCCGGCCTGGTCATATCCGCCTTCGTATATAAAACGCATTCAACATCTTCAACGGAACAGCAACGCGCAACCCGAAGTGGCCGCACTACATGAGTCCAAAATCATTAATCTTTCATTGATTCAGTCTAGATCGAGTCTGCCCGGTGCTCTTGACTCAGATCAAAGAAGGCGCCCGGCCGATCCCGATCCTCCGGTCCCGATGACCCCGGCGATGGTCAGCCACTTCAGCGTGCTTTGATCTCGGTTCGGTGCAACCCGGTCTTGATGCCCGCCGGATTGCGCAATCCCCCGCCGAACCGGTGCGCACGGGCGCCGCTCCGGAGCGAACAAATCACCGGCTCGATCACGGCACCGAGAACGCGGAATATTTGCGGCCTCGCGGCGTCCTTATCTGTATGGAGCCGGACCACACGGCGACGCACTCGCTGGCCCCACTGACCACAGGCCCCGCCTGCGCCTCGCCGTAGCGCTCCAACCGCGGTCGGCCGTGCGCCGCCGATTCGTCCCGATCCACCACGGTGGCGTACCCGATGAGGAACAACCGATGCAACAACGACCGACAGGATCTCTGAGAATGGATACCGCCAATCGCGGCGCCTTGCGGCGAATCACCAGGCTGGTGTTCGGACGCAGGCTCGCCGCGAACCTGGGCATCGTCTGTGCGCTCTCGGCCGGCGGACTGCCCGCGCTCGCCTCGGCGGCCGATCTCAGCCAGCAACAGCCGATCGAGGTCATTGTCAAGCTGGGTGACGAGCAGAACCATCTTGCGTTCACGCCCGCTAAGCTGACCTTCGATGCGGGCAAGCTGTACAAGCTCGTGCTCGAAAATCCGAGTTCCTCCAAGCACTATTTTTCGGCGTTGCGCTTCGCGTCCGCGATCTGGACTCGCAAGGTCGAGGTCGGCGGTGCGGAGATCAAGGGGGCGACGCGCGAACTGGAGATCAAACCGGGCGGAAAAGCAGAATGGTTCTTCGTCCCGGTGCAGGCCGGCAACTTTCCTCTCAAGTGCACCGTGCCGAGCCACGCCGAGGCGGGCATGGTGGGGGAAATCACGATCGAATGATGCGCCGGAATTGCTTGCGTTCGTGGCCCATTATCGAGTGAGTCTCCATCCATGAGCGATAAGCCTGTATTCCTCCTGCTCCTCGTTCTCGCGCTGGTGGCGCCGGCGACCCACGCCGCCGGCGCCGCGGCGACCGACGAAGAAGCCCGGAAATTCACCGTAAAACTCGGCGATTACCGCTTCGATCCGAACACCATCGAAGTCATCGCGGGCCGCCCGGTTGAACTGACGATGGTCAATCGGGATTTCCTGACTCCCCACAACCTGACGCTACAGGACCAAGCCGCGGGTCTGGCGGTGGACGCCGACGTCCAGCCAGGCATTTCCGTGACGGTGAGATTCACGCCCCGTGCGCCGGGCACCTATACCTTCTACTGCAATAAGCGACTGCTGTTCTTCAAAAGCCACCGTGAACAGGGCATGGAAGGCCATCTGATCGTCCGGGAAAAGCCCTGAGGCGAATCGGTGCGCGTCACGACGGGAACGCACGCGGCGCATCGTTCGACCTTATACGCCGCGGGGGCCAAGGCCGCGCCCGATCCGGCGCGCCGGCGATTTGTCGCGGGCTTGTGCCTGGCGGTGCTCAATCGGTCGCTCACCGCGCACGCCGAAACCATGCGGCCGGACAATCCAGGCGGCATGGATCCCGGCGCGGTCACGGTCGATCATCGGACTCTGCCCGGCTCCACGGTGCCCGAGCTACGGGTGCGCACCGTGATCGCCGCGCCGACGCGCCGCGTGCATGCGGTCATCGCCGATTACAACGCCTTCGCGGATTTCATGCCGTACGTGACGCGCAGCCGGATCGTCGGCGCAGCCGACGGCATCTTTCGGGTCTACCAGCGCCTGCGCCTGCCGTGGCCACTCACGGAACGCCGCTACGTGATTCGCGCCATCCATCGCCACGACGGCCCGCGGCCGGGAGTCTATCGAGTAAGCTGGCGACTCGACGCTCGGGCAACCGCGCGCCTTGCCGAGCAGCCGGGAATTCCGCCGCGGACCTTCAGTGGTTCATGGGAGCTGCGCCCGACGCGGGACGGTCGCTCGACCGTGGCGGTCTATACCGTCCACATGGATCCCGGCGGCGAGGTACCGAAGTGGTTGGTGAGTTTCGTCACCGATCATTTCGTGCCGCAAATCATCGCCGCGGTGCGTGGCCGGGCCTCGGCATCGCGGACCACGGCCACCGACCGAAACGCCGATCCCACGACGGCGGTCAACTGAACCTAGAATCCTCAGTTGGACGGGGTGAAGTGTGCGTTTGCGGTGGTGCAGGGCAAGGCACAACGATGCGGAATAGTCGTTCTATTCAAAGAGTTGTAACGCCGCCCTGCGCCGCAAACGTGCAATTCGCCCCGTAGCGTGATCCACCGGGCGGGTGAAGACATCGATCGACATTAAAGGCATTCATATCAGCCGGTTACTGTCAGAATGTAGCGGTCAACTGAGGATTCTAGGTTGAATGAGCGATCCGGAGGCGCCCGCCGATGAACGACGAATCGTGGCCACGCAGATCGTCGCAGCCGGCGCCCGCGCCGGACCCGCGGGGCGATCGCCGCAACGAATGGTTCGTCC
>Ga0114931_10011688_pt1 | contig 10345 bp, 6 predicted proteins | sample 2SBtaG_FD_89579 | JGI IMG/M metagenome (GOLD analysis project Ga0114931, IMG submission 89579) | Deep subsurface microbial communities from Kolumbo volcano to uncover new lineages of life (NeLLi) - 2SBTROV14_V59a metaG | ecosystem: Environmental > Aquatic > Marine > Volcanic | place: Kolumbo... | reverse complement strand
TGGATGGTGTTTGTCGAATATGGTGGCCTTTCTGCGGTTAAATCTGTTTGTCAAGTTTGACCTGAGAAGGCTGTTGGATCACCCATTTGAGCCGCCTGGCGGGCAAAAGAAACCCCACCCAGCACAAGGGGTGCTGTTTGAATGGGGGGATTGATTTTTGAACAGCGGAAAAATCTGTCCTAAACAAATACAAACGAAGTTATTTTGTAAATTCTAAAACGTTTTGGACAGCTATGATTGAAAACAACGATTAACTACACCCTCAACATCTGCGGACTGTTCTCAAACAGATCATTGATATAGATGACAGAATAGCCCCTGTTTTGCAGATAGGATGAGGCAGACGCAGCCCGGCCACCGGCAGCGCAGTGGACCAACAATGTCTTATTTCTTGAGAGTGATTCAGTCTGATCCGGCAGGCGAACGTGTGATATCTGAACAGCACCATTCAGGTGACCTTCGGTGTACTCTGTTGCCTTTCGTACATCTACAATCTGGAATGAATCATTATCAATACGATCTGAAACTTCGTTAAATGATTTCATTTCCATGGTGACTAAATCATGAGTTGTTCGATATTGATCTAACTCGGAAGGCGTCAAATATGCCATCACGTGATCCAGTCCTACTCGCACCAAATCCCTGACCGCCTCCTCAACATGCTGTCCGTCAATTATTAAGAAGATTGCATCATCCGGACTCACATACGATCCGGCAACCGTGTTAAATTGCTTATCAAAAGGCACACACAGGGCACCATTCAAGTGTCCCTGTACAAAATCTTCAATTTGACGACCGTCAATGATCACCGGTTGCTTTGACCTTAGATAATCATCAAGTCCATCACTTGTAACAGCAACAGGTTTCGGCAATTCCCCAAGTACATCCGGCCCTTTACGATTGTCACGTTTCATACGTGCAAAATAGAGCGGCGGTTCCGGCTGGCCGTCGAGAATAAAATCGACAAACTGGTCTTCACTCCTTCCGGCGATGATAGCAGCATTGTGACGCATCTCATATCCCACGGTACTGGCGGGTACGGCACCGAGAGCCTTTCCGCATGCACTGCCTGCTCCGTGTCCTGGCCAAAGCTGTAGATAATCAGGTAACGTTCGGAACCAATCCAACGATTTATACAAGCGTTGCGCCGATGGTCTCATTGCTCCCTTCTTGCCGGCGGCAGTCTCCAGGAGATCGGGACGTCCCACATCTCCGACAAACACAAAATCCCCGGATGCTATGCCAAGAGGCTCTTCCGTAACTTTTCCATCGGTTACGATATAGCTCATGTGTTCGGGGGTATGCCCGGGAGTATGTACTGCCTTAATCAAGATATTTCCAACACGGATGACATCTCCGTTTTTCAGCAGTTCTTTATGATAATCGCCCGCAACCAACCACTCGTACTTCCAATCTTCGTCGCCATCATCGGACGCGTAAACCTTGACACCCCGCTCGGCAAATTCCCTGAGTCCGGACAAAAAATCAGCATGAATATGCGTATCTGCAGCGCCTATGATATTCATTCCCTGCTTTTTGGCCAATTCGAAATACTGGTCGATATCACGCAGAGGATCAATGATAAATGCCTCACCTGTTTCCTGACATCCAATCAGATATGCATACTGAGACAATTTTTCTTCATAAATCTGCTTAAACAGCATATGCGATTTATTTGATTATAATTTGCAATAAATTACTAATTTTCAATAACTAAGGTATCAGAAATTACCCTATCACCCGGGATGATTTTATCAACGACATCCATCCCATCAATGACGTAACCAAACCTGGTATATTTTCCGTTGAGGTGGGGTTTCCACTGATGCATAAAGAAAAACTGTGGCCCCTCGGTGTCAGGCCCCGCACTTGCGATACCTGCTGCTCCACGATCAAAATCCAACTCCGATGGTTCTGTCGGTAATGGTGTTGCCGTTCCACCAAATCCATCACCACGTTCAATGTCACCGCCCTGAATGACAAAATCCGGAACAACCCGGTGAAATGGAATATTCTTATAAGCACTTGAACGAGACAAACTGTCGATTAGTGTCACAGTTGCCGGTGCTGAATACGCATTTAGTCTTACAATGATTGTCCCTTTGGTAGTATGCAACTGCCAGGTGGAATGTCTGCCCAACAAAGCAAGCCGTATAAAATCTGGACGATATAACGGATATCTGCCGGGCCTTCCTTTTGGTATGTTGCGGTATCCTGCACTTATCAGAAAACGATTGTAAGGTGGGTAGCCAAGTGAAGCCAGGGAATCGATCAAATGCATCCCTTTCTTACCGAAGTTATTACGTAAAACCGGTGTCATTGCTTCAATTGATTCGATATCACCCGGGAAATCGAACTGATTGATGATATGATGTATTTGCTCAAATGAAACGTTTTTCACCAAGACAGAGTCGCTCAATAATTCTGGCAGGGTAGCTGTCACCCCGCGGTCTGCATATTGCATAAGTTGGGAGATAACCGATGAATAGTCGGGCAGCAATGTATCCCTCGCCAGAGAATCCGCTCGCTGCCAATATTCAGACAGGGCACCTATAGCTTGTTCCGAGGTATAGGCATCCTGATCAAGCGACAGCAGGACAATATTACGAAAATAATCTGCTTTGCTCAGCAACTTTGACCGGATTCGTAAGACATCACCAAGCAGGTACTTGTTTCTTGAAACGGCCTTCTGAAGCTCCTCTGTGTAGGGATTGGAGAGCGTGTCAATAATACTGGCTGATGCTTTGATTGCCTTGACGAACAAATATGGGTCACTTGTCCTGTTCGAATCGGCAATTGCCAGAATATGATCCATAAGCAAGGGATTATGAATTTTCCTCCTGGTAATAGAATCCAGCAGATTTCCCAGAACTGACTGATAAGGATACTGCAACAATGCCTGGTAATACGAAAGGGTTGCATCATTAGCCGGATAATATCCCAGAGCATCAATCCATTCATTTGCCTCATTCACATCCAGTTTTAGGAGATCACCTGGATGATTGAGAGTGAATAACTTTTTATTTTGATGCGTAGCCAATATATGTATGATCATTTGGCGGGTTAACCGATCATGTACAAACAATCCGGCCTTCCAATTGTTGATAAGCTGATCATCCAGGGTTTCGGGGAAGACAGATCTTTGGCTTCGATAGGCCGCATAAAGATAGGCATGCCGGATTGAATCGGGTGAAATCAGCAGACGATGGATCAGTGACGGATAAAACGTCGGATAATCGGGATGCTTTATGAGAAGTCGACTCAATGCCAGGGCATTCTGATATTCCGAAATATCCCCTTCAACACGATGGATATTCTTCGATATAAAATCCAGGCTGCCGCGATTTCCCTGCATCCCCAGAACCAGTCCGATACCGCTTCTCTGCCCCGGGTTGGCAAGCCATTGCCGTGACAGAGAATCTAAGATCTGCCGGTTCAGAACATGTCCGGCAAGAGAAAACCATCTGTGATCATCGTTACTGTGCTCTACCAGGTTAAACAAAGTATCAATCGGCATTTCTGTTACATGCAACGAACGCCATGCAAGTCGACGAACAATCGGGTACGGACTTTGGGTATGAAGTATTATCCCATTCGCATCACGGACCGATATCGAAGCATACAGTGTATCCAGTTCTGCGATTTTAAGTGAATCACCAGTGTTAACCTGCGCAGCCCCGGTCAGGTGGATAGTACTGCATGAACTGATGACAGCCCAGAAACCCACTCCTAAAGTAAAAAATATGATCCGCCACTTTTTCATTGTTGCAACTTTGTAAACGATTCCGTAATTATACACATATATTATACATAAATATAAGACCCATGGATCACGTTCAGCTAACCCGGAAACAACAGGCTTTTTTTGATTATATCATCGATTATCGCAATGAAAATCAAGTTTGGCCTACTTATAGTGAAATTGCCGATGCCTTCGATTATAAGTCACCGAACAGTGTGACGCAAAATATCAAGGCACTTTTAAAAAAAGGATACCTCATCAAAACAAATGATGATGAGTATGATCTCAATCCTGAGCTCAAGAAAAAAGGATTGCTGCGGGAACCAACGTATGGAGGCATACCGATTCGGGGAATCATCACTGCGGGATATCTGCAGGAAGCTGTGGAAACAGATCTCGGACAGATAACACTGCAAAGTTTATTTCCCTATCTCGACCGGACTTTTGCTCTCAGGGTCTCTGGTATGAGCATGAAGGATGTAGGTATCAAGGATGGTGATTTCGTGCTTCTGATGGATGCCGAGTTGAAAGATGGAGATATCGGCGCTATCCTTTACAATGGAGAAACAAGCTTAAAGCGCATTTACTTCGACAGAGACGGGTTGCGGCTGGAACCTGCCAATGACGAATACGAAGGGATAACTATTCAGCCTGATATTTTTGAGGAGGTACGCATCATCGGGAAGTACATTGGCCACGTTAATAAATCCGGTATTCATAAATCACAGATTAACTGAGAGAGAGCATCACGCAGAGACACCAAGATCGCAAAGAATTGCGACAGAAAATGAGCTATCGAAAATACTGGTAAATACGTTTCTGAAAGTTCATCGGACACTTGGTCCCGATTTACTTGAATCGGTCTATGAAGAAGCCATCAGCTACGAATTGGGCAAAGCTGGAATACTATACAAAAGGCAACAAGGGATCGAGGTAATTTATGAAGACGTTAAATTAGAATTGGGATTTAGAACCGATCTTATCGTTGAAGATAAGGTGATTGTTGAATTGAAATCTGTAGAATCATTGGCTCCAGTTCATCACAAGGTTCTCTTAACCGATCTTAGATTAACTAACTTGAAATTAGGTCTACTTGTTAACTTTAATGTAGATCTGATTAAACATGGAATAAAAAGAATCGTCAATAACTTATAAACTCTGCGATCTTAGCGCCTTTGCGTGCCTAATATGATCAGGTCATTATGTTTTGTATTTAGTCAAAAATGCTAAACTGCTTGAAAGCCCATCTTCTCGTACCCACTTGTATTCCATTAACCACTGCTAACTTGGATTGCAGTGCTAAAAATCGCAATTTAGCCACCGATCCTTGTAACACGACATCTCCTTGTATTTGGAGACGGGATCAAAGTTTAAACAGACACAAGTTACTGTATGCAGAAATCATCAAAAATTTATGTCGCCGGACATGGTGGAATGGTCGGTTCGGCAATCATTCGGGATCTACAGCAAAGCGGTTATCATAACCTCGTATACCGTACAAGCAAAGAATTGGACCTCAGAAACCAAGAGGCTGTTAACCGGTTCATAAAGCAGGAAAAGCCGGATTGTGTAATAATTGCCGCTGCAAGGGTCGGTGGAATTATGGCAAACAACACCTATCCTTACCAATTTCTTTATGATAATCTCGCGATCGAAGCCAATTTGATTAATGCTGCACATGAAAATGATACAGAACGTGTGGTATTCCTGGGCAGTTCGTGCATATATCCCAAAATGGCACCTCAGCCACTCAAAGAGGAGTACCTGTTGACCGGTCCGCTTGAACCGACCAACGAATGGTATGCCATTGCAAAGATTACTGGTATTAAACTTTGTGATGCACTCAGGAAAGAATACGGGCGCTCATACATCTCTTTAATGCCGACTAACTTGTATGGCTCCGGAGACAATTTTGATCTTCAGACCAGTCATGTTCTGCCAGCTATGATTCGCAAATTTCACGATGCCCGTGTTGATGACAACGCCCCGGTCACGCTTTGGGGCACCGGATCGCCAATGCGCGAGTTCCTGCACGTGGATGATCTTGCACAAGCCGTCCGTTTCGTCCTTGAGCAAAATATTGAGGGATCGCTGTATAATGTCGGCACAGGTTCCGACCTGACCATTAAATCATTGGCGGAACTCGTCCAGAAAGTTGTCGGGCACAAAGGATTAATCAACTGGGATGACAGCAAACCAGACGGCACCCCGCGTAAATTACTGGACGTATCCTTGTTGAATAATAAAGGATGGAAAGCTCAAATTGGTCTCGAAGAGGGCATCAGGATGACTTACGAATGGTTTCTTGCCCATCATGACTCCATTAAAGAAGTTCATATTGAGTCCTGATTAACAGTATTTTATATCCCAAGCTCATTCTTACTTTGAATTAGTGGGCCTGTTACCGATAAATAAATAGCTGTCGTGTGGACCTCAGTTTATTCAAACTTTTATTATCATTACCGTTAACATTTAATTTTTAGAAATCAGACCTTCACATGAGTAATAAAGTTGCACTCGTTACTGGGATTACCGGACAAGACGGCGCCTATCTCGCCCGATTACTGTTGGAAAAAGGATATGTCGTCCATGGCATCAAGAGGAGATCCAGTTCATTCAATACGGGACGAATTGATGGTTTATATCACGATCCACACTTCAAGGGACTCCCCTTTTACCTGCACTATGGTGATCTGACCGATTCTACGAATCTCATCCGCATCGTGCAGGATGTTCAGCCGGATGAAATTTACAACCTGGCTGCCCAGAGTCACGTGAAGGTATCGTTCGAAACGCCCGAGTATACTGCAAATAGTGATGCACTCGGCACACTGAGACTTCTCGAAGCCATCCGTATTCTCGGTTTGACCGAAAAGACAAAATTCTACCAGGCTTCTACCTCCGAGTTATACGGAAAAGTACAGGAAGTGCCTCAGTCAGAGAAAACTCCTTTTTACCCGCGGTCGCCGTACGGTGTTGCCAAATTATATGCGTACTGGATTACCGTGAACTACCGTGAAGCTTACAATATGTTTGCCGTTAACGGGGTCCTCTTTAACCACGAATCACCATTACGCGGCGAGACCTTTGTTACTCGAAAAATTACAAGAGCGGCAGTTCGAATTGCACGCGACATGCAAGAGAAACTTTTTCTCGGTAACCTCGATGCAAAACGCGACTGGGGTCATGCAAAAGATTATGTAGAAGGCATGTGGCGAATCATGCAGCAGGATGTTCCTGAAGATTTCGTACTTGCGACCGGAAAAACTCACACCGTGCGATCATTCTGTGAGAAAGCTTTTGATCAGGTTGGAATTAAGATCCGCTGGGAAGGTGAAGGTGTTAACGAAAAAGGTGTTAATGATAAAACCGGAAAAGAATTAATTTCTGTAGATCCGCGATATTTTAGGCCAACAGAAGTTGACTTATTGATCGGTGATCCTTCAAAGGCGAATGAAAAGTTAGGCTGGCAGCCAAAACATAGCCTGGACGATCTTGTGGGAGACATGATAGCCAGCGATATAAAAGAATTAGATACTGAACATGAGTCGCAAGTGCATCTAAGCGCTGATTAATATAATTTTTGTTTGTGATCAGTCTGGGAGCGGTGCTGAATTAATTCAGGATCGCTTTTTTATTTTAAATGACTGTCCGAAACAGCTACCGTTGCATTAATTGCCACGGAAACACAGAATGCACTGAGTTCCGAAGTAATCTACGAGAGTGTTTCTGCAGTCTTTTGATCGGAACAATTGGAAGTTTAATAAAATCATTTTTATTAAACTTCCAATTTAGTTTGGGGACCTTGTGTCCAAGTTTTTACAGAGTTGGAATTTATAAGCCCGCTACTTATGTTAACCGATAGGAGATAATGTTCTTTCTGATTTTTGTATAGCTTATACACAAATCAGAAACTTCGTTTGTGAATACTGTTTCACTTTGTCTTTTGACTGCGACAAAAATGGGGATGTATGAAAGCAACAGTTACTGGTTTCGCTGTTTGTCTGACCCTGATTTCATTATCCGGCTGCAACCTCACCTCAAAATCCAGTCTAAACACTGAGCCACTTGAAGGGGAACTGCAATTCAGCCTTTCCGAATCGTATCAAAACTACAGTCAACCATCTAAGCCTGATATTTTTTTAAGTCTGCAAACCAAAAAGATTTACGGGTGTTATAATTATCAGGTTATTCATTCGATCAATGTGAACGGGGCTGCAATTTCCGTCAATATTTTGGGTGTTGCGTTACCTGGTAATATATGCCTTACTGCTCTTGGTCCGGCTAAGGCCCAGACTAAACTTAATCTCCCAAATGGAGATTATCATATAACTCTGCGATCAAATGATTTTAGCAACGACTATACGGTTTCTGTCACAGACAGTTTAATCCAAATAGACAAGAGGAGTTATTCGAAGACAGAGCCACTATATCACTTATACTGGCGTCATCCGGAAAAATCCTTTGTTTATGCGTGTGGAACGTTAACGCAGGATTCCACTATTTGTACTGATTTCATTGATACATTAAAATCAAAAATAACCCTGAGAGAATTCACTTTCCCTGGTTCTGGGGAGATCCCTTATCCGACCGCCTCCGATGGACATTATTATGATATGCCGGCCAGATTTTTCTACTATCAGAATGAAGAAGACTTCGATAAAATTGAGAGCATTTTAAAGGACTATAAAGAAAAGTATCTCAAAGACAAGACCGGATACGGTATCTCTGTAACAAACTGGATGAATAAGTCTTTCTATAGCTGGCTCCTTTAAGCTTCTCTTCAGAGATCGATCAAGGACTTCCAGCCATCTTCCAACGACAGGTTACTTTATTGCGACTACAAGTAATCCCATTCTTTAATTATATTCGGTTTTCGCTTTAACCCGATATCCATAAAAAGGTTATGAAAAAAATTATCCTTCCCCTCCTGTTGCTTGGGCTGTTTGCCTGTTCCAACAAACAACAATTCGATACACAGTTATCTCAATCAAAGTATCCAGAGCCGCCACGAGACAGTGTCGTGGATAATTATTTTGGGACCCGGGTTCCGGACCCATACCGATGGATGGAGAATGAGCACTCCGATTCTTTAAAACAATGGATTGGAGAGGAACGGCAGCTTTATTCTAACTATATGGATCGCATTCCGTACCGTAATGCTTTTAAGAAACGCCTTGAAAAGATCTGGAATTACACTAAGTACACGGCCCCTTTTCATGCAGGTAACCATTACTTCTTTTACAAAAACGACGGATTACAGAACCAGAGCGTACTTTATACTTCCGACGGATATAATGGAACGCCCCGGGTTTTATTAGATCCAAACAAATTATCAAACGATGGGACTGTCGCTCTATCCTCAGTTGAACCTTCAAAAAATGGCAAATACCTGGCTTACGGGATATCACGATCAGGGTCGGATTGGAGAGAATTTTATGTATTAAACACAGAGACCGGGCAGCAACTTCAGGATCATCTTCAGTGGATCAAATTTTCGAGCATGGCTTGGTCCGGTTCGGGCTTTTTCTACAGTCGCTACGACAAACCCGACAGCTCCATCAAGATGACCGGGCAAAACCTGAATCAAAAGGTTTACTATCATGTGCTTGGGACACCACAAGATCAGGATCAGCTTATCTACAAGGATCCTCATCATCCCAAAAGGACATTTTATACACAAACGACGGATGATGAGAAATACCTGATTCTCTATATTTCCGAAGGTGCAACCAATAACAATGCTTTCCTTGTAAAAGACTTGTCAAAGCCAAAGAGCAAGCTTAAATCGGTGATTACCAGTTATGATCATGCTTATTCCGTAATCGGGGATATGGGTAATAAACTTGTTGTGATGACAAATAACGATGCCCCCCGGAACAGACTGGTATTAATCGACCCTGATCACCCGCAACCAAAAAACTGGAAAACAATCATTCCGGAGCAGGATGATGTGATGGAAAGCGCAAGCATCGCCGGAAATTCATTACTAACTGAGTTCATGAAAGATGCCAGTTCCAGGCTTCGCGTGTTCGATCTCGACGGAAAAGCTAAATATGATGTTACGTTGCCGGCCCTTGGTTCGGTCAGTAGTTTCGGAGGCCAGAAACAGGATAGTGTTATTTTTTACAGCTTCACATCATTTACTTATCCAACAACAATCTACAAGTACAATATTCGCCAGAACAGTTCAACTGTCTATCGGAAACCAAATGTCAAGTTCAATCCCGAGAACTTTGAGACCAGACAGGTCTTTTTTCGCAGCAAAGACAGCACCCTTGTTCCGATGTTTATCGTATCAAAAAAATACATGAAACCCGATGGTTCGCATCCCACACTTCTCTATGCTTATGGTGGATTCGATATCAGCTTGACACCAACTTTCAATGTCTCAAATATTGCTTTATTGCAGCAGGGTGGAATTTACGCCCTTGCCAATATTAGAGGAGGCGGTGAATATGGCGAAAAATTGCATGAAGCTGGAATGGGAGCCGATAAACAACATGTATTTGATGATTTTATAGCAGCCGCTCAATATTTAAAAGAGCAAAAATATACGTCAACAGATCGGTTGGCTATCGAGGGAGCATCCAACGGTGGTTT
>Ga0114931_10011687_pt1 | contig 10346 bp, 9 predicted proteins | sample 2SBtaG_FD_89579 | JGI IMG/M metagenome (GOLD analysis project Ga0114931, IMG submission 89579) | Deep subsurface microbial communities from Kolumbo volcano to uncover new lineages of life (NeLLi) - 2SBTROV14_V59a metaG | ecosystem: Environmental > Aquatic > Marine > Volcanic | place: Kolumbo... | reverse complement strand
CGAAGAAGCGCGCCGCGAAGAAGACGGCGAAGAAGCGCGCCGCGAAGAAGACGACGAAGAAGCGCGCCGCGAAGAAGACGGCAAAGAAGCCCGCCGCGAAGAAGGCGACGAAGAAGCGCGCGGTTGCCAAGCCCGGCGCAGCCAAGCCTGCACCGAGCTCGATCCCAGCGACCGAGGAAGGTCGTCCGGCACCCGACTTCGAGCTGACCGACGCCTCGGGCCGCCGCGTCCGGAGCAGCGACCTGCGCGGCAAGCCGTTCGTCCTGTACTTCTATCCGAAGGACAACACGCCCGGATGCACGGCGGAGGCCTGCGGGTTCCGCGACTCGTTGAACCGCTTCAGCGAAAGTGGCGTGAAGGTCCTGGGCGTGAGCCCGGATTCCGGCCAGAGCCACCAGCGCTTCATCGACAAGTACGGTCTGAACTTCCCGCTATTGTCCGACGGCGAAAAGACCGTTGCCCAGGCCTACGGCGTCTGGGTCAAGAAGCAGAACTACGGCCGGGAGTACATGGGCATCCAGCGCAGCACCTTCTTGGTCGACGAAAATGGAATCGTGCGTCGTGCATGGCGCGGCGTGCGCGTGCCGGGCCACGTCGACGAGGTGCTGGCCGAAGCAGCCCGGCTCCGCTGATAGCGAATGACTTGACCGATCCGCTCGTGTCGGTGCTGCTCCCGGCCTACAACGCCGGGAGCACGATCGCCGCTGCGCTGGAGAGTGTCCGGCGCCAGGACGAGCCCCGTTGGGAGTGCGTCGTCGTCGACGACGGATCGGTCGACGGAACGGCGGCGGTGGCACGTTGCGCGGCAGCGAGCGACCCGCGCTTCCGTGTCATCGGTGTGCCGCATCGCGGGGTTGTTGCAGCGCTCCAGGCCGGGCTTGCCGAGTGCCGCGGTCGCTATGTGGCCCGCATGGACGCCGACGATCTGATGCGCCGCGATCGGCTCCGCCGCCAGCTCGATGCGCTCGAGCTGCAGCCGGAGCTGTCGGCCGTTGGCAGCCACGTGCGTCTGTTTCCGCACGGCCGTCTCGCAGGAGGCATGCTCGCCTATGAGCGTTGGCTCGCGTCGATCGATTCGCCCGGGAGCGTGCGGCGCGAAGCGTTCGTCGAGTGCCCCGTCGCGCATCCGACGCTGACGCTGAGAGCCGAGGTGCTGCGTCGATACGGCTATCGCGATCGCGGCTGGCCCGAGGACTACGATCTCGTTCTACGGCTGCTGGCCGCGGGTGAGTCGATCGCCGTGATCCCCAGGCGGCTGTTGTCGTGGCGCGACGACCCGGAGCGGCTGTCGCGCACCTCCGCGACCTGCAGCATCGAGTGCATCGTCGCGTGCAAGGCGGAATTCCTCGCCAGCGGGCCTCTCGTCGGCTCCAGGCAGTACATCCTGTGGGGCTACGGCGGGACCGGCAAGGCACTGGCCCGGGCGCTCGAGCGCCATGATCGCCATCCGACGCACATCGTGGAGCTCCACCCAGGTCGCATCGGGCAGCGCATCTGCGGGGCCGACGTGATCGCGCCTGCGCAGTTGCCTGATGTCCCGCCCGCGCCGATTGTCGTGTCGGTCGCGGGGGCAGGTCCGCGCGCGGAGATCCGGGTCGCGCTCGACAGCATGGGCTACCGCGAAGGGCGCGACTTCGTCTGCGCCGCGTGAACGGGGCAGCGGTTGCGCGGGCCGCTTCCACAGCGCAGATATTGCGGGGTTGCACATCGGGGCGGAGGTCGCAGATTGATAACGGGCCTCGTGCAATAGTTTCGGAGGAGCTTGCACGAAGCGTGCACAGCTCCGCAATATCTTCCACGGGGGTGCGGCCGCCCGGCAGATTCCGCGCGTGTCTCCGCCCGACACAGGAGTGACGAACATGACCACCGAGAATCCCCCAGAGTCAGCCCGCTACACGATCGTTGTGGGAATCGACTTCTCGAAGACGGGTGATCTCGCGCTGCGGCGCGCGTTCGAGCTCGCCAACCGCGAGGGCAACGGAGAGCCCCATGTCGTCTACGTTGCCAGCTCGTACGGGCCCATGCTCCGCCTCGAGCTGCCGGATGACGTGAAGACCGTCTCCATCGAGGAGGCATCGGATCAGATCCGTGACTACGTCGAGGAGAAGCTGGCGGAGTTCCAGCAGGAACAGCCCGCCACCTTCGAACGAGCGGTCACGCACGTCCGCGTCGGCGCACCCGCCGACGAGATCGCGCAGCTAGCGGCGGATCTCGACGCCGACATGGTGATCGTGGGAACGCACGGCAGGCGTGGCGCGCGCCGGTTGCTACTCGGCTCCGTTGCCGAGGGCACGATGCGCCTGTCGCGTTGTCCGGTGCTCGTCGTTCGACCCAAGGATCACTACGGAGAGGAGTTCCCGAACGCACCGCAGATCGAGCCGCCGTGCCCTGCGTGTCTCGAGGTGCGCCGAAAGACGGACGGCCGCGAGCTGTGGTGCGCGCGGCACAAGGAGAAACACGGCCGTCGGCACACGTACCACTACCTGGATCGGAACTCGTCGGCGGAGGAGAATCTCCCGCTAGCCGAGCGCGAAGACCGCTGACCCGGCCCGGCTCCGATCAGCACAGATGTGGCGAGGTGCCGTCGGTTTCCGCTGAGCGCGGGGTCGGAGCAGGCGGCGGCCACGTAATGGCCGGCATCGGAAACGCCGGGCGCGCGAACAGGTATCCCTGTCCGAAGTGAGCACCGGTATCGCGGAGCGCACTGTACTCGTCGGGCGTCTCGATGCCTTCGGCCACCACGAGTGCGCCCAGATCCCTGCACAGGCGCACGACGCCGTGAACGAGTTGCCGCTGTCGGGGGCGTTGATCGAGCCCCGCGACCAGATCGCGATCCAGTTTCACCACCCGCGGCTCCAGGTCCGCGATGGTCTTCAGGTTCGAGTAGCCCGCGCCAAGATCGTCCACGACCAGATGCACGCCTCCGCGCGCCCTGAGCTCATGCAGCACGCTCAGGCACAGATCGAAATGCGTCAGCGGCACCGACTCGGTGACCTCGAGGAACACTTCGTGATCATGGGCGAAGATTGGATCGTCCGGCCTCACCAGCCAGCCCTCGTGCAGCTCCTGGGGGTGCACGTTCACGAATAGCGGCAGCCCGCTGGACAGCGGAATCGCGATCTCCCGGATCATGCGCCCGAGCCGTCCGGTGCACTCGTTCTCCACGGCGAGCTCGAACAGCTTGGGCGGGCTCTTCAGCTGCGGGACGCGGCAGCGGACGAGGGCTTCGTAGGCGAACAACTCGCCGGTCGCCATGTCGACGATGGGCTGGAAAACCACGCTCAGGTCGTCGGGCTCCACCATTTTCCCGATGGCCCTCAGCGACTCGCGTCGATCCTGGCTGGGCGGAGCGTCCGACAGCCGGTTCGACATTGGCGGGGCTGGGCGGGAGGGGGAAGGCATAGGGGACATGGGGCGCTCCTGGCGCTGGGTTCCGGGACAGCAGACGAGTCACAACTGGCCCAGTATTTCAGTACCACTTTATCAGTACCGTGACAACGGGCTACGCTCCGTCGGGGCGCCCCCGGGCGCCAGACAGCACGAGATCCACAAGCGCAGAGGGAACCGTAGCGCGTTCGTGCTTTCCAACCCTGTGATGGCACTCGAAAGGGACGGGAGCGGCGAGGTATGAAGTTCTACATGAAGCGAGCAGCGGTCGTGGCTGTGTTGGGTGCGGCGTCGGCGATGCCGCTTTCCGGTTGTACCAAGAGCAGCAAGGTCAGCGAGGCCAAGGCGAAGCAGCACGTCGGGTTTCTCGCCAAGGCGGTCAAGGAGGACGTGGACGAGATCCGGAAGGGGCTGCCGCAGGGCGCAAAGCACCTGACGCCGCTCTACAAGGGAGACCAGAAGCCCGCGGACGACCTCAAAGCGGTGCAGGGGCAGCTCCAGCTCGCGCGAGACAAGGTTCAGGATCTCCGCGTCGCCAAGAGCACGTTCTTCGCGCTCGCCGATCTGTCCGGCAAGGTCATCCGCAACGACCGCGAGCAGGATCGAATGGCCGGCAAGTCGCTGTTCAAGGCGTTTGCCAAGCTCGCCGAAGCTTCCAAAGGCAAGTACGTCGAGACGACCGGCTCGATGCCCGAGGCCGCCGGCGTCAAGGGACCCGACGGACAGTGGGTTGCGGCAGCGCCGGTCGAGATCGATAATAAGCCTGTGGGCCTCTACGTCACAGGTTGGTCCTGGGCCGCCTACGCGTATCGGTTGGAGAACGCGATCCGCAGCAATGTCACCTCCTACGTTGCGGACCACGGAGGCAAGGTGCCGCTCCTGTACGTCTACGTGGTCGCCGGCAAGAATGCGTACGGCGCGCCGGTCTCGCCGCAGGTCAACGCCAAGGCCATCGAGAAAATCAATCCGATGAGCCACATCAAGGGTGACGGCGTGTATAGCACGCAGCTCGAGATCACCGGTCGCGACTTCGGTCTGGCGGTGAAAGGTCTGCCGATTCTTGGACCGAAGATCGGCGTCGGAGTGCTCCGCAGCGAGACCTGAGCGGCGAGCCGGACCGTCGCGTCAGACCGTCGCGTCAGACCGTCGCGTCAGTCGGGCTCGTCGTCTCCCGTCCCGACCTCGAGCGGCGCGTCCGGGCCGCTGCGGCCCAGACGGTGTAGCGAGAACACCAGGAGCGCCAGCGCGGCGATGGTCACCCACGCGCCCAGCCCGCGACTGCCCGTCACGCTGAACGCGACACCGGCCGCGACGCACGTCGCTGCGAACGCGAGCAGCGAACGGTTACTGGAGTCTGGCGACCCTGTCGGCATTCCGCGAGGGTTCCGGCTCAGGGCCAGTGCTCGGCGTGGGCGCGCACCAGGAAGTCCCGCACGTCCCGGGTGAGCTTGTGTTCGGCCGTGATGGTGGTCTCGGTGTGCTCGGTGCCGATCTGGTCGTCGTACAGGTAGTCGTTGTTGCGCAGCACCAGGAGCCTCGCGTCGGATTCGTCGCCGGTGCCGCTCACGAGCTGCAGCGCATCGCCCATGGCTTTCGTGCGGGGCGGCAGCGCTGAACCGAGCTGGTCTTCCTCCATCGGCGTGACGTAGGCGACGCCGTACTTGTGGCCCTGCGAGCCCACGTCCACTTCGAGCGACTTGCCGGCGCCGATCTCGACCTTCCGGCCCGGGACGGGTCGGTCGTGCTCTTCGTGGAAGGCCTGGATGATGACCGCCACCGCTCTGCGCTCGTCGAGGGCGCGCTTGGGGGTGGCGGTCTTGGGTGGAGGGCCGCCGCACGCGGCCAGAAGTCCCAGCGCCAGGAAGGCGCCGAAGAGCGCGCGTCGGGAGGCCAGGGGTCGGCCCACGCGCCGGCCGAATGCGGATCGTCGGGGGGTTTGGCTCATCGGAAGCAAAAGGTAGCCAACCGGCTCGGGTTTCGCTAGCTCTCCTGAAGAATGTCCCCGGCGGTTTCGACGGAGCGCGCTTCCGCGGGCGCGCGGGGCTGCGCCGCCTCCGGATCCGGTCGGCCCGGGTCACGGGCTGGCAGGCCCTGGCGCATTGCGCTGTGGATCGTTCTGTGCGCCTCCGCTGCGGGCTGTGCCCGTTCCGTCGTCCCGGACCCGCGCGCAGCGGTTCGCGAGTACAGCGCTGCGGCGGAGCGGGGCGATGCCGACGCAGTCTATTCGATGCTGACCCACGAAGCGCAGCGCACCTACGGGCTGAGCGGCACCCGCAAGCTGGTGCAGAGCTCGCACAAGGAGCTCGCCGACAACGCGCGCGCGCTCGCTTCCGGCCGGGCGACCGTGCAGACCGAAGCCACGGTCCGCTACGCGGACGGCGAGGAGGCTGCCCTGGTCGTGGAGGAGGGTCGCTTCCATATCGGCTCGGCGCAGGCCCTGCCGGCAGGCGCGCGCACGCCCGAGCAGGCCCTGGCCGAGCTGAGGGAGGCTCTGGCGCGCCGCAGCTACGCCGGGCTGATACGCGTGCTGACCCGGGATACGAGAAGCTCGCTGGACAACGACCTGAGCTCGCTGGTGGAAGGACTCGAACAGCCCGAGACCCTGGATGTGAAGGTGTCGGGAGACCGGGCCGAGGTGAAGCTTGTCGGCGGTCATTCGGTCAAGCTCAAGCGAGAGGCAGGCGTTTGGCGTATCGACGACTTCGACTAGACGCGGATCGACCGCGCCTGGCGCTGGGGCGACGCGAGGCCATCGCCTCCATGCTGGCGCTCGTGCTGGCGGCGCCGGAGGCCCAGGCATTCGGGCAGGCGGGTGCGTTCCACCCGCGCATGCTCTTGACCGGCGGCGCGAAGTGGGCCGGTGTGCGTGGCTCCGCGCCGGGTCGCTGGGCGTGGGAGCTGGTGCGCCGCACCAGCGCGCCCGCGCGTCTGACGACCGCCGAGGTGGGAGCAGACCAGCCCGCTTTGGTCGCCGAGCCCTTCGCGATCTGGGCTGGCCAGCATGCCGTCGCGCCGCTGGCAGCCAGCGAACGCCGCGGGCTCGAGCAGTTCATCCGGCTGGGCGGGCTGCTCATCGTCGACGACAACGATCCGGAAAAGGGCGACTTCGGCCGCTCGGTGCGGCGCGAGCTCCGGCGGGTGCTGCCCGAGTCACCCCCGGTCAGGCTCGATCCCGGGCACGTCGTCTACAAGACGTACTACCTCATCGATCGTCCAGTAGGGCGCGTGCTGGGGCCGCCGCATCTCGATGCGATCGTGCGCGGCAAGAATGCCCAGGTGCTCTTCCTCCAGCACGATCTGCTGGGCGCGCTGGCGCGCACTCCAGGCGGCGCGTGGGCGCTCGAGGTCAAGCCAGGCGGAGCGCGGCAGCGCGAGCACGCCGAGCGACTGGCGGTCAATCTCGCGATGTACCTACTCTGTTCGGACTACAAGGACGACCAGGTGCACGCGCCCTGGCTCATGCGGCGCGGCGCGCACCGCCGACCTTGAGCGATGAACACGCGGTCGTGGGCATTTTCCGGCGATCTGTCGACGTCCGAGGTGATCGCGGTCGGCGTGCTGCTCGCGTTGTCGATCGTTCTCTTGTTGGTCGAGCTGCGACGCCGCGAACGACTGGGCGGAGCGATCGCCGCGAGCGGGATCCTGGGCACGCTGATGTTGTCGTTCGCCGTGCTGCGGCCGGTGCGGGTGACCATCCGGGGCAGCATGGTGGGACCGCGGGTGGTCGTGCTGGTCGATCAGTCGCGGAGGCTCTTGCTCGACAACCAGGGGCGCACGCGCCGGCAGCGCGCCCTCGACGCGGTCAAGCAGCTCCAGCGGCAGTTCTCCGACGCACGGCTGTCGGTCCTAGGCTTCGGCGACGGCAAAGCCAGGCCGCTCGATCCGGCGAGTCTGAAGACGGGCGACTCGGCGGACCTGACGGCCGACAGCGACCTGGCCGCCGCGCTCTCCGGTCTCGCCGAATCGCCGGGCGAGCGACCCAGGGCGGTCGTCGTGGTGAGCGACGGGCGGCTCGCGCGGCCCGCCGCAGGCGCCGACGACCAGGCGCTCCGGCACGCGGTCGGTCAGCTGCACGTTCCCATCGACACCGTCAGCGTGGCCGAGAAAGCGCCGCGGGACGCGAGCATCCGCGCCGTGCATGCCGCAGGCGCCGCGGTAGCGCACCAGGCGCTGGTGCTTACCGTCGAGATCGGCTGCGCAGGCGGACTCGACTGCGGCGACGTGCCGGTGCGGGTGCGGGAGTTGCGCCACGGAGTGAAGCCGGCGCTGCTCGCAAAGGGCGTGGCGCACGTGGAAAACGGCAGCGCCAAGCTGGAGCTTTCGATCACGCTGGAGCGCGCCGGTAACCGCGTCGTCGAGATCTCCATCGATGCTCCGGACGGTGACACCATCGCGGCGAACGACCGGCGCATCCTGACGTTCGCGGTCACGCGCGACCGCATCCGCGTGCTGCACGTCGCCGGGCGGCCCACCTACGACGTCCGTGCGCTACGCATGTGGCTGAAGAGCGACGAGTCGGTGGACCTGGTGGCGTTCTTCATCCTGCGCACCGACACCGACGACCCGGGCGCGAGCGACAACGAGCTCGCGTTGATCCCGTTTCCGGTGAACGAGCTATTCACCGAACATCTTCCGAGCTTCGACGCGGTCGTGCTGCAGGACATCGACGCGGTCCGCTACAGGCTGGCGCGGCATCTGCCGGAGCTCGCGCACTACGTGGAGTCGGGCGGGGGGCTCATCATGGTGGGCGGGCCGTCCTCGTTCATCGGCGGTGGCTACGCCGGCACGGCGTTGGAACGCGTGCTGCCGGTCAAGCTGCCGGACAGCGCGCGCCCCTTCGACACGTCCGCATTCGTGCCGCGCTACACGGATGCCGGTCGAGCGGCGCCCGCGCTGCACTCGCTTCGCGAGCTGTACGGCGACGATCTGCCGGAGATGCCCGGCTCCAACACCCTCGGCGCGCCGCGCAAGGGCTCCATCGTCCTGTGGAACCATCCGGACCGCAAAGCGGGCGATCAGCCGATGCCGGTGCTCGCGCTGGGCGAGGCCGGCGACGGCCGGTCGATCGCGCTCGGCGTGGACGGCACGCACGAGCTCGCTTTCAGCGAAATGGCGGCCAAGGCTGCCGGCCGTGGCTACGGCGCACTCTGGGACGGGTTGCTCGGCTGGCTAATGCGCGATCCGCGCTACGAGGCAGCGCGCGTCCAGCTGGTAGGCGACTGCATCACGGGCGAGCCAACCACCCTCGAGGTGTCGCGGCTGCCGGGCATGCAGGGCGCGATCGATCTGTCGGTGGAGAAGCTCGGCGAAGATCCGAGCAAGCCGCTCTCCCGGCACATCGACAAGCCGCCCTCCGGCTCGGTCAAGATGAAGCTGGGCAGCCTCGAGCCTGGCGGCTACACCGCGCGCGTCCGCATCGGCGCTGCTCCGGCGACGCGCTTCGACTTCTCGTGCGAGAAGGGTGGGGAAGCGTGGGCGGATTCCAGACCGGACCCGCTGCGCCTCGACCGCATCGCGGACGTGACTGGCGGCCGTCCAGTCACCTCCGGGTCCGTCGGCGAGCTGCCGCAGCCGGCGTCGACGCGCATCGCAGCCGAACGCCACGTCTCGCCGATGCTGCCGGCGTGGGCGTGGGCGCTGCTGGCCTCGCTGGCACTGGGCACGCACTGGCTCGCGCGCCGCCGTGGCGGGCTGGCCTGAGCTAGGGCGAGGGCGAGGGCGAGGGCGAGGGCGAGGGCGAGGTCGCCTGCTGGGCACGCTGGTGCGGCTCTGCGTGGGGCGTTGAGCGCAGAAGCTGCAGGTCCGGCTTTGCGCGGGCTCGCAGCGCATCACCCCTACGGGCGATGACACTCGTTCAGTCATCGCCGTGCCATCCGATGGTGTCGGTGCGTCCCCTGCGGAAAGCGGTACTCGACGTCCGGTGGAAACAGGAGTACGGTTCTGGTCATTTCCGTCATGGCGGGGCGACGCATAGCAGGCATGGTCGTGCGGATGTGGCGCCTCGTGGAGGTGCTGCAGGCGCGGCGCTACGGCGCGTCGCCATCCGCGCTCGCGGAGCTGACAGGCAGCAGCCGATCAACGGTCTACCGCTACCTCCGGCTGCTCGAGGACGCTGGCGTGCCGATCGCCAGCGAGCGGGTGAACGGCGAGGTCCGCTACAACCTGCGGCGCGACGCGCTGCCGGCGCTGGGCCCGGGGAGCGCTGGACGCATCGCGCTCGCCGTCGCAAGGGAGATGCTCACGCCACTCGACGGCACGCGCGCCGCGCAAGAGCTGGACGCGTGCCTGGCGGCGCTGGGCGTGGAAGGCGCGCGGCCGATCGTGTCTGCGCGACCCATCACGCCTACGCATCGACCCGAAGTGGCTGCCGTCATTGAAGCTGCGCTTGAGTCGAAGCGCCAGCTCGAGATGCGCTACCGCGCCGCCTCCACCGGCCGTACCGAGCGCCGCCTCGTCGACCCCGCCGCGCTTCGCCTCGACCGGTCGGACGTGTACCTGGTGGCCTGGGATCATCGACGCGACGACTGGCGCACGTTCAAGCTCGCGAGGGTGCTCCACGCCAAGGCGCTACCGAACAAGGTTGCGCCCCATCCCGCGTATGACGAAGACGAGCTCTTCGGCCACGCCGTGCGCGCCTGGCACGGCGAGCCGGTGGACGTGCGGGTCCGATTGAGCGCCGACGTTGCACCCGTGGCAGCCGAGTACCCGCTCGTTCCCGACCAGCGCCTCCTGCCGCAGCCCGACGGCAGCGTGATCGTCGAAGCCCGCGTGGCCGGCATCATCGAGACCACCCGCTGGGTCCTCGGCTGGGGCGCCGCCGCCGAAGCGCTGGGGCCGCCCGGGCTGCGTACCGCGGTGGAAGTCGAGTTAACCGGCGCCATCGCGCACTACGGCCGGCCCGGCGTCAGGAAGGGCGGGGGAGAGGTTGTGTCACGAGAGATGGGACGGGGGCGGGGTAT
>Ga0114931_10011686_pt1 | contig 10347 bp, 12 predicted proteins | sample 2SBtaG_FD_89579 | JGI IMG/M metagenome (GOLD analysis project Ga0114931, IMG submission 89579) | Deep subsurface microbial communities from Kolumbo volcano to uncover new lineages of life (NeLLi) - 2SBTROV14_V59a metaG | ecosystem: Environmental > Aquatic > Marine > Volcanic | place: Kolumbo... | reverse complement strand
TAAGAAAAAGCCTGCTAAGAAAAAAGTTGCTAAAAAGAAAGCAGCTAAGAAAAAGCCTGCTAAGAAAAAAGTTGCTAAAAAGAAAGCAGCTAAGAAGAAGCCTGCTAAGAAAAAAGTTGCTAAAAAGAAAGCAGCTAAGAAGAAGCCTGCTAAGAAAAAGGTAGCTAAGAAAAAATCTGCTAAGAAAAAGGTAGCTAAGAAAAAGGTTGCTAAGAAGAAGCCTGCTAAGAAAAAAGTTGCTAAAAAGAAGGCAGCTAAGAAGAAGCCTGCTAAGAAAAAAGTTGCTAAAAAGAAAGCAGCTAAGAAGAAGCCTGCTAAGAAAAAGGTAGCTAAAAAGAAAGCAGCTAAGAGAAGAAAATAAATCTTTGATATTTTAATTTTTTTTACTTCTTTTTAATTTTTAAAAAACTATTTTTTTTGAATAAATATTTAGTCTGACTTCTTCTAAAAACAAAATAGAACAAAATCTAATGATACACAAAAATTCTAATTTTATCTAAGAAACCTTTTCAGTGTACTTGCACTTAGGATAATTACTGCAACCAAAGAATTTACCATAAACAGAAGTTCTAATCTTTAAAGTTCCATCACATTTAGGACAAGGTTTTTCTTCTGCAACATCTGACTTTTTAGAAGGACAAGCAGGATTAATGCAGACCTCCTGTTTTTTTCTACCCTTAAATTTTATCAAAACAGTTGGAACTTTACAATATTCACAATTCTTAGTATAAGCTTCAATAAAACCACTATTAGAAATATTAAAAGTTGTTTTACAATCAGGATAATTACTACAAGCAACAAATCGACCAAACTTACCTCTCTTCATTATAAGTTTTCCTTCTTTACAATTAGGACAATCACCAAGAGATTCTTCTTCAATAGTTTCTTTTTGAGCCTCAACAAGCTCTTTACCAATCTCCTTTTCTTTAGACTTAAAGACTTTTAAGACATCTGTAAGAATATTCTTTGCTTTAGCCAAAACATCATCTTTAGTTTTCTTTTCCTCACGAATCTCTTGCATATCATCTTCGATTTGACGTGTTAATTCTTCATCAACAATTTTAGGACTATATTTTGAAAGAGTATCAATAATTCTGATACCAATAATTGTAGCTTCAAGCCTTGTACCTTTGATAAACTCTCTTTGAAACAAAGTATCAACAATTTGAGCACGAGTGCTTTTAGTACCAAGATTTCTTTTTTCAAGTTCTTTTAGAATACTTGCAGGACTATACCTTCTTGGAGGTTCAGTTTCTTTTTCGATTTTTTCAAGCTCTTCAACTAAAACCTTATCTTTTTCTTTTACATCTGGAAGCTTCTTTTCCTCAACTTTCAAATACTTACCATAAAATTCATACCAACCTTTTTCTAAAGTGTATGTTCCTTTAGTAACATATTTTTCATCTGCAAGATCAATTTTTATAGTTGTTTCTAAACGCTTAGCAGAATCTCCAAAAGCAGATAAGAAACGTTTAACAATAAGGTCAAAGACCTTTTTTTCATTACCCTTCAAAGTTTTTGGAATTGTGCCTGTTGGAAAAATAGCTGGATGCGCAGGATCATCTTTTGGACCCTGTCTTGGATAAATCCTATCTTTTGATAAAATCTTTTTACAAATTTTTGAAAAACCTTTATCTTTTGATAGACCATTAAGGATTCTTTTATAACCAATAGTTGGAGGTAATTTTTGCGAACTAGTTCTAGGATAAGAAATGGCTCCTGAAAGATATAGATTTTGAGCAGCTGCTAGCGCGGCTTTAGGACCAACACGAATGCACCTGTAAGCCTCAGTTTGAAGAGTGGTCAAGTCAAATGCATATGGAGGAATATGATTTTTTTCATTTTTTTCAACACTAAAAACACTTGCATCTTTACCATTAGATTTCTTTATAATTGCATCAACTTTTTTCTCTTTATCAAAAGTTTCGCTTTCATGCATTGCTTCAATATCTGAAGAATTAATTTTTCCTTTTAGTTTAAGTTGCCAATAAGGAGTTGGCTTGAATGCTGAAATTTCTTTTTCACGATCAACGATTAATTTTAATGCGGGTCCTTGAACTCTTCCAGTTGAAAGGGTTTTTTTCTCACCATTCTTACTAATTGCTTTTGTAAGCGCTCTAGAAAGATTAATACCATAAAGCCAATCAAGAAAATGTCTTGTTTCTCCTGCATTAGCCTGACCCCAATTTATAGTATTTGTTTTTGAATCATAAGAATTTAGTAAATCTGGTTTTGTAAGAGTTGAAAACTTCATTCTATTAGCATTTTTTTGTTTACAAAGAAATCTTACGCAATTTAGACCTATGACTTCTCCTTCAATATCATAATCGCAAGCAATTGTAAAACTGTCTGCGTCTTTTGATAATTTTTGTATTAGATTAGCATATTTTTTTGAGTAAGAAGCAGTCTTGCTGATTTCAGAAGTAGGTTTCCATTCAATATCAAAACTAGGATATGCAAATGTTTCCTTTTTCTCTGCCACTCCAAATAAATGACCAACAGCTGGGACTATGACTATGTCTTTTTTGTTATGGGATATATCAAAGTATGCAACTCCACCGCTCGTCTTTCTGACTGGTTTTGAATCTGAGAGCGCATACGCTATCTTCATAGCAGCTGAAGGTTTTTCCGTAATAATTAGCTCATACATGTACTATTGAAAAAAAGGTTCTTTATAAAAAACTTATGATAAGAAGTTGATTATATTTGCGAAAATTTGCGAAAAATCAAAAAAACAACTTTAAATCAAAACAAACTCAAGATAAACTCCAACAATCAAGACCTTCAAACTAATTCATCTTGACGACGCTAAAACCTTTTTTTTGAAGTCGTTTTATTTGAAAGCTCTGAAACAATGCGCTGATAATAATCTAATAACAGTCTGATAATAAATCAACCTTGCCTATGTAAACATTGTTCATGATTAAGCAAAGCACAATATGTCTTATTCTCCAAAATATTTATAAACAAACCTCTGTTCATCCAATTTATGGCAGATGCAAAAGATGCAAAAAAGAAAAAATCCAGAGAACTATGGAAACTATATGAAGTTCAAGGCGACAAATTGGTAAGAAAGAATCAGTTCTCACCAAAATCACCTGGAGATTTCCTTGCAAATCACAAGGATAGAAAAACATGTGGTAAAACAGGTTACATGGAAAAAAAATAATTTTTTCTAAATTCTAATAGAAACTCTAATAGTTTTTTAATCTTTAATTAATTTTAAATTCTAATTTTACAATTAAATTTTTTCGAAAAGATTATAAACTGGCGAGTAGAAACTAATTCTAGGTGATAATATGTTAGGATTATTTGGAATACAAATAAATTTATGGGCAATATTAGTTGCAGCAATAGCTTATATGATAATAGGAATGATTTATTACGCTCCAAAAGTTGCAGGTAAAAAATGTATGAAACTAGCAAAGATAAAGAAAAGTAAAGTACCATTTTCATCTATCATAATTGGTTTAGTATCTACTTTTATAATGGCACTAGGTCTAGCACATATCGTAGGCTGGATTGCACATGACATAATTGGCGGATTAATTGCAGGTGCATTTGTATGGTTATTTTTCATATCAACACAAGCAATAAATGCAGTATTATGGGAAAGAAAACCATGGTCATTATATTGTTTAAATAACTTTTACAATCTAATAGTGCTTATTGTAATGGGAATAATTATTGGCTTAATGTAAGTCAAATTTTTAATTTTTTAAATTATTTTATTAAGAACTCGAGGCAATACTTTGTGCTACTCAGAAATGTTTATTTCTGGCACACAAAATTCTTTTGAATTTTGATTGTTCAACAAAAACTTTTTAGTTTCTGGGTTTCAAAAAAACAAAAGTTTTTTGTTATGACTCGAGCAGAGTTCTTAATTCAAAAACCGCGCCTAAGCGAAAGCCGTAATACGCATAAATCGATGATTTATGGTACTAGAAATGTTTCATTTCTGTTTACCTCGTCTTTTTAGGATGATGATAGGCTTGAGTGGCGGTTTTTGTTATTTTTTCTTGCACAAAAAATGCGTAACATTTTTACGTGTCAAAAATGTTTCATTCTTGATCATGTCCGTTAGAACTAAGAATTTAAATTTTATATTTTGAATGAAAAATAACTTTGAAAAGCTGAGAAGGTCTACTAAAAAAAAAATACTTTTTTGAAGATACACTTTAAATCCATATGCTTTAAATAACCATTACTTTATCTTATTTATAGACAATAACCATGAATAGCATAACAATAACTAAGGAATTATTTGGTGGAAAGATTGATTTTGTTATTTATGAATCTGGGCAAGATGATGTTAGAAGAATCATCGAGGAAGTTTATTCTGAAGGATTACGATTACAAAAAATATTTAACATTTATGATCCCAAAAGTGAGATTTCAGACTTGAATAAATTAAAGAAAAAAAAGGTTTCTGAGGAATTACTTACTGTTATAAAAAAGGCAATTAAATTCTCCGAATTAACATCAGGTTCATATGATGTCTCTCTTGGGAAATTTACACTTTTACGAAAACAGGGAAAGAATATAATTCCTACTTGCTCATATAAAGATATTCAAGTAAACGCAAACGAAGTTGTTTTATCTCATCCTGATGTCATCATTGATTTAGGAAGTATTGCTAAAGGATACATTACTGATAGATTAGCAGACCTTTTACAGAGGGAAGGCTTAAAAGAATTTATGATTGATGCAAGAGGAGATATCTGTGTTAAAGGAAAACAAATTCATGTTTTAGGAGTAGAAAATCCGCGTAAAGACAGTAGCATATTTTCAATTAAGATACAAAATGAGGCAGTTGCAACTTCAGGGGATTATAACCAATATGTTGGAGATTTTAAGAATAGTCATATCATAAATCAAAATGATGCTACATCCGTAACAGTTGTGGCTCCAACTTTAGAAGAAGCAGATGTGTATGCTACAGCGTTATTTACTTGTTCAAAGAATCAACAAAAAAGCATTATTAAGAAAAATCAACAAATTAAAGTTTTAATAGTAAAAAATAGCAATATTTTAAAGATGTTTAATAATTTTGATAATATACTTTATGAGCCATAAAAATGAAAAATCAGATTAAAATAACGCTTGGATGGATTGCATTATTACTTATTTCTCTTTTTCCAGTATATTTAATATTTCATTATGGTTCTGGAACAGAAAGTCTTACTAATTATGCATCCACTACTCATTTCTTAGGTGAAATATTTGGGTTAGTAGGAATGACTATGTTTGCGTTAACATTTATTCTTTCAACCCGTATTAAATGGTTGGAGGATATATTTGGAGGGTTAGATAAAGTGTACATAACGCATGCTATTCTTGGAGGAACAGCACTAATTATGATTTTAGCTCACCCAATATTTCTCGTTCTTAAATTTATTCCTGTTGATATAGATCTTGCAGCAAAATATATTCTTCCAAGCAGTTATTGGAGTGTGAACTTTGGAATCATCGCTTTAGTAGGGATGATTGCACTAATCTTTATCACATTATTTACAAAAATGAAATATCATAGGTGGAAATTTACACATGAATTTTTAGGGTTAATGTTTATTTTTGCAGTTCTGCATATTTTTCTTGTGAGAGGAAGTATTTCACAAGACAACATTTTTAATGGTTATTACATCTATGCAGGAATTGTCTCTTTTATTGGATTATTTGGATTTTCCTATAGTTTATTTATCAAAAATAGATTATTCAAAAACGCAGTTTACAAGGTAAAATCAATTAACCAAAAAAAAGATGTTTTTAAGATAGTTATTAGTCCCGAGCATAAGCCAATATTGTATAAAGCAGGACAATTTATTTTTGTTAGATTTTACAATGAAAACATTTCCAAAGAAGCACATCCATTTTCCATTGCATCAAAAACAGATGATGATAATATTACCATTGTAGCTAAAATGCTGGGTGATTATACAAATAAGCTTGGTAATCTTAAGAATGGAGATAAAGTTTCAGTTGAAGGACCATATGGAAAGTTTAATTATAAAAGATTTTCAGATAGCAATCAAGTTTGGGTTGCTGGAGGAATAGGTATAACTCCATTTATTGGAATGGTTCAGGATGTTGTTAATGATAATTCATTTAAAGGTACAGTCACATTATTTTATTCTGTTAAATCTGAAGAAGAATTGATAGGTGATGCAATGTTTAAAGAGTTATCACAAGAATCCAACAAATTTGCATATATTCCCTGGATTACATCAACAAATGGAAGAATTAATATACAAAAAATTTTTGAATTAAGTGGAAGATTTAGGAATAAACACTTCTTTTTATGTGGTCCTACGAGATTTAAAGAGAGCATTATAAACAGCTTAATTAAAAATGGAAGTAGTAAAAGATATATTCATGAGGAGGTTTTTGACTTCAGATGAGATTTAAAAAATTGCGTCTATTAGTCGGAATCTCTTTGATACTATTTATTTTTATAGCAGGAAGCATAATTGTTTTAGGAAAATTAGTTGACAAAAAGCCAATAGTTCAAAATAATCAGGATCAAAATGTTATTTTAGCAGATTCTAAACAGATAGCGCCAAAAGAGATACAAAATGAAACTAAGCCAATTCAACCAGTAAAAGCGGTTCAAAATATTTCCCCTCCAACACCAATAGAACAACCTAAACATAAAATTGTTAAACCAACTCCGCCTCCTCCAGAACCAGTGGTAGTTCATCATACTAGAAGAAGAACTCGTGCTTCTTAAAGTTCTAAAAAACTAAAATCCTTTTTTTTTAATAAGTTTAGGATTATTTTTACAAAAATCACTAATAGTGCGAAAATCAGGATTAAGCTTCTCAGATAAATACATATAAACAATGTTTTCACGAGAATTTCTAGCAAGACGTTGTGAAGAGCGAATTTTGTCAAGAACACCTTATAATAAGTAATTTTAAAATGATGCGAGGATGATAAGCAGGACGACCAGCACCAGAATATTTAACTAGAGAATTCCTCGTAGCTCTGCTACGGGGAGGGTTCATTGCCAAAAAAAGAAAAATCTTGAGAATCAACAAAACTTTCAACCAAAAAACAAACATGATTATCTGGAATTAAATCCAAAATATTAGGTGGCAAAACCCAATTTTGAAAAGCGGAAGACTTAATATACACCATAGAAAATACCTCGTTAAAATTAATAAGATTTAAGAAAAGAAACTATAAAAACTTAACAAATTATCGGACAACCTGTCAGGTCACGGGAGTAGGTCATTTCAATTGATTTTCCTCAAATGTAAAAATTCATAAACTTGAGAGTCTGAAATAGAAAATCTCGGAGATTGAAAGTTTGGTCCTCGAATGTTACGGAAAGGAGCATAGTCCCATCCGACTATCTGCCTGAAAACTTATATTATATGGACTCTCAGTTTTTATTGTAATTTAGCGTTAGCTTAATGTGTGTATTTGTCAGACATTCAGGATATCATTAATTGCGTGTCAAATTAAATATTACTTTGAATGCAGATTCTATGTCTTTCTCATTAACAATTATAATATGTTCATAATAGCATATCATAGAATCTACTATGCTTATGTTGTTTATAGCTAGTTCATTTGAAAGTGTTGCAAAGATTCCTGGCGTTTTTGTGATGTTTTGGTTATACTCTATTGACAATTCTCCTACTGAAAGCGTGATTTCTAATATATCTTTTTCTTCGAATATTTTCTTCACACTGGATACTGTTTTTTGATCCACAATTATTTTTATATATTTACTGACTTCAAATATCCTCAGGATGTCACCCATCTCAAATTCTATCTTTGAATAAAGTTCTGCAAGCTTTTTTCTTGTTGGAGAATTCTTTTTAAATAACACCGAGGCAAGTTTAGTTTTTGTTGAAAGTTTGGATTTCTTAAGTAATTCGTAGGTTTCTTTTAAAATGTCTTTTTTTTCAGTATTCCCTTCATATCTTCTTATTGCGCTTATGACTGCATCAATATTATTTTTAAATCCATATTCAAAGGCAATTTTTCTTGCAAGAGCGCTTATATTAATCAGACCAGCTAGAAGATTCTTTTTAAGTGCTGCATCTAAGTCAATTATTTTCCAAACTTCTTTACTAATATTTGTCATTAATTACTATAAATAGTTATTATTTATAAATATTACTATTTTTTGTCAAATGATTTTTATTGTGTAGTAATATTCTTTTATTAGAAATAATGTTATTGGATGATAAATATGAATAAGACAATGGAATTCGAAAAATTGGTTGATTATGTTTGGGAAGATGTAATTAGTAGATCATATATTGTAATATTTTATAATGACACCTTACAATGTAAATGGAACAGTACACCTCAATTACATATTGAGGACACAGAAGAAAAAGATAAATACGCAAAATATGGCTTATGGGAGAAAGCAAAAGAAGAAGCAGAAGGTTTTACTATTTCATCCAAACATATAATCGATTATGGTTTTTCCATTCTAATAAAAAAAATGGCTACTTTTCAAGTTCTAAAAAAATTTCAAGTTCTAAAAAAACGCAGAGAATTTGGTAATCAAGCATTGAATGAAGGGGAGATAGGGGATCTTTTGCTACCAGATCATTTAGTTTTATTAGATCACAATGCGTTAGATCCGTACCTAAAGCATAAAATGTCTCCTCCGTCTTTTTTATACCAGCCTTATTCAACAAAGCATAATGGTAAGACTGTTATGAAGGTTATTGGAGACAATTATCGATTAACAGGTTATAAGAAGTATTTTCTACCCGTGGGAGATGGAGATAATAAGACCAATACAGCTTGTTATGTGTACAAACGTAGAAAATTTATTTTTGATTAGGAAAAATTGAACGAGTTTATTAATCTCAATTTCAAAACTGAGAAGCTTAAAGGAGGAGAAAAATATTTTAAAAATGAAGATTTTATAATAACAAATATAAAACCAACACTGTTAAACACCACTTTATGTGATGTGCTTAAAAAATATTATTAAAAAATATTATAATATAACTTAATATTTTGATTTGGAAATTGATAAAACAATGATAAAATTGGGGTATGTGTAGAAGATGAGTCTCTATAAAAAAATTGAACTAGAAAAAAAAGTTAATGAATTTGTTGAAAAACAAGTGTGTAAAAAGCGAAATCAAGATTATTTTAGAAGCATTCTACTAAGCAATATAGAGGATTCAAGACTACTTGATTCTTCTTATTATCAGTCTTTATTTGATGAATTCAGGTTAATAAAACGACAATTTTTTAAGATGAAAAGAAATAAGGAATTTTTTGAAAATGAATCACAAACGAAATATGGGAAAACTTCAATAAATGAAAAAGAATTTTTAGATTTATCAATAGAACTTGGTAAAGAGTTAAATCAAAAGTATAAGAAAGAAGCATTAATTGAACAAATGGTGGACGAGATATTATTGAACAAATCTTATGGATTTCCGAAAAAAAATAAACAAAATCCCTATAAGAATGTCAGTTTTGGAAAGTTTTATTCTGGGGAGGGAGGATAAAGTGGTAAAAAATAATTTAATTAAAATTTTAAATTCTGAAAAGAGGGGTTTTTCAGATTATTCGTTAATAAAATTAAAGAATCCAATTACCCTTGAGGATTCTGTAGAAATTTATAAATATCTCTTTGATAATTTTCCAAAATTAAAATCATTTTATAAATCTCCTAGTGTTCGTGCAACAAATAATGAATATGGAATAAGTATTTTATGTAGCAATGAAAAAAAACCTTTAGTTATTAGTACTGTCTCAACTGCCAAAGGAAATGAAGTTGATTTTAAAGATACTTATCTATTTGAGTATCTTTTCAAACCTCTTGGAGACTCAAAAAGTCAGTTGGATAATTTTAAATTTGATGAAATAAAAAATAAAAAAGCTCATATTTTGGATTTTGATTTGTCCCCGAAATTTCGAATGCCTTTTTTAAATAATTTTCCTCGTATGAGTTCTCTTTTAATCAATTCTTCGGGGGAGAATTATGAAATTCATCTTTCAGGAACGAAGTCTGATAAAAAATTATTTATTAGTGCAATGGATAATTATTTTGCTGGTGAGGGGTACATTAAAAAATAGTAGAGAAAAAACTTTTGAAGACTAGTTTATTTATTGTGGGCGTAGCGAGTTAGGGGTTTAATTCTTGTTCAATCATACGAAAATAAGCTTTGAGAATTTTTAGACCCTCTTGTTCATATTTGTAATTATATTAGTATCTTCCGTTTTTAGCATCTCGAATGAATTTATTAATTCTTTTTCAAGAGTTTTTTCACTTAAAACACATGTTTTGATTATTTTCATATGATTATCTCCAGTTTTTCATGTATTTTCCAAACATATTATTTATCACTTATCGTATTC
>Ga0114931_10011685_pt1 | contig 10347 bp, 6 predicted proteins | sample 2SBtaG_FD_89579 | JGI IMG/M metagenome (GOLD analysis project Ga0114931, IMG submission 89579) | Deep subsurface microbial communities from Kolumbo volcano to uncover new lineages of life (NeLLi) - 2SBTROV14_V59a metaG | ecosystem: Environmental > Aquatic > Marine > Volcanic | place: Kolumbo... | reverse complement strand
GGAGTCGGACTGAGGCCCACTTCGAAAGGGGTGGATGGGCCACCGAACCCTACCGTTGGCGCGCCAGTCCTCGACCCTACTGATGAGTGGGCACTGGAAACCCCTGTCCGCCGGGGTCCGTGGTAGACGCGTGCGTCGAAGCGTTCGAGAGCGGCTTCAGGTTAGCGCCAGTGCTCTACTCTACCCCTATTCCCGTGCTCACGCAGCCACCCGCCCTTTTCACTTCGCTTGGCACAGCAGAACCTAATTCCTAAATCTTTCTACAAGTGACAAACGTTTTCATAAAGGGTAACGTCCCCTTTTTTATTCTTCCAAGAGGGTTATGGGTTATGCCATCCCTCTTGAGGCGTCAGCATGCGCGTATTATGGCTGGGCTGTCAGGGTCAGTCCCTGGGGTGATTGCGGTGCCGTGGTGTCCGTTGGTCCAGGTGTAAATGTTCCCTGGCAGGTAAATCCGAAAATTTCTGGATGAGAGGTCTCGTCGAGGCAGAGGGCCATTTCTCCTGAATTGGCAATGTGATGTTGAGCCCAATTGAATTGGTTGTTCATGCCGGCGTCAGGTGAGCCCGTCAGGTTATTTGATGCTTGGAGGACAACGGCATCTGGGGCCTGTTGCTTGTAAAACACCTGAAAATTGTCGCCTGGCACTTGGTTGTAGTTTTCTACGAATACTTGACTCAATTCAATGAGATCACCCTTCCTCCAGGATGTTTCAAAGTCCATGATCCAACGCATGGTAATGGTCTGCAATGGAAATGTTCCCAATGGCTCAAATTTCACATTCCGGATGATAACTTTCCTGGGGTTGCGTTTGACGCCACAGCAGTTCCAGAGGAAATCAATATTCATGTTCTTTGTATTCTGGAAATAGCTATTTTCAATTATAAAGGTGGGATTGTTTTCTGAAAAGCGGACAGGGACCAGAATGCCTGTTTTCATTCCACGAATATCAGCATTTCGTATGATGACCTGATCAGTGAGGTAATCTGTCATTACTAGGGCTGTCCCACTCGGGTGGCTGGCATTCCCTTGAATGGTCATCCCGTCAATGAGCACATGACTTATGGCGTAATTCCAAAATCCCCTTCTATGGGCGTGCCACACGCGGAAGTCTTGAATGACGCTTTGGGGGCCGTTTTGAGGGTGAATCCAATTAGTCCCAACCCACCAGATGGTCATGCCTCCGTCCAAAGCCCCATAGGCTTCATTGCGGGCGAACTCACGAAGAGGTAGGGCATGCATATTTGTCGCGGTACCATTTGTCTGTGGATCGGCGCCTTTGAACGCCGGCGTCTGTTTTGTGCCTACATATTTATTATAGATCACATAGGCAAACGTATCGAGGACAGGGGAGATATTGGCTACGACGTTATCGCGCACGGTGTCGTTAACACTGCGAAGCCAGAAACCTGATCCTTGCCCACCAGGGGGTTGGTGGTCAGCTCTGCCTCCAGATCCGGAGACGCGGACCACGAAATTCCTTTCAAAGACATTATGGCTTTCTGATCCTCCCCAGGTGGCGATGCCTACGCCTGCACGATTATAGAGCACATTGTTTTGAATGAGTCCGTAGTGTGAGTCATGGATGTCTATTCCGCCTTTGAACCTATGGTCTTGGCCTCCACTCTCGATTATGGCATTGCCGATGAAGGTGTATTGGTAGCCATTGGCTGGTGTGGTGCTTGGTCCGATGAGATGGTGGGCGTGGAACGTGAACCGACCGTTTTGATTGGTGCCGAGATGGGTGACATTCCCATTGGAGTCAAGGATCGTATTATCCAGCGGATTAATGGTGTTGCGGCCTAAATTTTCGAGTTGCACATAGCGAATGTCGATGTTTGATCGATGGGCAACAAGAATATGACCACGGGTGCCTGTTTGGTTGGCTGATCTGATTACCACATTCCGTGAGAGATTCCCGACATGCGGCAAGAAACGGAGGGTGCCATCGGCATCATGTGCGCCAAGATGGTCGTATTGCAGTGGTTGGGTGAGCGTGAGTTGAGCTCCGGAGATCGATTGCACTGTCAATTCTTCCCACTGCGGAATGTAGTTGTTCCCTTGTTCGTTTTCTTTGAGCTGTCGAGTATCAGGCAGGATAAGCTGATCCCCGGGCTGCCAGCCTGTCAGAGGCGCGGCGGTGGTTAATGTTGTTTGGCCGAGTTTTGGCTCGCTCGCTAAGCGGACAAATGTGTTTGGTTTGGATGTGCCATGCATGGTTACTGTGCCATCGAGAACAATGAGGCCGGTTCCGAATTGTTCAGGGTCAAAGACGCCCACCCCATCGTTTAGGAGATCCAGAGGTTGATCGTTAATAATGATTTCGGCGGTGATGTTGGCTGGGATTGGGTTGGCCTCTGTGCCAACCTGCAAAGTGCCGCCCGGCATGACCAGTAAGGTTCCGACGTGTAATTTCGTTGCTTGATTGGTGATAAAACGTAAGGCGCCTCCGGTATCAATGCCGATCGTTGTGACGTTGCCACTTGTTGTGTCGTAAGCAATATCATGGGTAATGAGTACAATGTCATTGGCCGTGGGGACATGGGCAGGACTCCAGGTGCTTGCCTGGGACCATGCACCGGATTGTGTGCTGGTAATAGTCGGGTTTTGTGCGAAGTTGGGGATTTTGTCATAGTGCGTTTGAAAAAAGTCTGATTGGGCGGCATTAGCATGCTGCGTAAGTCCTAGAGGCGAAAGACTTGTTGTAAGTAAAACTAGTACGAGTGCGAGTGTTCTCATGGCCTTTCTATGCCTCCGTATGTTGGGTGTTTCTGTGTGGTACATCATTTTTAATTTCTGTTTTGTTCTATTATATATATAGGAACAGGGTTTGTGATGGCTTTTGTCTTGTTGTTCGTTTTTCAATTCATGTTCTTATCGAAATCATTTCCAGTAAACATGGGATTGGTCAATATTCCTCTCCTTTAGTGCTCAAGAGGGGGAGCTAATCTGAATTTATACCATTCGTCCGTGACGCCTTATTCTTCGGTGAAATGAAGGAAATCTTTAGTAGGAATTAAGATGCTATGCTTCTTTTTTAGTCTCTTAGGGGCAACATTCCGTGTTTTTCTGTAAAGAAAATTTTGGTGATGGTCCAAAAGCCTTGTCTGTCAAGGGGCTGGATGGCCTTTCCGACACATCCAACTTTTGAGATCGTCTGAATTGTTCCGTCATTGTGCATGTTTCAATTTGCACTTGGCCATTGACCTTGTTTGGTTCCGGCTCGTCCGGGTTAGGAATCAAGTCTGTGGTTGCATGTTTTAGGAAAAGAAGCGGGAGTCTGTGTGTTGGCCGGCTTTTTTGAACGGAACAGCCTAATTTACAAAAGCGGATAAAATTCGTATACTGCGGCATTCACACGACGATCCTTTCTCCTTCTCTATGCTGACGGCTTTCCAGCCACCCGGTCGAAAAGGGGCACCCCTTTCGGGTGTCTGTTGGCTGGTCTGTTTTCAAACGCCATGACCCCTTTCCTCTTGATTATTCTTCTGGTGGGTGTGCTTCTTGGTTGTCCGAAGCAAGAGTCCTACGTTCCTCCCGACCTTCTTTATCCGTTTCAATCCTATCCTGTAGGCAAAAGTCCAACCTCTATTCACACTGCGGATTTTAACGAAGATGGGTTTTTCGATTTACTGACCAGTAATATCCGTGGAGATTCTCTCTCGCTTTTACTAGGGAATGGGGATGGTTCATTCCGTCCTCAGGTGTTAATGCGCGCGTGCAAAGAACCACGAAATATTGCCGTTGAAGATTTTAATGAAGACCATCATTCCGACCTGGCCATCGCCTGTTCAGGTGATGATCAGATTTTAATCTTTCTTGGCAAGGGAGATGGCACCTTTACCAGAGGGACGCATTATCCCGTGCATCGGACCCCGGTTTCGATTGCCCATGAGGATTTTAACGGGGATCACCGGCCTGATCTTCTTGTTGCCTTACGCAATGACAAACTTCAGGTATTGCTTGGGTTGGGGAACGGCCATTTTCAATTGGGCGCTCTGTACGAATATGGAGATACGCCGACCTCTGTGGCGGCGGCCGATATCAACCGGGATGGGTTGTTTGATATCGCGGTGACCAATGGGGGACCCATGAGTAATGCGGTGTCGATCTGGGTTGGGCGGGGCGATGGCACATTCCGTCCTCCCGTGGATTATCGAACCGGGAAACGGCCGTTATCGGTCTCCTTTGCTGATTTTAACCATGACCGGAATCTTGATCTTCTTGTTGTTAATGGGCAAATGAATACGATTACCATCTTTTTGGGTAATGGGGATGGGTCCTTTCAATCAGGGAAGGATGCAGGGGGTGAGGCCGGGCCCAATGGCGCACTGGCCTACGATTTTGACGGGGATAAGATTTTGGATGTGGCTGTGGTGAATATCCAATCGAGTAGTCTGTCCTTACTGTTTGGAAAGTGGGACGGAACCTTTCACTATCCTCCTCGGAATTACCGAACACCCCATGGACCGTTTGCCCTCACTTCGTTGGTCATTGCGGTCGATCGAGGGGAACAACCCGGTTTGGCGGTTGCCAATAACAGTTCAAACAGCGTCACGGTCTTTTTGCACCATGGCCTGAAATCCCGAGCGATGCCGAATCGGACCCACGCATCAGAATCTTGAGCCATCCCTTTGTGCCCGTGGAAAGAATGCGGGATCTTGACAGGGATGGAACCCTCCCGTAGATTGAATCATCATAACGACTCAGGTGGATAGACTGAAGGCTTTTAGGGGGAAGCAAGGATGAGCAGACAACAGGATTTGTCACTGATTGAACCCAAGCTCGTTGAAATCGAGAAGGCCTTGAGTGGCTTGATACGAGTGTAACGTACTGAGTAACACCCTTCAGTCTTCAGCCTCAATACCTGAGTCGTTACGAATCATCTAAGGATAATGGACAGACATACGAACAATGACCGGGTCATGACCCCACAATGGGTGTAGGTGCGTACGTTTGTCTGGTGGTTCGGAATGGGCGCCCTAACGACCTTGTCGGTCTTAATGGTGCAGGGCGGCATTCGGGATTTACTGTATGAGACCTCGGGCACGAGTTCGTTGAATGGTTTTTTGTCGATTGGACTCACCATCTTCGGTGGCGGGATTTTGGCTGGTTGCCTCGCCGTCATCTTAAACAGAATGCGATAACGATTTTCCCGATGACCTGCCTTAAATGCCAGGGAACCATGCTGATTGAACGGCATTATACCAGTTTGTCGATGCGGTTCCACGCACGCTGTATTAACTGTGGTTTCTGGTTTGATCTAGCCGATGTCATCCGGTTTTTCAAACGAGTGATTGAAAGTGGCTACCGTGGCATGAAGGTGCGAGAAACCTTGTAGCCGTTCCTCACAGGTATTCTTCCCCAATCCACACTCCGACTGACAACCTTATCGTGGTGCGAGTTCCCTCAGGGTTTCCCGAATGAGAAGTTCAAGGGACCATTCGGTTTCCGGTTGTTGGAGACATCGGGTGATGGCCTTCTTGACTTCCTGTTCGCGGTACCCCAGATTGATGAGGGCTGAGGCGGCGTCCTCCTGGACGCGATCTGTTCCACACGTGGAATGTGAGAGTGTTTCCTTGGAAACCTTGTCGGATGAATAAACCCGTTGAATTTTATCCTTGAGTTCCAGCACGATTCGGCTTGCTGATTTCTTCCCAATGCCTGGAATCGAGGAGATGTTCCCAATGTCATTGGAGTGAATGGCCGAACACAAATCACTCACACTGAAGGTTGAAAGAGCGCTCAGCGCGAGTTTCGGACCAATGCCGGCGATGCTGGTCAAAAGGAGAAATGTTTCTTTTTCCTCACCATTCAAGAATCCGAACAATTGAATAGTATCATTTCGCAGATGGGTGGAAATTTTGAGCGTGAGGGTCTCATGGAGATTCGGAAGGGCAAAGTACGTACTAAGGGCAATCGACACATCATACGCCACTCCATGAACGTCAAGAATGACCTGAGCGGGAGACTTGGAAAGGATTTTCCCTGTTAATCCAGCAATCATAATGAGGGCGTATATTGGGGGGAAGTGAGAACTTCTCCACCCACCTCGGAGAAAAGAGGATTGCCGGGAATGGAAGAAAAAGGGGTTGACGCGTTCACCCGACAGAAGCTAGCTTCTCCAGCAGCTCATCGGAGATGTCAAAGTTAGCATGGACTTTCTGAACATCGTCCTGGTCATCCAGCAAATCCATTAACTTCAGCACCTGGGTCGCAGCCTTTTCGTCTAATTGAATAGGACTTTGTGGTAAATAGGTAATCTCCGCAAGAGTGGGCACAATGTGTGCCTTTTCAAGGGCCTCCTTCACGGATTCAAAGTCACTTGGTTGAGTGACGACCTCAAAGGAGGTGGGATTGGCCTTGACATCCTCAGCCCCTGCTTCTAACGCAAGGGATAAAAGGGCGTCTTCTTCCACTTTCTCATGATCCACAACGAAGAGTCCCTTTTTTTGGAACTGCCAAGCGACAGATCCGGCTTCAGCCATGTTCCCATTATTTTTATTGAGCAAGCTCCGAATTTCAGCGACGGTGCGATTACGATTATCCGATAAGACTTCCACCAAGAGAGCCGTTCCGCCAGGACCATATCCTTCCAGGGTGAATTCTTCCAATTGGGCGCCTGGCAATTCCCCTGTTCCCCGTTGGATGGCCCGTTTGATCGTATCCACAGGCATATTGACTTCTTTCGCCTTTGCAATGGCTAGCCGAAGACTGGAATTGCCATCTGGATCACTTCCCCCACGAGCGGCAATCGTAATATCACGGATGACCTTGGTGAAGATTTTCCCGCGCTTGGCATCTTGTGCGCCTTTGTGTCGTTTAATTGTTGACCAATGACTATGACCACCCATATATTCCTCACTCTTTCGACTTGTATTGGTCAGGCGGAAAAGAAGGCAACCTTCGCCCACCCAATTCAAGAGTTGTTTAGCATAGGCCCAAAGAATGAGTCAATATAAAATGTAAATAAAAATACGTAATTCAAGGAAACGTACGAATGCTGTATGTTGAGGGTCGATATCAAGGGATGGTGATCACCAGGTGGATCAGGGGATGACAGGGCAAACAAAGACCCCGAAGATTGTTTTTATGGGCACACCACTGTTTGCGGTCTCATCGCTTGAGGCCTTACTCCGGTCAGAGTTTTCAGTAGTTGGGGTGGTGACCCAGCCGGATCGTCCTCGGGGAAGGGGAAAGAAAGTGAGTCCCTCGCCAATCAAGCAAGCGGCTCAATCACATCACTTGCCTTTGTTGCAGCCGGTTGGCATGAAGCAATCTAATTTTCTTACCTCCCTCCAGGAATGGGAACCGGATTTAATTGTTGTGGTGGCGTTTGGCAGAATTTTACCTGAAAGAATCCTTTCTCTTCCTCCCTGGAAATGCATCAATGTTCATGCGTCCCTTTTACCAAAATTTCGCGGAGCGGCACCTATTCAATGGGCTCTGATTCAGGGGGAATCAGTCACAGGGATCACGACGATGCTGATGGATAAAGGGATGGACACCGGCCCTATTTTGTTACAACAATCCGTTGTCATTCAACCGGAGGAAACGGCAGGAGAATTATCCGATCGATTGGCCCACATAGGAGGAGAGCTCTTGGTGACCACGCTGCGAGAATGGTTTTCTCATCGCCTCGCCCCACAGCCTCAGGATGAATCCCAGGCGACACTCGCTCCTCCGTTAAAGAAAGAACATGGCATGATTCAATGGCACCAGACCACCATGAGAATCCTAAACAACATGAGAGGCATGTCTCCTTGGCCTGGCGCCTATACCTTCCTTGGAGAGCAACGGATGAGGATATGGAAAGCGCTGCCCCATGCATTGCCTCCAAACCACAAGGTGAAGACAGTGCCGCCAGGCACGATTGTCGCCATTGAGCCACATTACATGCTGGTGGCCACTGGTGACGGAGCCATCGCGATTTCTGAGGTTCAACCAGCCAATCGAAACCGATTGCCTATGGCTCAGTTCCTTTCCGGGCATGCCATTTCGCCGGGAACCGTCTTGACCTCATCGCCAGGCCCGGTTGAACGTACCTGACATACAAATGAGTTTCCCTTGAACGCTGAATCTGTCAACCTCAGTCGTTACGAAAATTCTTGATGAATCTTCCCATCCCTCCTCGCCCGAATAAACATCGCGGGCAACATTTCTTGATTGATAAGAATATGGTCAACAAAATGATCGCCTTGGCCGATTGTCAAGCCAATGAGACGGTGGTAGAAATTGGACCGGGCAGAGGGTGCCTGACTGGTTTGCTCTGTCAAGAAGCTGCTCTTGTTGTGGCTTTAGAGATTGATGCGGCATTGGTCTCGTATCTGCATGCTCGATTTAGGGATCAAAAAAAATTGGAAGTGAGAGAGGTGGACGCGTTGGAATTTTCCTATGAATCGTTGCCGACCAAAACCGTTATTGTCGGAAATCTTCCCTACTATATTGCCTCACCGTTACTCTTCAAGTTCTTTGAGGCACGAGAGAGAATCGATCGGATGGTTCTGATGCTTCAGCTTGAAGTGGCCCAGCGGATGGTTGCCACTCCAGGGACCAAGAACTATGGCATTCTATCCGTCTTGACCCAATATTTTACAAAGCCACGTCTGGCCTTTAGGGTTCCTCGAACGTGTTTTCGCCCTTCGCCAAATGTAATATCGGCCGTGGTCCGTCTCGATATGGTTTCCGACCTCTCTAGACCCAAAGAGGAGGCTGAGTGGATAGTGAAGACAGTCCGCGCGGCTTTTTCCCACCGGCGAAAGACTCTTTTTAACGTGTTCCGAAAAACCGGTCTTGCCCCGGTTACGATTACGAAGGCTTTAGCTGATGCCAGGATTCATGGCGGGCGCCGTGCGGAAACACTGACCATTCAGGAATTCAGGGATTTAGCTTCCGTTTTCCAGCAGCATGGTGTGTCTCCCTCTCACATCGTTCCTTTGTCAAGAAGGGTCACTGTTCCTTTATCAGAATCAGGAAAAATCTGAACACGTCTTTGGCATGATTTCGTTTGATATAGGGAATTCCCTATGTTAGGATTTCATTTATGAGTATCTTCCCTAGGGCAAATACCATAAAAGATAAGAACGGAATTTCAAAAGGACCCTCCCTCTCATCCCAAATTTTGGGGGTGTTTCTTATCACTCTGAGTGTCCTCCTCTTACTGAGTGTCCTCTCCTTTTCTTTGGAGGATGCTGTTCTGGGAGGTCAAACATGGGGGGTGGGGGGACCCCAATCCGGTTTAGCGACCCACAACATCGTGGGAACCGTGGGGGCGACCATGGCCTTCGTGGTCTTTTGGCTTATTGGTCGCGCCGCGTATATGGTGCCTGTGTTTATTGGGATGATGGGGATAAAAACCTTGTTTGGGGAAGATCTCCAGATAAAAATCCGCAATATCTGTGGGTCATTGCTGGCGATTCTCTCTCTCAGTGCCCTGATGCAATTGCGCCTTCCCAACGCAGCAATCATAGGGGAAATGGCCATGGGACCGGACATGGGTGGTGGGTGGGGCGGATTTTGGATCGCCCAGTTCCTTCAGGACTATTTTGCCTATTGGGGAAGCCATATTTTAATCAGTGCGGGGTTGGTGACGTCTCTTCTTTTATTGGCTCCGAATGCCCTGCTTGAATCGGCTCGGCGAGTATCTCAGTGGACCGTTGGCGCGAAAACAACATGGAAGACGGTGAAGGCTCAGCGAGCAGAACGGAAACAAGAGAAGGGGAAACCCGTAAAGCCCAATAAACCCATCAAGATTCATCGTTCGGCTCCTCTGCGAGGAGGTGTCCTCCCTGCCGCCTTTTCCCTCCCCCAGGAAGAAAAAGCGGATAAGGAGCCACCTTCCAACCCTTCTATGTCGATGAGAGAGAAGGGGGAAGATGCTTCCCAGGATACGATCATGATGGGCGGGAAAGGGTACAATCCACAAACCTACCAACTACCTTCCCCTGTGAATCTTTTGAATGAGGCTCCCGCAAGAGTGCAAAGCCAAACGGACCACATTCTTCAAGAACAATCCCATGTGCTGACAAAGACTCTTGAAAGTTTTGGCATTGAAGGAAAGGTCACGGAAATTCATCCAGGCCCTGTCATTACGATGTATGAGTTTGCACCCGCGCCAGGCATTAAAGTCGCCCGCATCGTCAATTTAGCTGATGATCTTGCGATGGCTCTGAAAGCCTTACGTGTGCGGATTGTTGCTCCCCTTGCCGGAAAGTCCACGGTCGGCATTGAAGTCCCCAACCCGGCGAGGGAAGTGGTGGCTTTGAGGGATATTCTGACCAGTGAGGTCTTTCGTCGGGCGCGGTCTAAACTGTCTCTCGCTCTGGGAAAAGATATTTTCGGCCGTCC
>Ga0114931_10011684_pt1 | contig 10349 bp, 5 predicted proteins | sample 2SBtaG_FD_89579 | JGI IMG/M metagenome (GOLD analysis project Ga0114931, IMG submission 89579) | Deep subsurface microbial communities from Kolumbo volcano to uncover new lineages of life (NeLLi) - 2SBTROV14_V59a metaG | ecosystem: Environmental > Aquatic > Marine > Volcanic | place: Kolumbo... | reverse complement strand
ACGCCAAAACTTAAAACCATGTGCCCGAAAAAATACCCGTCTCCTGAGGCTTATCGTGCTTGGTACAAGAAAAAGTTTTGCCGCAAGAGACCCTCGTGCCACCAGGATCCGCCGTGCGTTTACGAACCGCCGGCTGACTATGCTGATCGTAAGGACACCCTCATCGTAGACTCTGACATCGTTGAGAACACTGTCTGGTCTGGTGTCGTGAATGTTGCCGCTGAGGTCCATGTCCGCCGCCCACACACGCTGCGCATTATGCCGCACACGACAATTCTGTTCCATCAGTGTCTGCTTTGCAATGCTGGTCCGACTTCTCTCCCGTACGCCTGCCTCGTCGTTGACTCGGGCGCCTCAATCAATGCCGAGGAAACTGAGTTCCGCTCATCTCTCGGTGGTCAGAATTCAACTGGTGGTTTGATCATCCTTGGCAACAAGGGTCCGGGCGTTTTTCAGTTCGAGAACTACACGACGGTCCGTTCGGAGCCTGGTGTGGCTTCTGGCCGCTCGAGCCTGATCTGTTGCTCGTTCAACCTCGGTAACAACGACGCCGACCTGAACGCTTTGACGCTGGCTCGTCTCGACGATTGCCAGCTGCAGCTCTCGCAGATCACTGTCGATGACGCCGGTGATGACGCTATTGAGCTGTTCGGTTCGGTGCTGTCAATCGACCGTCTCTCTATCTCGGACCCATTCGATGACGGTCTAGATGTCGATGAGGAGAGCACTATGTCAATCACTGAGTCGTTCCAGGTTCGTGGCCGCTGGTACTTCAACTATGGTGACGGGCAATGCCCTCCTGCCATCACCGGTGGTCCGCTCGGTACTGGTCTGATGGAGGCCACTAACGGCAGCTCAATCGTCCTGGGTGATGGTGCCTCATTCTATCTTGGTGGTCGCCTCAGCGACAAGCCTGGCTCGTTTGCTGGTAACTGGGCCTCCCTCCAGGCATTGAGTGTGAACTTTGTGACTGGTGTTGGCCCTGCCTCGTTCACTGCCGCGTAAATCCATTCAGCTTCAACTATACAAGAAGATTCAGGATTTACTACCTATAAAATGAATTAAATAACATATCGAACCAAAGGTTCAATATGTGAATCAACATAAGGCCTATACCAACATATTTATTAAATTCAAATCCTCTCTAATTAGATTACTGTTAGTCTCATGATCCTCTAGTATTAGAATTCCATAATATTCAACTTTACTAAAATTCTTGCGTGGTTATAACCATGACAAGATAGACAAAAAATGATTTTAAAGAAATGACTATGGGCGTTTCTAAAACGCCCAGGATGGCCACTGACTCTCTTGGCAAAATTATTGTCCATGGTGCAACTCCTACTGTAGAAACGAAAGAACCTCCTGCGATTCGACTTTATTCCTACCGGGAGCCCCATGTCCGACGGATGTGCCAAATGCTGCTCAATAACGTGGCTATATTGGATTATTCTACCACTGGTCAGGGCAAGACTTTCACTAGTTCTGCTGTTGCCAGTCTGTTTAGGATGCCGATCATTGTGGTTGCTCCACCTACAGTGCTCAATGTCTGGAAGAGCATGCCTCAACAGGGTGTTGTGATTCAAGACATGATCAGCTATGAGATGCTTCGTGGTCGCTGTACTAGTGGCTGCAACAATCCTTATCTCAATCGCAAGGGTTCCCAGTTCACTGCTACTTCCTATCTCCGTCAGGTCATCGACCAGGGCGTCTTGTTTGTGTTTGATGAAATGAGTGCTCTCAAGAATGAGGGCACCGGTCGCCTTCAATCTGCTAAGACAATAGTCCGGGAACTGGCCCGACATCCAACTCAATCTCGGGCCATTCTTGTCTCTGCTCTTCCTACATGCAAGGATAAGCAGATTTATTCAGTTCTGCAGATGTTAGGTATTGTTCTAAGTGACAAGATGTACAGCTACAACCAAGTACGTCAGGAGTACCAACCTCATGGTTGGCAGGAGTTGCTTGATTGGTGCATGGCTCGTGACCTAGAGACTACACACAAGATCCTGGAAAATACCAAACGTGTCACTAAGCACAACATCGACAACCTGTCCATCAAGTTGTACGAGCAAGTTGTCTCCAGTCAGATCTCATCTTGCATGACCAAGGAGCGCAGTCATGTGGACATTCGCAACCTCTATGTCCATATTCCTGAGGAGGACATGGACACCATGCGGCAGGGTCAACGCTACCTCAGCAATTCAACAAGATATTTCGGTGACTCAGCATCTGTTAAGAAGGGTAAGGATAATTGGCGTGACTTTACCTACGGCCTTCAATTGATGGGGACAGCCAAATTGCGTGCCATTTGTCGTATTGCCTACCTTAAGCTCTCTGAGAACCTTGACAGCAAAGGTATCATCTGTTGTTGGTACAAGGATCAGATCAAATGGTTAACCACCATGTTCTCTGGTTACGGTGCCTTGTCTCTTTATGGTGACACTAAGAATCGAGATAAGGTCATTAAGATCTTCCAAGCACCTGATAACCGGTGCCGAATGCTGATTATTAATCCCACTGTTGGTGGTATCGGCATTAACTTGGACGACCGATATGGTGACCGACCCCGCTGGATGATCTTAGTTCCAGACTATCGGATGATGGAGCTAGTACAATGCACTGGTCGCATCGACCGCGAGTCTACCAAGTCCAAGGATCAGACCTGGATCAGATTTGTTTACGCCAGTCAATTCACTGGTGAGAGCAAAATTCTTACCAACCTGCTTATCAAGTCTTCTTCTGCACGTGCAGTTATCTCCACTGACAGTGGTATCATACTTCCCGATAACTACAAGGAAGAGGCCGAGGTTGGCAGACCTGAAATGCCATTCAAGCTACCCAATCCACCAATTCCGAAACGACCAATCCTGTCTATTGCTAATGAAAGTAGGTTATAAATCACCGGTGGTGATCCTGAAGACATGTGGTCTTTCTAAATTTTACTAAAAATGATTACAAAAAAATCTTATAGTGTACCGCAAACCGCTATAATGACAGGCTCTCAATTTGTTCACTCTTTGAGTATAACTGTCGAACATGATGATACAGGGATAGACGATCAATACCAGTGCAAACAGATCGGTATCGATAAGAGACCTGTGGTATCAGTCACTAGTCATTTCTCGACACCACTTGATTGTGATGCTGACGCTATGCTTAACTTTCACAAGTCACGAGATCGTCGATCCAAGATGATGGATGCAGATTGTGACAAAAATTTTGGGAAGTTGTGGTATGTCCCAGCGCTTAGGGAAGCTGTTCGTAATCACTATCAAAAATGGGCAGCTGCTGTGGCACATCCTGGGTGCGACATATGTTATCAATCTATTTTACCTCAGAAAGGCAAGTGTTACAATCCTGCTCGTGGTTATGCTCATGGCACAGAGGCTACCAGATGCCGCGATTGTGGATTCCGCTTCAACATTTGTTACCAGTGTCGGAATGCATTTAGACATAACAGTCCTCTACAGTTGAAGCCATTCATTTGTCCACCTACGGTTGGTTGCGGGAAGTTCAGGAATAGCATGTTTCATTTCCAATCTAGTTGGTACGACAACCAAAACTGTCAACTTGACCTAACTGATGGAGCTCGCTATTCAGTCGACTCAAAATTAGGTCCGATTGACCAGTTGTCGACTTATAAGGGTCCACTCTGTACATTCATCTTTAGTGAAAAAGAGGGTCAAGCCGGACATTTCCATTTTTTCTCTACTGATGTCAAATTGTCTAAACTTGTTCTGAAGAGAGCTCAGTTAGACAACAAAGATGGATTTACCGATCATCCAGTTAATCAAACTAATCATCACAACTGGTTGCATCGGTTAGCTTTTTACCGTTGTTATGGATTGCCAATTAGTTGGTTGACTTAGTCGATTAACATATCTCAAAAATTAGGTGGCTTCCACCTAATTTTGTATTCTAATTAATTTTACTTATTCTTGCTAAGTTTTGTTTCGACCTTCAATCTCTCCTTCTCTTGCTTCTCGCGTTCCTTCTTCAGCTTTTGCTGTTGTTTGCGCTGTCGTTCTTGCTCTTTTTTCTCGGCATGTGCCTGCTTCTCCCTAGCATGATTAGTCCGATTTTCCTCCCGCTTGACTTCCAGCATCAAGCGAGCCCGCTCACGATCCTGGACATCATCCTTCTTACCCTCAGCATCGGGGTCGTCCGGCGAACCACCGAAGATATTGAATGAGAGGCCATGGCGTGCCTGACGCATAATCTTTTCCAATGCTCTATCCTTGCGCTGCTCCTCGGCACTGATTACCTGTTCCAAGCTCATGCTTTCCTGCTGTTTACGTGGTTCGGTCTGAGCAGCAGCTGCCTGGTTAGCGCCATTAACCCATTCCATGAAATCTGCCTCATCGGCAAACTCAGGGACAATTTCGGGACTAAACAGATCAACTTGTGGCTGGTTCTGTTGGTATGAAACCTTTTTGGCTTCCTCCTCAGCCTTTTTCTGTGCCTTCTTGGCTTCCTCCACAGCCTTTTTCTGTGCCTTCTTGGCTTCCTCCTCGGCCTTTTTCTGTGCCTTCTGCTTCCTCCTCAGCCTTTTTCCGCGCCTTCTTGGCTTCCTCCTCAGCCTTTTTCTGCGCCTTCTTGGCTTCCTCCTCAGCCTTTTTCTGTGCCTTCTTCTGATTCTTCTTCTGGGTGTCAATCGACACAGTCACCGGTGCATCACTACCTTGAGTAGGGGTGATAATGTTGCTTGGCTGATTAAGGCTAACGACTACATTGTAGTTGTTCTGAGCAGCCGATGTGGCGGAACTCTGTATCTTATTGATACCTGTTTGGATACCATGGGCAGCATCACCAACACTTGCCTGGATACTATGGGCAGTATCACTGACACTTTCTTGGATATCATGGGCCGCACCACTGACACTTTCCTGGATAGTATGAGCAGCACCACTGACACTTTCCTGGATAGTATGGGCAGCACCACTGATACTTTCCTGAATGCCGTGAGCAGAATCACTAACATTTTGGGGTGCAGCACCAAGATCATATTGGTTGACATTACCTTGTGCCAAGCTTAGGGATTGGGTCGCTGTTGACTGCTTGTTATGATCGACCAGAGCTTGAGTACCAATTAGTGTAATACCTGTACTAACCTGACTGACATTGCTTTGCTTAGTTTTGTTTTGATCCCGAACGTTGTTATTTTTGCCAGGTAGACGCTTCTTGATACCTGTTACTAAGCCACCCATGACAGAAGACGATTTCTTAGTATCCTTATTTGTTTGGTCTTTAACCTGATTACCCGTGTTAGCGCTGACCTTGACAGATGTGTCAAGCATTGACTGACTGGAATTGGCTTGTCGAATTTGGGACAGCTGTCGTGACTGGTCCTCCAAACGACGAGTTTGCATCTCCAACTGCTCCTGCAGATGGGCGATCTGATCCTGAGCTGCCTGGAACTTCTTCATGTCATTCGGGCAGGTCTGGAGAAGAGCTTGGGCTTGCTTAACCTGCTGTTGAGCTTGTTGCTGGGCTTGCTGGGCCTGTTGGGCTTGTTGCTGAGCCTGCTGGGCTTGTTGGGCTTGTTGCTGAGCCTGCTGCTGGGCTTGCTGGACTTGTTGCTGAGCCTGCTGCTGGGCTTGCTGGACTTGTTGCTGAGCCCGCTGCTGGGCCTCTTGGGCTTGTTGCTGAGCCTGTTGGGATTGTTGTTGGGCCTGTTGGGCTTGTTGCTGCGCCTGTTGGACCTGAGCTTGGGCTTGAGCTTGGGCTTGTTTCTGGGCTTGCTGGACTTGTTGCTGAGCCCGCTGCTGGGCCTCTTGTGCTTGTTGCTGGGCCTGTTGAGCTTGTTGCTGGGCTTGCTGGGCCTGTTGCTGAGCCTGTTGGGCTTGTTGCTGAGCCCGCTGCTGGGCCTCTTGGACTTGTTTCTGAGCCCGCTGCTGGGCCTCTCGAGCTTGTTCCTTAGCCTGTTGGGCTTGTTGCTGGGCCTGTTGAGCTTGTTGCTGAGCCTGTTGTGCTTGTTGTTGGGCCTGTTGGACCTGAGCTTGGGCTTGAGCTTGGGCTTGAGCTTGGGCTTGAGCTTGGGCTTGAGCTTGGGCTTGTTGCTGAGCCCGCTGCTGGGCCTCTTGGACTTGTTGCTGAGCCCGCTGCTGGGCCTCTTGTGCTTGTTCCTTAGCCTGTTGGGCTTGTTGCTGGGCCTGTTGAGCTTGTTGCTGAGCCTGTTGTGCTTGTTGTTGGGCCTGTTGGGCTTGTTGTTGGGCTTGTTGGACCTGAGCTTGGGCTTGAGTTTGGGCTTGCTTAGCTTGCTGTTGAGCTTGTTGCTGAACCTGCAGGACTTGTTTCTGAGCCTGTTGCTGGGCTTGCTGGACTTGTTGCTGAGCCCGCTGTTGGGCCTGTTGGGCTTGTTGCTGGGCCTGTTGGGCTTGTTGCTGGGCCTGTTGGGCTTGTTGGGCTTGTTGCTGAGCCTGTTGGGTTTGTTGTTGAGCCTGTTGGGCTTGTTGCTGAGCCCGCTGTTGGGCCTGTTGAGCTTGTTGCTTGGCCTGTTGAGCTTGTTGTTGAGCCCGCTGTTGGGCCTGTTGAGCTTGTTGCTGGGCCTGTTGGGCTTGTTGCTGGGCCTGTTGGGCTTGTTGGGCTTGTTGCTGTGCTTGCTGGAGCTGTTGCTGGGCTTGTTGGGCTTGTTGCTGTGCTTGCTGGAGCTGTTGCTGGGCTTGTTGTTGAGTCTGTTGCTGAGCCTGCTGCTGGGCCTGTTGAGCTTGTTGCTTGGCCTGTTGAGCTTGTTGCTGAGCCTGTTGGGCTTGTTGCTGCGCCTTCTGAAGCTGCTGCTTGGCCTGCTGAAGTTGCTGCTGGGCTTGTTGTGCGTCCAGAGTAGCCTTCTGAACTTGATTCTGGTTTTGCTGGAGAGTAGAATGGGACTTCTGTGCCTGCAACTGAACCTGTTGCTTAGCTTGCTGGGCCCGCATTTGTGCCTGTGAGATCTGTTGCTTGGACTGATCAAGCCGAAGTTGATACTCCTGAAGCTTCTGATCTGCCTGTTGTGCATTCTGTTGTGCCAGTTGAAGAGCCTTAGTCTGCTGCTGATATTGAGCTTGGAGTTGTTCCAGATGAATTTGCATTGTCTGGTCAGATGATTGTTGCATGGTCTGAATCTTTTTAGATTCTGTGTTCAGACGATCCTGCCAGTGATTAAGCTGGGTATCCTTTTGACGAAGGCGCTGACTGCGAGCATCAAGTTCGGCCATGCGTCGCTGCAGATCAACCTGAGTGTAATTATCAGATTGTGTGGAACTGACCTTGGCTTGTTGAACAACATCCTTTGGTGCTTCAAACTTAGGGATATTAGCGGCCAACATTACAGGCGATACTGGCGGAGTATGAAGTTTTGCTTGAGAAACTACTGTAGCACTGGGGATAGTAACAGTCGCACCAGTCTGTCTGATATTGAACCCACGACGGCGACGGAATGTCGGTTGAGCGGTAGTAGTTTGTTCTGTCATATTAACTAGCGGGATACCCTTCGCTGTAGGGTACTTGACTTGATCATTAGGTGCTTCTACCTTCTTCATCTCAACAGTTAGGTTATTAGGGTTCACTGTTAATTGTGGGACGTCAGCAGTTAATGAGAATGCTGAGACTTCATCATCCTGATCGGGTGGTGCAGGTTTCATATGGGGTTTGGTAGGGGCTTGGTTGTAAGATACCGAAGTACTAGCTGAGACTGATAGTTTAGACATGGGACGACGACCCCGACGGCGAAATGTATGACTTGGAATGGGTTTAGTCTGCTTAGGTACTGACCTCGCAGGGACAACCTGCGGATGCTGAAGTTGGCTAGGATGTTTGGCTTGTTGAACAGGTGCAGTAACAATTGGGTGTCGGCCACGGCGTAGACCCGGACGAGTAACTGGTGCTGACATAGTTACTGTATTATTACTAACATCTTGGTTATTAGCTTGGTTAAAACGACGCCTGACGATACCCATCTTTCCACTAAAATCAATCTTATTTACCTGTGAATTTGATCGATCTTGTGGAAGATCACTATCAGACTCAACAGTTGTCGTCTCTGACAAATCTCCTTTTGTATGATCCGACATTTTATTCGGTATAAGTTGATTCTGATCAATCTCAACTGGTACTTGTAGAGAAACTTTGGTGTCCTGGTCCACTATTTGTGCTGGTGCCGATTCAACTGTAGAGATTACATTTAAACGACTCAGATCATAAATGTTGACCTCGAAGCTAATTTTAGACCTATTATCAGAACGTGTCTTTAATCTGGACTCTAAATCTGAAGGTATAATCAGGTTTGAAACAAATGATTGGTCATGATCGTTACTAGGTATTGTAATTATATTTTCTTGACTAGGTTGAATAACTCTTTCCAGTATGTTTGCCAGCTGTTTAGTAACACTTTGCACTAAAAAGTTATACTTTTGTATGTTAGTTCGTTTATATAACTGTTGATACTTTATTATTTTTATGTTGTACTGTTCCAACTCAATCAATGAATGCCACTCTAGTAAAGTTGAATAAAAATACACTCTGTCAGCATTTATATATTTGTAGTGAGAACTTTTGATTCCACTCACAGTTCTCACCACATAAGAACCTAATGTCACATTCTTGAGGTATGTAATTTGGGCCAATGATAATGAGGTTAAATAGTGAACTGGATCACTATCAGACCAAAACATAAATGACCAATCGCTAAAAGCTGATGGCTGATCAATTAATCTTTGTCCTTCTTCTCCTCCTGTTACCAAATCTATTATTTGTACTACAAGTTGACCTATTGTGCCATCAGGGTTAGCTATCAGTCGGCATAACTCGTTACCGTGTAGATATAATTTCATTGCATCTGATACCAAATATCTAGTTATATTTTTATTGTACACTATTTTTAGATTAGATATTAATACTGTCTAATTCGAATCTATTGACACAGTTCAAACTTGCTTTCTATAAAGACATCAGGTCTTCAGGATCACCTCCGGTGAGTTATATTTTGACTGCACTGCAGTCAAAATTTTTTATCATCCCTGTTAACAACATCTCACTTGGTCTTGTCATTGGCTTCTGTTTTCTTGGACCAAACATCTCGGTCCAAGTTCACCCTGACAACCCTGTTTCCTGACACCCGCATTAGTTTCAGAAGATCATGACTGACTGGTGAGACTGACCTCCTGGTTTTCAAAACCGTACGATCAATTCTCCTAATCCTCCTCTTCCTATTTGGTGTTGGTGGTGGAAGATGTCCCACGGGTTTTTGTTTTCCTTTTGGTGTCAAAGGCTGATAGTTCATACTGACCAAGTCTTGCAAACCCAGTGCTGTTGGTGTTACATTTTCAGGGCGTGCCCTGTCAGGACTAGTATTGTCAGCGGACATATCCTGTGTTTTATTTCCCGTTTGTTACTTTTACACAATCATTTTTTTACCATTGGCTATCTTAATCTTCATCACCTGTGTCTGGATAATTAGGTATGAACGAGTACATTATAGTTTCGTGTTTCAGACAAAGCGCGTGAATCACGAGTGAAAATTATGTTCAACATAGACTCTGCCTCAAATTGTATATGTATGGATGGTGATGGTAAATTGGATTGGCACCTATTATGTTTTCGCTCTGGATTCGATTTACAATCTTCTTCAGTCTCTTCATAATGTATCTCAATTGACTTGGATGTATCTCAATTGACTTGGATGTATCTCAATTGACTTGGATGTATCTCAATTAACTTGGATGTATATGATGGTACTGATCAGTATTGAAATAACTATCTTGTTCTGGTCTGTGGTCATTCTAGATGGAATGTTAAGTTGAACATCACCATCCCCTGTCACAACGAATGTGATGTCGGGAGAACTATCCAAACTTTGGTCAGCCTTGTAATCTTGTTGATGATTTATGTCTTCGATCCGGTAGATAAAGTATTGTACTGGTTTAACAAACCAGTCTTTATCGTGATTATGTCCCGGTATTTGAATACCACATCAACAACAGGAATACTATTTATTTTAGCCCATGGTGTCAAGGCCTGACAGTGGTACATTTGGAATAAAATCAATCGTTACTGTGTCGGTATCTGCAAAATGTTGCATCCATGCAACATTCTCCATTACATGGGATCACCTTAAATAGGTGCCAACAGGTCAGGTTCAGAAGGTCCGCCTTGCGAGGGTGGGTCATGATTTAAAACCAAACTGTAGTAATTTACAACCGAATTTAGGAGAAAAATGATTAAAAAAATCGCAATTTGTAGGGATTCAAATCCTTCTACATCAACATCGGCCTCAACCAATCTCTTTTGTATCCTTCTACATCAACATCGGCCTCAACCAATCTCTTTTGTATCCTTCTACATCAACATCGGCCTCAACCAATCTCTTTTGT
>Ga0114931_10011683_pt1 | contig 10350 bp, 7 predicted proteins | sample 2SBtaG_FD_89579 | JGI IMG/M metagenome (GOLD analysis project Ga0114931, IMG submission 89579) | Deep subsurface microbial communities from Kolumbo volcano to uncover new lineages of life (NeLLi) - 2SBTROV14_V59a metaG | ecosystem: Environmental > Aquatic > Marine > Volcanic | place: Kolumbo... | reverse complement strand
GGTTCGGGCAGCGCCCAAGGCGAACTGCTCAGCTTCAGGACACCTGCGTTGACCTCTGCGGAGCAGCCCTTCCGGTTCGCAGCACTTTCGGACACGCAGGGCGGTCCGATTTCCGACGAGCACACACGCACAATCAACGACGGCATCATCACATTCGTACAAGGTGAGTTCGGGCTGGTGCTGCACGATGAGCTGGACTTCGTGATCGAGCCGGGCGATCTGGTGGACAATGGCGACAGCTACGACCAGTGGAAAACGCAGTATTTCGATGAGGCGCAGAACCTGTACCAGTTCGTGCCGATCCTGCCCGTCCCCGGCAACCACGAGCGTGATTCGCATTGGTTCTTCGATTATTTCCACCTTCCTGAGAACGGCACTCCTGGTTACGAGGAGCATTGGTGGTATAAGGACTACGGCAACATCCGCATCATCGGGCTTGATAGCAACACGGCATATCGAGTGCAGGATCAGCTCGACTGGCTCGACGGCGTGCTTGCCGATGCGGCAACAAACGACGACATCGACTTCGTCTTTGCGCAGCTGCATCACCCGCATCTCTCCGGTATCTGGACTCCCGGCAACACGCCCTACACCGGCCAGGTCGTTTCCCGCCTCGAATCGTTCTCGGATGAAACTGGTAAGCCCTCGATCCACTTCTTTGGGCACACTCATGCGTACGAGCGCGGGCAGAGCAAGGAGCACACGCACCTGTGGGTAAATGTCGCCGCGGGCGAGGGGGGGATCGATTACTGGGATCAGAGCGATATCGATTATGACGAGTATCAGCGCGTGTTCCCCGAATGGGGATTCGTCATCATGGAGGTCCAGGCGGGCGATGATCCGCAGTTTCGTCTGCGGCGCATCAACCGGGGCAACAGCTTCTTCGAGCGTGACAACGAAGTGATGGACGACTTTACGATACATCGCTACAACGACCACCCCGACACGCCGGCACCGATCGAGCCCGCGGACAGCACGGGTGATATCGACCCAGACCTTGTGCACCTACAGGCCTCTGCGTTCCACGACCCTGACGACGGCTTCCACCTCGAAAGCGAGTTCCAACTCACCACCACGCAGGGCAATTACTCGAACCCAGATGTCGATCGCTGGATCCGATTCGAGGACTGGACCATGCCTCCTGGTGCCAACGGCGGCGAGAGCGGGTCGCACTCGATCAACTCGGTGGACGACCCGGATATCAGCAAGATCGATATCCCGTACCTCAACGGCAATACGACCTACTACTGGCGCGTTCGCTACCGCGACTCGGGGCTGGGGTGGAGCGAATGGTCGAGCGAGTCATCGTTCACCACCGGTCCGGCACCAACGGGCGCGTGTTGCTTCCACGACGGGTTCTGTGAGCAGCTCCGAGAAAACATCTGCGTCGCGCGGGGCGGCGAGTGGCTTGGCTTGAACACCGACTGCGAAGACTGTCCAGATGTTGTCGTGGCGTTCAGTGAGGACTTTGATTCCGTGCCGCTTGGGCCCCCGGTCGATGAGGGTGTCCCGGGGGATCAGGTCTGGAGCGATCAGGCACCGGGTGGGTGGGTTGTTGATCGCTCGAGCATGCCCAGCGGGGGCATCACCGAGTGGCGGGGTTGGAACTTTGCCTCTCCGCAGTGGTGGTCCGATGTTGCCGCGGATCAAGAGCGTTCGGGGTTCACCAAAGCATCAGGTGCCGCCGCGATCGCTGATCCGGACGAGTGGAGTGACGCGTCGCACGCCCCGGGGACCTTCAACAGCTGGCTCGAGTCGCCGGTGATCGATGTCTCGACGATCCAAGCGATCGGCTCCAAACTTGTGTTCAACTCATCCTGGCGACCCGAGGGGAACCAGCGTGCGATGGTGACCGCGTCATTCGATGGCGGCGATGAGATTGTGCTGATCGACTGGCAATCACAGCCGGGCGACAACTTCAAGCCCGATGCGGTCAACGAAACCGTCGTTATCGATCTGCCGATGCCAGTGGGCGCTCAGACGCTCGAACTGTGGTTTGGTATGCTCGACGCGGAGAACAACTGGTGGTGGGCGATCGACAATATCGCTGTTGTCGGCGAGGCGAGCGCCGATCGCATGACCCTCCTGCAGGAGGACTTCGAGTCGGTCCCGCTGGGCCCGAGCGTGGATGAGGCACCAGCGGAGATGGTATGGACCGATGTGCCGCCCGCGGGCTGAAGCATCGATGACTCGGGCGTGCCCAGCGTCGGAGTTCCGGGCGAGGGTGTTACCGAATGGGAGGGCTGGGCGTTTACGGATCGGGACTGGTGGGTTGGGATCGCTGCTGATCAGCGTCGCAGCGAGTTCACCTCAGCGCGGGGTGCGGTCGCGGTCGCGGATCCCGATGAGTGGGACGACCTTGGTAATCCCGAGGCGCTCGGCGCATACAACGCGTTGCTCAAGAGCCCCGAGATTGATGTTGCCTCGGCCCGTCACGATTCGGTGCGCGTCTCGTTCGATTCGAGCTGGCGCCCGGAGGACTTCCAGCGGGGTGTGCTGCTGGCTTCGTTCGATGACGGCCCAGAGCAGGTTCTGCTGGACTGGCGCAGCCAGCCCGGCGATCATTTTCACCCCGATGCGACGAACGAGCGGGTGCTGATCGATGTCCCCAATCCCCCGGGCGCAGGGACAATGTCGCTCGAGTTCGCGATGCTCGATGCTGGCAACGATTGGTGGTGGGCGATCGACAACCTTCGCGTCAGTGCCTCATGCGCCGCAGAATTCGACGGCAACCCCGAGCTCAGTTTTTTCGATGTCGCGCAATTTCTGGTTGAGTACGAGAACCAATCGAGCAAGGCGGATCTCAACGCGGACAGCGTGTTCAACTTCTTCGATGTTCAGGTCTTTCTTCAGGCGTTCTTCAACGGGTGCGGCTGAGGTTTTTGTTTCTACAGGCAATCAACATAACAAGGAGCGCGACGATGCGCACGCTGATACTTATCTCTCTCGCGATTCTGAGCACCTTGGCTCACGCCGGCGATGACTTGCGGCAGCCGGTCCAGACGGTCATCATTCTCGGCGTGGACGGGATGAGCCCGCGCGGCGTGGATGAGGGCGTGTCGCCGAACATGAACCGCCTGATCGAGCAGGGTTCGTACACCTTCCACGCCCGCGGCGTGTTCCCGACCTCGTCATCGCCCAACTGGGCATCGATGATCTCAGGTGCCGGCCCTGAGCAGCACGGTGTCACCTCGAACGATTGGCGCATGTGGAGCCGCTCGATCACGCCCTCAGCCATAGGGGCCCCGGGGCGATTCCCGACCATGTTCTCGCAGCTGCGAAAGTACCGACCCGACGCGAAGATCGCGGTGGTATATGACTGGAGCGGGTTCGCCAACCTGTACGATTACGACGAGGTCGATGTCTCCGCGGACACCAAGGGGCCCGAGGCGACAATGCAGCGGGCGGTGCAGGAGTTCAAGAACAACCGCCCGGATCTGCTCTTCGTACAGCTCGACCATGTCGATCACGCGGGGCACACCTACGGGTGGCACACCCCGGAGTATTTCGACGCAGTCGAGCGGGCCGACAAGCTCATCGGCGACATGCTCAAGGCGATTGACGAGGAACGCGCGTGGGACAGCACGGTTGTCCTCGTGACAGCAGACCACGGCGGGATCGGCAAGTCACACGGCGGCGAGAGCATGGTCGAGCTGGAGATCCCCTGGATTATCGCGGGCGCTGGTATTGGGAAATCGCGTGAGATCACGCGCAATGTCAACACCTTCGATACCGCCTGCACCACGGCGTTTCTGCTCGGGATCCCACAGAACCCCGCCTGGATCGGTAAACCAATCGAAGAGGCATTGGTCGGTGCCGCCAAAGGCGGGTGGGTGGACAGCGACTACCTCCCCGCCCCCCGGTTCACGCCTCCCGGGGCGCTCATCGCCGCCGACGAGGTGATTGTGCAGTTGAGCAACGAGATCCCGAACGCCGACATCACCTACACGCTCGACGGGTCGGAGCCGACCAAGGACTCCACTGCGTACGCGGGCCCGATCATCATCGATGCCACCACGACGATCAAAGCGCGAGCGTTCACGCGTGGGCGCGAGAGTCGGGAGACGAGCGACACCTATCGTCTGCTCCGCTCCGATTCGCCCCGCCCTGTCAAGTACGAGTACTACGAGGCACCCGATGGCCAGTCGCGCTGGGAGACCCTTCCCAACTTCCGTAAGCTCAAACCGATGCGTGAGGGCATGTGCCCGGAGATCGGGCTCGCGACTATCGAGAAGCGAGAGGATCAGTTCGCGATCCGGTTCACAACGCAACTTCGCATCGATGAGCCAGGCAACTACATGCTGCATCTCAAGTCAGATGACGGATCGCGTCTGAAGATCGGGTCACGCACCATTATCGACAACGACGGTTCGCACGGTCCGATCGAGGAATCAGAGAGCATCGATCTCGAGAAGGGGCTGCACACGATCACTGTTGAGTACTTCGAGGACCACGGCGGTGAGGCTTTGGAACTCGCCATCACCGGCCCTGACAAGGTGCGTGTGCCATTGTCCTTCGACCGCTTCGTCGCGCCGAAGTAAGGAATGCTGAGCATGAACACCATCGCTCCAATCTTCGCGCCCAGCGAGAGGGAACGCTGCCTCAGTGCCTTCCCTGCCGGATCGAACGGCGAGTTTAACTTCCCGCCCGAGCTGACGGTGATCGTCGAGCGCGGCGAGGGGCCTTATCTCTGGGACACAGAGGGGACACGCTACCTCGATTTCTCAATGGGGTGGGGCTCGGTGCTGGTGGGGCACGCCAACGAGCGGGTCGTGCAGGCGGCGAGTGTGCAGGCGGCGATGGGGAGCAACTTCGCGTGCGTGAACCGCCGTTCGCTCGAGCTCGCCGAGCGCATCATCGGGATCAGCCCCGCCTGCGAGCAGGTTCGCTACTGTGCGTCCGGCACCGAGGCCACGCACTACTGTGGACGCATCGCCCGTGCCGCGACAGGGCGGGAGAAAATCCTCAAATTCGAGGGCGCGTACCACGGCGCGAACGATCTGGGGGTGACGAGTCTCTTTCCAGACAAGCTCCGTCCGTTCCCGGGTTCGCAGCGTTCCTGTCACGGCACCACCCAGCACGCGGCGGATCAGATCCTGGTCGCGCCGTTTAACGATCTTGAGACCACGGCGAAGATCCTGCGCGAGCACGCCGACGAGCTGGCGGCGGTGATCGTCGAACCGTTCCACCGCTGCATTTCCCCGCAAGAGGGGTTCCTGTCGGGGCTGCGATGCCTGTGCGATCAGCACAATATCGTGCTGATTTTCGACGAGGTCGTCACCGGGTTTCGGCTCGCGTTCGGTGGTGCCCAGCAGTACTACGGCGTCACACCCGACCTGGTCGCCTACGGAAAGGCGCTCGGCGGCGGTTTCCCCATCGGCATGTTCGGTGGCAAGCGAGAACTCATGCAGGTCGTCGAGGAGCACCGGCTCAACAAAGAGCCCTATGTCTGGACGGCCTCGACCCTCGGGGGCAACCCTGTGAGCTGCGCCGCGGCGTGGGCCGCGCTCGATCATCTTGAACAGGCCGGCATCTACCAGCACCTGCACGACACTGGCAAATACTTGCGTGAAGGGCTCAAGCAGGTGGTTCGAGAGGTCGGGGTGAGCGGTCAGGTCATCGGCGACGGGCCGCTGGCCCAGTTTGTCTTCGCGCACGACCCGGTCACCGACTACCGGTCAACACGGGCGGGCGATGGTGCCAAGGCGCGCCGGATCCTGCTGGGGCTCATTCAGCGTGGGATCTTTCTGAACCCGATGGGGACCAAGCTGTACATCAGCACCGAGCACACAAGCGAACACTGCGATGTCTTTCTCGACGCGTTCCGAAGCGCGTTGTTGCATGATCGGGTGGACTGAACCCATGGCGCATCTGGTGTGTTCAAAATCGATTAAGAGCGGTCGTGGGGCTCTCGGGCTGGTCGTTGTGTCGATACCGTGCGTGTCTTGGCGCATCTTTTCATTGTGTGACGGTGCTTGGGCTGTTGACGATCCGGGGCGAGACCTATGACACCGATTCTCAAAGCGACGGGGCTCGGCATGATCTATGGGGGTCAGTTCGTTGCACTGCGAGACCTTGACATCGAGATCCAGCCCCACGAACGGGTGGCGGTCATCGGCCGCTCAGGAGCGGGCAAGAGCACCATGCTGCGTATTTTCAACCGCCTGCTACACCCGACATCGGGAACGCTCGAGCTCGACGGCACCGACATTACCCACGCCCAAGGACGCCAGCTCCGCTTGGTGCGTCGGCGCGTCGGGATGGTGTTCCAGCAGTTCAACCTCGTCTCCCGTCTGAGCGTGCTCGACAATGTGCTTGTGGGCACGCTGGGCAAGCGACACGGGCTCGCGTTGCTCCCTTCCCTCTGGCGCCAGTTCAGCGCTCAGGATCGGGAATGGGCCATGCACTGTCTGAGTGAGGTTGGGATCGAGCACTTGGCGACGAAGCGGGCGACCGAGCTGTCGGGTGGCCAGCAACAGCGCGTTGCGATCGCGCGTCTGTTGGCCCAGGAGGCCGATGTGATTCTCGCCGACGAGCCGATCGCGTCTCTTGACCCGCGCAGCGCCGAGCAGGTCATGAGCATTCTGCGCATGATCAACGAGACGCACGGCGTCGCTGTCATCACCAACCTGCACCAAGTCGATGTCGCGACCAAATTTGCGGAGCGGATCGTGGGTTTGCGTGACGGCGCGATGGTGATGGACACCACCTCGGATCAACTGAACGAGGAGCTGCTCGAGATGCTGTACGGCGATCAGCTCGACGAAGCCCAATCCAAGTCCCAATCAGCCACAATCAAAGGCGAAATCGAGTCGCAAGGGAGTCTGAATCATGCAGATGTGTTTCAAGCGATGGTGTAATGTTGCCTTGTTTTCAGCGATGCTCTTGGTGCCGATCGGGTGCGGGAACTCGGGGGCAAACTCCTCATCGACATCAGCAGGGCAGTCTGCGGGCGAGCAGGAAACGACGCAGGCGGAGTCGGCCGAACAGGGACCGATCCGCCTCGGATTGATCCCCTCCGAGGGGGGCATGGACATTGTCAAACGCTTCGAGCCGGTCGTGGAGCAACTCGAGAAGAAGCTCGGTCGTCCGGTGAAGGCGTTTAGCGCGACGGAGTACCTGGGCATCATTACCGCGATGCGCAACAAGCAGGTCGATGTGGTGTATCTTGGACCCAAGAGCTATGTCGAGGCGAGCCGTATCGCGGGCGCTGTCGCAGTCGCCAAGGAACTGAATCTCGACGGGCTCGCGGGCTACTACGGGATCATCGTCACCAACAAGAACACGGGTATCAAAACTCTCGCCGATGCCAAAGGGCACAGTTTTGGGTTCGTGACACCCAACTCGACTTCGGGCTTCCTCGTCCCTTCGATCGGGATTCAGGAGAAGACCGGGATGAGCGCCGAGGATTTCTTCGGTGACATCCAATACACCGGTACGCACGGCAATGCGGTACGAGCGGTGCTTGCGGGCGATCTGGATGTTGCCGCGACAAATACGCTCGACCTTCGTGCGATGGAGCAGTCCGGGCTTGACGCGTCGGACCTCGTGGAACTCTGGCGCAGCCCGATTATCCCCGCGGGCGTCATCGCCGTACGCGAGGATCTGCCCTTGGAGTTCCGCGAACAGGTCACCCAGGCGCTCGTCGAGCTCAGCAATGACCACGAGGCAATGGAGCAGATGGCGCGTGGCGGGTTCGTCCCCGCGAAGGATGAGGACTACGACATCATCCGCGTGCTCGAACAGCGCAAGGCGGAAATGGCAGCGCCGAGCGATGGCTGAGTCGATCGGTCCCAAACAACCAATACCCGTGTGGCGTTTCGGGATCCCGCTGCTCGTGCTGCTGGCGCTGAGTGTCGTGCTCAGCGTTGCATTCGACATGAACGCCGGCGTTGCTGTTGCGATCGCGGCGGCGGGGGCTGGGGTCGTTTCCGTGTTCAGCGCCCCGAAGTTCGCCGTGCCACTGCTGATCCTCGCGGCACTGACCTGGTCGGCGCAAAAAAGCGACCTGAGTCCGCTGACACTGGTCCATAACCGCGAGCGCGCCAGCGAGTATCTTTTCGGTCGATCGCTGACCCAAGAGGAACAACAGCGCGTTGATCAGCAAGCCGAGCGCACGACCCGACTGAGTCTGCGATCCGAGGCCGAGAAGCAGGTGCTCGATGAGCTCGGGCTCACACGAAACGATAAGAAACCGGTGGACTTTGAGCAGCGGGCCGATCAGCGCGCCGAGCAGCTGCGTTCGGCGCTGACCGGTGACGAGTGGAACAAGCGGGTGCATCGCGCCGCGAGTCGGGCGGCGCATGAGCGACGCGGCGGGTTCTTCCCGCTTGAGACCAGCCGCAAGTCGATCATGCTCTACCTTGATTCGACGCTCGAGACAATCGCGATCGCGATCTGGGGCACGCTCATCGCGTTCGTGCTCGCGTTGCCGGTCTCGTTGCTCGCATCGAAGTGTTCGTTGGATATTCTGAGCACAGGGACCTCGTTCTTCCATCGGGCGCTGCGTCGCATCGGGGCGTTTCTCACGCGTCGTGGGTTCGATTCGTGCCGAGGTTTCAACGAGTTTGTGCTGGCGCTGATATTTGTTGCGGTCATCGGCCTCGGCCCTTTCGCGGGCGTGCTCGCGCTTGCCGTGCATACCTTCGGGGTACTCGGCAAGGTCTTCGCGGACGCTATCGACACGATCCGCCAAGGTGAAGTAGAGGGAGTGCTCGCGAGCGGGGCCCCCTCGGTGCATGTAATCTCGTATGGGGTGCTCCCGCAGGTCTTCCCGATCATCATCAGCCAGACCCTGCTGCGTTTCGAGAGCAATGTGCGTTCTGCGTCGGTGCTCGGGCTCGTCGGGGCCGGCGGTGTTGGCTTCCTCATCGACGCGAAGCTCAAGTCCTATCAATTCCAAGAGGTCGCGACGATCATGCTGATCATCATCATCATAGTCTCGATCATCGACTTCGGCTGCTCTTGGATAGTCAAACGCTTTGTGTGACAAGCTGCCCGAACAACTGCTCAGCACGCTCCGGATTCTTCACGGCCAGTTCGGCAACACCGAACGAGAGAGTCATCCCCGCCCCGCCCATCGCGTTGATGATCGTTATGCCGGGCCCCGGCGATTGCACGAGCAGCGTGCGTTCATCCGTCCGCTTGAGATAGATACCGTGCCAGCGCTTGTCGATTTGCCAGGTCGGAGCGTCGACGAGCAACTTCGCATGATCGAGGATCAACTTATCGACATGTTCGTCGTCGAACGGGGAGACTGATTCGCTGTAGTGGTGCGAGTCGCCGATGACCAGATCGCCCGCTGAGTGTTGGCTGAGCATGATGTGGATGCCGTGCGTATCGAATTCAGGCTGTTCATCGCTGATCCGCTGCCTGAGCGCCGGGAGCGAAGGGCAGTCCGCAAACGCGCCGTAGTGACGCAGTGTCCACCCGCCTGCGACATGGGCACCCATCTTCCACGAGCCCGGCTGGGGCACGGTGCGCATCATTTGCAGCTTGCATAGCGCGTATGCGTCGCAGGGGAAGAGATCGGGGTAGTGGTAAAGCCCGTCATGCCCGGCGGTGAGGTACACATGCTCGCCTTCGAGCACGCACCCATCGGTGGATACGACTGTGTTCGGCCGCACGCTCGCGGCCTCGAAGCCCGTGACCAAGTCGATGCCTTCCTGGGTATGCACCCAGTTCCATACCTTTTTGATCGCGGTGCGTGACTCGACATTGAGCTCGAGCGGGGAGTACATCCCCCCGATGAGCCCGTCGGGGTTCACGCCGGGGGTGTGCGCCAGGACATCTTCGGGTGTGAGCAGTGATGCTCGCCGGGACTCGCCCTCTGCTGCGACAAACTCCTCAAGCACGCGCAGCTCGTCCTCTCGGCGCGCCACATGCATCGATCCAGAGGGCTCGCAGAAGAAGCCCGCCTGGTCCGCAAGGTCGAGCCAGATCGCTCGGCTGCGCATCGCGAGTTCGAAGAGCGTTCCCTTGGGCTGCCCGATGGGCCAGATCATCCCGAAATTGCGGATGGAGGCACCGACAGGCGAACAATGCCGATCGCAGATCGTCACCCGCTTGCCCTCGCGGTGCGCGGCGAGCGCCGTCGCGAGCCCAACAATGCCGGCACCAACGATGACGACATCGGACTCAGCCATGGGCGTGCTCGTTGGTCGGGATCCCGGTGAGCGGCGCGAGAATCACGCGGAGCTCGTCGTTGTTGGCGGCCAGGTGCGTGTGCGGGTGGGGATCGAGGTCGCTCAACTCATGCGTGCCGTGCCCGATGCCGATGACCAACGCCGCATTGGCGTTCGTACCCGATCCCAGATCGCTGGGCGTGTCGCCAATGACCGCGACCTGCGC
>Ga0114931_10011682_pt1 | contig 10351 bp, 7 predicted proteins | sample 2SBtaG_FD_89579 | JGI IMG/M metagenome (GOLD analysis project Ga0114931, IMG submission 89579) | Deep subsurface microbial communities from Kolumbo volcano to uncover new lineages of life (NeLLi) - 2SBTROV14_V59a metaG | ecosystem: Environmental > Aquatic > Marine > Volcanic | place: Kolumbo... | reverse complement strand
CGCTCGAGCGACGGCAGCAGAATGCTGAGCAAAAGCGCGATGATCGCGACGACGACCAAAAGTTCAATCAACGTAAATGCACCCTGCCTGTGACTCGCTGTGGGTCCGTCGAACATCTGTGTCTCCTGCACCTGATTCGCTCGCCCTAACGAAAAGATCAATTCGCGCCGACCGAACGCCGGACGGACGGCGGCGACACCAGCCCACTTGTGGGGCACTTCAGTTTACTCGACCGAACGCGCCGCGTACAAGCGCCAATCGCAGCGGGGCCAGTTGGGGGATGCGTGACACAATTTGCGGATTGGGTTTGCAGCGGAAGAAGTAGCGTCCGCCCCCCGTGGCGGACGCATTCGCCCCAAACGCCGTCGCCATTCTACGTCGCCCACGGGGGGACGACGCTACGAAGCAGGGGGATGACGCTCCGGTGCGGCCTTGCAGAACGCGGATTCGGTCGCCCACCCGCAGTTTGGCGCGCTGTCGCGCGCGCGGTCATGGCATAGAATGCGCAGCACCCGAGGCGTGTCCCATCCGATCTCGCGTCGCGGAAAGGGCAGTACGAGACGGAATCGGCGAGCCGAGGCCGCGATCCCGCGGCGGAGAGCGCCATGAATGACCAGCAGCGTCTGCGGCAACTTCTGCACGCCGAGCACACGTGCATCTCGATCTGCACATTTGAAGAGGGATATGCGCTCGAACTCGTGCGCGACGCCGCTCTCAGCCTGGCGCGCGATCTGTGGATCTGGTCCTCCGACGGCGGCGTGCGCGGCGGGCTGCTTGCGGAAGACACCGCGCAGCCGAAGACTGAACTGGCCAAAGACGCGCTCAAACACCTGGCCCGCAAGGATCGGCGGCCGATCTGCGTGATGCTCGATCTCGCAGCCCACCTGGGTCACGCGCCGACGCTGCGCGCCTTGCGGAACCTGCTGCTGCGCTTCGAGAACAGCGGCGGGCAACTCGTACTGATCGACCATGACGATGGGTTGCCGGATGTCGTGAAAGCGTACGCCACGCCGCTGGAAATCTCGTTTCCTGACGAGCGCGAACTCGAGCAGTTATTGCGCGCCACGCTGCGAAACAAAAACCGCGAGCACCCAATCGAAATCGCAATCAGCAGGAGTCACCTCGACGCGATCGTGCGCAATCTCCGCGGCCTGACGCGCCGCCAAGCCGAACGGATCGTCGCCGACATGGTCGCTGACGATCGGCGCTTCGATGACGACGACATCACGCGTGTGCTCGCCGGCAAGCGGCGCATCCTGCAAGCAGACGGATTGCTCGCGTTCGTCGAGACGCCGGTCGATCTCTCGGAAATCGGCGGCCTGAAGCGGCTCAAGGCGTGGCTCGCGCAGCGCGACGGTGCGCTGTCAGACGAAGGCCGCGCCTTCGGCCTCAGGCCCCCGCGCGGCGTGCTGATGCTCGGCGTGCAGGGGGCGGGCAAGAGTTTGTGCGCCAAGGCGATCGCGGCGGCGTGGCAGCGTCCGCTCTTGCGTCTGGACGCGGGCGCGCTTTACGACCGCTACGTGGGCGAGTCCGAACGCCGCTTGCGCGATGCGCTGCGACAGGCCGAAATGATGGCGCCGAACGTGCTCTGGATCGACGAAATCGAAAAGGCGTTCGCCTCGGCCGCCGCCCAGAGCACCGACGGCGGCTTGTCCAAGCGGATGTTCGGATCGCTGCTGACCTGGATGCAGGAACACGAGCAGTCGGTGTTTCTCGTCGCGACCGCGAACGATATCGAGGCCTTGCCGCCCGAGTTGCTCCGAAAGGGTCGTTTCGACGAGATATTCTTTGTTGATTTGCCGGAAGAACCCGTGCGGCGCGAGATCTTCGCGATTCACCTGCGCAAGCGCGAGCGCGACCCCGGCGATTTCGATCTCGACGCGCTGGCACATGCGTCCGAAGGATTCAGCGGCGCCGAGATCGAACAAGCCGTCATCAGCGGGCTGCATACGGCCTTCGCTAACCACGAAAAACTCCTGACCTCGCACCTGCTCGATGCGGTCCGGGGCTCGCCGCCGCTATCGGTCACCATGGGCGAGCGGGTCGCCGCGCTTCAGAAGTGGGCGCGACGGCGGTGCGTACCCGCCGATTGAGCATCGGCGCGCTCGGCGGCCATCATCGCCGACTCGGCTCGGCGACGGTTGGTCTAGCAGTTCGCCGCGAAAGTGGAGATCGCCGAGTGATGACGTAGCGGCCGGCGCCCTCGCCCGCCGTAGACAGCCGGAAACGTTCTCTTGGACTACGGCCCGCGAGGGCGCGGGCCGCTACGCGACTTTCGCGGCGGACTACTAGTTCGCGCGCGGCTTGGGCAGCGCTTTGCGCGGAAGCTTTTCGTCGCGCATCGCGGTGTGATAGACGAAGGACGCCATGATGACCGAGGCCTGCTTGAGGTCGTCGGCGATGGCGCGTTCGTAGACGTCCATGTTGGTGTGGTGCGTGCGCGTGTTGTAGTCAATCGTGTCCTGGATGAACTGAAAGCCGGGCAGCCCGACGCCGTCGAACGATTGGTGATCGGTGCCGCCGGTGTTGCGCGTCGTGACGGTGGTCGCGTCCATGTCGTGAAACGGTCTGAGCCAGGCTTCGAAGATCGGGCGGACGGCGTCGTTGGACTGGCAGTAGATTCCGCGAATGCGGCCCGTGCCGTTGTCGAGGTTGAAGTAGCCGGCGAAGCGCGCGTGGGCGTTGGTCAGCTCCATCGTCTCGCGGTCGCCGAAGTGCTTTTTGACGTAGGCCCGCGAGCCGAGCAGGCCCTGCTCCTCCGAGCCCCACAGTGCGACGCGAATCGTGCGGCGCGGCTTGACGCCGATCGCTTTGAGAATGCGGACGGCCTCCATCGCGACGGCGCATCCGGCGGCGTTGTCGGTGGTGCCGGTGCCCGAGTGCCACGAGTCGAGGTGCCCGCCGAGCATGACGAGTTCCTCTTTCAGTTCGGGATCGACGCCGGGGATTTCCGCGACGACGTTGTAGTCCTCGACGTCGTCGTCGGAGAAACTGGTCTTGACGCTGACTTCGAGTTTGACCGGCACGCCTTTGTCGAGCAGCCGCGCGATCAGGCCGTAGTGCTCGGCGATGACGACGAGCGTGGGGGGTGCGAGTTCGTCATCGGCGCTGCGCGATCCGCCGCTCTGCACCCACATGGTCCCGTGTGCGCCGCGGCTGGGTTCGAGCAAGACGCCGACGTCCTGCTCCTTGAAGATTTCGCTCATCTTGTTGCGCAGGGCGCGGCGAGCGCGGAACTCGGCGATGCGGGCGGGGCTGAAGCCGCGTCTTCCGCCGCCGAGGCTGGCCTTGTAGATATCCTTCAACTCTTCGTCGGTATAGCGATCGGCGTCTGCGGTGAAGGTTGTTTCGGGTACGCGCGGCTTCCCAACGAGCACGATCTTGCCATCTAGCTTGCCTTCAAACTCTTCGAGATCCTCGGGCTTGGCGGCGTCGATCAGGACGGGCTCGCCACTGATCACGCCGTCTGTGCTCGAGGTCCATGCTTTGGGATACGCAATCAGGTTCAGGTAATAAGGCTCGATCATTTCGACGCTGAAATGCTTCACCTCCCAGGCGCGGCCGACCTTGCCCCACGGTTCCAGCTCGGCGTTTTCCAGACCCCATCCGTCCAGCGTATTGCGGCACCAGTCGGCGGCGGACTTGAATCCCTTGGAACCGGCGAGTCGCGGGCCGTGTACGTCGACCAGGTCGCTGAGCGTCTGCATAACCTGCGAGCGGCCGAGGCCCTCGGCCTTGATACGGGCGATCATCTGCAAATCGACCGGCTCGCCGGCGACCGCGACCAGCGAAGTATTCACGAACAAACAGAGTGCCATCAGACGCTTCATGGGTTGCTCCTGTGTGTAATGTGGCAAGAGCGGCGCGGCGCGGCCTTCCCACCGCTCGCGATACGACCCTCGCGCGGACACCGGCTCGCGCCGCACAAACTAGTTATCGGCAGTTGTCGCCATTTCCCCAACCATTCGACCGGACCGATTCCCTTGGCTTTAGCACGCCGGTCGAACAAAGCGCTCGCGCGATCGGCGAATCGAACCCAATCACCGCTTCCCGAGACGGACCTGAGTGTCCGCAACGCGTCCAGCGGGCCGCGACGAGTTCCCTGACAGTCCGCCGCTAAAGTCGTGTAGCGGCCTGCGCCCCCGCGGACCGTAGTCCAAGTCACCGTTCCCGACTGTCTACGGCTGGCGAGGGCGCCCGCCGCTACATCGTCGCTCGGCAATCTCCACTCTTGCGGCGGACTGCTACCCACTTCACTTGTCGAGCCCGCCGTCCAGGTCGGAAATCCGGTTGAGTCCGGCGTACGGTTCCGCCGATCGTCTGAGGATAGGGTGTCTTGGGATCCCATGCGTCGTGAGTGAGGCGAGTCGTCTATGTCGAGTAAGCGAATGTCGTCGAGCCGCGTCAATCCGTTTCGCAGGTGGATGCCGGCGGCGGGAATGGGGGCGGGGCTTCTACTCGGGGGTTGTCCGCCGCAGACCGGGCCCGAGCCCGACCCGGCGGAGGCAGTGTTCTCGCTCGAGAACAAGCGTCAGGCGCTCGGCGCATTGCTGATCGCGCCGGGCTGGGGCGCGCCGGAGATAGTGACTGGCGGAGCACAGTCGATCGGCTGGGAGGACAGCGCGTACGTCTCGCGCGACGGGCGCACGTTGTCGTTCATGTATCTGGCAGCCGACGTGCTGGTGTGGGATGCGCAAACGAACCTGGACCCGGCCCGTTTCGACGACTTTCGCCGCGGGCCGGATCATGGGAACGACCCGCCGCACACCGTTCGCTTCTACACAACGCAGATCGCCGCCGACGGTACGACATCCGAGCCGATCCCGTTCCCGTTTGCCAAGCCCGGTCGCGGCGAATGCTGCGGGATGCTTGCCGGCAACGGCGACTGGTACTACTCGGCCACGCCGCCGCTGCCGGCCTACGACCTCGACATCTATCGCAACGATGAGAGGCTGGCGTTCAATACACCCTTGGAAGAGGGAGATCCGCACTATGACGACGCAACGCGCACGATCTACTTCGACAGTGGAGATCGGGTCGGCACCCCGCAGCCCGGCAAGGCGAACATCTGGATGACGCAGCTCGCAGACGATGGCGCCTGGAGCACGCCAATTCTGCTGGCCGCGCCGATCAATCGTCCGGAAGGCGACGAAGTTCAGCCGCACATCGGCCCCGACGGGCAGTTATACTTCTCAAGCGACCGCGAAGGGGGCGGGACCGCAATCTTTGCCTCCCAGCGGCTTGGCGACAATATCTGGTCCGAACCGCGGAAGGTCGTCGGTCCGCCACTCGACGCGAGCGCGGCAAGCGGGCCGCTCTCTGTGGCCGGCGTGGGGGAACCGACGCTGACCGACGCGGGCGTCTTGTACGTCAATGTACTTTTCTTCGATCGAGCGACCGAGGCCTTCGATCCGGATATCGTTCGTCTGCCGCCTTCATCGTCCTTCGGCCAGAGCCGTGTTAGCGATCCGGGCGGGCGATAACGCCGCTCGCTGCGCTTCTACGCGTGCGACGACGCACGCTCGCCATCCGCTTCTGAGAACAGCGTCTCTGCGAAGTAGCTGCTGCGGACGAACGGTCCGCTCGCGACGGCGGCGAATCCGAGCCGGCGCGCGATCCGGGCCAATTCGTCGAACTCGGTCGGGGGATAGAACCGCTCGACGGGTAAATACTCCCGACCGGGTTGCAGATACTGGCCGACCGTAAGCATCTCGCAGCCATGGGTTCGCAGGTCTTCCAAGGTCTGGATGAGTTCGTCCCAGGTTTTGCCGAGGCCGACCATGATGCCGCTCTTTGTTTTGATGCGGGCGTCGATCTGCTTGACCGACTTCAACACGCCGAGCGAGCGCTCGTAGCGTGCGGCGGGACGGATTTTTTTCTGCAAGCGCGCGACGCTTTCGATGTTGTGGTTGTAAATCTCGGGCTGCGCGTCGCAGACGATGCGGATCAAATCGGGCTTGCCGTGAAAATCGGGCACGAGCACCTCGATCGTCGCGTGGGGCAGACGCTCTCGCGTCGCGTGAATGCAATTGGCGAAATGCGAAGCGCCCTCGTCGGGCAGGTCGTCGCGGGCCACGCTGGTGATCACCACGTGCCGCAGCCCGAGATGCGCCGCGGCCTCGGCCATCCGCTCAGGCTCGTCCAACTCGGGCGGGAGGGGTTTCTTGGTGCCGACGGCGCAAAAACCGCACCGCCTCGTGCATTCATCGCCGAGCACCATGAACGTCGCGGTCCCGCGTGACCAGCACTCGGTCAGGTTCGGGCAGCGCGCTTCGACGCAGACGGTGTTGAGCCGCAGCCCGTTGATCAGCCGTCGCGTGTCGAGCATCTCGGCGGTCGGCATCGGCCGCTTGAGCCACGGCGGAAGCCGACGCCGCGGACGCTCGCCGGAATCGATCACAGGTAGCGTGGTTGCATGGTCCATACGTCGTTCCCGCTGAGATTCTAGCGGTTTCCCGCGACCGCGTCTCGCGCCGCCGCGGCCTGGCGTCCGCGTCCGCCGGCGTTCGCATGCCGTCTGCCTCGGCGGCGCTGATCCATGAGCAGGCAGACGCGTTCGTCCATCTCCGCGCCAAGTTCGGCGCGCAGGCACCTCTTGGCATCGGCGATTGAGGTGCGCCGCGAGAGGTGCGTCAGGATGATGCGCTCGTTTTCGAGCTTCGGGACGATCGAACGCAGGTAGCTGATGTGCATGTGCGAACCGGCGCGGGCCCGCTCGAGATGGTCCGGCTCGACGAACGTGCATTCGAGCAGCAGCACCTTGGCACGCCGCACGTACTCGAGTTCCAGAAACGCGCCGGGCGCGGTGTCGCCGCAATACGCAACGAGCGGAATCTCGACCAGGTACTCGATTTCGGTTCCGTTGCGTTTGAGTTCGACAATCTGCGGGCCGGTCAGATCGCGGTACTCGGGCTTGAGTTTCTTGCGAACCTCGATCGCCGCGTAGCCCAGCGCGTGAACCACGCGGCGGCCTCTGCGACGGGACGGATGATCGACCTGGAACGGCCTGACGATCAGGTCGCGGCGAAGCCTGATGTCGTCTCCGGGCCGCGCGACGTGGATGTTGGCAGCGGGCTCCTGCCCGTCGATGTCGGCCCAGATGCTGAGCAATCGCCGCACGGGATCGGCGAGGCCGTCGGGCAGGTAGAGGTTTCCGGGCTTGTTATCGATGAACATGCGCTGGGAGAAGTAGTAGGCCACGCCGGCGGAATGGTCCATGTGCCCGTGGGTCAGAAAGACGTGATCGATCCCGATCAGCTCGCGTGGGGCGCGGCCGATATCGAAAGCGAGGTTCATCTCTGAGACGATCGCGAGCGTCTCTTCGCCAGCAAGCGACGTGCCGAGCACAGTGATTCCGGCGGCATGAATCTCGGACAGCGGAGCAGTCATTCGGCCCGTTATACCACTACATTGGCGCAAAGTCTCGCATCTGGCGAGAAAACGGTTGACACACAGTATGTTGTGGTGTATTATTCCGATTGTATCAATTCGTGGTATGCACGCACGGACGGCCGGCGCGGGCCGATTCGCTCGGGGTGCTGAGATCGTGACGATCTGCGTATCGGCGGCTGGCGTGAGGGACTGTGAGAATCCAATCGGATGCGATGTCCGTCCTGCAATGCCGACAACGACAAAGTGGTCGATTCGCGGGCGACGGATGGGGGTCGCTGCACGCGTCGGCGGCGCGAATGTCAGATGTGCAGGCGGCGGTACACCACCTATGAGAGGGTTGAAGACCGGATCCGATTGACGGTGATCAAGCGCGACGGATCGCGCATGCCGTACGATCGACTGAAGATTCTGGAAAGCATTCGCAGCGCGACGTTCAAGCGAAAAGTCCCGCGCGAACGAATCGAGCGGGCGGTGGACGAGGTGGAAGAGCACCTGGCGGCCGCGTTTGAGAAGGAAGTTTCCTCGCACACGATCGGCGAGCGCGTCGCCGAGACGCTGCGAAAAGTGGACAAGGTCGCCTACGTGAGGTTCGCCAGCGTGTATCGCCGCTCCGAGGATGTGGATGAGTTCATCGACGAGGCGCAGGAAGTAATCGAGCGCGAATCGAGAGACGTCCCCGGGCAACGCACACTTTTTGACGAGACGGAGCGCTAACGGTGGAGCAGGTTCGCGCGGCAACGGTGAAGAAACGCGACGGCTCGTTCGAGCCGCTCGACGGCGCGAAGTTGCGACGCTGTCTCGCCGCGGCGCTGGCGCGATGCGATACCGACTCCCGCTACGCCGACGCACTCGCCGAGGCCGTGCTGATTCATTTGCGCAATGCCGCTGCGGAGCGTCCGCCCGATACCGATTACGTTTTTCGCTGTTGCCGAACGGTCCTGCACGAGACCGGGATGGAGGACGCGGCCGCGGCGCTGTCGCAGATGCGGCGCGAGCGAGCCACGACGCGCCGCCGCCTGACGGTTCGCAGCGCGTCCGGCGCGAGCAACGCGTGGCGAAAGGAGCGCGTCGTTGCGGCGCTCGAACGGCGGCATGGTCTGGTGCGCGAAACAGCGCGGATACTCGCGTGCGAGGTCGAGCAGCGCGTGCTCGGGTTGGATTATCGCACGGTTTCGGCCGGGCTGGTTGAAGAGTTGATTCGGAACGAATTGTCGCACTGGGGGATTGAAGACATCGTGCGTGCTCAGGTTGCGGGCGCGCGTGATTCGCTCGTTGAACCCTGTCCGAGGAGGACTGACTAGATTAGGCGTCGGAGCCTCGGATGCGGCGTGTCAGGCCACTTGCGCCGCGGCTGGAACAATCGCGTCAGGCGTCCGGCGCACAAGTAAGGGATTGAGGCTCGTCGCCTGCCCACGGATGGCGTGTTTTGTGCAGATTCGCCGCCAGCGGCGCATGCGTGAAATGGGCGCGAGCCTTTCCTAACAAACCTCCGTTCCCCTGATGAAGGGCGAGTCGGGTCCCGCCAACGCCCAAGCCCGGCTCGCCCACTCCTTTTTAACTGAGCTGTGAGCCGTCAGCTATGAGCTATCAGCTATGAGCTGTCAGCTATCAGTCCGCCGCGAGAGTGGAGATTGCCGAGCGACGATGTAGCGGCGGGCGCCCTCGCCCGCCGTAGACAGTCGGAAACGGTGACTTAGACGACGGCCCGCGGGGGCGCGGGCCGCTACACGACTTTGGCGGCGGACTACTGCTATGAGCTGTGAGCTATGAGCTATGAGCTATGAGCTATGAGCTGTGAGCTGTGAGCTATGAGCTATGAGCTGTGAGCTGTGAGCTGTGAGCTGTCAGCTATGAGCTGTGAGCTATGAACTGCTTGCGGTCAGCGCTGGCCGGGCGTTTTGTCTGGGTGCGCAACTTGGGCTGGGACCGGTTCGACGGCGGGAACGATCGGTCGGCGTCCGATCAGCAAGACGATCACGAACAGCAGCCCCGAGCCGGCGAGCAGCCCGATCCACGCGGGTTGCCCGAGATAGCGGCAGACGCCGTCGCCGGCGAGAACGGCGACGACCGCGACGGTCAGCGCATACGGAATCTGCGTCCAGACGTGCTCTTCGACGCTGCACTCGGACGCCAGCGAAGAGATCACCGTCGTGTCGCTGATCGGTGAGCAGTGGTCGCCGAACACCGCGCCCGCCAGCACCGCGCCGATCGACCCGTAGAACAGCGGCAGCGCTTCGCTCGCCGGAAGGTGCGCCATCAATCCCGCGGCGACGGTTACCGTGACGGGGCACAGGATTCCCATCGTCCCCCACGACGTGCCGGTCGCGAATGAGACGACGCAGGCACTGCTGAAAATCAAAAGCGGCAGCCAAATGGGAGCGAAGCTGGCTTCCTGGAGTCTGTGTCCGATCACCGCGCCCAGGTGGAGGTCTTCCATCGCACCGGCGAACGTCCAGGCCAGCACGAGCACGATGAACGTGGGGAACATGCGCGCCATCGTCGCGGTGGCGGCGTCGACGCTTTGTTTGAGCGTGATGGCGCGCGTTCCGAAAGAGATCGCCAGCGCGACGAAGATCGCCGCGAAAGAGCCGTACAGAATCGCGTTGTTCACGTCGGTGGTTCGCAAGATGATCGCGATGCGATCGAGCCAGAGCGGCATACCTTCGCGGGCCTCGATCGAGCCCAGCCCGCCCGCCGGCCAGCCGCCCGAAAACAATAGCGTGATCGATCCAAACAAGAGCACGAGCACCGGGACGACGGCGTACCAGGCGCGGCCTGGCGCATCGTCATTCGATGCCTCATCTTCGGCGGCCGGTTCTTGCAGCGTGCGGTTTTCGGAGCGCAGCATCGCGCCAAAGTCGCGCCCCAGCACAGCGATCACGAAAACCATCACGAGCGCGAGAATGTCGTAGAAGCGAAACGGCAAACTGCCGAGAAACGCGGGGAACGCGCTCATGTT
>Ga0114931_10011681_pt1 | contig 10352 bp, 8 predicted proteins | sample 2SBtaG_FD_89579 | JGI IMG/M metagenome (GOLD analysis project Ga0114931, IMG submission 89579) | Deep subsurface microbial communities from Kolumbo volcano to uncover new lineages of life (NeLLi) - 2SBTROV14_V59a metaG | ecosystem: Environmental > Aquatic > Marine > Volcanic | place: Kolumbo... | reverse complement strand
GGTCCAGGCTGGGCTTGGGGCGAACCTGGGCTTGGGGCAACACTTCCCGGACCTTTCCAAATATTTGACCGCCAAGTGCCACCAATGTATCCAGTTCTGGTCCGGTGATTTCGATATCGATATTTCGTCCTTCCCCAAGACCCCGTTCAAATAGGCCTCGTTGCGTGACGATGGCAATGATTCCAGGAATATCCGCCATGGCCCGTCGAAAGACTGGGATTAAATCTCGAATTTTCGAGTCGTCATTGGTTCGTCCTCCCATAAACACGGACCTTCCGCGAGCCACATAAAAAAAGTTTCGGATACTTGGGCCGTCTAGGGCAGCTTCTTCTGGGCTCCCGGGTTTGGCATCCCAATATGGCGCGAGTACCGCTTCAATGGTCTCTCCCATCTTGATGAATTCCTCAATATTATATCCAGGCGGAGGAAGCACGATGCCAATAATCAAGTTACGATTTCCCTCGGGCAGATACTCGGCTTTGGGAAGGAACAGCCATGTTATCCCAATGGCCAGCATAGTTAATCCCAGCACGATTCCAACTCGCAGGCGAATGCTGCCTGACATCCAGTATATGAAATCGCCGAGTCGGTCGGAACTCAATCCCATTCTCTCAGCCATGCGATGTCCCGCGTCCATCAGTTCACGGGCTAAAATTTTCAACCGGGAGTGAGGGATCTCCGTACTCTCTTCTTGGCTCTTCGTTTTCAAAATGCGCGCGGAAAGAGAGGGAATGACGGTAATGGACACGATCAAGCTCAAACCGACCCCTGCACTAATGGCAATCGCGATGTCACGAAATAATTGCCCTGCTTGCTCCTCAATAAACACGATGGGCACGAAGACGGCGATGGTGGTCAATGTGCTGGCAAGCACCGCGCCCCAGACTTCCGTGGTGCCATCATAGGCGGCCTGAAAGAGTGGTTTTCCCGATTCCCGATGACGATAAATGTTTTCTAATACGACAATGGAGTTATCCACCAACATCCCGGCGGCGAAGGTCATTCCGGCAAGGCTGATGACATTGACATTCCGATCTAAAAGCCACAGCGCAATAAACGTGCCTATAATGCTGATGGGTATCGCGAGGCCGATGACGAGCGTGGTGCTGCCGGTTCGCAAGAAGAGAAATAAAATAGTAATGGCAAGGATGCTGCCGATGATGAGATTTTGCTGGACAAGCGTCAGAGAGCTATAGACATAGTCTGTCTCATCATAGACCTGAAAAAGGTTGAACCCGCGCCCTTGAAGAAGGCCTTGGTTGAGGTCATCCACGGCTTTTCTGAGTTGGGCCATTGTGTCCAAAATATTCGCGCCGGTTTCACGAATGGCATTCACCGCAATGGAGTTTTGTCCCATTTGCCGTACCACATGGGTGGGATCCTTATAGGCGATACTTACGGTCGCCACATCGTGAACATACACCGGATCACCGTTGCGGCGGGCAATAATGACATTCCCCACGTCCTCAGGGTTTTGGTATTCTCCCACGGTTCGGACGACATAGGAGCGTTTGCCTTCGTCGAAATCGCCGGCGCTAAAGTCACGGTTCTCCTGATCTAGCGCTTGGGCTAATTCTTGGACCGTGATCGACCGTGTGGCGAGCTTCATGGGATCAACTAACACTTGGAGCTCCCGTTCTCGCCCTCCATAGACGTTAGAAGCGGCCACACCGGGAATCCGCTCGAATCGTGCCTTAATGACATCCTCCGCAAAGTCTCGCATGGTTTCGATATTGACGGGGTTGCCTTCCAATGGTTTGAAAATAAACCATGCCATGGCACTCCCGCGCGTATCCGCGCTGCTGATGACGGGTTCGTCAACTTCGTCCGGATATTCCTTGACTTGATTGAGCCGATTCGACACCCGAAGCAATGCCGTATCGGTGTTGGTGCCTGTTGGAAAGCGAAGCACGATTTTGGCGGAATCATAGGAACTCTCTCCTACCATCTTTTCCAAACCCTCGACTCCTTTGAGCTGCTCCTCTTGCTCATCAACGATTTCGCGCTCGACTTCATGTGGGCTTGCGCCTGGCCATCGTGTTTCTATGGTGATCTCGGGTTTTGATACATCGGGAGTGAGCTGAACGGGAAGCTTGGTGAGAGACACCATGCCGAACAAGACAAGGAGAATAACCCCGACCGTGGTCGTCACTGGATAACGGATGGCAAATTGAATGATGCTCATGAGGTTGTTTGAGGATCTTCAAGTATTCGAACAGGTTGCCCCGGAAACAGACGCTCGTTGCCTTCTACGACAACGGACATGCCTTCCTGTATGTCACCAGCGACTTCAACGAGCTCATCTAAATGCACGACTGACTTTACAGGCACTTGGCTGACGGTGCCTTCATTCACGAGAAAGACAAATTCTTGTCCACCACGAAGTACGAGTGCATCTTTAGGAATGACCATTCCATCATGAGGGCGACCAACCTCTAGTGTCACCCGAGACACCATTCCGCTCTTAATGGAGAGGTGAGGATTGAGGATATCGATTTTGACGGGAAAGGTTCTGGCCACGCGATCGGCTTGCGCCACCAAGGAAAAGACCTTGCCTTGGGCTGGGGAATTGGGCAGACCATCGAAGGAAACCTGTACGAGATCTCCTATGTGAATATTTTGCACATAGCGTTCGGGAAGCGGGATTTCGACTTGGACATGAGTCAGATCAACGATTTCGACAATTGGTCCGCCTTCCTCAACCCATTCCCCAATTTCAGTAAATTCCTGGGTAATCAAGCCGTCAAACGGGGCGACAATTTGTGATTTCTTTAATTGATCTTTCACGCGCCGGATTTCCGTCTCCAATTGAGCCAGTCGCTCACGTAACGCGCCTTCATCGGCTTGGGCGTCGTCGAATTCCTTTTGCGTGACGAGTTCTTTGTCAAATAAGACGCGCACTCGCCCAAGATCTTGTTTGGCCTGAATATATCGAGTTCGAGCTTCTCGGTTAGAGGCTAAAGCCGAATCCAATTGAATGTTCAGGGTCTCGGTGCGCAATCGCGCTAAGAGCTGGCCTCGTTCGACATGCCGGCCTTCCTTCGCGGGAAAGACCTGGACAAGGCCCGCGATTTCGCTCGCGACGATACTACGCTTCCACGGCTCTACCGTGCCAACGAGTGTTACAGATTGTTGAATCGGTTGCTTCGTGACTGTCGCTATCCGAACTGGGGAGGGCGGCCGGCCTTTGGGCGGGGGAGCGGCTTGTTGCTCACTGCATGCTGTGAGCAAGAGGAGTCCGCCACCCAGAACGGAGAAGGCGATTTTATTATATGAGAAATTCATGCTCATGCCCTTGATATGTACATTTTATATTACGCGTTATATTACACGCCGAATGTAACTGGGTTTGTTTTCTTTTTTGATCCCGCTCAAAAATAACGTGCTAATGAGGTTGCGTTTATCCACCAAAGTTCCACTCGGTTTCGCCTGCAAAATCCAGACATACATGGTGGAGTTCAACATCCCGTGTAGAGCAAAGGCGCCATCTTTAGGATCAATCTTTCGAAATTCTTTGCTACGTATGCCTTGACGAATTAAATCAGCGACCAAGTCCACTTGGGCCATATAGAGTTTCCATACACGTTCCCCAAACGCACTCTTGATGGTCCATTCAAACCCGCTCCATTCCGAGACGTAGATGCGGAAAAAATCGCGGTGGCGATCGGCGTAATCAAGTTTCACTTGTATGAAGGCATTGAGCTTCTCACTGGGAGTCTTGACACGAGCAATTTCTTCATCGAGGAGTTGGGCCAATTCTTCTACTTTGGCTTCGACGATGGAGATATAAATCTCTTCCTTGCTCTTGAAGAATCGATAGACCGTTCCCATGGCAAACTGTGCGGCAGTGGCAATCTCCGCCATGCTGGTCTTAAAAAACCCGTTTTTAGAAAACAGGCGTTCCGCCGCTGACAGAATTTCCTGCCGCCGGGCTTCGTACTCACGTTGTTTGCGTTTGGCTCGAGGATCCATCATCAGTGAATTGAGTCGCCAGCATGTGAAAAACTATTCTATCTCATGACGAAAAATTCTACAAGATAGAATGATCATTCACTTTTCATGAATTCGGAAAATTCACGCTGTGGCGTGAATGGCAGAAGAGTGAAGAAAATTACGGGGAGGTGCTTTTGGAATCGTTGGGTGGAGGAAGCGCGGGGATGTTGGGATTTGATGGGGAGTCAGTATCGGAACCATTCTGAGTTCCTCCGGAGACTCCGCCAGAGACGATAAAGGCCATGACCTCGGAACTTTCCGCGTCGATGGGCCGAACTTGATCTTTGGGAAACACCAATAAATTGCCGGCGAAATTATAGGACTGCGGAAAATACACGGCGACATGATCCGTTAAGCCGAACATATCCAAACTTTTCCTTGTGACAAACCCGACAGCAGTCGCATGTCCGCCAGGGGTGAGAGAAACCAAGACCGGCTGATCGAACCGCTTTTTTTCACCCATAAACGCTTCAATGAGGTCTTTCAGTGAGGTATAGACCAGTTTGATAAAGGGAGTGCGGGTGAGCAATTTCTCAAATGAGCCGAGGGCTCCTCGAAAAAAGACATTCGACGCCAAGCGTCCAGCTAGGGTGATCAGGATGATGGTAATCAGAAAGCCCAAGCCGGGGATGGGGATGTTCAACCACCCGTCAATTATTTCAAATACCTTGAGGACGACCACCATGGTGACCACGACGGGAACAAGGAGAAAAAGCCCCTCGAAGAAATTACGGGTCAACTCATTCATGTCCCAGCGTTTGGGCACGGCTTCGTCTTTTAGGGATTTGAGGACTTCTTTCCAATCCACGGGCATGGGAATAGCCTTTCCTGGGGAACCTTTAGGGCAACGGCGTATAAGTATTCATCGAATAAGTTTTAGTAATTCTTGACTCTACCCGGGAAAGAAGGTTGAGACAAGGGGGCGAGAGCGGTCTGCGATAGGCATTTTCTGGAGAGCCAGGGGATTTGACATGCCGGGCGCCAAGCCGTCACATTGAAGGGAGTTTAGGTCTCAACAAGTAAGGAGAATCATCATGGCAGAAGAAGCGCCTAGAGCAAATCCGACCGATACGTCGACCTCTCAAAAGAATCCCGTTGAAACGGAGATTCTCAACGTGAATGTGGAACGGGAAGGACAACAAGTCAGCGCCAAGTGGGGATTACACCCGGGCTTGAAATCCGAGTTAACCCCGGATGAGTGGAAAGAACTCACCGAAGTGATGGGGAAAGTCACGGATATCGTCGGCAAACGTTTTGCAGAAATATTGGCAAGAGGCCAGAAGGAAGCAGGCGGAGCTGCTTAGCAGGTAAACTTTTCCTTCTTTCTGACGTTAGTTTAGGTATTTGCGAGGCTTTTTTCTTGTAGAGGAAGTCTCACGCCTAATTCAAGAGTTTTGCCCTTTCAGCCTGTCAGTTAGTACTCACCCCATTTGTTTTCACACATACCCATTTTCCCGAAACCAATGTAATGACGCTCGAATTGCTGGCTCGATCGGGCTTTGTGGGTAATCCAATTCTCGTAGGCCTTTGGAGCAGTCGTAGTATTGAAAATGTTTGAACACTTCGACAAAGAACCCCGGGATGCTGGGCGGTTTGTGAAGAAGGTTTCGTGAAGCCCAATCCCCTAGCTTTGAACCAAATCGCGCCACGGAAAATGGTACAGGGAAACTTGGCGCTGGCACGCTTGCAACCTTGGCGATGAGCTGGTTCAGAGATTTTTGCGAGGTGTTCCAGTTGCCAATGATATAGCGCTCGCCGATCCGCCCGCGTTCCGCAGCCTGGATATGGGCGATTGCCACATCTCGAACATCAATCACGTTGAGGGGGCCATCGATATAAACCGGCATTTGCTGTTTCGCAATCAAGATAATTTGTGTGCCGCTGGTTGGTTGGCTATCGAATGGGCCAAAGAACGCAGTTGGATTCAACACAATCCCTGGTATCCCGTTGCGTGCTGCCTTGAGCACGGCTTCTTCCATTGCCACCTTAGACGCCAGGTAAGGATTATCGGGGAAGGCCGTGCTGAACGGACAGGTTTCATTTGCCAGCTGTCCGGACTTTGCTGGAAACCCAATAGTCGTCAAGGTACTCGTAAAGACCAGGCGCGGGACGGAACATTGCCGAACTGCTTCAAGAACATTGTTGGTTTCTTGGAGAGCTTGGGAGGTCGCGGCTTCCCCGGAGATATTGGAATGCGGGTAATACGCAGCTGCGTGATAGACAATGTCCATCCCTTGGCAGGCACGAATTACCGAGTTTGGGTCGTTAAGGTCTCCTGGTATTCGTTCTAGCTCGACTTCCCGAAGAGTAATGGCTTTGCTGGATGGACGAATGAGTGCTCGAACCTCATCCCCTTTGGCTAACAAGACACGAACGAGATTGGCTCCTAATTGTCCTGTGGCTCCAAGAACCAATGCCCTCATCATGAAGTACCTCTGGCCTATTCGCGCGAACCTAAGGGCCCTCGCAACAATAGGCAGAACGAATGGGTGATTGAGTACAACCCTTACAACCGAAACTCGAATGTCGAAATCCGAAACAAATCTGAAATATAAAACTCGAATGCTTCAAATGGATTATGCCGACTTACGTTGGCAGGCCTTTTTGTTTTGCACCATTTGAACATTTGAATTTTTTGTTTCGGATTTCGACATTCGAGTTTCGGAATTGTTCCGCTGATGTGTGCGCAGAAGTTAAGCAAAACTCGTTATCGAAACTCTTTGAATAGATCAAACTGGGACGGGTCGTTTTGAGGTACGTCTTTATCGTTTTCACGAGCCAAGGAAAGAGGAAGTGTGACCCCAGAGCTCAGATCGGTAAATGTGCCGCTCATGGTCTGGCCATCTTCGGAAATTGTCATGGCTGACTTTCCTCCGGTTTGAAAGGCGGTGACATAGGTTAACGTCAGCGTCTTTCCCTGAAGCCGTCCTTCCCCTGTTGCGGTCATCACGGGGGCAAACATGTTCGCAGTGAATTCTTCCATGGTGACCTTGATGCCTTCTTGGTCGAGTGCATAGAAGATGCCCGGATTGACTACGTTGCGCCAGGTTCCGGTGATGTCTAAAGCCGATGGTTGAATAGAGGCGACAACGGGTTGTTCAGGTTCAACATGAGGTGGAGAAGATACAACCGGAGAGATGTCGTCTGAGGTGGGGTTATCTGAAAATTTCACGCCCCAGGATTCCAAGGCGAATTTGGCAATGAGCGCCGGAGTGGCATGGGCAAATTGTTCTGTTGCCTCGGTGATGAGGCCAAGGACCTTGCCTTTCATTAATAGCGGTCCTCCAGAATTGCCTTCATCCGCCGGCGCAGTGAACGATAAGTCTCGACCACTTGAATCGGCAATGGTGCCGGGAGTCACGGCCCAGTTCGTTCCAGCCATGCGAGGAAATCCGATGAGCGTGACTTGTTCTCCACCAGAGACTCGAAGGGATTGATTCAACGGTAAGGCCCGAAGGTCATTGGGAAGAGTGCCATCAACAAGCAAGCCCCCTAATCCCCGTTGATCGCCGCCTTCCAAGCCGATCACCTTGGCGGTCACCGGACGATTCGGTTTGGAAAAGAACGATACTTTCGGATGCTGATCCCCTTCAATGACATGGGAGGCCGTGACAATGTATGCCGCATCATGGTCTAGATGGATAATAATCCCAGTACCAATTCGCTGCTTTCCATCAAGGGTAGAGGAGATTTTCACCACACCCTGTTTAAGTTCCTGAATCGGTGGGGCCGAGTTCGCATGAGACAAGGGCCACCCATAGGTCAGGAGCACTAGGACTGAAATGATGAGGGATCGTGGGTTAAAAATTTTCAGGAAGTGCATACGGGACCCCTTGACGAGAATGCTTACTATTGGGGTAAGAAGAATACCATGTTTAAAGAAAAAAGGAGAACAGGGTTTTTGGGGAAATCTGGTTATTCAGGGAGTTGGAGGTGTGGAATCCACAGACCTCACGGCCCTGGCAAAATACCGAGTCCCCGAGGCATCCGAATACACGCTGCCCCGGAGGAAATTTACAATCCATGTGTCCGTGGCATTGACGAAGTCTCGTGTTGAATCGGTTGTCCAGCAGGCTGTTTGTCGTGCAGAAAATCGAGAATCAATAAATAAGTCCTCGTGCGCGCCGACTGACTCAACGAGTGAAGCGAGTTCTTCTACCGTGGGTAATCGCCAATCCGAAAACCCGGCAAGTCCATTTGCATTGAGGGATTGCACGTACGCCTCGGCGTCAGAAAGATACATGGCCTTGTCTGATCCACCTTGTTGCCACAACAAGCCCGTGGCCTTATCAAGAACGACTGAATTGCCGTTGTTCGTGCGTGTCTCAAACTCGTGTTCAAAGGAACCCATGACAAAACCGGAAAATCCCTTCTCCCTTAGATCTGACGGGTGATGAAAGCGATTGGCTTGAATCATATGGACAACATACTGAGCCAGGACCGTGGCGGGCTTGCTTCGAAGATGAATGCCGAACCGCACGCCCCAGCTTTCCAACGCATATTGAGCAATAAGCGCAGGAACCGCATAAGCAAACGGAGAGCCCACTTCTGTCACGATCCCAATCACCTGATTGTCTTTGAGCAGAGGACCGCCTGAACTGCCTTCATCCACGGGGCTCGAAAATACCAGGTTGCGACCTTGTCGTCCCACAGTTTCACCTTTAGTCACGGCCCAAGGGACGCCTGCCATACGCGGGAATCCCACAAGGGTGACCGCATCACCGGGTTGGATGTCAAGGTGTGTATTCAATGGCATCGGTTTAATGCCAGGAGGCAAGGTCCCTTCGACAATTAACCCAGCCAAACCTCGATCGTCGCCTCCCTCCATCCCCACGATTCTTGCGGAAGCGAAGTGGTTTCGTTTGGTGTAAAATTCTACGTCCGGGGATGGGTCTCCTTCCACGACATGGGATGCGGTGACAATATAGGCGGACTCTGGTTCTACCCGCACGACCATCCCGGTTCCTACTTTGGTTTTGCCATTCACATGGGCGACGATTTTTACCACAGCAGGGTTCACATCTCCGATCCCTCGGGCATATACGTGAGATGGGCCAAGAAGAACCACAACACTGATCAAGAGTCGCCACATACCTTGAGCCCTCTGTATCATTTGATGTCCTTCCAGAAGGCCAAGAGTAATTTCACCTTGGCGTTATTCCACAGTTCCTCGAATTTCGAGAGGCGATGGTCGGTAGGAAATTCTGCAGAGCCTGTTTGAATGTGCTTCGCAGTGCCGTCAATGAATAACTTGAGCCCAGGTTTATCGTCTAGCAACGTCATATGTTTGATCGTCATGACCTTTTTGGGCTCAATGCTGACAAAGTCGGTGGCGGAGATCGTTTTGGCTGAGAAATCCTCAAAGTCAGGATACCGCAGGATTCCCGGCCCGACTAAGGCGGTTACTCGATTGCCTGTGGAATCTTGCCGGGAAAGATCAAGAGTTTTTACGGTGATAGGCTGTTCAGAAAACATCTGATTGTGAGAAGCTGGCGAGAGCCGCACGGTCAGAGTCAGGTATTGTTTTTTTCCGAGAATTTCAATTTTCGATCGATACTCGGGGAGTTCAGGTCTGAAGGTAAGGGAGGGTTCCTCAGGAAAAGGAAAATCTTTGATGCCGGTAAACTTTGTCTCATCCGCAATGATTTCAAATGGCTGATTGGGTGTGAAAACAATTCGGGTCTCGGGTCCAGAAATCTTAATGGTCATGGTGTGGGGATCATGCTCATCCACTTCAAACAGGACATGGGATTCCTCACGAACATGGATGGGATCCAGTATGCCCAGAATCGGTTGGTCTCGGTCTTGAGGCTGTACATTCACCAAAGTTTCCTGGGATTTTGAGGAAAATTGCAGGTACCCAAATTCCGTCAGCGATTGCCAGGCTTCGGGAGGAAAGGAGTCGGTCTTCATATCATACTGGTGAGGATCCGCCACGCGTAGTGAAGAAGGATAAAGTTCGAACTTATAAAAATTGCCAAACGAGATTGATTCGACTTCTAGGGGATTCAATATTTGTTGGGTGGGGAACACTCCCAACGTCATTTCTGCACGACTCACTGCGACTTCCAGAGAAATATGTGTGGGGGTTGGATAGTACATCAAAGCGATGGCAATCAAGAGTACGACCCCCATGATGGCACTGCCCGATTTCATCCATGGAGGAAACCGTTTTTTGGGGGACGATGCTTGTGTTGGCTCGTTGTCACTCACTGTACAGTGGGCCTGTGATAGAAGTGGATGGTTTGATTAATCGGCTGATTGCTATCCAGGAAATAACCAGTCACCAGGAAAAAATACGAACCTTCCGTGGCCTGGGAAGCATCCCATTGTACCGAGAATGGCCGCCCTGCTGGTTT
>Ga0114931_10011680_pt1 | contig 10352 bp, 9 predicted proteins | sample 2SBtaG_FD_89579 | JGI IMG/M metagenome (GOLD analysis project Ga0114931, IMG submission 89579) | Deep subsurface microbial communities from Kolumbo volcano to uncover new lineages of life (NeLLi) - 2SBTROV14_V59a metaG | ecosystem: Environmental > Aquatic > Marine > Volcanic | place: Kolumbo... | reverse complement strand
TAAAAATGCGCCCCGCGGACCTCATCCAACTGCGGACCGTCGATGCTCGTGCTGATGAACGGCCGCATCAGCAGCGTGTCCGTGTCCGACTCGACGTGCTGGAACCCCAGCCCGTGGCCCGCCTCGTGCATGATCGTGTTGCGGATCTGCACGTGGCTCTTCAAGGCGTTGGAAAAGAACCCCATGTCGTCCGTGTCCAGCACCATGTCCCCGTTATCGGGAAAGAAGTTAAACGCAAGCGTGCCACTGGGCCCGTCGACACCCGCCCCCCCGATCCGGATGTCCGGCCGCACACCCGACACCCCCGACACCGAACCGATCAACTGCCCCGTGTCGTTCGGCTCGTACACATACGTCAACCCCGACAGGTCGCTCCAACGCTGAAACGAATCCTGGAAAAAACCGAACCAGGGCTGCTGGGTCAGGTCGCTCTGCGCCGGGTTGCCGTTGAAAGTCGCGTTGAGCTTGGCGATCAGGTCGCTGCCCCCCAGCGTGCTGACCCCGTTGGATACGGTCGTCCCGTCATCGACAAACCCCCAAGTCAACGTCGCCGGCTGCCCGTTCGCCGTCCGGCTCCCCGACGCCGTCGTCAACCAGGGATTTGCCGTCGTATCGATAATAAACCCAAAGCTGTGCCCCACGAATACCAGCAAAAGACAGGCTGAAACCAAACACCGCAGTACGTTTCCCCGGCAGTCTGTCAACATACGAAGCTCCAAACAAACCATGCTTGATATAACCGGGCCGGATTACAACACCACGCCAGGGCATGATGTGATTACAGATCAAGGACATAATATTATAAAGGATGGACCGGGCTATTACACCAGCATATCCCCCAAGACCAGGGAAAAATCGGGTCTGACAGCCATATCAACGGCAATATCAATCCGCCTTGGGGGACCGATGCCTCGGCATACCCATCAGACTCAGCAAAATCAGCAACCCAAACGTCCCGGGCTCTGGGATCGTCCCGGCCGCCTCGACCGGCGGGGGCGTCCCCGCATTCCAATGGCCCAGCACACCGTTTAGATCGCCGATCCCCACGAAACCGTCGCCGTCAAAGTCACCCGCAAACTTGTCGCCCGGTGTCACGTTCTGATTCCAGCTCCCCAGCACAATATTTAAGTCACCGATCCCCACAAATCCATCGCCGTCCAGATCGCCTTCGATCGAGCCCAGACTGAATGAAATGTATTCGATCGCATCGATGTCACCGCCACCGATCACCGCTCCCGGTATTTGGCCCACCAGTGCCCCACCGTCGGCGCTCTGATAACGACCCACCGCCAAATACACCTCGCCCGGCAGCGTACCGAACAAAGACACCGGGTCGATCATCCCCTCCAGCACACCCCCGTCCACCCCTGTCGCCGATTCCGCAAACCCGGTCACGTCGAACCAACTGTTAAATCCGTTGTCGTTCTCATCCGCCAGATACGCGTCCCACTGCGCGACCCGACCGGCCTTCGCCCAGTTCGCCGACGTCAACGCACCGGGCGATAGCGCCAGATAAATAAACACATCCTCGCCCTCACCCGCGTCGTCCGTCGCCACGTATAACACATCACCATCGAGCGCCGCATGCAGACTCTGTCCGGCGCTGTCAGCGATCAATACGGTGCCCGCATCCAACACGCCGTTCATCACGAACCTCGGCTGGGTACCACCCCCCGTCATGTTGAAGTGCCAGTCCTGACCATTATGGTTGTCCCACAAACCCGCGCCGTCATTAAACACCACGTCAAGCTGCGTCGCGCTCGACAGCGTCGGCACGGTGATGTCCCAGTTGGACAACGCCGGATCCGAGTTCATCGCCGCGTCGGCGTTCACCGTACCCCAGTTGTCGAACCCGTGATGCAAGTACACCTGGGCCGTCCCATCCAAAGGCCCCCCCGCCGGATCGTATGAGATCGTCACCAACTCGCCCGCAATGGCCGGGTCCGGCCCGATCGTCACCGCGTTTCCACCCGGATTGACCACCGACGAACCCACAAACACGTGCTGGATGTCCGTCTTCGTGATATTCCCAAGAGTATCCGCCGCCTCGACGTAATAGTCCACCAGCACGTCTTCCAACCCCGTGATCATCCCACCGTAACGCTCGGCCCGGTACGTCGGTGAAAGGATATTCCCCGGCGGCACAACATCACTGGAACTCATCGGCACACTCACCCAGGCCCCAACCTCCGCCCCACCGGCATAGGTCTCGTTCTCGATCGAACTCAATGGATTCTTCCCATCCTCATCGACACGGTACTTAAGCACCACGTCCGTCAACCCGCTGACGTCGTACGCATACGTCCACACCTCAAGGTCGCTGGGCTCCACGCCCGGCCCCCACTCGATACCGCCGGGGTTATACGACTCGCGCTGCGGCAAAAACACGCTCGGGGGCGTTGTCTCACTACCGCCAAACGCATCGATCACCCGATCCGCCTGCGCCACCGCCAGGTTGCTCCCCCGTGTCACGTTGCTGTCCCAGACCTCCGTCCCGTCCCAGTACCAGTAATCGCTCGACTCCGCCGCCATCAGGTAACGCCACGCCCGCTCCGTCGGCGTCCCGGTCGCGTTCAAGATGTTGTCAAGGTTCGTCGCCGGTGCGATGTCGTCAGCCGTAAACACACGGTTCTTCGCCGCCGTCAACACCGCCCAAGAATTACGGTCTGGGCTGAAACCGCTGGCGCCGGGGTCACCCAGCCACTTCTTAAACTCCGGGTCCCCGTTGTCCGCACCCGCCCACGAGCCATTCTCGATGTGCACCACGTCGTTCGCCGCCACCGGGAAACGCTGAAGATAGTCCTGGACCGTCGTCACATCGTAGTTGGTGTTTCCCTGCGCCCAGTTGACCATGTTCTGGAAGTTGCTGTGATAATAGGAATCACTGCCCCCGCCGAAGTTGTCCCCGTCGTGGTGCAGCAGTACGAACATCGGGTGGTCAGGGTCCGTGTTGAACTGCCGATACTGGTCCATCACCTGCTGGTACTGCAACGCCCCAAAACCGCCTCGCCCATCCTCGTTCCCCTCGTACCGCGCCGCGGGAACCGCCACGATCTGGTCGATCGCCCCCGTCTCCGGGTCCACGTATTGCACATGGTGCGGCCGATACGCGAACGGTGCCGCTACCTTGCTCGGCGCCCACAGGTTATTCAGTTGTACCCACTGATCCGCCGGGATCGCCGGGTTGATCTGGTCCGCCCTGTTCGGGGCAAACAGGTTCGACGCATTGGTGTGAGGGTATCCCTGCGTCGCACGCTCCAGGTGAATAGAATCCACGATCGACCACTCGATCCCCTCGGCCTTCAGCGCCGGGATGATCCGCGTGCTGAACGCAGTCTCCGGCGGGAAGATCCCTTTACTAAATGGAATGTTCGGCCCCCACGTCAGCTCATGCACACGCTTCTGAAGCTTGATCTGCATCGTGATATCCCGCGTATCCAGCAACGGCATCAGCGGGTGATTAAAACCAAAGTTCACCAGGTCCAGCCGCGGGTTCCCCAGCGATGTGTCCCACCCCGCCGCCTGCTTGTACGACACTTCCCAATTGTTCCACTGCCCCCCGTTGACCCCCGCAGACTCCAGCGTGTTCAGGTTCTGAATCAACGAACCCGAAAAAGATACCTGCGCGCCTAAATGCGGCAAACCCAAACCCGACTGGACCGCATCCTTGGGCCAACTCGTGTAAGGCCCCAACCGCTGGTTGTGTACGTCTGTCACGCTGAACGAAAACGCACCCGATGCATCCGTCTGCAACACGTTCTCACCCGGCCGATACTGCGGTTGGTGCATGTGCCACAGGAACCCGACGTTCACCGTCTCCTGAGCCAATGCATCCGATACCAGCCCCTGGGGCCCCCCAGCCACGGCTAACCCACTTAGCCCCGAGATGAGGATTGATCGTGACAGAGACATGAATAACGCCTTCCATAAAGGCCGTTTAACCGGTTAAACGGCATTTTGATTATATCACTTTCCGATACGATGTAAATGCCGGGGAGCGAAAGCAATTTGAATCACAACCCATCTGGAATATCCGATTAGCCACAGCGGTTAGCGGTTGTGGTTCGCAAGAACCGGCCGCAATCCCCATTTAACTCCACCCGTTGCGGTCGCCCTGCTCTCAGCCCCGTCTTCATTTACACAACGCCGACTCCCGCCTATCATATCCTGCCATGAGATGGATACCGCTGCCCACCGCCGTGCTGACGCTGTTACTCACGGCCCTGCCGGCGCTGGCGCAGGACGCGACCAAGGCCCCCTCGCCTAAACAGACGATGGCACAGCCCTGGGCCTCAATCGTGGTGGCGTTCTTCCTGATAATGATGATCGCCATCGGCAGCTTCATGAGTTCCAAACGAGGCCACCAGGACTGATCCGGCTTGATCCACCCCACAGTGGCCCCGGGCGACCGGGTGCCGCGATGCACACAATCAAGGAGTTTCCCCATGAATAGACGCTCACTGGCGGGCCTGATCCTGATTAACGCGGTGCTGCTTGCCTCATTGGTGGTTGCGGCGTTCAGTCCCCAGCCCGCCTCGGCGCAGTTCGGCGGTGGTGGTGGGGATTACCTCATGATCGCCGGGAACGTCACCGGCCGGGACGCACAGGCCGCGGTCTATATCATCGACATGCGGTCCGGACGCGTCGCCGCCATCATGTTCAACGGGTCGAATAACACCCTCGAACTGATCGCCGGCCGCAACGTCTCCGACGACACCTCGCGCCCCGCGAACACGCGCTAAGCACCCAAGCCCGCCGCGTACCCCTGACACTTTTCACTGATCTTGAATCGGGAGACCCGATATGACCCGAATTGAAACCGCCTGCTACGCCCTGATCGCCTCGGCCTTTATCCTCGCCGGTTTGCTGCTCGTGCAGGTCTCCGGGAGGCCCAACACCGCCGACGCCTCGCTGGTGATCTCCCGCGAAAACTTCACGCTCCTGACCGCCAAGACCCGGTCTAACGAGGAGTCGCTGTTCATCATCAACAACGCCACCAACCGCCTGCTGGTCTATCGTCTGGACCTGGCGCGCAAACGCATCGAGCTGTCCGGCGGCGCGGACCTGGCCGATCTTTTTAGCCGCAGCGGGGACCGGGACGCCGGCGGTCGAGGCTCACGTTGATACCCGACCCCGAGGGATGAACACGGTTTTTTTCGACGCGCATCAGGGATGATCGCCGAATGATTCAGACACACACCCAGCCGCTGGCCGACCGCATCGCAGCGATCGCGCTTAGGGTGCTCGGCGGCGAGTCCATTTCAAGAGAAGACGCCCTGGCCCTGACCCGGGCGCGTGGCGACGAGCTTTACGATCTTTTCTACTGGGCCAACAAGCTCCGTATCCGCTTTGTCGGCCCAAGGGTCAGGTTCTGCTCGATCGTCACCGGCAAGGTCGGGGCCTGCAGCGAAGACTGCGGCTACTGTTCGCAATCCAAACACCACCGCACCCACGTCAGCCCGGAAAAGATGTCGGTCCAGCAGATGTCCGCCGCCGCCGACGAGGCGCTGAACAACGGCGCATCCAGCTTCGGGATCGTCAACTCCGGCCGGGGCCCGACCGACCGCGAACTTAACTGGCTGGAACCCTTCTTCAAGAAGACCGCCGAACAAGGCACGATCCGCCCCTGCGCGACCCTCGGCGAACTCACCGACGCCCAGGCCAGACGCCTCAAGGACATGGGCGTCAAACGGATCAATCACAACCTGGAAACCAGCGAACGCTTCTTCCCCCAAGTCGTCAGCACCCACACCTACGCCGACCGCAGGCGCACCATCCAGACCGCCAAGGCCGCGGGCCTCTCGGTCTGCTCCGGCGGGATCTTCGGGATGGGCGAAGACTGGCGGGACCGCCTCGACGTTGCCTTCGAGTTAAGGGAGCTGGGCGCGGACGTTGTCCCGATCAACTTCCTCAACGCGATCCAGGGCACACCGATCTACGGCAAGACAACGCCGCTTGAGCCGATGGAAGCGCTGCAGATCATCGCCGTATTCAGGTTCATTCTGCCGGACCGCGAATTGAAAATAGCCGGCGGCCGGGAGAAGATTCTGCGCGATATGCAGAGCTGGATTTTCTTCGCAGGCGGGTCCAGCTTCCTGATCGGCAACTACCTCACGACCTTCGGCCGAAGCCCCAAAGACGACCACCAAATGCTCAAGGACCTGGGGCTGAGCTACACCACCTTCGACGAGATCGAGCACGAAGCCGAACCCGCCAACGCCACCTGCAACGGCCCGGGCCACCCCATCGCCGACGCCGCCAACAGCCTTATGACCCGTAAACGCGATGCGCTGGTGACCTTGCCGGTGATGCGGGAGCCATAGTCGAGGTTGACGAGGTTCCCACCGTGAAGGTAAGACCCGGCGGGATGATGCCAAGCAAGCACGATATCCGTCCAGCATACGGGGCATATCGGAAGCGTCACAGCGAGTGAGCAATCGATCGGTGAGATTGCGAAGTAAATCCCGGCAATCACCGCGCCGATAGCCCTCGTGGCAAGCAGTTAAAACAAATCCCCGCCGGCCAGCAGTGAAGCCGTGATCCACATCGCGATGGTCAACCTGATGCTTCATCGTCTGCAAGAAGGTGGAGGGGCTTCTCACCCACGTTCTTAGCAGCGTGAGCTTGCACCCGTTCACGCCTGTTGGCGTAAACGGGTACTGTTTTGCCACCGTGTGTCCTCCTTCATGGTGATCTGATGGTGTTCGTAGGGGTGAATTGAATTCGGCCACCCATCACCAGGCGATACGGGGTTTTTTGAGCGCGTGTCAAGGTTAATATTTTTCGGATCGGACATTTTCCCGAACCGCGGGTACTGAAATGACGGGTCTTCACCCCCGCCTACAGCCCACTGGAGAACCGGCTGTCGTCCTCTTCCTTGGTCTCCGGCAGGTGCAGGCCGCATTCCTGTTTCAACCCGCCGAATCGCCCGTCGCGCTCACCCTGCTCGGCGGTGATCGGCAGGGTCGAGTGCCAGTCGCCGATCGAGGTGTAGCCCTGTTCGCGCAGCGGGTGGTAGGGCAGGTCGTGCTCGGTGAGGTAGTCGTGCACGTCTTTGGTGGACCACAGCAGGATCGGGTGGACCTTGTACCGCCCGTTCTGCAGGACGGCGGGGGGGAGGTTCTGGCGGTGCTCGGTCTGGCCCCGACGCAGCCCGGCCAGCGTCGCGGTGGCGCCCAGTTCTTCAAGCGCCCGGTTCATCGGCTCGACCTTGTGGATGCGGTCGAGCTGGTTCAGGCCATCGACCCCCTGCTCCCACAGCTTGCCGTGCCGGGCGAGTGTCCACGCGGCGCTGCCCCGGGCCTGGTAGACCTTGAGGTTCAGCTTCAGCCGGTCGGTGAGTTCATCGGCAAACTTGTAGGTGTCCAGGAAGTGAAACCCCGTATCGATGAAGACCACCGGGATGTCCGGCACGACCCGCGTGACCAGGTGCAGCATCACCGCCGCCTGCATCCCGAAGCTGGTCGACAGCACCAGCCCGTCGCCAAACGTCTTATGCGCCCAGCGCACGATGTCCGTGGCGTCGGCTTGCAGCAGTTCGGGGTTGACCCGATCGAGGTTGGGTTGTTTCGCGGTGGTGGTCATGTCGTACTTCAGGGTTAAAGGCGCCAAGTCACGGAGTTACGGACAAAGCGTTTGACAGGATAACAGGATTGACGGGATTCGATCGGCCGCCACCTTACTGATCCTGACCATCCTGTCCTCCTGTCCTCCTGTCATCCTGTCCTCCTGTCATCCTGTCAAATGCTCTGTCTTTTTGGTTTTTCGGGATACTTCCGGCACACATCATAGGCAGGCAGGTCGGCATAGTCTGTGGGGCATGTTTGCCCGGGGGACGGACACCGGCCACAATCCATGGATGGCGACACGGGCGTACATCGCGCTGGGGACCAACCGGGGCGACCGGCAGGCCCACCTGGCCGGGGCTTTGGCTGCGCTGGGTTCGCTGCCGGGCGTTTTGAGTATCGAACCGGCCCCGATCTACGAGACCAATCCGGTCGGTGGGCCACCTAGGCAGGGCAAGTTCCTTAATAGCGTCGCCGCTGTCAACACCGAGCTTACACCCGAGGCACTATTAGAACAGCTTAATCAGATCGAAGCCGATCGGGGCCGGGACCGACAGGCCGAGTCCCAACGCTGTGGCCCCCGGACACTGGACCTGGACATCTTGCTGTTCGGCGACCAGATTATCGGCTACCCCCAATCTCCAACACCCGCCCCCTGCGACACCCGACACCCGAACCCCGATACCCGATCCGCCGCCCTCACCATCCCCCATCCAAGAATGCACCATCGTGACTTCGTGCTTAGGCCGTTGTGTGATATCGCCCCCGACGCGGTCCACCCGGTCCTCCATCGCACCGTCCGCGAACTGCTGATCGAACTGGAGACGCCGGCGAGATGAGCACGCTGAAGGTCAATGAGATTTTTTATTCCGTCCAGGGCGAGAGCACCCGGGCCGGGCTGCCCTGCGTCTTTATCCGCCTGACCGGCTGCCACCTGCGCTGCGGTTACTGCGATACGGAGTACGCCTTCCATGAAGGGTCGCGCAAGACGATCGACCAGGTGATCGCCGAGGCCAAGCGCGTCGGCAAGGGGTGCGACCTTTATGAAGTCACCGGCGGGGAACCGCTGTTGCAGAAGGGGGTCCACGGTTTGATGAAACAGCTCTGCGACCTCGGCAAAACCGTATTGCTCGAAACCAGCGGCGCCTGCGACATCAGCGTGTGCGATCCGCGCGTCATCCGCATCATGGACCTGAAGACCCCCGGCAGTGGCGAGGTGGAACGCAACCTGTGGAGCAACATCCAACACCTCACCCGGCGGGACGAGGTCAAGTTAGTGTTGTGTTCGAGGGAAGATTACACATGGGCCCGCGGCGTGATTGAGGAATACGGGTTAGCTGACCGTGTGGCGGCCGTGCTGGTTAGCGCCGTTCACGAAACACCGCCCGGCAAGGAGCTGCCCGGGTCAACCGGCCTGTCCCTGCACGACCTGGCCCAGTGGGTACTCCAAGACCATCTCCCCGTGCGTATCCAGACCCAACTGCATAAACTCATCTGGGAGCCCAACGCCCGAGGCGTTTAAGAAAAGCTGGAAATTATTGAATATGGATCGGTTGACTTAATGAGCCGCAGCCGTCAGGCTGCGAAATCCCACGGTCATTTACCTCAACCCCCATTAACCGGACCATTCAATCGTCAATAGATCCCCGATCCCCAGACCCTAGACCCAAGCCCCCACTTGCTCATGCACATCTCCCTGACCAAGACGATCGACTTCGAGGCGGCGCACTGGCTGCCGACCTTTCCCGAGGGGCACAAGTGCCGACGGCTGCACGGCCACTCGTTCAAGATCGACATCGTCATCGCCGGCGAGGTCGACCCCGCCAAGGGCTTCCTCCAGGACTTCGGCGAGGTCAAGGACGCCACCGAGCTGATCCGCAAACAGCTCGACCACTACTGCCTCAACGACATCGAAGGCCTGGAAAACCCCACCGCCGAGATGCTCGCCAGGTGGGTCTACGACCGGCTGAAACCCAACCTCCCGCTGCTCGCCGCCGTCCGCGTCCGGGAAACCTGCACCAGCAGCGCCGAGTACAAAGGGTGAGGGCGCAAATATGATTTGAGATGGATGGATGATGGGTTCGGCCCCACGCCCACCTCTTCACATCACCCATCAGCAATCACACATCATAAATCATAACCCCCGCCTCACCCGCCAGGTCGGTCAGCCGTTTGAGCCCGTCGCCATCCTGTAATTTGCGTTGTGCCTGCCTCGCCACACCGCCTCTGGACCCGCCCCCGGGCTTGGGCGTACCGGCCGCAAACCGGCCCAGCAACCGGTTGGTCAGGAACGAATCGAACCGGCGCTGCCTGACCGGATTGAATGACTCGACCGACTGGATCAGCACCGACAGCCCCAGCTCCAACAGGTCCATCAGACGCGGCGGGGTCGAGCCCGTGTCCCCGATCAGGTGCCGGCGTGACACCGACAGCACCACCGGAAGGTGGACACGCACCAGGAAGTCTCTTAACTCCCGTGCCTGTTCGACCCACCGCTCGAATTGTTTGACCTGCTTCGCGCCCGGGCTGTACCGGTCGAACCGCTCACGCTGGCGCACCGCCTTGAACTTCACAAAGTTGTACCGCACGAACAACGACCTCACCCGGTCCGGGGGGATCACCGGCTGACGGAACAGCCCACGCACCGGCTCGGGCAGGTCGTCCAGCGGGCCTCCGGTTGTTTTGCTGTGGCGCATCAGCGCCTCCAGCGGTCGGCCCAGGATCACCTCGTCGGCGTCCTCCCGGTCAAAGATCGGCGAGGCGATGTAATCAAGCGACACGCGCCCG
>Ga0114931_10011679_pt1 | contig 10353 bp, 8 predicted proteins | sample 2SBtaG_FD_89579 | JGI IMG/M metagenome (GOLD analysis project Ga0114931, IMG submission 89579) | Deep subsurface microbial communities from Kolumbo volcano to uncover new lineages of life (NeLLi) - 2SBTROV14_V59a metaG | ecosystem: Environmental > Aquatic > Marine > Volcanic | place: Kolumbo... | reverse complement strand
TCGCGGCCGTGGTTACCCCGCGGACTCGCGCATGACTCGGGGACGTCGTGGGTCGCTAATCCTTCAACGTTCAAGACTTTCACTTTAACACCATGCCGGTTTTGACCGGCGCACAGGAGAAAAATCATGATCCTGAAAGGCTCGCAACGTGGTGGGGCCAGGCAACTGGCAGCGCACCTTCTAAAGGTAGAAGAAAACGAGCATGTTGAGATTCATGAAATATCCGGCTTTGTCTCAGAAGACTTGGAGGGCGCTTTAAGAGAAATCTACGCCATCAGCCAAGGCACACGCTGTAAACAGTTCATGCTCTCCCTAAGCCTTAATCCGCCTCAATCCGAATCTGTGCCGGTTGAGTATTTCGAACAAGCGCTGGCCGATATTGAAAAGGATTTGAAGCTTGAAGGGCAGCCTCGTGCCATCGTTTTTCATGAAAAGGAAGGACGGCGGCATTGCCATACTGTTTGGTCACGGATAGATGGCCGTGAAATGAAAGCCATCAACCTCCCCTATTTCAAGCTCAAGCTACACGACATTTCGAAACAGCTTTATTTTCAATATGGATGGAAAATTCCTGAAGGTTTCATAGGTCGGCAGGGACGCAATCCTCTGAACTTCACGCTGGCCGAATGGCAACAAGCCAAACGGCTGGAGGAAGACCCAAAAGTCATTAAGCAACTGCTTCAGGATAGCTGGGCGATTTCTGAGAATAAAAATACATTTGAACAATCCTTAAAGGAAAAAGGCTTTCACCTAGCGAAAGGCGGCAAGCGAGGTTTTGTGGCCATTGATTATCGTGGGGAAGTCTTTTCTTTAAGTCGCTGGCTGAATGTCAAAACGAAGGAATTAAAAAACCGCTTAGGTGAGCCGAAATCCTTGCACAGTGTTGAAGAGGTAAAAAACGATATCACGCAACGCATGAGCCAAAAACTACAAACCTATATCGCTGAGGTGCAAAAGAGCCTAAAAGAAGACTTAAAGCCTTTCATCTACCAGAAACGGATTTTGGTGAGGCGGCAACAAAACGAACGCCAAGCGTTGAAGAGCTTCCAGGCCGAGCGCTGGAAAAGAGAGTCCATTGAACGGTCGCAACGTCTACCTAATGGAGTTAAAGCGATCTGGAGCCGGATAACAGGGAAGTATTCAAAAATCCGCACTCAAAATGAGTTAGAAACGAAAAATTGCTTCATTCGAGACAGAGAAGAAAAACACCGAATGATTCAAGAGCAACTAAAGGAGCGAAAACAATTACAGGAAGAAGTCTGCCCTATTTTGAACGAACATAAAAATCGAATTCAGCACCTAAAAAGCGACATAGCCAAATTTATGGAAATGGGCGATTTTTCTCTTCCGCCCTTACAAGAAAAAGTAGATCAGGCTGAACAGAAGCAACAACGGATGGAGCAGAACAGAGAAAATATTTTTGTCCCTGAAATGTAAAAAAGCGGTTGCTTGCAACCCTATAACAGCCAAATAAAAAGGGGTAGCGCGGTCAAGCCGAGGGGAATCACCCAGCCTGCACAAACGAAGGTGCGGAAGGTTGGGGAAACGGCTTGAGGGCGCAAGGGGCAACGCCCCCAAAAACATTGTTCTCGACGCCCCTGCCATGTACGGCCTCTGGCCGAATAAACATCAACAGTAATAAAGCGGAAACCGTCTGCGCTTGTGGAAACTTTCTTCAAAACTTATTCCGCATAATGTTAGGCTATTGTACATGGCAGATGTGTTCATCTCATATAAACGGGAGGACCGACCGTTCATAAGGAACCTCGCCCGCGCGTTGCAACAGCGGGGGTTCACTGTGTGGTGGGACAGCCGAATCGAAACAGGGGAAAACTGGATGGCCTGCATCAAACGGGCCCTAAACAATGCCAGTACTGTCGTTGTCGTTTGGACCCCCAAATCCGTTCGACCAGACGGCACCTATGTGTCGGAAGTTGTCGCAGCTGAAGCAGAAGATGGAAGAAACAGAGATATCTTATTGCCAGTCCGAATTATGAACGCTGTACGACCGTTTCCCCATAATTTGCGAAATGAGGAAAACCTGTCTGAATGGCAAGGCAATGTAGATGACCCTTCGTTTGAGCGGCTGGCTGGAAGAATAAGCAGCTTTGTTGGTGATCGAACACCGCCTGACCCGGAAGAAATGTCGGCGTGGCTGAGTGCAGAAGAGGCCAACAATGCCGACGCATACAGAGCCTTCTTAGATAAATTTCCAAATAGCCGATTTAAGGGCGAGGTCGAGCCAAGGGTCGCAGAGGTTCAGCAACGAGAAGCCGACCTCAATCTCGCAGTTCAGGCAGCAAGGCGGATAACAGAGCAGTTTGCGGTAGAGGTCAGGAAACCGACGTTTGTCCCTCCTATAGGCTTCACCAAAATTGAAGGGCGCGAACAACAAGGAGCAAACTATTCTCCAGAAGAACTATTTGATCGCCTCAAAAAAGGTGGGCGTTTTGAGTTATCAGCCATCCCGGGAGGAGGGAAGACGGTCACTTTAATTGAATGGGCCTCTGCCTACTGCGATTTGCCGGCTGAGCGCCTGGGAGTCTTTCTCCGGCTGAAGGAGTTTGCAAAACACGATGATGATTTTTTTGAGCACCTTGCGCGACTAGACGGAAATGGACATATATCGGCAGATGCATGGAAAGCATTGGCGCGCTCGGGCATCTTGACCCTGTTTTGTGACGGCTGGAATGAACTGAGCGAAGCAGACCGGGAAAAAGTCGGCTCGCTTATTGACATACATGCACGAAACTATCCTTTCTCAGGCATAGTCATTGGTACACGGCCTATTGCGCCCCCACCTTTCTCAGGCCCTTCTATTCTCCTATCGCTGAAGCGCCTCAGTTTCGACCAGGTAAAAACGATAATCCTCAACAGGCTTGGACAGACAGCAACCCAAGCAATTGCCGAACTTAGACAATCAGAGGTTCTTCGAGATCTTGTCAGAACCCCTTTTTTCCTCTCAGCATTCTGCGAAACGCGTGAGGCAGGTATTCGACCTACGACCCGTGAAGGTTTGATAAAAGGGTTGGTAGACACATTAGAACAGCTTCCTCATCACAGCGGGCAAATACGAGCAGTGCTGCATGGTCAGCAGGGCAAATATTTAACCGCGCTGGCGGTGGATATGATTGTTAATCGTCAAGCAGACCTGGGAATGGATTCAGCGATGAGAGTTATTAATGAGACTTCCCAAAAACTGCAGGAGCAAAGGATATTCGATTCGTTTCCGGATGCTTTAGTTGTCCTGAACATTCTCAGAGACCATCACTGTCTTATCGAGGCCTCAGGCAACCGCCCCAGTTATCGGTTTCAGCATCAATTGATTGAGGAATGGTATGCATCAACTGAGGTCAGGCGCGTGGCATTAGAGTCCCTTACACACGATGAGGCACGCCGCCTTCTTGATGAGGAGATTCTGAATAACCGCGAATGGGCTGAAGCCGTTATATTTGCGGTAGAAACATCGAATGAAAATGAAAAAGAGGTAGACGCAATTGCCCACCTCATTCTGAGGGCTATCGGAATTGAGCCGGATTTTGCCGCAACTTTAATCGCGTCTGCGCCGCCCATGGTCTGGCAAAAAATTGCGCCAGCTGTACATGCTTTCATAGAGTCTTTGCTTCAAGATTCCAACCGGCGAGTTGTCCAGTTCGTAATGCAATGTGGAAGAGACGAGTTTTCCGATATTGTGTGGGATACGATAAACGCTGAAAAATCCCGACGCGTCCCGGATGCGCTTGAAAATCATTTTGTTCCACACCCTGCCATACTGGGCCCGCATTGGTGGCAAAAATGTATAGCCCTCAACCCCGAGCAGCGTGCAGACCTCTTGAGCATGCTTGTTTCTAGCCGCAGCCTTGAAGGAGCTCTTATGGCCCTAAACGCGGCATTGGAGGATCATGATCCCAAAGTTCAAAAGGAAGTCGCGGAAGAGCTTGCTTTTTTCGGGTTTGATGAAGAATTGCGTCGATTGCTGGAAGTAATTTCCCCCGAAACATGGGAGGAATTAGTCCGGCACCGGATAATTGATGTTATTTGGGAAGAACCCTGGAGACAGAAAGCAATGGACGCAGCACAAAGAGTATTCACCAAAATGGAATCCGGGCCACAGCGTATTAGTTTTGCTCTCAGTCTACGACCTTATGGTTTGCAGTTTAATTTCGACATTGTTGATGAGCTTTTGCAAACCAATTTCGAAGATCATCACAATGAAGCGGGTCTTTATGAGGAAGTTGCGAAATTCGAAGGTAAGCGGCTCTCGCAAGCACTTATCGAGAAGGTGCTGGACGGCCAAAGAGTAACTTATCGGGCGGCCCGACTCATTCAGCAGGAAATCCAAATCAACCAGGCAGAATTGCTGGATGCCTGCAAGAATCAAGGCCAGTATAGACACCATGAAATTCTCTCAAGGTTTCTTGATCGAACAAGCTTGAATAGCCTATTTGAGGAGCTTCATAACACGCTGGAAAAACTGAGAACGGCTGACGGAGGTGAGCGAAAAACCATCGGTGATGTGTATAGATGTATATTGGATACCATCACTCATGCCAACAAAAATGTCCTTGCGGAAACAATTTTAGACCTGAAGTCTGCCACCCCTAAAGAGATCGGAGAAATCAGCGAAGTAATCATGCGTGCTTACCGGGTCGAACCCCATCGGGACGAACGGGAGCCACTTGACGACAATCTCCGAAACTTAATCATTCAGCAGCTAGGTGTATGGGCGCACCAGCTTCTTAATAATCCTGATTGCGAACGCAACATGCTAAACCGGCTGGCCGAAGCTATTGCCATCTTTCCATCGACTTCACTCCTTGACCCACTAAGAAGACTTCTTTCCAAGGATTTAGAAATCTGGAAGTCAGAAAGGCAGGAGTTTGAAAAAAGAATTGCAGAAGGAAAACCACCCGATCCGAACTCCGGAGCACGCATGGGCTACACCTTCAGGTATGGTCAAAATCTTCTGAGCATGGCCCAGGGGAAGAACGCCGATATTGTTTCTCATGACGAAGAGGAAATTGCGCCTCAATTTCCTGAAATGACTGGCGCAGTTATTGATGTCCTAAGCGATTTCCTCCGCGATCCCTTGTTTGGATAGGACGCAGCCCGGGTTATAGCCACTTTGCAGTCTGATCCAATTTTTCTAGTAGGAGAGCCACGACGATTTATGTCATATGATGTCTGCGTGGTTCATGAAAGGCGGAAGGAACGACTTCAACGCGGGAAACAGCCCATTGATCCAATCGCGGAGAGGCTGCTTGAAGCAATTAGAGACCTTCGGGCTTCGGGGGATGAGGCTTCAGCGAAACTCGCCATTAAGGTGGGCCTTGCTGCAATGCGTATGAATTGCGGCGACCGTTATGAAGAGGTTGCCCAGCCTCTCATTGAGAGCGAGTCGGTTAATGCGACCTCGAAGTATCTGATGCTGTCCATGTTGGGAGGACATGAGGTGGATGGCGATTTGGCTGAGCAGTGTTTGAATAAACTCGATGCGCGCAGGGAAAACCGCTCCTGGGAATACTATGAACAGTGGTTTCAATGGGAGGAGTTGCTGGTAATCATGATATTTGGAGGAAAGCCGCTCGCAGCCGCCCAGCGGCTTTTGACGTATGACCATCAAACGAAAAACCATGATGAGAAACGTATTATTGAGGCCCTCGGCGTTTGCAATCACCAAGACGCTCTTGCCGCACTTCAGTTATTGGAAGAACGGTGTGGAAAACAATGGTTGCAACGAGACTGGTTTTTGGCACTCAGCAACATCAATAATACAGACGCCACTCAGTTTCTGCTTACAGCCTTACTTGAGCGACAGCCTCCTAGAGATTCCATTGATCTGAGCGACCTTTACAAAAGAATCGCTAAGAGCTGTAATGACAATCCTGCAATTTATGAGCGGGTGCTGGACATTGCCAGAAACGGGGATCAGCAAAGCATACAAAGAATTGCAGGTATTATTCGCAATATTGACCGGGAAAACCTGCTTATCAAGTTTCTTGATCTACCTGCTAACCGCTTGCAACAGCTTGGAGGCCCACTTTCTGATGCATTGAAAGAGCTTTGTCTTGCCCACCATCCGGTTGGCGGCGGTGCTTTCGAGGTAGAGGCTCACCCGATCCCCGCTATACGGGCCAAACTTTTCGAGCGCTCCACAACTGGAAATCCCGCCGCGGCAGTCTGCACTTGGCTGCTGCAAGTTATCGAGGAATGGCGGGAGCGTTACGGAGCCGCCTCGGATGAACCGCGGCACCCCAATATTCAAATTGGCGAGCCATGGCCTGTTTTTGCCAAGGTGGCATGGGATGCCTCAATCGAACTGCGAGGATAGCCACATAACGATGTTCGCTTTTTCCAAATTGTCCCTAAATTACCTATTGATCTTTAATAGGCGACAAAATCTTAAGCAGGCTTGGACATACACACTTGAGTTGATGTCTTCGAGTTTCAACGGTAAAAGCGGAAAAGAGCGGACGTAGAAAAACCGTTTTAAAAAGAAACGGAGGGGTAGCTGGATTGTGTCGGGTCTGGGCAGCGCCCAGCTCGAAGCAAAAGTTAACTTGGGACAACTCCAAACAACTCATACAATTTTCTTCGCAAGTCATCATGACATTCTGTTTCAACACTACGCAAATATATTATGTAGTCAACTTGCTCCTGACTATGCTTAGGTCTTCGTAAAATTTCTCTAACCTCATTAGGCCTAAAATATCGGTGCAAGAAATCGTAAGGGTTTTTGTCCTTACCAATTTGTGAAACCAGAATTTTCTTCCACTGACCACTACCCAAACGCTTGTGGGAATCTTCGATATCATAATAATCCCTTTCGGCATCTGTAACAGATCGAGCAAGGATATCATCAATGCATTGCGCAAACTTTATTAACCCGCTGTTATATTCACCAATTGCTTTGGCTATATCAATTTTACCTTTTTCCGCTTCTTTCAGATAAACCTTCGCTCCACTTGACCATTCCCCAAAAGATAATAAGCCTTCTACTTCGAAAACCATGTTGCAGACATTCCTTCTTGATTTTTAGTCAATGTCCAAGCAGGAATCACGACTGAGCCGTGAGATAAATTTTTTCTTAAACTCAGTGTGAAATCAAAGACGTGACCAGAGAGATTCTCTGAAATAGCTTCTTCTATGGCATTGGCTATATCTGGGCGACATTTTTTTAAACGTCTTACCGTATCGATGCATCCGAATGCTGCCGCACAAAAAGCCATTACATCTTTTTGCAGGGGGTTTGAGATCATATGAGCTACTTGATCCTCAAATACAGAATAGTTTTCACTTAAACCCACAAGGGCGGCATTATGACGGCAAATATCAACGTAAGATGTATGAGCCACATCAATAATTGACTTAAAGCCTTCTCTAATTTTCATTTCTTTCCAAAAACAATGATAAGTGAGGATTTTAGGGCGCTTGGTAACAGCGGTATTAATAACCCTGACAGTTTCTGCGGGAGTTGGTAATGCTCCCGTTTTTAGAACAGCAATTGCATTTTCAATTTGCTTATCCTGCATGGCCTCTTGTCGATCCAAGCATTTTTTCATAATAACAAGGGAATTGCTTTCTGATGACTTTTTAGATTGACTGGCACTCATTATTACCTCGTTAAGATTGGCAAATTATCTATCAGAAGAAAGTACGTATTGCACGTAGAATTCGTAAAACCCATCATTTAGTAGCGTTTTACAACCATGAAGTCATTCCCCTGCGAGAGGGATGCAACGGGAGAGCGCAGCGTCTCCCTTGCCAAGATGTGTTGTAGTACAACACACATCTTGCGGTAATCCTTACCGTTAAGGCATTCACACAGATGTAATACAGTTGGTGTGCTGAAGATGAGCCAACATGAACCGCAGCAGACCTCCCTTGCGGCACCGCTGCCTCGTAATTTAGGTGTTTAGTGGGATTCCAAAACGAGGGCAGAAGTTCTTAATGCGAGGTCAGGGATTCCTCAACGGCCTTGCGGATATATTTCTGGTAAGAAATACCTTCCTGCTCTGCTTTCTGCCGTACTGCCGCCAGCAATTGCTCCGAAAACCGCAGATTGACCTGCTTGTCTTTCGGCAGCATTTCAAAATTGACCGCGGTAAAATTCTTCAGATTGATATAATCCGTCAAATCCTGGTCTAGGAACTTTTCAGCGTCTTTATCACTCTTCAATTTTGGCACTTTCTTCTTCATATCGTTTCGCCTCTTTCTCATGCATATAACGGGCGCTAATGGGTCGGATTAGCCTCTCTCCATTCACATCCCGCAGGGTAAACACGACAAACATCGGTTTTTGCTTTTTCGAGCGTCCAATGGCCAGGAAACGCTCCTCTTCATCGGAATGTTTGGGATCGGGGGTAACATAGACCTCATTTTGCTGAAAGAAATATTCAATCTCCTTCTGGGAGAGCCCATGCTTTTGGCATTTTTCCCGATTACCCTCGTCCCAATCAAAACCGTTTACTTGTATATTAATCATATCATGAAGGTATACATTTATCTATACAAATGTCAATCTCTTTATTCTTCCATTTTTGACTCGGCAAATGAGAACAAATCATGTACATTGACTTCGTATCCACCACAACCCTGTAGATCGTTTGTAGTTACGAAAATCCCTGCCGTTCTTACATTTTCTTGGTATACATCAGCATTTTTCTCTGATTTTCAGGCAATCCAATACGCCTTGTTTCCCAGATTGAATGCTTAGGGGTGTTATATATGTTTCATTCATTTGTTGTAACCCTTTGTTATGCGCCTGTCTTAAGGCAGAGCACAAGGAAGTATTGTCATTTTGCCATGCCGTTAGATATTCAAAAATATACCCATTTTGTTGAAGGCTTTGACCTGAGCGACAAGCAGAAACGGGAACTCATTCAAACCGTCTGGCAAATCATGGAGGGTTTTGCTGATCGGAGCTGGGGCATTCATCCCCTACAACAAGGAAGTGGGAAAGATAGAGATAAGGATTGCCTCGGAACGCCTTCATCCATAGAATCAAAAAACAGCAACCCTAAGACATTAATCGGTCAGTCAGTATCTCCTGCTTTGGAGAGCAAGACGGATTCGTAACAGATAGACAAGAAAGTCAGACCCATGTCAGAGCATAACACCAAATCAAAGGCCGTGATTTATTGCCGTGTGTCCAGCACCGCCCAAGTTACTAAAGGCGATGGGTTAGGCTCACAGGAAACTCGTTGCCGCGAGTACGCCAAACACAAAAGTTATGAGATTGTCGAGGTGTTTAAAGATGAAGGCATTTCTGGAAGTCTAATTGACCGTCCCGGTATGCAGACGATGCTGAAATTTCTACGAGCACGGAAAAAGAAACAACATATCGTCATCATTGATGATATCAGCCGACTGGCCAGAGGTCTGGAAGCGCATATCCAACTGCGTATGGCTATTGGAGAGGCTGGAGGCAAGTTAGAAAGTCCATCCATTGAGTTTGGTGACGATTCAGACAGTCAACTGGTGGAAAACTTACTAGCTAGTGTTTCACAACATCAGCGCCAGAAAAACACGGAGCAAGTGATTAACCGTATGCAGGCACGCATGCTGAACGGTTATTGGGTGTTTTTTCATCCGATCGGCTATCGGTATGAACGTGTCAGCGGCCACGGCAAGATGCTGGTGCGTGATGAACCAATTGCCTCTATCATCACCGAAGCTTTGGAAGGCTATGCACGAGGGAGGTTTGAATCCCAGACAGAAGTTAAACGGTTTTTGGAATCCTATGAAGCCTTTCCGAAGGGAAGCGATGGAAAAGTCCATTACCAACGGGTCAACAACATCCTCGTCCAGGTTCTTTATTCCGAGTATATCAACTATAGCCCATGGAATATCTTGCTTCATCCAGGCAAGCATGAACCACTGATTAGTTTTGAGACATTTCAATCCATTCAGGAACGTCTGACAGAAACAGGTAAGGCTCCGGCACGAAAAGACCTTAATGAGGATTTCCCATTGCGTGGATTTGTGACCTGCGGATGCTGCGGCTCTGCGATGACCTCTTGCTGGTCAAAAGGACGAAACAAGAGGTATCCGTATTACCTTTGTCCTCAGAAGGGTTGCGAGGCATACGGTAAGTCCATTCGTAAGGAAGTCATCGAAGAGGAGTTTGAAGAGCTCCTGACCGAACTCAGACCATCACCTAATTTGTTTTATATGGCGCTAGAGATGTTTAAAGAGCTGTGGAGTCGCCGTCAGCAACAAGCCAGGCAAGAAGGCACGTTAATGCAGGGTGAGTTGGGCAGGATTGATAAAAAGGTCAATCAGTTAATCGATAGAGTGATGGAAGCTGATACACCCACACTGGTTGAGACCTATGAAAATAAGATCAGAGAG
>Ga0114931_10011678_pt1 | contig 10353 bp, 8 predicted proteins | sample 2SBtaG_FD_89579 | JGI IMG/M metagenome (GOLD analysis project Ga0114931, IMG submission 89579) | Deep subsurface microbial communities from Kolumbo volcano to uncover new lineages of life (NeLLi) - 2SBTROV14_V59a metaG | ecosystem: Environmental > Aquatic > Marine > Volcanic | place: Kolumbo... | reverse complement strand
TCTATCCCATAACAGGGGTTGCGCTACCTGCCAGGCTTGGATAAATATCGGGCATGAGCAACAAAAACCGATCCGTCCACGTCGCACACGTCGCAACCATCACCAACAACCAGAAAAAATCAGATCTGCCCCTTGATGGCTATCCAGCCAAACCGTTGGCCCTTGACCTGTCGCGGCTTGCGGCGTTAACACTTGGCAGCTTGACACCATCCTAGTAGGCAGTATTCAATTAGGAGAGTCGCCACCATCCGTGCACTGGCACACCTAATTCCCAGACGAGATACCATGAACCGACCATTGCATGAGCAAAAATGTATTCTTGTCCGCCACGAAGGGGACGCGCCGCGCGAGCCGAGCGCCTGTGGCTGGAGAGACCGGTTGATTAGCCGGGAAGACGCACCTAGGGATCCGGCGGCTTGGGCCCACGCGGTCGATATCGATGGGGCGAAACCTCACTTCCACAAAGTGGCCACCGAACTCTACTACGTCCTGCGGGGCAGCGGCACCGTCACCCTCGACGGGGTAGAGCATCCCGTACGGCCCGGGTCCATGGTCCACATCCCTCCGGGGGTGGTCCACAGCGCGGCGGGGGATATGAGGGTGCTGGTGGTGGGGATCCCGGACATTTCGGACGAAGACTATTTTCCCGCAACGAGCGGATACGTGCCCTGAATCAGTCCGTAAACCACCAGCGTTGCACTGGGGAGTGCGTACATTCAGGCCAGGTTTACGGGGGGATCGGTGCGCATGGCAATATGGTGTTCGAGTTGGTAAAATAAAGGCCGGTGGTTCCAAGAATGGCTGAGGAGTTTTCCCGGGATGGGCCGAATAGCGATAGCGTTTTTTACACTCGCGCTGATGTTCTGGAGTGGTAGCGGTCCGCGGAGTGCGTGCTCAGCGCTCGCCGCAGCCGAACGCGACACGGACACGACAAAAACAGACAAACGGCCCATCCTTTTCAACCGCGACATCCGGCCATTGCTGTCCGACCGCTGTTTTCAATGCCATGGACCGGCGGCGGCCCACCGCGAGGCCGGTTTACGGCTTGACCAGCGGGGTGTGGCCGTGGCCCCGCTCGAATCGGGTGCGGTGGCCATCGTGCCGGGCAACGCCGGCCAGAGCGAGTTGGTGGTTCGTCTGTGCGAAAAAGACGAACAGCTCCGCATGCCTCCTGCCGATTCTGGCAAAAAACGGTTTTCGGCCGACCAGGTGGATCTGCTCCGCCGTTGGATCAACCAGGGCGCCGCCTACCAACAGCACTGGTCCTTCTTGCCGCTTGTGCGTCCGGAGGTGCCTGAGGTGAACGCCCCGGCGGGCCCCCTGCAACCGATTGACCGGTTCGTACGGGCCCGGCTCGAGGCGCAGGATATCGAGCCCGCGCCGACGGCCGATCGAGTGACCTTGATACGGCGGTTGTCGTTCGATCTCACCGGCCTGCCGCCCACACCGCAGGAGGTGCGGGCCTTTGTCGACGATCTCCGCCCAGACGCCTACCCGCGGCTGGTCGATCAGCTGCTGAGCTCGCCCCATTATGGTGAGCGGATGGCCCAGTTCTGGCTCGATCTGGTCCGCTATGCCGACACCGTCGGCTATCATGGCGATCAGACCACCACGTACTGGCCCTATCGTGACTACGTGATCGGGGCCTTCAATAGCAATTTGCCATTCGATCGGTTCACTCGGGAACAACTGGCTGGCGACTTGCTGCCCGAGGCGACGGATCAACAAAAGGTGGCCGCCACCTACAATCGCCTCGGGATGATGACGGCGGAAGGGGGCGCGCAACCCAAGGAGTACTTGGCGATCTATGCGGCGGATCGGGTCGCCAATCTCTCAGAAACCTGGCTCGGAGCGACGTTGGCGTGCGCCCGTTGCCACGACCACAAATTCGATCCGTTCACAACCCAAGATTTTTATTCGATGGGCGCTTTTTTCGCGGACATCAAGGAACAGGGCTTTTATGGCAACGCGAATGCCAATGGCATCTGGGGAGCCATGAAGTGGCTGACCACGCCCGAGCAGCAGCAGCGACTGGATCGACTAACCGGTCAAATTGCCGCCCTGAACAAGGCACGCGCCTCGGCGGGTTCCGAATCGGCAGCGCTCGACAAGCAGTTGCAGGCCCGCAAAGCGGAAAAGGCGGCGCTGGAAAATTCGATTCCCAAAATGCCCATGGTCGTGGCCGTTGCGCCGCGGCTCATGCGGATACTTCCACGAGGCAACTGGATGGACGATTCGGGGCCGGTCGTGCAGCCCGCAGTGCCGGAGTTTCTGGGCAGGCTTGATACCCCCGGACGCCGGGCGACCCGACTCGATCTAGCGCGCTGGTTGACCTCCGCGGACAATCCACTCACCTCCAGGGCCCTGGCCAACCGGCTCTGGCGGCTCTATTTCGGCGCGGGAATCTGTCGGACCGTGGACGACTTGGGCGCTCAGGGCGAATGGCCGTCGCATCCGGACCTGTTGGACTATTTGGCCAGCACGCTGATCGATAGTGGCTGGGACATCAAACACCTGATCCGCACGATCGTCCTTTCCGAGACCTACCGGCAAGCATCCCAGCCGCGGCCCGAACTGGCGAAAATAGATCCGGACAACCGGCTCTGGGCCCGCCAATCGAGGTTCCGCCTGGAAGCGGAAGAGGTTCGCGATGCGGCCCTGGCGGCCAGCGGCCTGTTGGTCACCACCATCGGCGGGCCGAGCGTCTACCCGTATCAGCCGGCCGGTTACTACGCCCAGCTTAATTTCCCGGTTCGGACCTACCATGCGGATACGGGGGACAAGCAATATCGGCGCGGCCTCTACACCCACTGGCAGCGGTCGTTCCTGCACCCGATGCTCAAGGCCTTCGATGCACCGTCGCGCGAGGTTTGCAGCGCCAGCCGGCCTCGTTCCAACACGCCGCTGCAAGCATTGACGTTATTGAACGACCCCAGTTTTGTCGAGGCCGCTCGAGTGCTGGCCACCCGCATCCTCCACGAAGGGGGCGCCGCCGAGGCCAGTCGCATCGATTGGGCCTGCCGCCAGGTTACCTCGCGCCGGCCCTTGCCCGAAATAGCTCAGACCCTGGCCGAACTCCATGCTCGGCACCGGGCCTTTTACAGGGCCCATCCAGGGGCGGCCAGGCGAATTTCCCGGGCGGGAATGGCACCGGTCCCCCAGGATCTCGACCCGGCGGACCTGGCTGCCTGGACCTCGGTAGCTCGCGTGCTGTTGAATCTGCATGAAACGATCACTCGGTATTGACGACGAACTCACTGGAGCTGGAATCCGGAAAGAGTACACGACATGAATCGGCAGGAACGCATTGGGAATTACCTATCGCGGCGCGCTTTTCTATCCACGGGTGGCACGTCGGTTGGCGCGGTGGCCCTCTCGATGCTCCTATCTGCGACGTCATCGAAGGATGCCGTGGCGGGAGCCGGCTCCACGGCGGACCGCTGGCAAGGAGTGATTTATCCGCCCCACCATCGGCCTCGAGCCAGGCGGGTGATTCATCTCTGCATGGCGGGCGGCGCATCGCACCTGGAAACATTCGATCCCAAGCCCGAACTGGCCCGCCTGCACGGGCTGCCAATGCCCGAATCGTTCACCCGGGGCCAACCCATCGCCCAGCTCCAGGGAAAGCAACTACGCTGTTTCGCACCACAGTTCCCGTTTGTCCGCGCTGGCGAAGCGGGACTGGAAATAGCCGCGCCCTTTCCGCACCTGCAGGGGGTGGCCGATGATCTTTGTATCATTCGCTCCGTGCAAACCGAGCAGATCAACCACGACCCGGCCCACACTTTTTTTAACACCGGCCGGGCCATCGCCGGATTGCCGAGCATGGGTTCCTGGGTACTCTACGGCCTGGGCGCGGAAGCTGAGGATCTGCCCGGCTTTATCGTGCTCACCAGCCAGGGAGGAGGCCAGTCCCAGCCGATTGCATCGCGCCAATGGCATAGCGGCTTTCTTCCCAGCCGGTTCCAGGGGGTGCAATTCAATTCGTCCGGGGATCCGGTTCATTATGTCAGCAATCCCCAGGGGGTCGGCATCCAGCAGCAACGGGAAGTGATCGATGCGGTCAACCGCATCGACGCCCTTCGAAGTCGGCAATGGCAAGATTCGGAAATAACCGCCCGGATCAGTCAATACGAACTGGCCTTTCGCATGCAGGCTTCGGTTCCCAAATTGATGGATCTCAGCCGCGAGCCCCAGCACATTCTCGACCTGTACGGCGCCAACCCGGGCGACGGTTCCTACGCCAGTAATTGCCTGCTCGCCCGCCGGTTGGCCGAGCGAGGGGTGCGATTCATTCAGCTCTATCACCGTGGTTGGGATCATCATGGCGGTATAAAAAAAGGCATCGAGCGCGTCGCCCAACTGGTCGACCGACCCACCGCGGCATTGATTCGAGACCTGAAACAGCGGGGGATGTTCGATGAGACCCTGATCGTGTGGAGTGGGGAATTCGGCCGCACTCCGATGGCCCAGGGGGATGGCCGGGACCATCACATCAAGGGCTTTTCCATCTGGATGGCCGGCGGCGGAATTCGCCGTGGGATGTGTTATGGAGCCACGGATGCCTTGGGCTACAACGCGGTGGAGGATGTTTTCCCCATCCGAGACTTCCACGCCACCATGCTGCACCTGCTGGGAATCGACCACCAGCGGTTTACGTTTCCTTACCAGGGTCTCGACCAGCGCCTGACCGGCGTCCTGCCGGCCCGAGTGGTGAAGGAAATTTTAGCAACCTAATCCACGGCCAGGGTCTGCCATCGCTGAGTTATTCTCACGAAGGTCAACAACCAATTCGTTTTCATGCACAAATAAGCGCCGCCTCAAAAATAACTTCGGGTTTTGGTGGGCTGCGGGTGTCAGGCTGCATCGACGTATAAGCAATACGGGCACACTGCCCAGCAGGGTCGGTTTCGCCTTCCTGCGCAGCCTTGTCCTCGCCGCGTCAAAACCTCCAATTTATTATTGAGCCAACCCTAAGCGAAGTGGTACTGTGGAATTTTCAGCAGTTCACCATTTTTCAAGGCCGACTGGTGCGCCACAATGCCCGCGACGGTCATGTTTAGCCCCCAGGCAATGTCGACCAGCGGTTTGCGTTCCAGCAGGATGGAACGGACGAATTCGTCCATCAGGTAGCCATGCGAACCGCCGTGACCGCCCGCAGGGACACCAAGCGGCAGTGGCGGCTTTGCCAGGCTTTGGGCTGGGATCTTTTTGAGCCCCTGAAACGCGGTGCCGGTCATCGCGCCCAAGTCGCCGCGGACGCGGCCGACCTCGCCGTGGTAGCCCGGCGTGTCCCAGCTCACGGCCATCCGCGCCATACCGCCGCCGCTGGTGCGGAACAGGGCTACTTCGGTTCCGAAAGGATTTTTGTAGGCATTGTTTTTCGGCTGCAAGTGTTTCACGATGCTGGGGATGCCCAGGCAGGAGACCTCGGTAAAGCTCTGCCCAGTGACGGCCGTGTGGTAGGCATTGGAATGGGTTGGGTAAAACTGGGGCGGCAAGCCGATGCGCCAGCCCTTGAAGGAATCGATCGGTTTTTGCATGTAGTGATAGTACTCGCCCTCGGAGTAGACCAGGCGGCCGAAATCGCCGTCGTTAAAGACCTCGCGCATGGCGTAACAGTCGGGCCGAAACGCGGTGGTCTCGAAGAGCATGTAGTTCTTGCCGGTTCGCTTGACCGTCTGATAAAGCTGTTCGGCATCTGCCAGCGAGCCAAAAACCGATGGCACCGCGGAAGCCGCATGTTTGCCATGGTGCATCACCTCCATGCAGTGGCGGGCATGGCTCGGTGCGTCGGTGGCTACGAAAACCGCCTCAATCGCGTCGTCTTTCACCAGTTCCTCCAGGGAGGGATAGGTCTTGGCGCACCCCACCGCCTTTGCCAACCCCCGGCACCGCTCGGGGATCAGATCGCTGACAGCGACAATCTGCACGTTGGGATGGTGCTGAAAACCAAAGGCTGCGGCGAACCTGCAGACCCCATATCCGACCAGGCCCACCCGCAGCTTGCGATCGGAAAAAGGCTGCCACAGCGCATCTTTTTGCAAGGTCGTATTCGTGTCGTCGAAACCCTGAATCGGTTTCTCGGCGGCCAATGCCTTACTCCCCACGCCAACCAGCCCCGCGCCAAGCGAGATTTGTCTTAAGAAACCACGTCTTGAATTCTCTGGCATCGTAATCCAGCTCCTCGATGAAATTTATCGTAACCCTTTAACGATGATGTTCTACCTGAGTCTGACTTAGGACCCTACCTTCGGCACGAAGCGGCCTATTCGCTCGGGGGCAAATTATTGTCCCGAGAAAACCCCCGGCTCTACCGGAGGAGCCTCACTCGTCAGCCGATGGACCATACATGCCTGGTACCACAACGTCGTTCAAACGCAGATAAACACATAGGTGGGCGCGGTGATGGATCAAATGATTCAGCACGAAATTGCGAATCACGGCCGCGCGCGGCAGCGTAAACATTGGTTTGCCAGCTTGCGAGAGCGTCCACATGGCCGCCATCTGTTCGTCGTCAGCCGACGCAAGCGCTTTACGTGCAGCGCTGACATTTTCATCAAACAGGGCTAGAATACTCGCCACCGTATCCAGCTTCGGTGATTGGTAGTGCGGGCCGTCCTCAGGGGCAATATCCCACTCCGGTTTCGTGAGCGTCCCTTTGACCCAACCGGGAATCTCCACCAGATGATTGGCGTTCCAGCCGATCGTGTTCAACTTGGGGTGGGCACGCCAATCGAACTTGTCGTTGGGGATGCATGCCAGCACCTTCCTCGTGTTGGCCATTTCCTGATCGAATTCCGGCAAAATCGTTTCGGCATAGCCCATGAAAATCTCCTGGATGGTGCAATTGGATAATTTGGTCTTGTCTTATCGACAGGATTGGCATCTTGCCATACTAAGCCATCATGCCCTTTTGACACCAGAGTTTTTTTTGATTTTTTCGGATCCTGCCATGCGCCGATCAGAATCGATGCTTTTCGATGGAACTGGTCGAGCACTACGCGACATGTCCTGCTCTCCCTTCTCTCACACTTCCGGCAGCGTCCACGGCCTGCGATACACGGGCTGGGTGCAGGGTACATTTGCCTGGTCGTCGCCGACGAATGTCTCGGTGACCGGGTCGAACTCCAGTTGCCTGCCCAGACGCCAGGCGACGTTGGCCATGTGGCACAGGCTCGAGGCCGGGTGGCCGACCCGCTCGGGGTCGGCGTTGGGCCGCTGACGCGATTGGACACAATCGAGAAAGTTGCGCACGTGCGGCGTGGCGTCAGTGCTGCACTTGCCTTCGGCAACCAGCCGGTTTTTTTCCGCGTACGCTCGCCAGCGTCGCGTGCCGATGAGGATGCTGCCTCGATCCCCAAACAGGAAGGCAGCTTCGTAGCTTCTGCTACCGAGTCACTTTTTCGATGAAATTGCTTTTTACGTCCTACAGATTTTGTGTAACAAGTTCTGCGCAATTTTGATAGCATCTAAATTGAGGGGGAGTATAATGCATTTGTTGGACTGTGTAGCGTGCGTGCCGTATGGCAACTGCGCTGTTTAGAGGGCAGTGTCAAACTCTTTCCTTCGATTTAACTGACTTGTTGTCATCGATGATGATGGTAGACCGTCCCCGGTCGTCCACCCAGTTATTGATTCTCTCAAGTTGAGGGAAGGAGTTTGATGCTGCTCTGGCGTCTCTTTTAATTCTTTTGTGAGGAGTGACTAATGTTTTGCAACCGTGCTTTGTTTACCTTACTTCTGCTGGGGGCAGGTATGGTTCTGTCAACCTTATGCGAACCAGCTCGGGCAACGTTTGTCGACGATGCCAGCACCAAGGGGCTGTGGCACATGGACACGATCAGCAACCTTAATCCGTCTGGCGGATTTCAAGATTTTGTTGATGACGACAACACTTTCGGTGCCCCCGATCGTCCGGGAGGCCGTGAGCTGCTTCTAGGTACAGCTATTCCTCTGGCGTCAAGCCACCCGACCTTCTTGCCAGCGGGTGGACCCGATGGCAGCGGTGCGTTGGAATTTGATGGCGTGGACGATGTTGGCACTGCTTTCAGCACTTGGGTCGGCGTGAGCAACCCAACTGATATCTCGATCGACGTTTCCGTGAAACCTGATTCGCTGCCTGATCTCAACGGTGACAATTTCATGGCGATTGTTGGCGTAACCCCAATGCAGCTGTACCTGACCGATGACGGCAACGGGACGGGCAGTATTCTTGCACTGACCTTCAATTCGGGTGGCGTAGCTAAGTTTGGATTTTCCCAAGGGGGATTAGCATTGGGGCAATGGCATGATGTGCATGCTCAAGTTGTAGGCACGGCGCTCGACGTGGTGGTGGACGGAACTACTACTTCCTATAATATTGGCGGAACCGGTTTGTTTAACTTTGCATCGGCTGCGGTTGTTGGCAGAGATCTAAATGCAGCGTCACGCTACTTCGATGGCACATTGGACGAAGTTCGAATTGCCACAGCCACCGCCGTGCCAGAGCCGTCGACCCTCGCGATGGTTAGCCTAGCAGGGTTGATGTTGGCAATGCGTCGGAAGATGTAAATAGTACAAGTCTGTTGCTGCGTTATTTTCATTCGGCAAATGACTAGGTGAAAACTGAAAGGTAACCGCTGTGTGCCCAGCAAGGCACACAGCGGTTGCTATAGACTTATTCGAATAGGGTTTGCAGGAAATGGGAAAGACAACTCTCCTCAATACAAGACGGATTGGCTTTACTCTGGTTGAGCTGCTCGTGGTGATCGCCATCATCGGTGTTCTCGTCGCCCTATTACTACCAGCCGTGCAGGCAGCCCGTGAAGCAGCCCGGCGGACGCAGTGCACCAACAACCTGAGACAGGTTGGCATTGCGATGCACAATTACCACAACACCCAAAACCGGCTTCCAGTGGGCGCCTACTGGTGCTGTTGGGGAACCTGGATAATCGAGGTTTTGCCTTACATGGAGCAGGCTAATCTGGCAGATCAATACGACAGTGGTACCAAATGGGGACTACCAGACAGCTACTACTACTCCGACCCCAGAAACACACCAGTTACCACACAGTTTATCGAAACGTTGTTGTGCCCTAGCGATGAACCCCAACGGTCCGATAGTTTTTTAGGCAACATTACCCGCCATAACTATGTCGTAAACTATGGCAACACGGGGTTGGGCTGGGTCAACACGCCGTCTGCCGCGGAGATTGATGGCGTATTTTTTCAAGGAGCACCGTTCATGATGACCGGCAGCAAAAAGTACCCCGCGATGTTCACCAAATTCAACCAGATCACCGATGGTCTCAGCAATACTCTGCTCGCCTCCGAGGTGATACAGGGACGTGGTCGCGACTTGCGAGGCTTCTCCTGGTGGGGCCCCGCCGCCGGTTTCACGACCTTTCACTCGCCCAACTCTTCGGAGCAAGATGTGACCGAGATTTGTGGCGATACGACTGAAAATCCGCCTTGCGCAAGTATTGCAACAGCGGGAATGCCCATGATGCAAGCCGCACGCAGCCGGCATCCTGGAGGCGTAAACGCCATGCAATGTGATGCGTCGCTGCGTTTTGTTTCGGATGACATTTCGCTCGACGTCTGGCAAGCACTCAGCACCACTCAGGGAGAAGAGACTCTCAACGATGATTGAACCATGGAAGTTTCCTGCCGCAATAGGATTACTCATCAGTTGCTGCATTCTGGCGGGCTGTGGAGATGCTAATCCCCTGGGACGCCAGCCCATTGCGGGTGAAGTGACTTTCGATGGTCAGCCAATGGACGCTGGTAGCATCAGCTTCCGCCCACAGGGCAAGAAAGGCATCGGCAGTGGCGGCCCGATTCGGAACGGACACTATCAGATTGAAACGGCCAAGGGTCTGCCGCCCGGCGAATATATCGTCCGGATCACCTCGCCGGTACGGTTTGGAGATAAAACGGCCCCTTCGGGACCTCCAGGACCGGAAAGTCTAAGCATGGCCAACGGGCTGGAGCGGGTGCCGGAGAAGTACAATGCCAAAAGTACCCTGGTAGCGAGCGTTTCGGCCAGCGGTGGCAATACGTTTGATTTTGACATTGAAAAGAAAAAGAAGTAGAGCGAGACGACATCGCAAGACGTTCGGCTCTCTCTCAATAGATTTCCTCTCAATTGGAGACTTATCATGAAGCAGTTCGTTCAAGTTCCGTTCCTATTATCTTTGGTGAGTTCCGTGATGCTAGGCTTAGCGGGCAACGCATTCGCTGTGGTGTTTCCAGACGACGCTAGCACCAAGGGATTATGGCATATGGACGTGATCGACAATCTCGATCCTGGGAGTGGCTTTCAAGATTTTGTCGACGACGACAACACTTTCGGTGCCCCCGATCGTCCGG
>Ga0114931_10011677_pt1 | contig 10353 bp, 10 predicted proteins | sample 2SBtaG_FD_89579 | JGI IMG/M metagenome (GOLD analysis project Ga0114931, IMG submission 89579) | Deep subsurface microbial communities from Kolumbo volcano to uncover new lineages of life (NeLLi) - 2SBTROV14_V59a metaG | ecosystem: Environmental > Aquatic > Marine > Volcanic | place: Kolumbo... | reverse complement strand
GGCATAGAACCAGCAGGCGAAACTCATAATCAACAGGGTCCAGAGCATGATTTCGGTCATGCTGGCCTGCATACCACTGCCCCCCAGTTTGATGGAGGCACCCTGATGCAGGGTGTTCCACCACTGCACCGAGTAATAAATGATGGGCACGTTGATCACCCCCACCAGCGCCAGCAGACCACCGGCACGGGCGGCGCGGCGCGGATCGTCGATGGCCGATTCCAGCGCCATGAAACCGATATACAGAAACAGCAGGATCAGCTCGGAGGTCAGGCGCGCATCCCACACCCACCAGGTACCCCACATGGGCTTGCCCCACAGGGCGCCGGTCCACAGGGCGACAAAGGTGAACATGGCACCGGTGGGCGCCAGGGCCGTGGCCATCATGGATGAGAGCCGGGTGCGCCAGATCATGCCGGCCGCCGCCCAGCAGGCCATGACGATATAGATAAACATGGACAGCCAGGCCGCCGGCACGTGGATGAACATGATGCGATAGCCGTCGCCTTGTTTGTAGTCGACGGGAGCGACGAAGAAGCTCAGGTAGAGGCCGATCAGCAGCAACACCACCGAGGCGCCCGCGAACCACGGCGCCAGCCTGCCCGCCAGGGGGTAGAAGGTGGACGGGGCCGAATATTTAAACCAGTTAATCGCCATACTTCTTGTATCTATATATCTACTCAACCGAAATTCTGAGCGCCGCCGCCGACGCCCAGGGCGCCAGCAACAGCGCCAGGATCAAAATCGCCGCCAGCAGCGAGAGGTGTCCCTCCGCCCCCATGCCGGTGGCACTAGCCTCCACTGCGCCGGCGCCGAAGATAGCACCGGGATGTAGAGCGGCAGCACCAGCAGTGAGACCAGTACCCCGCCGCCACGCACACCCAGGGTCAGGGCCGCGCCGATGGCGCCCACCAGGCTCAACACCGGCGTCCCCAGCAGCAGGGTCATCACCAGCATCAGCAGGGCGTCGCCCTGCAGGCCGAACTGCAGCCCCAGCAGGGGCGACATCAACACCAGCGGCAACCCGGAGATAACCCAGTGGGCAATCACCTTGCCCAGCACCAGCAACGACAGGGGCTGAGGTACCAGCACCAGCTGTTCCAGGGTGCCGTCGTTGTAGTCGTCCGCGAACATCCGCCCCAGCGACAGCATGGAGGCGAGCAGCGCGGCCACCCAGACCACTCCCGCGGCCATGGCGCGCAGCAGCTCGGCTTCCGGTCCCACCCCCAGGGGAAACAGGCTGACGACGATGACGAAAAAGAACACCGTGGTCAAGACATCGGAGCGGTGGCGCATGGCCAGGGTCAGGTCGCGTCCGATCACACATTTGAGCGCTGCAAACACGGCCCGCCCCTCAGTGCTCGCCGAGGTGCAGATGCTGAAGTCTGCCCACTTCCACATCCACCTCCTGGTGGGTGGTCAAAATCACCATCCCACCGTCGGCCACATGCTGCTGAATCAGTTCCAGCAACATGCTCACTGCCGCCACATCCAGGGCCACGAAGGGCTCGTCCAGGATCCAGAGCTTGGGGGGCTGCAGCAGCAGGCGCGCCAGCGCCACGCGCTTCTTCTGTCCTTGAGACAACACCTTGACCGGAAGTTCCACACAGCGCGCCAGTCCCATCTGTTTCAGCGCCGCCTCCACCTCGGCCTCGCTGATGTCAAAACCGCTCAATTTGGCGAAAATGCGCAGGTTTTCATAACCGGTCAGCTCGAACTTGAGGCCGTAGTGATGCCCCAGATAGAGCAGCTCGCGGTTGAAATCCTCCCCCAACTTGCGGCTGGAAACGCCGTTCCACTCAACCTCGCCCGCCTCCGGCAGCACCAGCCCGGCGATGGCGCGCAGCAACGTGGTCTTGCCACTGCCGTTGGGGCCATGGACGTGCAACAGGCTGCCCTCCTCCACAGTGAAGGAGAGCCCGGAAAAAAGCTGCCTGTCCCCGCGCACGCATTCCAGATTGGCAATATTGAGCATGAAGGCTGATTATTATTTTCGGACCCAAAAAAGACCGACGATTATACATTAAATAAAGCGCTTGTCCCGGGCCGGCTCAGCCTGCGTTTCCCTGGTTCTGGCGGGGAATTGGGATCAGGGTTCCATCACCACCCGAAAGCCGTTGCTGACATCCTCGAATTTGGGATCGTAGGCACCGCGTACGGCGGAGCCCAGATAATCGGCCTGGTTGGCCCAGCCGCCGCCACGCACCACCCGCTGGCTGCAGTTCCTCCCGCCCCAGACCCGACTGTCGCCGGGGGCATTGGTGTAATCCGGGTGCCAGCAGTCCTGCACCCACTCCCAGACATTGCCGTAGACGTCATACAGCCCCCAGGGATTGGGCAGACGCTGACCCACCGGTTCGGTACCTTGGCGCTCACTGGCGCCGAACCAGGCGTAGCGGCGCAGCTGGCCGGGATCATCACCAAAGAAATAGCGCCCCTTGCTGCCGGCACGGGCGGCGTATTCCCACTCCGCCTCGGAAGGCAGGCGATATTTGTTGGTCCCCTCCAGGCGGTTGAGCCGCTCCAGGAAGCTCTGCGTCTCCAGCCAGGTGATGTTCTCCACCGGCCTAAGCGGATCCTTGTAGGCACTGGGGTTGTACCCCATCACCGCCCGCCACTGGGCCTGGGTCACCTCGCGGGTGCCGATAAAAAAGGAGGGCACGCGCACCGTGCGCGTCGGGCCATGATCGGCATCGCCCATGACGAAACTGCCGTTTGGCACCTTGACCAGCTGCATGCCAAGATCGTTGCTGCGGGTCTCCAGTTTGTCCAGTTGCTTCAACACCTGCTCGCGCTTGGCCACCTGCTGAAACCCCAGGGTCGCCAGGCCGCCAGCCAGGGCCAGCACCAGCACCACCCCGACCACCAGCTTCATGGCACGCCGTTCCTCTGTCTTCACCAACTCACTCCCCTTCGCTTCCCGGCGGATTCATTGACCGTGTTAATATGATTCGCCAAATCAAGGTGCCCGATGATAACGTGATCACGACACAGGCGACCAGTCAAACGTATGAACCAGCAGACAGCCCCTGAAGCAACCGAGACCCCTAAGCCCCATTTCTCACCACCGTTCGTAGCGAGACGGTTCAAGGGTGGTGAGTAATGGGGCTTAACAGCAAACTGGCGACCCTGCGCCGCCATATCCAGCACACCATCGTCGGCCAGAATTATCTGGTCGAGCGACTGCTGATCGGCCTGCTGGCCGACGGCCACCTGCTGCTGGAAGGGCTGCCGGGCCTGGCCAAGACCACCGCCGTCCACACCCTGGCCGACGGTATGGCACTGAGCTTTCGCCGCCTCCAGTTCACGCCTGACCTGATCCCGGGCGATATCACCGGCACCGAAATCTTCATCTCCCAGGAGGGGGAATTCAAATTCATCGAAGGGCCCATCTTCAACGAGATCATCCTCGCCGACGAGATCAACCGCGCCCCACCCAAGGTGCAATCGGCCCTGCTGGAGGCCATGCAGGAACGCCAGGTCACCGTGGCCGGAATCACACGCACACTGCCCGCCGTGTTCCAGGTCATCGCCACCCAGAACCCGCTGGAGCAGGAGGGCACCTACCCCCTGCCCGAGGCGCAGCTGGATCGTTTCCTGATGAAGGTGGAGCTGGATTATCCGCAGCAGGACGAAGAGCTGGAGATCCTCAGGCGCGAGACCGAGCGGCTGCAAAGCGGCGGCCGGGAAAGCGGCCTGGCGGTGCTCAGCCCGGAGCAGATCCTCGCCGCCCGCGATGAGGTCAACAAGGTCTACATGGACGAGATGCTGGCGCGCTATATCGTCACTCTGGTCAACGCCACCCGCAAACCGGGCGCCTGGCTGCCCGAGGCTGAAGAGTGGCTGGCCTACGGCGCCTCGCCACGTGCCACCCTGGCCCTGGCGCGCTGTGCCCGCGCTCTGGCCTATTTGCGCAGCCGCGACTTCGTCGAACCGGCCGACATCGTCGACCTGGCCTATGACGTGCTCGGCCACCGCATCGGCCTGAGCTTCGCCGCCCGCGCCGACGGCGTCACGGCGCGCCAGGTCATTCAGCAACTGGTGGACACTGTCCCCATCCCCTGATGCAGGACGAGGCACTCCTCTCCGCCCGAGAACTGGAACTGCTGCGCTTCCAGGCCGGCCGCTTGGCCAACCTGCGCGCCCACGGCAGCAGCCCGCTGAGCGGCCCGCAAACCGCCTGGCAACGCGGCGCCGGTCTGGAACTGGAGGATCTGCGTCCCTACCAGCTCGGCGACGACGTGCGCCACATCGCCTGGCGCGCCACCGCCCGCAGCGGCCGCCTCATCAGCAAGATGTTTCGTGCCGAACGGCGCCAGCGCATCCTGGTGCTGGTGGAGCAGCACCCGGGCATGGCCTTCGCCACCCGCGGCGAACTCAAGGCCGCCGTGGCCAGCCGTGTCTGCGCCCTGATCGGCTTCGCCGCCCTGCGCCAGGGGGCCGAGATCGGCGGCATGGTGGCTGGCCGCGAGTCCGAATTTTTCCAGCCCGGCGCCCGACTCGACCGCGCCCTGGCCCTGATCGGCGCCGCCAACCACGCCCCCGGGCATGACTATGCCACTGTCGATCCCGCTACCAGCCTGGCCCAGCTGCAACAGCTGGCCGGGCGCCATGACACCCTGTATCTGATCAGCGATTTCCAGCACTGGAACGAAGCACTGCTGCCCCTGCTGAGCCAGCTGGCCGAACGCCACCCCGTCCATGCTCTACAGATACTGGACGAGGGCGAACAAACCCTGACGCCGGTAGGCCGGCTCAGGATTCGCTCTCCCTTCGACGGCCGCGAACGGATCATCGACACCGACGACGCCAACCTGCGCCAGCAATACGCCGCCACCATGGAGCAACAACAAGCGCAGCTGGAACAACTATTGCGACGCAGCGGCGTGCGCCATGAACGTCTCTACACCGACCAAGAGATCCTGCCGGTCATGGCCCGCGCCCTATGAACGAACAACAGTGGCAGCAATTAAGCGAACGCATGGGCGGGGTGGAAATGCCACCGGCGCCGGACTGGTGGCCGCTGCTCTGGATAGTGGCGGGGCTGGTGGTGGCCGCCCTGGTTATCACTTGGCTGCTGCACCGCCTACACAAGACAACTAGCAGCGCCAACAGCGAGGCCCTGACACGTCTGGCACAACTGCAGCAGGCCTGGCAGGCAGGCGAACTGGAACCACGCCGCGCCGCCTACCAGCTCGCCACCCTGCTGCGACTGGGGCTGGGCCTTAATCAGCTCGGCCCCATCCCACCCCAACAGCTGAGTGAGCAGCAGGCCCAATGGCGGGAGACCGTTGAGCTGCTGCAGCAACTTCGCTATCAGTCTCCCAGCCACCACACCAGCCAGGCCCGTCTCACCCAACAGACCTTCGGCCAAATCCAGGACTGGCTCAGCCGGGGGGCCGCACAATGCTGAGCATGGCCACCCCCCTCTGGCTGCTGGCCCTGCCGCTGCCCTGGCTGGCATGGTGGCTGGGACGCCGGCGGCGCGCCGCCAGCAGCGGCGCCAGCGCCCTCTACCACCCGCAGGCCGAGCTATTGGCCCGCCTCAGCCAGGAGACCCATGGCCGCACGCCCTGGCTCTGGCTGCTGGGCTGCAGCCTGGTGCTACTGGCCCTGACCCGGCCCCAGTGGCTGGATGACCAGCACCAGGGACGCAACTTTCTGCTCGCCATCGACATCTCCAGCTCCATGAAGGCGCAGGATTTTTTCGTCGACGGCCGGGCGGTGAACCGGCTTGACGCAGTGAAATACGTGGCGCGCAAATTCATCGACCAGCGCCGGGGCGACCGCATCGGCCTGCTGGTCTTCGCCGACGACGCCTACACCCTCGCCCCCCTGAGCGGCGACCTGGACCTGATCCGGCACCTGCTGGACCAGATCGATCAGGGCATGGCCGGGCAAAAGACCGCCCTGGGCCAGGCCATCGCCCTGGGGGTGAAGCGGCTGGAACGGCTGGATGCCCACTCGCGCAACCTGATCCTGCTCAGCGATGGCAGCAACACCGCCGGCGACATCCATCCCCTCAACGCGCTGCAGATCGCCAAGCTCAAGGGGGTCAAGATCTACACCATCGGCGTGGGCAACCCGGGCAAGGTGCTGTTCCAGCGCGGCCCGGTGGAGCAGCCCGACTACGTCGCCGTGCCACTGGACGAAAAGTTGCTAAAACAGCTGGCCACGGAAACCGGCGGCCGCTACTACAACGCCGGCAATACCGAGGCGCTGGGGCAGATCATGGCCGACATCGAGCAGCTGGAGACCGTACCGCTGCGCCAGACCGGCAGCCCACCGGTGGAGTGGTATCTGGCGCCCCTGCTGGCCGGCCTGCTGCTGCTGGGACTGGCGCGCTGGCGCGGCAATCGTGAGGTGCTGGCATGAGCGGTCTGCACTGGCTCCATCCCTGGTGGTTGCTGCCGGGCCTGCTGTCCCTGCCGCTGCTGCTCCTGCAGCGCGGCGGTGAACACCCGCGCCTGGCGCAATTCATCCAGCGCCACCTCTGGGCGCAGGTGCTGAGCGCCCCGCTGCAGGGGGGAAAAGCGCGGCGAGGCAGCTTCATCGCTGCCTGGCTGCTGCTCAGCCTGGCCCTGGGCGGACCATTTCTGGCCAGTGAAACCCCCGCCAAGATCAAACAGCAGGCCGCCAATATCGCCGTAATCATGGACATCTCCCCCTCCATGGGGGCCCAGGATGTCCAGCCCAGCCGCCTGGGACAGGCCAAGAAGATCATCAGCGACTTCAGTCAGCGCCTGGAGGGACAACGGCTGGCGCTGATCGCATTCTCCGCCAACGCCTATACCGTACTGCCCCTGACCCGGGACACGGGCGCCTTCCGCCACTTCCTCAACCAGCTGGACCCGTCCCTGGCCTATGTGGCCGGTTCCAACCTGGGCCGGGCGCTGCGCCTGGCACGCCAGGAGCTGGACAGCAAGCAACAGACCGGTGGCCTGGTGCTGCTGGTCAGCGACGGTGAGATCCACGATGCCGAGGCCATCAAGGCCGCCGCCGACCTGAAACAGGCCGGCCACACCCTGATCACCCTGGGCATGGGCACCGTACAGGGGGCCCCCGTGCCCCTGGCCGGCGGGCGGCTGGTGCGCCGGGAGGGTGTCATCTTCACCTCCCAACTGCAGCGCAGCACCCTGCGCAGCCTGGCCCGGGCTGGCGGTGGAGAATATTTCGACCTGCAGCCCGATATCTGGTCCGAGCTCGAGCGCCGCATTGGACGGCTGCAGCAGAGCATGTTCGAAAACCATATCGAGAGCCACATGGAGCGCCCCCTGTTTCACATACTGATCCTGCTGGCCCTGACGATCCTGTTCTGGCAGCAGCTCAGGCGGCCCCGGGGGCTGGCCGCACTACTGGCCGGCCTGGTGGCACTGGCACAGCCGGACGCGGCGGATGCCGCCCCCTGGACCGAGGCCAAGGGATTGAAACAATTGCAAAACGAAGATAATCAGGGCGCAATTGAAACTTATAGCCGGCTCAATAATTATGCCGGACTCCTGGGCAGGGGAGTGGCGGCCTACCGGCTCGGTGACTGGCCGCAGGCGCTGCGGGCCTTCCGCCAGGCCTTTGAGCGCGCCGGGGATGATGAGGCCCGCGCCCGCGCCGCCTATAACCAGGGCCTCGTCCTGGTGCGGCTGCAACGGCTTGATCCTGCCATCCAGGCCTTCAAACAGGCGGTGCGGCTGCGTGGCAGCTATCCGCGCGCCACCTACAACCTGACCCTGCTGAACCAGGCCAGGCAGCAGTGGGGGGCAAAACAGCGGCGTGACAAGGATGCGGCGCGCCCCGGCCCCGGACAGGCCCGGGCGGACAGCGGTAGCGGCGGTGCAGCAGCCGGCACACCCCGGGCGAGCGCAAGCCAGCGTGACGCACAACTGAGCCGCAAACAGACGAACCGGGACGGCGAACGGCAAAAGCGCAACGCCGAACTGGACCAAAGCCTGTCACAATGGAGCCAGCTGCCGCAAAAAGGCCCCAAACCGCCGCTACAGGCCTGGCAGCAGTACCGCAACCTGAAAGAGGAAAACACCCCCCTGCTGAAGCGCCGTTTCGAGATCGAGGACAAAAAAGTATTCGGGCGGGTGGTCAAGGAGAAACCATGGTAAGACGCCTACTGCTGACATTGACCGGCTGCCTGCTGCTGATGCCGGCCGCCTGGGCTGCCGAATTCCACGCCAGTGTGGACCGCACCCAGCTGAAGGCACACGAGCCGCTGCTGTTCACCCTGACACTGATCAACAGCGACACCCGCCTGCGCGCCCAGGGGGTGGATCCCAACGTGGACCTGACCGTCCTCGGTGACAATTTCGACCTCGGCCGCCCCAAGGCCAGCACCAACTACAATATTTATCGCGGGCAGGGGCGTTCCACCTCCGAGCTCAAGGTAGAGCTGTTTCCCAAACGCAGAGGCCATTTCACCATCCCGGCCTTCACAATCGGCGGCCTGCACACCAAACCCATTCGTATCGAGGTACTGAAAAAGGATACCGCGCTGCCGGACGAGGTGTTTGTGCGCAGCGGTACCCGTGTGCAATCACCCTGGGTCAACCAGCAGGTGGTGGCCTACATGGATCTCTACCACCGCGTAGCACTCAAATCGGCCTCTCTGGGCAGCAACCTGGAGACCGAGCCGGTCAAGATCGATCTGCTGCCCAACTGGAAGCTGCCGGAAAAAACGCGCCATGAAACCATTGACGGCCTGGACTACGAAGTGGAGCGCACCGCCTGGTCCATCTTTCCCAACCGGGCCGGCGCCTTCAAGATCGAACTGCCCGACATATGGGTCGTCACCCAGGAAGGCAATAAACTGCGCCTGCCGCAGCAGACGCTGGAATACAAGGTTAAAGCCCTGCCTGACGGAGTGCCCGCCGATATCATCGTCGGCAAACCGCAACTGACGGCACAACCCTTTCCCAAAAGCTTCACCCAGTATGAACTAAGTGAGTGGACCCTGACCCTCAAGGCCCCCGTAGGTGTCACCGAGTTGCCGCGCCTGCTGCCGGGCATCGCATTGCCCGCCGCACTCAAGCTCTTCCCCGACCCGGCCCGCCACCACACCGAACAGGCCAACGGCGGCATCATGGATGTGGCCGACTACACTCTCTCCATCATGCCGCTGGCGGCCGGTGAATTCCAACTGCCGGCGATCCGCATCCCCTTCTTCGATCCGGAACTTGGCAAGGCCGCACTAGTAGAAGTGCCGGGCAGAAAGATTCACGTCGCCGCCAGTGACCTGCCAATCCCCGCCTCAAACATTACCAATGACACCAGCAAAAAAACGGCTGTAGGCGGCAATGCAAGTTCAATTCATATGGGGCCATGGCAAATCAGCACCGTCGTCCTGGCCCTGTTGTGGCTGGCCACGCTTTATCTCTGGCGCAGACGTCCAACACAAAACGATACCGAACCGAAAGCTGAAGCCGGCGCCATCACAACACCCAAAGACGAGCGCCAGCCATTGCAGCAACAACTGCTGACAGCCATGCGCAGCAGAACGCTGGAACAGGGATTACAACGCTGGCTGGAGCAGCATCCCGATGATCGGGTGGTTCTCGACGCCGTGCGCACCGTGCAGCGCCTGTATTACGGCCATGACACACAAACAGAAGCGGAGGTTGCGGCACAGGTGGGCGAGGCAGTTGCCCTGATCAAACAAACACCGGATCAGATTGATAACAACCAACCCGATCCCTGGCAGGCGGAAAGCTTCTCACCCGGCAAGCGAGAACACGTGCAATTTATGAAATATCCGGGTTAATACTGTTTTTCGGTCAAGTTACCCCATGGCTTCGCCGATATTGTAATGAGGCCCACAACAAAAAGGAGGCCAGGAATGGCAATTCAAGGTGTTTCAGGCTCAACCCCGCCGATTCCACACCAAACCGTCAATACCCAGCGCGTCCAGCCCAAGCAGGACAACGATGGCGACAATGATGGCAGCCGTGCTGGCGAAGTTGAAGCACAGGAAAGCAGTCCGTCCGCCTCGGCCGGATACACGCCAGGCAGCATCATCAACACCACCGCCTGAATTCAAACCCTGATACGGATATCAATAAAAACCCACTCCGTAAGGCGTGGGTTTTTTATTGTCCCCACTATCTCTGATACTATTGTAAATTAACGTGCCCGATCTATTGCGGGGTTAACCCGCATTTCTCACCACCGTTCGTAGCGAGACGATTCAAGGGGGCGGCCTGCCTGGCGTTCGTGACCAAGGAGCGCGCAGGTATACTTGACAGTCTGTCGAGCACTCCGACCGAGCGAACGCCAAGCAGGGCGTGCCATTGGGCCGTCGCAGTAGAAGGGTGGTGAGAAATGCGGGTTAATGACTTTCGCTGGCGGGAGCTGTTC
>Ga0114931_10011676_pt1 | contig 10354 bp, 9 predicted proteins | sample 2SBtaG_FD_89579 | JGI IMG/M metagenome (GOLD analysis project Ga0114931, IMG submission 89579) | Deep subsurface microbial communities from Kolumbo volcano to uncover new lineages of life (NeLLi) - 2SBTROV14_V59a metaG | ecosystem: Environmental > Aquatic > Marine > Volcanic | place: Kolumbo... | reverse complement strand
CCTGCTCCTGCACGACCTCAACCCGGTCTACGCGCTGCCCGAGAGCGCGGGCTTCGACAAGGCGCTCGCCAAGGTCGACACGGTGGTCTCCCTGTCGAGCCACCCCGACGAGACCAACGCCGCCGCGCACCTCGTGCTGCCCACGATGAACCCCATCGAGGACTGGGGCGACGAGGAGCCCGAGCCCGGGATGCACCTCCTACGCCAGGCCTCGATGAGCACCCTGCACGACACGCGGTCGGCGGGCGACATCCTCCTCGCGACCGCGCGCGCCGCCGGCCTCGTCCCGCCCCAGCAGGCGGCCGCCCCTGCGACCTGGGCCCCCGGCTTCGAGCCGAAGACCTGGCGCGACTACGTCGAGCAGCGCTGGCGCGAGGATCTGTACCCGCGCAGCGGCGCGACCGACAAGTTCGAGGACTGGTTCTTCGCCCGCAAGATGGACGGCTTCCTCGCCCTCGAAAAGGACGCGGTCAGCGGCTCCACCTTCGGGATCGGTGCCCCCGCCCTGACCGCGACCCTGTACTCCTTCGCCGCGGCCGCGGACATCTCGGGGGCTGGCGAGCTCTACCTGGTGGCCTACCCGCACCCGATCTTCCACGACGGGCGCTTCGCGAACGAGCCCTGGGCCCAGGAGGCCCCCGACCCGACCACGGGCAACACCTGGGATTCCTGGGTGCTGATCCACCCGGACAAGGCCAAGGCCCTGGGGCTCGCCCGCAACGACCAGGTGAAGGTCACCACCGACAACGGCACCGTCGTCCTCGGCGTCGAGCCGTACCCGGCCATCCGCGAGGACACGATCGCCATCGCCTTCGGCCAGGGCCACACCGCCTACGGCCGCTACGCCGGCTTCGGCGTGAACGTGGTCGACCTCCTCGCCGCGGTGCAGGGCCAGGCGGGCACCCTCGCCTGGCAGCAGGCCAAGGCCAAGATCGGAAAGACGGGCGCGAAGGCGAACCTCACCTCCGTCGTCGGTCACGACTGGCAGGACGGGCGGCACATCACCCTGCGCGCGCCGGTCGAGGAGCTCGCCCCCAAGGGCGACGCCCCCACCGACGAGCCCGGCGAGATGAACCACGTCCACGAGCTGGACCGCGACGCCCGACTGCTCGCCAAGGGCATCACCGACTTCTACGACCCGCCCGAGCACCCGGTCTACCGCTGGGCGATGACCGTCGACACCAACGCCTGCAACGGCTGCGGTGCCTGCTCCATCGCCTGCTACGCCGAGAACAACCTCGCGGTCGTCGGAAAGACCCTGGTGAAGCGCGGCAAGGAGATGAACTGGCTGCGGATCGACCGCTTCTGGTCCGAGCAGAAGGGGCAGCCGAGCCTCGGCTACCTGCCGCTGATGTGCCAGCAGTGCACCCGCGCCCCCTGCGAGAGCGTCTGCCCGGTGTTGGCGACCTACCACAACATCGAAGGCCTCAACGCGATGATCTACAACCGGTGCGTGGGCACGCGCTACTGCGCGAACAACTGCCCCTACCAGGTGCGTCGGTTCAACTTCCACAGCTACCACTGGCCCGAGCCCTTCAACATGCAGCTCAACCCGGACACCTCCGTCCGCACCATGGGCGTCATGGAGAAGTGCACCTTCTGCGTCCAGCGCCTGCGCGCGATGAAGAGCGCGGTGAAGGACCACGGCATCGACGGGCCGGTCCCGGATCAGTACCTGCGCCAGCTTCCGGCCTGCGCCGAGGCGTGCCCCTCCCAGGCGCTCACCTTCGGCAACCTCAAGGACGAGAAGTCCGCACCCTTCCAGACGCGCAAGTCTGGCCGTAGCTACTTCCTCTTCGAAGAGATGGAGACCCAGCCCGCGGTGAACTACCTCTCCCGGGCGAGCTTCCACTTCGAGCCTCCCGACGCGGCCCTCGGCCACGAGGGCGGTGACGCAACCCACTCCGAGCCTGCGCCTGCCGGCGCTGGCGAGCACTGAGAGCGGAGGACCTCTTGGAAGCCGAAGCCTCCATCGTTCGTCCGTCCGACTATGCACAGGCCGACCGCGACATTCTGCGGGTCCTGTTCAAGCCGAGCGCGATCTACATCGTGGCCGTCCTCCTCACGGCGACCGGGTGCGTGTACGGCTTGTGGTCCTGGTGGCAGCAGTTCACCTGGGGCATGGGCGTCGACGGCATGAACCAGGCGTCCTTCTGGGGCGTCTACATCGTCACCTTCGTGTTCTGGATCGGTATCGGCCACGCCGGCACCCTGATCAGCGCGATCCTGTTCCTCGTCCGCTCGCGGTGGCGCACCGGCGTCTACCGAGCCTCCGAGGCGATGACCGTGTTCGCCGTCCTCACGGCGGCCCTGTTCCCGGTCATCCACCTCGGGCGCGTGTGGCAGCTGTACTGGTTCTTCCCGTACCCGAACCAGCGCTCCCTGTGGGTGAACTTCAAGTCCCCGCTCATGTGGGACGTGTTCGCGATCTCCACCTACTTCACGATCTCGGTGGTCTTCTTCTACTGCGGGTTGCTCCCCGACATGGCCATCGTCCGCGACCACAGCCGCGGCATGGTGCGGCGGGTCTACAACCTGCTGTGCCTCGGCTGGCGCGGGACGAACCGGCAGTGGCGCCACTACATGGCCGCCTACGGCTTCTTCGCCGCCTTCGCCACGCCGCTCGTGCTCTCCGTGCACTCGGTCGTGTCCTGGGACTTCGCGACGGCCAACCTCGCCGGCTGGCACTCGACCATCTTCCCGCCGTACTTCGTCGCGGGCGCCATCTACTCGGGCTGCGCGATGGTCATCACCCTCCTCCTTCCGATGACCTACATCTTCGGCTGGAAGGAGTACGTGAACATGTGGCACTTCGAGAGCCTCGCCAAGATGTGCCTGCTCACGAGTGGCATCCTCACCTACTCCTACGGGATGGAGAACTTCATCGCCTGGTACAGCCAGAACCCGGCTGAGCAGGCGATCTTCTGGTGGCGCGCCACCGGGCCGCTCGCCTGGGCCTTCTACCTGGCGGTGTTCTGCAACGTCATCACGCCGCTCTTCCTGTACATCCGGAAGATCCGACAGAACCCGGTCACGCTGTTCATCATCAGCCTGATCATCAACGTCGGCATGTGGATGGAGCGCTTCAACATCGTCGTCTCCTCCACGGCCCACAGCCTCGACCCGAACATGTGGCGCATGTACACGCCGAGCGCCATCGAGATCGGCATCCTCATCGGCTCGGCGTCCTGGTTCCTGTTGCAGTTCCTGCTGTTCATCAAGGTCATGCCCGGCGTGGCCATCAGCGAGGTCAAGGAGATGACCCCGGCGCCCCTCAAGGGCTCCCTGGAGGCAAGTTGAGCACCGTGCGCATCAAGGGCACCTACGCCCACCTGGACGCGCTGCTGACCGGGATCGAGCGGTTCAAGCAGGCTGGGATCACGGGGTACACGGTCCTCTCGCCGGTGCCCCGGCACGAGATCCTCGACATCATCTACGAGGGCCGGCCGTCGCCGGTACGCTGGTGGACGCTCACGGGCGCCCTCGCCGGCCTCACCATCGGCTTGCTGCTGCCGTCGCTCACCCACGCCCAGTGGCCGATGATCAACCCGGGCGGCAAGCCGGTCGTCTCGCTGCCACCCTTCTTCATCATCATGTTCGAGTGCACGATCCTGTTCGGCGGGCTGTTCACCCTGGCCGGCATGATCATGCACGCCGGGCTGCCCGGGTTCTTCATGGACAAGTCCCTGCAGGACCCGCGCTACAGCGACGACAAGTTCGGCATCGTCTTCGCGGGCGCGCCCGAACAGGACGTCGAGCGGATCACGACGGTCCTCGAGAAGTCGGGTGCGGTCGAGGTCACCACCGGAGACGACGCGATCTACGAGGTGCCCAATGCCTAGCTCCTGGCTCCACGACAAGCGCGTCAAGTGGCTCGCCGGCGCGGCGGCGGTGCTCGTGTCCGCCACCGCGGTCGCCCTGCCCTGGGACATCGACATGGCCGACTCCCAGGCCAAGAAGGCCTACTCCTTCCAGATGACCCCGCCGCCCGCGGGCGCCGTCGCGCAGCCGAACATCCTGACGCCGCGGGATCTACCCCGGGATCTGCCGACCAGCTCCCCCGAGGCCCAGGCCCTGAAGAACCCGTACGAGGTCGACGCCGATCTGCTGCAGACCGGCCAGGTCATGTACAACACCTACTGCTGGCCCTGCCACGGCAACGACGCGAAGCTCGGTCCGGTCGCGCAGCCCGGTCGCTTCACCCAGGGCCTGGTCCTGCCGATCATCGGCACGGGCAGCACGGTCAAGGTCCGCTCGGACGGCTTCCTGTACAGCCTGATCCGGAACGGGGGCACGAATATGCCCTCCTACGGCTTCGCCATGAACAACCGGGAGATCTGGTCGATCGTGGCCTATCTGCGCACCTTCCCCGGCAACCGCTACATCCTCGCCCAGTAGGGACGGACCATGAGCTCCGAACACGTCGACGTCAATCCCATCCTCGAGGGCCTGGTCGGCCGCAAGCTGCCCCGGTCGGTGCTCGCGGTCTCGGCCATCGCCATCGGCCTCGGTCTGCTCGGCTTCATCTACGGGCTCTTCGCGAACCCCGCCTGGGCCTGGGGAGCCTTCGTCACCGGCCTGGTCTACAGCCTGGGCATCGCCCAGGGCGCAGTCATCTTCGCGGTGATCATGACCCTCACCTGGGGCCGCTGGGGTCGCCCCCTCAAGCGCATCGGCGAGGCGGCGGGCTTCTACCTGCCCGTCGGCTACGTGCTGCTGCTGATCTTCCTGTTCTTCGGGCACAAGCTCTACCCCTTCGTCCCGAACAACTACGTGACCGGCACCGCCGTCAGCCTCCAGCCGCACAGCCTGTGGGGTCACAGCACTAAGCCCTTCTGGCTCGGGATCGACATGCTGATCGCCCGGCAGGCGCTGGGCGTCGGGTTCATGATCCTGATCAGCTTCTTCTACATCCGCGCCTCCCTGCGTCCCGACCTGATCCAGACGCAGACCTTCATGCGGCAGAAGCACCCCGAGTGGAAGGCCCCGGGCTGGTGGTCCTGGTTCACCGGCAACCCGAAGTCCATCGAGGACGAGGTCAAGAAGAGCGACCACACGCAGTCCATCCTCGCGGTGATCCTCGCGTGGACCTACGCCATCGTGTTCTCCTTCGTGGCCTTCGACCTCGTCATGGCGCTGTCGCCGTGGTGGTACTCGAACATGTTCGGCGGCTGGGTCTTCGCCTCCAGCTTCTGGCTATCCCTGGCGTTCATCGGGATCGTGGCCCTGATGGCCCGTGACTGGCTCGGGATCCGCGACCTCGTGACCCGCGCGGTCACCCACGATCTCGGCAAGCTCACCCTCGCCTTCTGCATGTTCTGGGCCTACACCCTGTTCGCCCAGATCCTGCCCATCTGGTACGGCAACATGCCCGACCAGACGCAGTTCCTGCTGGTTCGGATGCGGCTGCCCGAGTGGGCGTGGCTTGCCCGCACCGTGGGTGTGCTCTGCTTCCTGATGCCGTTCACGGTGCTCACCTCGCGCGGCATCAAGAAGATGAAGTGGCCCTTCATCGGGATCCTCTCGACGATCATGCTCGGCCTGTTCTTGGAGCGGACCCTGCTCGTGATGCCGTCCGTGTACCTGGGCGACACCTTCCCGACCGGACTGTTCCTCGCCGTGTCGATCCCGGTCGGAATCGGCTTCGTCGGTCTGGTCACCCTGTGCACCACCTGGGCGCTCAGCCAGCTCCCGCCGGTGACGGTGAGCGACCCGCGCCTGCAGCCGCACCCGTGGGACGTGCACGTCCATCCGATCCCCGAGCGCGGTCAGTCCACCAGCCACTGAGTGACGTCGGGCTCGGCCCGTCCGGCGCCGGGCCCGATCCTACGAGATCCCGACTTGGTCCGTGTCCCGCCGGTGTGAGACAATCCGCCGGCGGGTGGTGTTTTTGAACGACCACGCACGGGGCACGGGGCGGCGACGCCGCCTCCTGGACACCAACAGGATCCGGCCGAGGGCCACGCAGCGCGAGCCAGGCCCTCTCGGACGCGGAGAGCTGCCCCCCGAAGACGAGCAGATCACCGAGCCCTCTCGCGTGGCGCCGATCCCGCCGCCGCCGGTGCAGGAAGACCAGGACACCGATCTCACGGGGCGCCCGGGCACACCCAGCTCCGTGCGCCGCCGCGTCGCCGCCCGGGGTCGCGGCCCGCGGAGTCTCCTCGGCCCCGAGGCCTATCAGGTCGGGGCGGGGATCAAGCCCCAGACCACCGACATCACCCTGCTCCTCGACGAGGCGGATCGCCCCACCGAGCTCGGCGACGATCCCGAGGAGGCCCCCGCCTCCGTGTTCGCCGCCGAGATGGCCCTGGACGAGTGGGACGCCCCGGAGGTGACCCCGGTCACCGACGCCCACGGGACCACCGATCCCTTCGGGATCGACCTGCCCGCCGACGAGATCGACCTGCTCGCCGGCGCGGGCGCGTCGCTGCCCGAGTGGGAGTCGGTCGAGCGCTCCTTCTTCGAGCGCGAGACCCAGCCGCTGACCCGGGGCAGCATCCCGAGGCCCTCGCTCCGCCCGATGGGCATCGGCGCGGCGATCGCGCTCGTCGCCTTCGGTCTGGTGGCCGTGGTCGCCCTGACGATCAGCGCGTGGATCGCCCTGTCGGACCCCCCGGGTTCGGTCGCCGCCGCCCAGACCCCGCCGACCGTGCAGGACGCCCCCTGAGGGGCCCTCAGTAGCGGCCTCGCTGGCGCTCGCGGGCGGGCAGGATCTCGAGGCAGGTCGTCCACCAGCCGGTCGCGATCGTCTCCACGAACTCCTCGGGGATCCGCTCCTCGCGCATCTCGTCCACCAGGGCGCGCCAGTCGTACTCGACCGGCACGAAGGTGGTCTGTACCCGCCCGTCCTGCCACTCGAGCAGCGCGTACCACACGGTGCGGCGGCCGTCGTTGGGCGGCCGGCCGATGGCGCCGACGTTGATCACGCCCCGCCCGTCCGGCAGTCGCCGCTCCCAGTGCATCCCCGTGTGGGTGCACGCCACGAGGTCCGTCTCGTACCGGCGACACAGGTGGTCGATGAAGCCCGCGGGCGTCGTGCTCTCCCACAGGAACTCGTTGATCCGCCGGGGCGAGCCGTGGGCGAGCAGGACGTGGGCGTCGCCGACCCGGATCCGCGCCTTGCTGGGGAGGGCCGCGAGCCACGTCCGGTGCTCGGGGCTCGTGTTGTCCAGGGTGTAGTCGTAGGTGATCTGCGCGAAGTGGTTGTCGCGCGGGTCGGTGTAGCCGCAGGCGCAGTCTTCACGCCCGTGACCGACCGAGTCGTCGTAGTTGCCCTGGATGGCCCGGATCGGCAGGGTGCGCAGCAGCTCCACGGTGCGGTCCGGGCTCGGGCCGAAGCCCCCGGCGTCGCCCAGGAACCAGAGGGCCTCGGCGCCGCGGCGCTGGGCGTCGGCGACGGTGGCGCGCAGGGCGAGGTGGTTGCTGTAGGCCCCCCCGAAGAGCGCCACCTTGCGCAGGGGCTCGCCGGTCAGCTCGAGCAACTGAACCCCTCGACGAAGCAGGTGTAGCAGGCCGGGTGATCGACGGGATGGTCGACGAGCGCGCCCTCGAGGTCGTCGGCGAGCTTGCGACCCGGCTCGTTGATCAGAATCGGGCACGGGTAGACGCCCTCGGAGGTCAACGTGCGCCCGGTGCCACACTGCAGGGTCCAGGACACCTCAGGCATCGCGAGGTCCTCGCGCGTCAGGGACTCCCAGGTCTCGTAGGCGCGCCCGCGGCCGTCCTCGCGGCCGATCCGGAAGGGCGGGATCCACTTCACCCGCGGGCGCTCGACGCCGAGCCCGCGCAGCAGCGCGGCGAACTGCGCCTGGGAGAGCTCGGAGTCGTCGAGTTGCGTGACCGCGACGATGGGCTCGATACCGTGGCGGGCGAGGTTGCGGATCCCCTCGGTGGCCCGGGCGAACACGCCCTTGCCGCGGACGCGGTCGTTGCCCTGTTCGGTCGGGCCGTCCAGGGAGACGCGGATCTCCATGTTGTACTCCGCCTCTCGGAACCGCCGCCCGAGGGCCGCGGCGAGGTCGTCGTGGATCAGCATCCCGTTGGTCAGGATCCCCAGGGGTGCCCGCTCGAGGGCGAGGTCCACGATCTGCAGGATCTCGGGGTGGAGGAAGGGCTCGCCGCCGGTGAACCACACCTCGCGCAGCCCGTGGCCCTCCGCGGTCCGCAGGGCCGTCGCGCACTGCTCCACGGTCATCATCCGGTGCTTGAACACCTTCGGCCCCGCCGAGACGAGGCAGTGGCGGCACGCGATGTTGCACACCGTCCCGGTCACCTGGAGCCACAGAGTATCCAGGCCGAGGAACGGGAGCGCTGGCCCGGGAGAGGTCATGGGACTCGGATGCGGCACCACCGCGGACGTTTCAGCCACGGGCCAGTCCCACCAGATCCCCGGTCTCTCCGCGCAGGGCGAGCACCTCCGCCTCGCCTGCTGACCGCGTGCCCCGCATCTCCATGCACAGCTGCCGGGCCACCACTCGCACCACGAGCCCGCGCGGTGCCAGGGCGTCGACCAGGCGACCGGCGACCTGCTCGGCGAGCCGCTCCTGGAGCTGCGGACGCTGCGCGTAGTGCCGGACCACCCGGGCCAGGCCGCCGAAGCCCGCGACCCGTTCGCAGGGCCGGTACACGATGGTGACGGTGCCGAAGAAGGGCAGGAGGTGGTGCACGCACAGGCTGTGGAAGGGCACGTCGCGCAGCACCACGGGCCCGTCTCCCGGGCTCGGGAAGTCGCTGACCGCCGGGGGCTCCGGGTCGGGCACGAAGCCGCGTAGCAGCTCGGCCACCCGCTCCGGCGTCCGCGCCATCTCCAGGTCGCCCGAGAAGCCCAGGGCCTCCAGCGCCTCCGCCAGCAAGCGTTCCGCGTCGTCCATGGACCAGGACTAACCGCCGCCCGGCGCGGGCGCGGCCTCGAGCGCAGCGCCCAGCTCGATGCCCACGGCGATCGCGGTACGCACCATCTCGCCGTGGAGATCGACGCGCCGGTACGCCGAGACCGCGTCGACGATGGGGACGCCGCTCACGACGTCGTCCTCGATCCGCACCATCTCGCCCCATCGGTCGGCGGCCACCAGGTCCACCGCGCCCACGCCGAAGCGGGTGGCCAGGATCCGGTCGAAGGGGATGGGGCTTCCGCCCCGCTGCAGGTGCCCGAGGACGGTGGCGCGCATCTCCGCGTCGATGCGTCCGTCGAGCTGCGCCATGGCGATGGCCGCCGCCCCTCCGCCGTCCTTCAGCCGCTGCTTGCGCTCGGCGGAGGTCACCTCCCCCTCGTCCGCGGGCAGGGCGCCCTCGGCGACGACGACGATGCTGAACAGCCGGCCGAGGTCGATGCGCCGCTTGACCTTCGCGACCACCCGGGCCGGGTCGTAGGGGATCTCGGGCAGCAGGATCACGTCGGCGCCGCCGGCGAGTCCGGAGTGCAGCGCGATGTGCCCGGCGTCGCGACCCATCACCTCGAGGAACATGATCCGCTCGTGGGACTCGGCGGTGGTGTGCAGCCGGTCGAGCGCCTCGGTCGCGACCGCCACCGCCGACTCGAAGCCGAAGGTGTACCGGGTCGCCGACAGGTCGTTGTCGATGGTCTTGGGGACGCCGACCACCGGGATCCCCTCCTTCTGCATCAGGCGGAGCGCGATCTTCTGCGTCCCGTCGCCGCCGATGCACACCAGCCCCTCGAGCCCCTCGTCGCGGATCGCGGCGGCCAGCTCGGCGCCACGGTCGCGGCGGGTCCCGTCGGGCATCGGGAACGCGAAGGGGTCGCCGTGGTTCGTGGTTCCCAGGATGGTGCCGCCCCGGGGCAGGAGCCCCTGGCAGGAGCGCGGGGTGAGCTCCCGCAGGCGTCGCGGGTGCTCGAGCAGGCCGTTGAAGGAGTCCTCGACGCCCACCACCTGCCAGTGCAGTTGCCCCACCGCCCGCTTCACGAAGGCGCGCAACACCGCGTTGAGCCCTGGGGCATCGCCCCCACCCGTCAGGATGCCCACGCGTCGCATACGTCCGTTCATCACGCGCACCTCGTCCTTTCAAAGTCCCGTCTCGGACGCTAACCTGGGGCTTGGAATGCGTCTGAGACCTCTCCGACTTCGGGCCCTGTTCCCGGCCGTCCTCGCGGCGGTCTGCGGGTTGTCGGGGTGCGTGCACCGCGTCCGGGTCGAGATCCCCGCCACCCCCGCGGTGTCGCTCGTCTCCGATCGGGTGGCAGTCGCCGCCGAGCGGTCCTGCCGCGACGTGGGGGACCAGCTCGTCGAGGCGCTGAACGGCGTGGGCCTCCAGGTGGATCCACGCGCGGAGGTCCGCGTCGACGTGCTCGACTGCGGGCGAACGCTCTCGGCCGACGTCGACGTGCACATGGAGGGTG
>Ga0114931_10011675_pt1 | contig 10356 bp, 8 predicted proteins | sample 2SBtaG_FD_89579 | JGI IMG/M metagenome (GOLD analysis project Ga0114931, IMG submission 89579) | Deep subsurface microbial communities from Kolumbo volcano to uncover new lineages of life (NeLLi) - 2SBTROV14_V59a metaG | ecosystem: Environmental > Aquatic > Marine > Volcanic | place: Kolumbo... | reverse complement strand
TTTTTATAATCCGTAAAATTTTTAAAAAAATCGGGATGATCCCAATCAAGGCTAGTTAAAATTATGGCCTTGGGATTATAAAAACTTAATTTATTCTGATATTCATCCGTTTCAGCTATGAAATATTTTCCTTTTCCAGTAAGAGCGTTACTTTTCCAATTAATCACTTGGCTTCCAATTACCGCCATAGGATCAACTCCTGATTTTTGCATAGCTTCCGCCAACATAGCGCTAGTAGTAGTTTTTCCGTGTGTTCCGCAAACAGCTAAACCGAATTTCTGATTAAAAAGATAGGCTAACATTTCTGGATAATTTACCATAAGTAAATTTCTTTTTTTTGCTTCGGCCATCTCCGGATTGTTGCTTTTGCTGTAAGCAGTAGAATAAATTATCAAATCAACATCAGCTGGAATGTTCTTATAATTAAAACCTTCAAAATAATTAATTCCAAAATGTTTTAAAATAGCATCAGTAAAAAATTTTTCTGTTGTATCTGAGCCGATTATTTCCAAACCCATTGAATGTAAAATTTCTACCACAGCAACCATTCCAGAACCTTTAATGCCAATCACATATATTTTTTTAATTTTTTTTAGATCAATATTCATATTCTATCTCCATAATTTTTTTTATAATAATCTTCGTATTCACCTGATTTAATTCTTTGCCACCATTCCCTATTTTGTTTATACCACTTAATCATTTTTTCTAATCCGCTTTCAAATTTAGTTTTCGGATTCCATCCTAATTCTTTTTTTATTTTAGAAAAATTAATCGCATATCGCTTATCATGTCCGGGACGGTCTTTTACGAATTTTATTTTATCTTTATTTTTTCCCATTAATTCTAAAATCTTATAAATTACTTCTTCATTAGTTTTTTCACAATTTCCTCCAATGCAATAAGTTTGCCCGATTTTTCCATTATGGATAATTGCGTCAATCGCTCGGCAATGGTCTTTAACATAAATCCAATCACGAATATTTTTACCGTTACCATAAAGTGGAATTTTTTTATCTTCTAAAAGGTTCGTTATAGCTAACGAAAAAAGTTTTTCTGGGAACATATAAGGTCCATAGTTATTAGAACAATTAGAAATAGTTGTTGGCAAACCAAAGGTGTGGAAATAAGCTTTAACTAAATGATCAGCAGAAGCTTTAGTAGCACTATATGGACTCCGAGGATCATATCTAGTATTTTCATTAAAAGACGGATCGTCTAGAGCCAGCGAACCAAAAATTTCATCAGTAGAAATATGATGAAATCTTATTTTTCCGTTGGCAAGAGCTACTTTCAAAAGTGTATAAGTGCCCAGAATGTTTGTTTTTATGAAATCATCTGGATTAATAATAGAACGATCAACATGGCTTTCTGCCGCAAAATTAATGATAATATTTATTTTATTTTCTCGGATTATTTTTTGAACTAACTTTTCATCATTGATATCACCTTTAATAAATTTATACCTAGCATCATTTTCAACATCTCTTAAATTTTCGAGATTACCCGCATAAGTTAATTTATCATAATTAACGATTTTATAATTCGGATATTTTTTTAATATATAATGAATAAAGTTGGAACCAATAAAGCCAGCTCCGCCAGTAACTAAAATTTTCATAAATTATACTTTTAATTTATTTATTTTAACTATCTAATAATAGAATCGTTTACAGTTTTTTAAATATTATTTTCCAGATTTCAATATTTAAAAGGACATGTTTATATCCTTAAAAAATTTCAATTTTGCGTCTTTCTCAGAAAGAAGAGGATTTTTGACAGGCCAATCAATATTTAAGGTCGGGTCATTCCAAATAATGCCAGAGTCAGCTTCTGGATGATAAAATTCATCACACTTATATATAAATTCCGTATTATCTTCTAGTGTAACAAAACCATGCGCGAAACCTTTAGGAACTAAAAGCATTAAAAAATTTTTAGCAGAAAGCTCAAAACCTTTCCATTTTCCATAGGTAGGCGAATTTTTTCTAAGATCAACTATAACATCATAAACGCTACCTTTAGTTACACGAACTAGCTTAGTTTGAGCAAAAGGCGGTCTTTGAAAATGAAGACCCCTCAATACTCCCTTTTTAACAGATAATGAGTGATTATCTTGAACAAAATTAATCTCTATTCCCTTTTTTTCAAATTCTTTTTGAGAAAAACTTTCCAAAAAGAAACCTCTTTTATCTTTAAAAACTTTTGGTTTGATAAGCCAAGCATCTTTTAATACAGTTTTAGCAAACTCCATATTTTTTAAATTAATCTTATAAATTTTAAAATTATTTCTTATAAATAGGGAACTTCTTGCACAGCGTTACTACTTCTTTTTTTATTTCCTTTAATTTTTTAGCATTTTTATAATTTATTAACGCATCATTTATCCAATTAGCAATCACTTTTATTTCACGTTCTTTCATGCCACGAGTTGTTACAGCCGGAACACCAATTCTAATTCCACTAGGATCTATAGGACCTCTCGGATCATCTGGAATCATATTTTTGTTTAGCGATATGCCAATTTTATCAAGCGTCTCTTGCGCTTCTTTACCTGTTACTCCAAGAGAACTAAAAACGTCCACCAATACCATATGATTATCCGTTCCTCCAAACATTATTTTAAATCCATATTTTTTAAGTTCAATTTCTAAAACTTTAGCGTTTTTAATAACTTGTCTAGCATAAACTTTAAATGAAGGTTTCAAGGCTTCACCAAAAGCCACTGCTTTAGCGGCGATATTATTTTCGTGGGGTCCGCCCTGAAAACCTGGAAAAGCCGCTTTGTCAATCGCTGCGGCAAATTTCTTTTTGCATAAAATCATTCCGCCTCGCGGACCGCGAAGAGTTTTATGAGTTGTCGTGGTTATAATATCAAAATAAGGTGTTGGATTAGACAATGCTCCTCCAGCAATAAGTCCCGCTATATGAGCAATATCAAACATAGTTATGGCTCCTACTTTTCTGGCAATGGAACGAAATTTAGAATAATTTAATTGTCTAGTATAAGCGGAAAAGCCAGCTAAAATAAGTTTGGGTTTATATTTTAGCGCCATTTTTTCTAACTCTTTATAATCAATACGCCCATTTGTTTGAGTTTTGTAGCGAACAAATTTATAAATTTGAGCTGCTAATGTCACCGGATGTCCATGCGTCAAATGACCGCCATGAGAAAGGTCCATACCTAGGACCGTATCTCCCGGTTTCAGAACAGCCATATAAGCAATCATATTAGCTGGCGCGCCAGATAATGGCTGAACGTTAACATGCTGGGCCTTAAATATTTTTTTAGCCCGTTCAATCGCCAATGTTTCTACCATATCTGTATAATTCTGTCCGCCATAATAGCGGTGTCCCGGATAACCTTCTGAATATTTATTAGTAAAAACACTGCCTAAAGCTTCTAAGACTGCTTTTGAAACATAATTTTCACTAGCAATAAGCTCCATGCCTTCTTGCTGTCTTTTTAACTCCCCTATAGTTGCTTTATAAACCTGCGAATCTTGTTTTTTAATGTTTTGCATTTTCATATGTTTATTTATTTAGCTTACTGAAGAATCAAAATTTTTGAGAAATTACTGGTTGAGAACTTAAATTTTATCCAAAAATTTCCATAGGTCGTGTTGATTGAGGAAAATTTTTGGTTATAAAATTTATAGTTTGAGTTCAATTTTGAAAAAATTTTAATTCTTCAGTAATTTCTTATTATTAAAATTATTAATTTTCAATATTTTCCACATATTCTCTCAACGCTTCTTTCCAATTTCTAAGGGGGTTCAGTTTATTATTAATTAAAACTGAATAAAATGGACGTTTCGCCGGGCGAGAATATTCTTTTCCTTCAATCGCAATAATTTTTGTTTTTATTTTAGCCAATTTGTAAAGTTCCATACAAGCTTCATACCAGGTGCAAGGTTCGCTGTTTGTGATGTGATATATTCCAAACGGTTTTTCAGAATCGATTATTTCTTTGGTCTTTTTGGCCAGATCCGGCGCGTAAGTGAAACAGCTGGTTTCTTCGTCCACCACTTTGACCTCTTTGCTTTTCTTACCCACTTCCAGCATCACGTCAAAAAAACTCTTTTTAGCGTTTTCGGAAATCGCAGGTTTTCCAAAAAGCTTGGAAGTACGAATTAAATAATAATTCTTTATATTTTTGGCTACTTCTTTTTCGCCCAGAAGTTTTGTACGGCCATATTTGTTAACAGGTGCGGGTTTCGCATTTTCGTCATATCCGGGAATGGACTGAAAATTTTCATGAAGAGAACAATTCGCGCAGACATGAGCGCATCCTTCTGGTTCTTGGTTCAGAAGCTTTTCAAAATCACCATCAAAAACATAATCAGTGGAATATTGAACCAGCATAGCTTTGTTTTTTTTGGCCGCTTTTGCCAAATACCCGGGCGCCAAACCATTGACGCTTTCGGCTAGCGCATACTCCTTGGCATTTTCCTCGCATTTATCCACCGCATTATAAGTAGCTGCGTTGATAATAATATCAGGTTTGGTAAATCCAATTTTCTTTATTACTTCTTTTTCTTTAGTAATATCTAAATCTTTTCTGCTCCAACCAATAACTTTATAGTTTTTGTCTTTTTTAAAAATATTGATCAGCTCTTGCCCTAACATACCATTTGCTCCAATAATAAGTATTTTTTTCATATAAAAATTTTAAGTTAGCTTTATATTTTTTCCTGATTATTTAACTAATTTTTTACTTTTGTTTATTATAGCAGATTTTACAATTTATTCCGATTATATCCAGTTTTATTTTATCTATGATTTGCACTATTAATTCTTTTTATCGTCATCGCAAGCCGATAATATCTTTGAAAACTTTTAGCTCACTTTTGGCGGCCGTCTCCCATGAATAATATTTTCTGGCATTTTTAGTGCCGTTTTCCGAAAACCTTTTCCAAAGTTTTTCGTCTTTCAATATTTTTTTAACGGCCTCAGCTATATTCTTAGCGCTTCTCGGATTTATCAGCAAACCGTTTTTGCAATTTTTTATTATATTAACCGGCCCCCCGTTTTTAGTGGCAACAATCGGCAAGCCCGATGCCGCGGCTTCTATTAAAGTAAGGCCAAACGGCTCAATTAAGGCCGGGTTTACGAATATTCCCTGCGAACGCGCGGCCAGCCAATAAATCTCACTCACTTCGCTTTGATTTAAATCTCCCAATATAAACGCCTTGCCGTTTAATTTTCTTTTTTTAATAACACTTTTCATTTCGCTAATCAAATTTCCATTGCTTTCACTTAAATTTTTTAAAGAACCGGGAGCAATAAGTAAATTAGCAATTCGGTTTAATTCTCCGTCAAAAGCGAACGCTTTTACCAAAGATATAAAATTCTTTTTTGGAGCAAGCCGACTCATAGCGACAATAATCGGTTTGGAAGTGTCGGTAAAATTTCGCCTCAACACGCTTTCCAATTTTTTTCTCGCTTCCAATAATTTCCCCCTGTACTTAACAGAACGGTAATAGCAAAATTTTTCGTAATCCACGCCAGGCCAAATTAAATGAAATTTTTTACTTGAAGTATTAATGTCATACATTGCGTATTGCTCTTTTTGCTCTTCTTTGGAACTTACTATAATCGCTTTAGCATTTTTTATCGCCAGCTGTTCGGCTTTCAATCTTTTGGAAAAATTAAAAATTTTGTCCATCGCCTCAAAATTATCTTCATTAACACCCAAATATTTCATCTTGGTTTTTCCGAGAGAATGGGCAGTATGAACTTGAGGTATTTTTAAATCGCGGGATAATCTGGCGCAAACATATCCGGAATCGGCGTAATTACTGTGTAAGATATCCGGACTCCGGCCGATTTTATTTATGTATTTTTCGCAATTTTCAACAAATTCGTCAATGTAAGGCCAAAGTTTGACTTTTTTAATGTATTTCTTGGGCCCGCAGGAAATTCTGACTATATTAATTTTGTCATCGACTCTTTCAACGTCTTTTGAATAGCCCGGATATTTTGAATCAATTATTTTTCTCGTTATAATGTCCACCTTACCGACTTCTTTTAATTTGCCGAAGCTTTTAGCCAATTTCAAAACATAAACTATTTGCCCGCCGGTATCTTCATCGCGACCGAGTTCAAGTTGCTTGCTTCTGAAAAGGCCGTGCATGCTGTGCATTTGGATGTACAAACCTTTTCCTTTCGATTTTTTTTCAACGGCGTTAAAATGCCTTAAGCCCTCCATTACTCCGTCTGAATAAAGTAAATCGGCGAAATAAACGCGCTTTAAAACAGCTCTTTTTCTAGCTTCTTTTACAACCGCCCTTTTGATTTCAACAGCGGTGTTGCCGACAACGATTGAACGGAATCCAGAAACAAACGCTTCAAAATCGTTGCCACTGTCCCCGGCGTAAATAACTTTGTCAGCGCTTATCCTAAATTTGTTTTTTAAGCGCCGAAGGGCGAATTCTTTTGAAGCGCTTTTCGGCAAAATGTCTAACAAGCCGACTTTTTTGATTCTGTCAACGCTGTATATCGCATTTATTTTAACGCCACGTTTTTTAAGAATGCCATTTATTTCTTTTAATAAAAAATTAATATCCGTTTTAAGTGAAACATAATAGCTTTGCTTGAATTCCTTTAATTTTTCCCTTTCCTGCTCTTTTATTTTTTTTACACCAGAAAGCAAACGCCCCAACTCTTTTCTATTGAATCCGGCCCATGATTTTTTTAAAATTTTCCTGTAGTTTTCGTCAATTTCCCACTTTTTGCCACGCTTAAAATAGATACTTGTCCCCACGTCGCAAACAAAAACATCGGGCATTATAAGCCCGTTTTCTTTAACGCCTTTTAAGGCAAGTTCAAGGTGCCGTCCGGTAACGTAAGCGAGAATAATATTCCCGTTTTTTCTTACCTCATTGTTGAATTCTTTAATTTTCCGAGAAGAGTTAAAGTCGGTTTTTGGAGGGATAATCGTCCCATCCATATCCGTTGCCAGCAAAATTTTTTGATTATTGGCCATTGTTTTATTTATACTATCTAACCAATTTGGTAACGATTTGAAATACCTTTTTGAATCCTTATTTTTGATTCTCTTGTATTCAAGAATCAGGGTTAAATGTTTCCGAATAAAAGCTTTTTTAGTATAATTAGTTATGGTAGTGGTTTTGGTATTAATGCTTAGTTAGTTTCTTTGACCAACTAATACTATACCAAACCGTTACCAAATTGGTTAGCAATTATATATGATTTATTAACAAAAAATTATTCACTTTTCAAATTGCAGTCTTTCAATTATACTGCAATTATAACTGAAAAAACTATGAAAGAGCAAATTAAAAAAATTAAAGAAGAATATGCTCAAATTTCTACTGAATTGAACAATCCTGATATTTTTAACGATACTCAAAAAATGGCCAAGCTTAGTAAGAAACAAGCTGAAATGAGCTTAATTATCAAAAAAATTGAAGAACTGGAAAAAGCAGAAAAAAACATGTTTCAGAATGCTGAAATTATTAATTCTAAAACTGAAGATCCCCAAATTAAGCAGATGGCCATGGAAGAAAATATAGAATTATCTAAAAAGAAAGAACGTTTAGAGAAAGAATTGGAAATTATGCTCGTTCCTAATGATCCTAGTGACAGCAAAGATGTAATTGTAGAAATTCGCGCCGGCGCTGGTGGGGATGAATCCGCTTTATTTTCAGCCGAACTTTTTAGAATGTATTCACATTTCGCTGAAAAAAATCATTGGTTGGTTTCCGTTTTGGATTCTCACTCTATCGGCATTGGGGGTTACAAAGAAATCGTTTTTGAAATTAACGGTGAAAATGTTTACAAAAAAATGAAATATGAATTTGGGGTACATCGGGTTCAAAGAGTACCGGAAACTGAAAAAGTTGGCCGTGTACACACTTCCACTTCTACTGTAGCTGTGCTTCCTCAAGCCGAAGAAGTAGAACTCAAAATTGATCCAAAAGATCTTCGCATTGATACTTTCGCTTCGTCAGGCCCTGGAGGACAATCAGTAAATACTACAATGAGCGCCGTAAGAATTACTCACCTTCCAACGGGAACAGTTGTTTCTTGCCAAGATGAAAAATCGCAACATAAAAATAAAGATAAAGCTATGAAAGTTTTAAGATCCCGTATTTTACAGATGGAAAAAGAAAAAAAAGCCAAAGAGTTAGGCGCTGAAAGAAAATCTCAAATTGGCACTGGCGATCGTAGTGAAAAGATTAGAACCTATAATTTTCCTCAAGATCGTATTACAGATCACCGTATTAAACAATCTTGGAGCAACATTAAAAATATCCTGGAAGGAAATTTAGATGAAATTATAGATACTTTACAAGAAGAAGATATCAAAAGAAAAATGCAAAAATAAAAGTTACAACTTACTTAATTATTTTTTTAATACTTTAATATTCCTCCTGTTTTAGCTCAAAGTAATTTTTTGGATGGCTACAGGAAGGACAGCTTTCTGGAGCTTCTTCTCCTTCATGAATATATCCACATTTTCTACAAACCCAATAAACTTTTTTCTCTTTTTTAAAAACAGAATTTCCTTCAACTTCTTGCAATAATTTTTCATACCTTTCCTTATGATGTTTTTCAGCTACAGCAATGGCTCTTAATCTTTTTGCAATTTCAGATAATCCCTCTTTTTCAGCCATGTCTGCAAACTCAGGATACATTTCAGTATATTCATAACTTTCACCAGCAATAGCTGATTTTAGATTATCAATAGTATTTCCTAAAACTGTTGGCGCTGTAGCTTCAACTTTAATTTCATTAAAATTTTCATCGCTTTTTTTCTTTAATTCATTTATTAGCCTAAATAACCACTTGGCATGCTCTCTTTCATTGTCAGCTGTTTTTAAAAAAATTTCTGCTATTTGCTCGAATCCTTCTTTTTGCGCAATTTTTGCATAAAAAGTATATCTATTTCTTGCTTGGCTTTCGCCAATAAAGGCTACCGTTAAATTTTTAATTGTTTGTTTCATTTTTTTGTTTTAATAATTAAAATTATAGAAACTATTCAAACATTATCATTTCTTGCGTTTAGAGTCAAAAATTATATAACATAGCGTAGAGATGCGATTAATCGTGTCTCTACTTCGGTTTTACAAAAAATGCAGAAGACTATATTATATTATTGAAAATGGACTAAAATAAAAAAATATTGAACTAAAATATCTTATGCAGACTATTATAGAAATTAAAAATAAATATCAGGGAAAAATAGATTTATTTGATTTAGAATTACTTATCGCCCATGCAATTAAAAAATCACGAGAGTTTGTTTTAGCGCATCCTCAATACAAGTTATCCTCTTACCAAACATTACGAAGTAAATATCATATATGGCAAAGAAGTAAGAAAAAACCAATTGCCTATATTGTTGGACATAAAGAATTTTACGGATTAGACTTCAAAGTTAACAAGAACGTTCTTATCCCCCGCCCTGAAACAGAATTACTGGTTGGAAGTGTTTTTAAAAAAATAGTTTCGGAGAAAAATAAAAAGAAAATTCTAGTTGTTGATGTTGGAACAGGGAGTGGGAATATTATAATTTCTTTAGCCAAGAAATTACAAGAAAATAAATCGCTATTTTTTAATTATCAATTATTAGCATTTGATATTTCTTCTCAAGCATTAGCCATTGCAAAATACAATGCTAAAAAAAATAAAGTTAACAAAAAAATAAAATTTATTAAATCCAATTTACTTAACTATTTTTTAAAAAATAAAAAAGAACTATTTAAAATTATACATTATAAATTGATCATCGTTGCCAACCTCCCTTATCTGTCCCAAAAAATTTATAATAAAAGTATGCTCGATGTAAAAAATTTTGAACCTCCTTTAGCTTTATTAAGCAAATCCAACGGTTTAGATCATTACAAAAAATTATTTAAACAAATCAAAAAGTTGCAAAGCGCAAATTGTAAATTGCAAACTTTTTTAGAAATTAGTCCTGAACAAAAACTTGAAATAGAACAATTAGCCAGAAAATATTTTTTTCAACCTCAAATTAAATTTCAAAAAGATTTGGCTAAAAAATGGCGTATAATGAATATTAGATTATAACTAAATATCCCTTTAAAAAAGCAAAAAACTTCTTAGTGCAAGAAGTTTTTGCTTTTAATAATACCTAAGTATTAAAGATAGTCTCTGAGTAAATAACATTTATTATTTTTTCAGAGTAAACTCTAAATTAGATTAGAGTTAAAGTTTAAAAAGGACTATTTTCTTTTTTTCCTCTTGGCTGGTTTTCTTTTAGCTGTTTTTCTTTTGGCCGGTTTTCTTTTGGCTGGTTTTCTTTTAGCTGTTTTTCTTTTGGCCGGTTTTCTTTTGGCTGGTTTTCTTTTAGCTGTTTTTCTTTTG
>Ga0114931_10011674_pt1 | contig 10356 bp, 13 predicted proteins | sample 2SBtaG_FD_89579 | JGI IMG/M metagenome (GOLD analysis project Ga0114931, IMG submission 89579) | Deep subsurface microbial communities from Kolumbo volcano to uncover new lineages of life (NeLLi) - 2SBTROV14_V59a metaG | ecosystem: Environmental > Aquatic > Marine > Volcanic | place: Kolumbo... | reverse complement strand
CCTTCAATATAGGCGTTTCGCGCCCGATTGCAACACCCTCGGCGATGCGCTCCCCTCCTCGCAGTCCTCGGTCTCACGGGACAAGCCGCCCTCTCATCCTCAGGATCGCCGATGTTCACCGGCGGACCGCAGCGAGGCGAGCGGCTATGGTGGGGGGGCGTTGGCCAATTCGATCACCCGATTCGCGGGACAACCGACCACCGAGAAGATCGATCGTGCCAGATTCGAGGGGTTCGAACGTTTCGTGAAGTTCCGCGATTTCACCGGTATCCTGTTGAAACACGGGTTCACCCTGGATCGGCAGCGCGGAAGCCACCGCCAGTACAAGGCGGTCGTGAACGGCAAGATCAGGTTGGTGACGGTCGCCGGAAGGGACGGTGATGACATTCAGCGCCCCAACCTGGCGTCGATGATTCGCCAATCCGGGTTGTCGAAGAAGCTCTTTCGATGACTAGGCAGGCGCGTGCGCCGACAGGATGAATTGCCGGCGCTGGTCGCGGCCTCGCGGAATGAACCGCGATAGAACCGACAGCAGGACATACTTGGCACGAATCGGCCATGGTGCGCGGCGATTCAAAAGGCGATCGCGTTCTTCTCGCGGAAGCTCGCCCACGCTTTCCAGATACATGTCTATGGCCTCATTGAGGCTGTCCTTCACCTCTGAATAAGAGTGTCCTTGTACCGAGATATCGAGGTCGATACAGATTGCCGTCCACCCGCCCTCTCGGCCCTCTGCCATGCAACGAAGTGCGACCATGATCGTCGTCCTCCATGGCGCCAGGCTACCCGCGCCGCGCTACCGATGTCCTAATATGGCATCTCACCAGCGGCCAGACCAGACGAACCGATATGACGCGACCGATCGTTCGACGGATGCACTCCGGGTCGCTCGCGCTCGGGCCGTCGCCGCCAGCGGGCGGGCCGGCGAGCCATGCAGGGTCTCGCCAGCCCTCTCCGACGGAGCCCGGCGCCGCCCGCATATCCCCGTGATTCCCGCTGTTCACAGGCCCTCCCGCTGCGCCGATCGGCTATCCTAGGGCGATGACCGGGCACGAGGACAAGGGGGCAGCGGTGCCCGTGGATACGGCCGCGGCGGCCGAGATCGCGGCCATGCGGGCCGAGACCCGGCCGACCCGGCGCGCCGTCGCCGAGGGGCTCGAGGCAATCCTCTACGAGCCCGTGGGTGTGCTCGACCACGGCTTCGTCCGGGTGGTCGATTATCTGGGAGACGACGGCGCGGTGGTCCAGGCGGCGCGGGTCTCTTACGGCCGCGGCACCCGCAAGGTCCACGCCGACCGCGGCCTGATCCGTTACCTCATGCGCCACCGCCACACCACGCCGTTCGAGATGTGCGAGATCAAGCTCCACGTCAAGCTGCCGATCTTCGTCGCCCGCCAGTGGATCAGGCACCGCACCGCCAACGTCAACGAGTACTCGGCGCGCTATTCCATCCTCGATCGCGAGTTCTATCTGCCCGCCCCCGAGCAGCTCGCCGCGCAGTCGCACGCCAACCGCCAGGGCCGCGGCACCGTCCTCGAAGGGGCCGAGGCGGCGCGGGTTCTCGACATCCTGCGCGCCGATGCCCGGCAGAGTTATGACCACTACCTCGAGCTGCTGAACGAGGACGCGACCGGCGAGGCGATCGACCCAGGCCGCAGCGGGCTCGCCCGCGAGCTCGCGCGGATCGACCTCACGCTCAACTTCTATACCCAGTGGTACTGGAAGATCGACCTCCACAACCTGCTGCATTTCCTGGAGCTGCGGGCCGATCCCCACGCCCAGTGGGAGATCCGGGCCTATGCCGAGGTGCTGGCCGACATCGTTCATCGCTGGGTGCCGCTGGTGCACGAGGCCTTCGCCGACTATCGCCTCGGCGCGGTCACGCTCTCGGCCGCCGGGCTCGCCGTGGTCAAGCGTCTGCTCGCCGGCGAGGCGGTGACGCAAGAGACCAGCGCGCTGTCGCCGCGCGAGTGGCGCGAGCTGATGGCGAGCCTCGGCCGCGACGCCTGATCGGCAGAGACTAAGGGCTTCCCACGGCCTCGCGCAGCCGTGCCTCAGGCCAGGCGCACACGCCACGGGTGGGGGCGGTTCTGGGGGTCGCGGAGAAAGCCTGAGGAGAACGAAGCGCCGCCCCCGGGTGACCGGCCGGGCCTCGTGGATGAGGGCGCAGGAGAACACCACCCCGGCCCCCGCCGGCGCCCGCTAGCGGTGGCGCCCGTACTCGGGGAACATCAGCTCGCCACCCTCGTCGTCGTCGTTGAGGGTGAGCGAGACCGCGAAGCGACGGCCCGCCGTGTTGGGGTCGAGGTTGTCGCGGTGGGGCCGGAAGTAATCGCCGCGGGCCTCGTCATAGGCCCCGATCACCAGGCGCTCGAGGGCGAAGCCCTCGAAGGCGAAGGCCTCGTAGATCTCGTCGCGGATGCGCGGCACGATGGTCCTCAGCAGGCGCTCGTGCAGGGCCTCGTCGCGGATCGAATGGTCGAGCCGCTTCTTCTTGGCGAGGTCCACCTCGCGCACCGGCCCGCCCGCCTTGACCGCGAAGACGTCGCCCTCGCCGTGGCCGCGGCCGCCGCGGCGCCATCGCCGAGGTCGCAGACGAGGAGGACCAGCGGCCCGCCCTGGGTCTTGTTGTAGAACATCAGCCGGGTGCCGGCGCGGTCGGGAAGGACGAAGTTGGGCACCCGGTCGCCCGGCGCGAGCCTGAGCGCCTCGGCCACGGGCGGGCTCACGGCGGCGCGGCGAAGGCCGGCGAGCGCACCCGATCGCCGACGCCGATGCCGAGCCGGGCCGCAACTCCCGCCGCGACCTCGAGAACCGCCGCCACCGGCCCGCCCGAGGGGATACGGGTCTCGGAGAGCGGCGTCGTCGCGGCGGCGATGCGGACGATCCGGCGCTCGCCGTCGATGAACAGCATGTCGAGCGGCAGGTAGGTGTTCTTCATCCACATCACCACCGGCGCGGGGCGCGCGAAGATGAACAGCATGCCGGCGCCGGCGGCGAGCTCGGTGCGGAACATCAGGCCGCGGGCGCGGTCCTCGTCGGTGCGCGCGACCTCGACCGTGAAGGCGTGCTCGCCGCCGGCGGTCTCGACCACGAGGCGCGTCGCCTCGCCCGCCGTCGCGGTCGCCGCGACGAGCATGAGGACGGCGGCGAGGCCGGGGCGAAGGAGACGGATCATGGCGCTGGCGTGGTCACCGGCGCACCATGCCGCGCCCCCGCCGCCGGCGTCAACTCAACGGGCGAGGATCTCGGCGACCTGGGGGCCGCGCGCGCCCTGGCCGATGCGGATGCGCACCGCCTGGCCGGGGTCGAGGGTGGCGAGCCCGCAGCGCCTGAGGGTGTGCATGTGGACGAAGACGTCCGGGCTGTCCTCGCCCACGGTGACGAAGCCATAGCCCTTGGCGGGGTTGAACCACTTGACCTCGGCATCGACGAGCTCGCCGACCTCGGCGAGGGCATCCTGGCGCGGCCGGTCGAAACCGAGGTGCGAGCGAGCGCGCCGCCGGACCGTGGGCTGGGCCGACGAGACGTCGACCTCGGTCACCCGAACCGCTTGCAGGCCCTTTGGCCCCTGGCTCACCGAGCAGACCACGGTGGCGCCACCGGCGATGTCCTCGAGGCCGACGTGACGAAGGGCGGAGAGGTGCAGAAACACGTCGTCGCCGCCGCCGTCGGGGATGACGAAGCCGAACCCCTTCTCGGCGTTGAACCACTTCACGCAGCCACGAACGAGCGGCAGCCCTTCCTCACTCGGCCCGGGGACTTGGGGCTCTTGTTCTTCGCCCATGGGTCCAAAAAAATGAGCACAGGAATCTAATGAAGACTAACACAAGCATTGGCATTCGACAATTCCTCTCGTCGCGGCCCCCCCAACGGGGCGCCGGAGGCCGGCGCAGGCCGCTCGGGTGCCTGGATTCCGGCTTGGCGCGGTCGGACCCTTGGGGCATACTCGGCGCCCTTTCGGCCGGCGTCGAGGCGGGGCCGGCCGGCGATGGGACTGGGGGCCGGGAATCCGGGAGTCGGCGTTGCGCCACGCGGTCAATCTCTTCGTCGTTCTGGCAGCGGTGTGGCTGCTGCTGTCGGGCTTCTTCACGCCCTTCCTGCTGACGCTCGGGGTGATTTCCTGTGTCCTCGTGGTGGCGATCGCCCGGCGCATGGACGTGCTCGACAACGAGGGGCGGCCGATCTATCTGAGCTGGCGCTTCCTCGTCTACCTGCCCTGGCTCGGCTGGCAGATCGCGCTGGCCAACGTCGACGTGGCCCGGCGCGTGCTCGGCCGTCGTCTCGCCATCGACCCGGTGGTCCACTGGGTGCCGTCGGGCCAGCGAAGCGACCTCGGCACCGTTCTCTACGCCAACTCGATCACCCTGACCCCGGGGACGGTGTCGACCACGGTGGAGAGCGGGCGGATCGAGGTCCATGCCCTCACCGCCTCGGCGATGGCCGATCTCGAGACCGGGGCGATGCACCGCCGGGTGCAGAGCGTGGGCGTCTGAGAGAATGTTTGCCTTCGCCGCCGCCGCCATCCTGGTCGGCATGACCTTGGGGCTGGTGCGCGCGGTGCGCGGCCCGACGATCTATGATCGCATCCTCGCGGTCAACGCCCTCGGCACCATGACGCTGTTGCTGATCGCGGTGATCGGCTTCCTCACCGGGCGCCCCGACTTCCTCGATCTCGCCCTGGTCTATGCCCTGATCAACTTCATCGGGACGCTGGCGGCGCTCAAGTTCTTCAAGTACGGCCGGCTGGGCGACTGATGGCGGCACTCGCCATCGACGCCCTGAGCTGGCTGGCACTGGCCGGCGGGGCCTTCTTCATCGTGGTCGGCGCGATCGGCCTGATCCGCATGCCCGACGTCTTCAGCCGGCTCCACCCGGCGGGCATGATCGACACCATGGGGGTGGTGCTGACGGTGCTCGGCCTGGCGCTGCAGGCAGGGTTGAGCCAGGTCACCGTGAAGCTGGTGCTGATCGTCGTCTTCGTCTTGTTCACCAGCCCCACGGCGACCCATGCGCTGGCCCACGCGGCGGTCGCCGGGGGGCTGCGCCCGTGGCGGCGAAGCGGGGAGCCCGAGCGGTGAGCACGGTCCCCCTCGACATCGGCCTTCTCGCCCTTCTCCTGCTGACCACGCTCGCCGTCATGCGCCTGCGCAACCTGGTGGCGGTGGTGATGCTGCTGGGGCTCTACAGCCTCTTGATGGCGACCGAGTGGGTGGTGCTGGACGCGGTCGACGTCGCCTTCACCGAGGCCGCGGTGGGGGCCGGGATCACCACCATCCTCTTGTTGGCAGCGGTGCTGCTGGCGGGGCGCGAGGAGAAGCCCATCCGCCGGGTGCCCGTGGGCGCGATCGCGGTCATCGCCGCGACCGGGGCGGCGCTGGTCTATGCGACCGCCGACATGCCGCCCTTCGGCGCCGCCGACGATCCCGTCCAGGGCCACGTGGCGCCACGCTACATCGTCGAGTCGCCGGCCGAGACCGGGGTTCCCAACATGGTCACCGCGGTCCTCGCGAGCTACCGCGGCTACGACACCCTGGGCGAGACCACGGTGATCTTCACCGCCGGGATGGCGGTGCTGGCGCTGCTCGGCCTGGGGGGGCGGCGGAGGACGCCGAAGTGACCGAGCTTCTGGTCCTCAGGGTCGTCTCCAAGCTCTTGATCCCGTTCATTCTCTTGTTCGCGCTCTATGTCCAGATGCACGGCGACTATGGCCCCGGCGGCGGCTTTCAGGCCGGGGTGATCTTCGCCGCCGGGTTCATCCTCTACGCCCTCGTCTTCGGCCTCGCCAACTGCCACCGGGTGGTCCCGCCGCGCCTGCTCAGGGCGATGGTGGCGGCGGGGGTCCTGATCTATGCCGGGGTCGGCGTCGCCGCCCTTCTTTTCGGCGGCAATTACCTCGAGTACGCGGCGTTCGCCACCGACCACGCCTTCGGCAACGAGGTCGGTATCTGGCTGGTCGAATTGGGGGTCGGGACCACGGTCGCGGGGGTCATGCTCACCATCTACCTCGCCTTCGCCGGCCGCGGGGACTGACGACGGTGACCTTCCTCGGCCATTACAACTATTGGGTCGCCATCGCCCTGATGCTGGCCGGCTTCTACCTGGTGATCGCCCGGTACAACCTGATCAAGAAGCTGGTCGGGCTGAACATCTTCCAGACCGCGGTGTTCCTCCTCTACATCTCGATGGGCAAGGTGTTCGGCGGCACCGCGCCGATCGTCAAGGCCGGTGTCACGCTCTACACCAACCCGCTGCCTTCGGTGTTGATTCTCACCGCCATCGTGGTCTCGGTGGCGACCACGGCGGTGGCGCTGGCCCTGATCGTCCGCATTCGCGCCGCCTATGGGACCATCGAGGAGGACGAGATCCTCGCCCAAGAGCGCGAATGATCGCCGCCAACCTGCCTGCGCTTCAGGTCGTGGTCCCGCTGATCTCGGCGCCGCTCTGCGCCTTGATGCCGCGGGGCAGCGTCGCCTGGGCCTTCGCCACCGCGGCGATCTGGGTGGCCGCGGGAATCGCGCTTGCCCTGCTCGTGCGGGTGCTCGAGACCGGGACGATCTCGTATGCCATGGGCGGCTGGGCGGCGCCGTGGGGGATCGAGTACCGGATCGACCGGCTCAACGCCTTGGTCCTCGTCATCGTCACCGGGATCGGCGCGGTGGTCGCCCCGGCGGCGTTGAAGAGCGCCGGGCGCGAGATCGCCCACGACCGTCAGGTCCTGTTCTACACCGCCTTCCTCCTCGCCTTCACCGGGCTGATCGGCATCGTCATCACGGGCGACGCCTTCAACCTCTACGTCTTCCTCGAGATCACCTCGCTCGCCTCCTACACCCTGGTGGCCATGGGCGGCGACCGCCGGGCGCTGGTGGCGGCCTTGCGCTACCTCATCCTCGGGACCATCGGCGCCACCTTCATCCTGATCGGCATCGGCCTTCTCTACATGATGACCGGCACCCTCAACATGGCCGATCTGGCGGCCCGCCTGGACGGCGTACGCGACATGCGCACGGTCGAGGCCGCGTTCGCCTTCATCGTCGTCGGCGCCGGCCTGAAGCTCGCCCTCTTCCCCCTTCATGCCTGGCTTCCCGACGCCTATACCCGGGCGCCCTCGGTGGTCTCGGCCTTCCTCGCCGCCACCGGCACCAAGGTCGGGGTCTATGTCCTGGTGCGCTTCGTCTTCACCATCTTCGGCCCGGCCTACGCCTTCGATACCCTGCCGCTGGGCGCGGTGCTGATGCCGTTCGCCCTCGCCGCGATCTTCGTCGGCTCGCTGGTCGCCATCTTCCAGAGCGAGATCAAGCGCCTGCTCGCCTACTCCTCGGTGGCGCAGATCGGCTACATGGCGCTCGGCCTCGCCTTCGCCAGCGAGACCGGGGTGCTCGCCACCGTGGTCCATCTGTTCAACCACGCCCTGATGAAGGGCGCCGCCTTCCTGGCGCTCGCCGGGGTCGCCTATCGCGTCGGCGCGACCGACATGGTGGCCATCCGCGGGCTCGGCAAGCGGATGCCGCTGACCATGGCGGCCTTCACGGTCGCCGGGCTCGGCCTCGTCGGGGTGCCGCTGACGGCGGGCTTCGTCACCAAGTGGTACCTGGTGGGGGCGGCGCTCGAGGCCGATCTGTGGCCGGTGGCGGTGGCGATCCTGATCTCGTCGCTGTTGGCGCTGGCCTATGTCTGGCGGGTGGTCGAGGCGGCCTATTTCCGCGAGCCCGCCGACGACGCGGCGGTCGCGCACGGCGAGGCCCCGGCGCTGATCCTGGTCCCGACGCTCGCACTGGCGGGGGCCAGCGTCTACTTCGGCATCGACGCCAGCTTCCCGGTCGGCCTCGCCCGGTCGATCGCGGCGGCGCTCTTGGGGACGGGGCCGTGAGCGCGCTGGTGCTCGCCGCCTTCCTGGTGCCGCTCGCCGCCGTGCCCCTGATCTGGCTCGCCCGCGACCACCCCAACCCGCGGGAGGGCGTGACCCTGGTGGCCGCGGTGGCGCTGTTCGCCCTGGTGGTCGCGCTCTATCCCGGCATCAGCGCCGGCGGCCGCCCGGGCGTCACCCTGGTGGCCATGCTGCCGGCAGTGCCGTTACGCTTCGAGGTCGAGCCGCTGGGGCTGCTGTTCGCGCTGGTCGCGAGCTTCCTCTGGATCGTCACCTCGGTCTACTCGATCGGCTACATGCGCTGCCATCACGAGGTCCATCAGACCCGGTTCTACGCCTATTTCGCGCTGGCCTTGGCGGCCGCCATCGGGGTCGCCTTCGCCGCCAACCTGGTGACCCTGTTCGTCTTCTACGAGGCCTTGACGCTCTCGACCTACCCGCTGGTCACCCACCACGGCACGCCCGAGGCCCGCGCCGGCGGGCGCACCTACCTGGTCATTCTTCTCGCCACCTCGACCGTCTTCTTCCTGCTCGCCATCCTCGCCACCGCGGCGATCGCCGGGACCACCGATTTCCGAGCGGGGGGCATCCTCGCCGGCAAGGCCTCGCCGGTGGCGCTCGGCGTCCTGCTCGCACTTTTCGTCTTCGGCATCGGCAAGGCGGCGGTGATGCCCTTTCACCGCTGGCTGCCGGCGGCGATGGTGGCGCCTACCCCGGTCAGCGCGCTGTTGCACGCGGTCGCGGTGGTCAAGGCCGGGGTCTTCTCGGTGCTCAAGGTCGTGCTTTACGTCTTCGGCGCCGATGTCGTCGCCGGGCTCGCGACGGGCCGGCTTCTCGCCTATGTCGCCGCGGCGACCATCGTCATCGCCTCGCTGGTGGCGCTGGGCAAGGACAACCTCAAGGCCCGGCTCGCCTACTCCACCGTCAGCCAGCTCTCCTACATCGTCCTCGGGGCGCTGATCGCCAACGCCGCCGGGATCGTCGGCGGGGCGATGCACATCGCCATGCACGCCTTCGGCAAGATCACGCTCTTCTTCTGCGCCGGCGCCATCTATGTCGCCACCGGGCGGACCGAGGTCAGCCAGCTTTCCGGGATCGGCCGGGCGATGCCGATCACCATGGCGGCCTTCCTCCTCGCCAGCCTCAGCATCATCGGCCTGCCCCCCTTCGGGGGCTTGTGGGGCAAGTGGTACCTGATTCTGGGGGCGCTGGGGAACGATGCTTACGTCTTCGTCGCCGCCCTGGTGGCGAGCTCGCTTCTCAACGTCTTCTACCTCTTGCCGATTCCCTTACGGGCCTTCTTCGGCCGCCCCGACGGCCGGGTCGGCGAGGCGATGGCCGAGGCACCCTGGGCCTGCGTCGCGGCGCTGAGCGTGACCGCCATCGGCACCCTCGTCCTCTTCTTCGCCGCCGATCCGCTCTATGCCCTCCTCCTCCCCCTCGTCGCCCCCCGGTGATCCTGATGGAAAAGCGCCACCTCTTCGACGACCCGGGCAACGTCAAGCGCCTGCTGCGCGGCTTCTTCGTCGTCTGCGCCGGCTTGCTCGCGGTCGATTTCTTCTATCCCCGCCACGCCGCCCGCCCCTGGGAGGGGTCGTTCGGCTTCTATGCGCTGTTCGGCTTCGTCGCCTGCGTCGCCCTGGTGCTGATCGCCAAGGAGATGCGCAAGATCGTGATGCGGCGCGAGGACTACTACGACCGTGACTAGCCTGCACCCGGTCGCGCCCTTCGTGATCGGCGCCCTGCTCGCGGCGCTGGCGGGCCCGCGCCTGCGCCCGGCGCTGGTGCTGGCGACCCCGGTCGTGGGGTTCCTCAACCTGCTCGCCCTCGACCCCGGCGCCGGCACCACGCTGATGCTGTTCGATCATGCGATCGAGCCCCTGCGGGTCGACCGTTTGAGCCTCTTGTTCGGCTACATCTTCCACATCGCCGCCGCGATCGGGGCGCTCTATGCCTTCCACCTCGACGACCGGATGGAGCAGACGGCGGCGCTCCTCTATGGGGGAAGCGCGATCGGCATCGTCTTCGCCGGCGACCTGATGACCCTGTTCGTCTTCTGGGAGCTGGCGACGGTGACCTCGGTGTTCCTGATCTGGGCGCGCCGGACCCCGCGGGCGCTCGGCGCCGGCTTTCGCTACATGGTGTTCCAGTTCGTCTCGGGGCTTCTCCTGCTGGTCGGCATCCTGGTCCACCTTCAGGCCACCGGGACGCTGGCCTTCGAGCGCCTCGGCGTCGCCAGCCCGGGCGGGCTCCTGATCTTCCTCGCCTTCGGCATCAAGGTCGGCTTTCCGGTGCTCCACAACTGGCTGACCGACGCCTACCCCGAGGCGACCCCCACCGGTACCGTCTACTTGAGCGCCTTCACCACCAAGGCGGCGGTCTATGCGCTCGCCCGCGGCTATCCGGGGACCGAGGCGCTGATCTATCTCGGCGCGGCGATGACCGTCTTTCCCATCTTCTACGCCGTCATCGAGAACGATCTCCGCCGG
>Ga0114931_10011673_pt1 | contig 10356 bp, 9 predicted proteins | sample 2SBtaG_FD_89579 | JGI IMG/M metagenome (GOLD analysis project Ga0114931, IMG submission 89579) | Deep subsurface microbial communities from Kolumbo volcano to uncover new lineages of life (NeLLi) - 2SBTROV14_V59a metaG | ecosystem: Environmental > Aquatic > Marine > Volcanic | place: Kolumbo... | reverse complement strand
TTTTGTTCTTAGTTTTTGCTTTGAAAACAAGAGTCATGTTGATATGATGACTGTTTTCAAAGTGAAAAATAAGGACAAAAGAAGTAGCCAAGAAGCTTGATTTATTTTTTCACCGTTCCTTATGAGACAGCCTCTATTAATTGCCAAATAAATTTGGCAAACCTTTATTGCACTCGAAGCCTCGAATGGTATTTCAATAAATATCTTTCCTTGACGGCACAGAAGCTTGAGCCCCCATTTTGGTTACCGAATAGGCGGCGGCTTTGTTGGCAAACACAATGGCAGCCATCAGCGTCATTCCCTCGGAAAGCCCTACGACTAACGCACCATTGAAAGTATCACCTGCTGCGGTAGTATCGACCGCTTTTACTTTTGGACAGGGAACTGCTTGGTCTTCCTCGTCCGACAATACATAGGCACCCTGTTCCCCGCGTGTAATCACGACGATGTTCACCCCCTTGTTCTTCAAAATTCGAGCAGCCTGCCTGGCCGTCGCTTCGGTTTCTACTTTGACTCCGGTCAAAAAGGCGGTTTCGGTTTCATTGGGGGTGATGATGTGAAGGGACGAGAGGAGGTCATCCGGCAAGACTTGGGCAGGCGCGGGGTTCAAAACCACCTTCGTTCCTTCCTGCTTAGCCAATTGGACGGCATATGCTACCACCTCCATTGGGATTTCCAACTGAATCAGCAAAAAGGACGCTTGTTTGATTACATCTCTGGCCTTTTCGATCTCCGACATTTGCATAGCTGCGTTGGCGCCTAATGCTACGGAGATACAATTTTCTCCCTGTTCATCTACCATTATCAAAGCCACTCCGGAAGGCGAATCCTTGTCAATCGTTACATAAGCCGTATCAATTCCGTTCGATTGAAACCCTTTTAAGGCCTCCCTGCCAAAGACATCGCTTCCCACTTTGGTAATAAAAGAAACATCGCCACCAAGCGTGGCAGCAGCTACTGCCTGATTGGCGCCTTTTCCACCAGGGTTCATCATGAATTTTCCACCCAAGACCGTCTCGCCTGGTGACGGCAGATGCCCCGACTGAACAACCATGTCCGTATTGCTACTGCCGATAACCACTATTTTCTCTGGTTTCATTGCTTTTTCTTTTTTGGTTCTACTGTTCCTTGGCGGGAATGAGATAATGATTTAATGCTGTAATGCTGTAATGATTTTTACTTTTTAGTGTAGGTCGAATTTTTTGCTTTTGACATTATCTTGCACAGTTCAATTGCTTCAGCCAAAAGTCTTTCCAACTCTTTAGCATCATTTGACAAGTTTGCATCTTAAATTACCTCTAAGGAACGGTGAAAAAATAAATCAAGCTTCTTGGCTACTTCTTTTGTCCTTATTTTTCACTTTGAAAACAGTCATCATATCAACATGACTCTTGTTTTCAAAGCAAAAACCAAGAACAAAATAATCAAGCCAAAAACCTCAATTTATTTATTCACCGTTCCTAACCAATATTCTGATTCATCAATTTCTTCGGTCACAATGCATATTTTACTGAAAAATTCATTTTTGGACATTGCTTTGCAAGCCGCGCGATAACTTGCTGCTGTTGATGTGGCTGATTTCACAAGTTGGCAGGTGATAACAGATGAGGCTTTACAAATTTTCAATGAATCGCAAAACCGAATCACATCCACTGCAAATTTCTTAGTTCTTTTTTTCATCTTTTCAATGAACCTTTCTTTTTCTGTCATATCCCTTTTTTAATTTTCATTATCGCATTATCGCATTATCGCATTATCGCATTATCGCATTATCGCATTATCGCATTATCGCATTATCGCATTCAATTCGTTGTAGTACCTTTCTTTTGATAAACAACCAGGTCAGAAACCTCCAAATAAACTTTTTCATTGGGATTGGTGATTTTCATTTTGAGTCTATGTTTTCCATTTGGCAGCTCGTACTGAAAGAACAATTCGTGAGCGCGTTCAATAAAATACAGCGGCAACTCCATTGTTTTTGACAATTGCCCATCCATGTAAAATTCTGCGATTAGCTTATAACCATTCAAGGTTTCTTCGTCAGACAAGAGGGCATATTTGTCATCGAAGTCAATGTGCCGTGCTCTTCCTTTCAAAACGACGCCTACCCCCTCGAATTCCCAGGCCATTTCCTGAGCATCTTTTGCTCCAAATCGCCGGTCTATTTTCTGGTCATCAGCTAGCGCATAGCCCGGAAAGTTCTGCTCGAGGGGAACAACTTTAGGAACTTGTTTTTTGATTTTAACTTCCGATTCGGTGACTTTACCGCCATTTTTAGTGATGAGTTCCAGGGCGTGTTTATAACTGATTCCATAAACCTTGTTCAGAGAAGTGTGGGTATATTTAAAATCCATATCCTCTATTGACCCAAGTCCTTTCCTCCAATATTCGGGTATTTTATCATAGCCAATGATAGCGCCCACTATTGCGCCCGCTGAAGAGGGATTGCAGTCCGAATCCTGCCCTCCTCTCGCCGCAATTTCCATCGTTTTACCGAAGTCGCCTCCTCCGTATAATAGCCCGAGAACTACATAAGCCGCATTTATCTTAGCATCGATATTAAAATCTTGGTTTGCCCCGTCAGGGCAACCTATGTCCAGCCCCCACTTTTCATCAATCAGTTGCCAGTTCTTCTTCCAGTCGGTGGGAAATTGTTGATGCCATTGCACCACGTCCGCGATGCACTGATGGAAAGTACTTTCTTTGGGGATTAGTGCGAGGGCTTTGGTGATAACATCAGGGATGTCATTCTCGATGAAAGCGTAGCTATACATTCCAGCCACAAATACGCCTCCATAATAGCCATCGCCGGAATTCATCACATGCCCTACCCGGTCGCAAATTTCCAGTGCGCTATTGGGCATTCCGGGGTTCATGATACCGGCAAAATCGGCTTCGATTTGAAAATCAATATCATCGGCATGCGGGTTGTTGCGCCATTGTCCCGATTCGGGAGGCAGCATACCGTGAAGGATGTTGTATCGCCCTTGTTGATTGGCATGCCAAAGCCAGTATTTCGCATGGGCGTAGGCATTTCCAAAAGAGGAAGAAGGCGCATCCAAGCCTTCCTTTTCCATCACTTCTACAAAAGTCAAATCCATATAAATGTCATCGTAAAGTCCGGGGACATAGGTCATCCAATGCAACAGCGTCGTATCGGACCATTCCAATTCGATGCTATCTGGTATGGTCCTTTTCAGAAAATGGAATTCAGTTGGACCTCCATAGGTCACCCCGATAGTTTGGGCAGCCCAGGCCCCTTTGATTTTATCTTTTAGGACCTCTTTTGAAATAGTGATAAAACCATTATCCTGGCCATTTTGCTCAGAGTTGATGCACCCAACCAGGAATATGGTGAGCCAGGCGTAAATAAGCCCCGATAGTTTTAAATTAATTTTCATGGTAAAAAAATTTTGCTTTTTAATTTGATATGAAACGGTGAAAAAATAAGGACCAAAAGCCTGTCCCGCCGAAGGGAAACGAATGTCGGGAAAGCCGTCGAAATGTGTAAGTTATTGTTTCGTCGTTACTAAAACAATTCAATCGCTTTCAAATCGAGCAAAGCATAAAAACAGACGGTGCATGCCGATACATCTGCCAGCGCATTTCCTGCTTCCGCATATCTTTTCGTGAAAATTTTCGCGTGAATTTCCTGCAAAGTCGGCCATTTATAGCGCCCGCCGGGGGCGGAAATTTTGCAATACCAAGTCGCTTCATGCATTAGGCAATACTTTTCCGAACTGCCCAATTGGTGGGAAATTCCCTTGCGAATAAATTCTGCACCAACGACATTTTCATTGAAATTCATATTGTGCGCAATGACGTATTCTGCTTGATTGACCACTTCTTTGAACCGGTTCAGCGAATCGGCCAAGGGAACGCCGTTTTCTAGCGCCTGTTCCTGAGTAAGATGGTGCTTGCGTTCTGCTGCAACTGGAATCTCAAAACCCTCTGGTCGAATAATATCGTCGGAAGAAGCCTGCAATTCCCTTTCTTCATTGTAAAGAAGCCAGGAGAGGTGTATCATCCGGGGCCAGTTGAACGTATCACTAGCCGGGCTTTTCCAGCTTTTCGGTTTGCCAATGGCGGAGACATCAAAAAATAGATGCATGTGGTGAGATTAGATGACCTTAGGTGAAAGATAAAAGATAAAAGATAAAAGATAAAAGACAAAAGATTTTTGTTTCGATTAACTAATTGAATAACAGCTATTTGCCCAATGACTCACAGTGACCTCCCATGCCCCCCTCTAACCCGCCAGCGTTTCGACGGCTTTCTCAGCCAGATGGTGGTTGGTATTGGCAGAGAGTTGAATTCGTTTGACGGGGCTGTCCCAGCTATCTGCTTTGGCTGCCCACAGGTGATAATTGCCTATTGCGTCGCGCTCGCAATAGACGCCCAAGGGCATTTGGCATCCCCCTTCCAACAATTTCAATACTTTTCGTTCCACATTCGTTGCCGCGGACACTTCGGGTCGGTGGATATTTTTTAAAATGCGGCGGGTAGCCAGGTCGTCAACAGCGGTCTGAAAAGCCAGAACTCCTTGTGCCGGGGCAGGAACAAATTCTTTTGGATTCATTTTCAGGACGTAAAACGAGGACAAATCCAACTCCAGCCTACTTATTCCAGCAGCAGCCATTGCGATAGCATCAAAATCTCTCGCCTGCAATTTTTTGAGGCGGGTTGTAACGTTGCCCCTGATGTCTTTCAATTGAATGTCTTTGCGAAAATCTAACAATTGCGCTTTGCGTCGAGCAGAAGAAGTACCCACAACCGCGTCTTTTTTGAGTTTCAATAGTTGGTCTTCTGCCACCGCTTCCGGCCGAATTAAAAGCCAGTCGGCGGGATTTTCGCGGTAAGAAACGGCCGTGATGATCAAGCCCTTCGGCGAGGCAGTCGGCAGGTCTTTCATCGAATGCACTGCCAGGTCAATCTCTCCCCGAAGCAAAGCATCTTCAATTTCCTTGGTGAAAAAGCCCTTCCCCTCCATTTTGTCAAAACTCAAATGCTGCACCCGGTCGCCTTTGGTCTTGATGATGATTAATTCCGAAGCTACCCCCAGGCTTGCCAACTGTTGTTTGGTGTAATTTGCCTGCCACAAAGCTAATTGGCTACCCCGTGTCCCAATTTTTACTTTTTTCATCGAATGGCGTTTAATTTTCTTGCAAAAGTAACAGAAACTTTTGAAAAGTCTTTTGAGTAATTCGATACATTTTGAATGGCTTCGAACCTTCCCAATTCAACCATTTTCCGCTCCCTAAAATGGAAAAAAATGCCATCCCAAACCGGGTGGCATTTTTTTTTGCAATTTCTGAAAAGTTGAAAACGGTGAACGGCATTCCAAAATTTCTCATTGTTAGAACGCCTGTTTATTTATTTCTACATTTCGAATTCATTATTGCAAATTGAAAGTTCAACTTTCAATTTGCAATAATAAATTTTCAATTCACCTTCTTCAACCCCCTATTTTCTCAATCCAAAAGTGTAATTTTGGAGTTTAAGTTTCCAAAATTCTAAGCAAAATGGAAAAATATATTCCAAGATTCTTTAAGGTTCCAAACCGGAGTTTCTTTTTATTCGGGCCGAGAGGCACAGGGAAATCCACTTTTTTAAAAGAAACATTTAGCGATGCTTTGTGGATTGATTTGTTACAACCGGATATTTTTAGAAAATATGCAGCTAAGCCGGAGCGCATTATTGACTTGGTTCAAGGCAATCCCGGCAATAAAACAATTGTCGTTGATGAAATACAAAAGGTGCCGGAATTGCTCCCGGCAATACACAGCCTCATCGAACAAAAAAGCAATCGAAGGTTTATCCTCACCGGTTCGAGCGCTCGTAAATTAAAAAAGGCAGGAACCAACTTGCTTGCAGGGCGGGCGTTATTCAAAACCTTTCATCCCTTTCTTTATTCGGAATTAAACATTGACTACGCTTTTGAAGATGTTTTGCGTTTCGGTTTGTTACCCATCGTAATAGGCGCCGAAAACAGCGAAGAAGTCCTTGACGCTTATGTTTCTCTGTACATCCGGGAAGAAGTACAATACGAAGGATTTACCCGGAACATCGGTAACTTTTCCCGTTTTTTGGAGACTGCCAGTTTTTCACATGGCGCTGTTCTAAACGTTAGCAATGTGGCGCGAGAATGCCAAATAGAAAGAAAGACCATTGAAGCTTATATTCAAATACTGGAAGATGTTTTGTTGGGTTTTCGACTTCCGGTATTTTCAAAAAAAGCCAAACGCAAATTAACAACCCATTCAAAATTTTATTTTTTTGACGCCGGCGTTTTCCAGGCTTTGCGACCAAAGGGTCCTTTGGACCAGCCGGAAGAAATAGGGGGTGCAGCCCTCGAAGGCTTAATCGCACAACAACTCAGGGCATGGAATGCTTATAGCGGCAATGCTTATGAAATATATTTTTGGCGGTCGAGAAGCGGGGCAGAAGTTGATTTTGTTTTATATGGAAAGAAAGACATTTTTGCCATTGAGGTAAAAAATTCTTCTCGCATCCGGGTGGAAGACTTGCGTCACCTTTTGGAATTTCGAAAGGATTACCCTTTATCAAAAACAATTCTGCTCTATCGCGGGCTTGAAAAATTGGTAACCAAGAATATTTACTGTATTCCCTGCGAATCGTTTTTGCAAGAATTGAAGCCGGGCGCTTTCCCCAATTTGGATGGATAGGTCTTGCTTTGCTTTCCTTTCCATAGCCACCTGTGATTGCGCAAGGCATCGAAAGTGTCGGGAACTGTTTCGGATGGAGGACTTGAACTTTCGCCAAAACACACCTCCAAAACCTTCAATTCACTTTCTTCAACTCCCCATTTTCTTCCTGGACGATATAGGCGCTGTTAAAACCTTTTGCTTTTACCTTGCGAAGCGCCCTGTCGGCTTCGCCTTTGGTATCGAAGCCGGACAGCAACATGATTGTCCATTTGCCTTTGCGGTAACTTTCTACTTCTCCGATATCGCTTACTTTACTTTCCTCGAAAAAACGGGGGTTTTGGTAGGCGGCTAATCGAATCCGGTAGTTGGAGGCCTTGGTGAGGGTAGGGCCTTCCGTCGTTGATGAGGAAGTGCCGGTTTTGGCTTCGCTTTGCTGATTGCCGATTATTTTATCGGTCAGGCCGGCGGTGATTTGGGGAACGAGAAAAGCTTGTTTGTATCCTTTTGCCCGGACTTGCCGCTTTGCTTTACTTGCTTTTTCTTTGGTTGGAAAGATGCCCACCCTGATTTTATTCTTACCGCCTTCCTGATGCGAATAAACGTTGCCGATGCCTTCCAATTTGCGTTCGAAGGAAGACAGGTCTAAGGCTTTGCCGGCGGCCAAGGCGGCAACCTGAACGGCATACCCTTCTGTGAGTGGTCTATCTTTGCTGAAACCAATGGTCTCCGCCTTTTTTCCATTGCCCGAACCATCCCCAACATAGGTTCCCGAAGGCAGGAGGGTAACGGTTTCAAATAGTTTAGGGTCGTTTTTGCCGCCCGTCAAGACCGTCCAATTCAAATCTAAAAACCCCGGTTTGGAAAAACGAACCACATAAGAAGCCTGGGGTTGCAGTGGAAGGGAATAGTCGCCCTCTCTATTTGAACGGGCTTCCACTTTTTTGTTCGTTGCCGAATTAGTAGCGCTAATCAGGACGCCTTCCAAAGACCCTCCGTTGTTGCGATTGACCACTTTTCCCTGGTAAGATTCGCCGTCTTTGGTCAGTAAAATTTCGATGTTTCGATTTTTGAGGAGGCTAGTGGTCGAAAGGCTAAACGAATTGGAGGAATAGCCCTCTTTTCGAACCACGGCATTGCAATCCAAATCCTCCATCAATCGGAAGCTGTAGATGCCCGATGCATCGGTTTTGAAAACGCCTTCTCGGCAAGCGGAAAAATCTATCACGGCAGCTTCAATCGGCTGGCTATCAGAAGCGTTCATTACTTTTATCACCAAAAAATTGGCATCCTTCGTCGCTCGATAAATATCTTCTGCGCCTTTGCCACTCAAGCGGTTGGAAACGAAATAGCCCATGTTCCGGGAATGGTTGAATACGAAACCGTAATCATCTCTGGAAGAATTTACGCCGGTGCCCAGGTGGTAAATGCTGCCCCAACTGCCGTTGGTCTGTTCTGCCCTGAAAATGTCGAAGCCGCCGAAGCCCTGGTGCCAATCGGAGGCAAAATAGAGGGTACTGCCATCAAGATAAGGCGTAATTTCATTGCCTTGCGAATTGACGATTTGTCCGAGATTTTCCGGGGCAGACCAGGTGTTGCCCAAGCGGTAGGAGACGTAAATGTCGAAGCCGCCGAAGCCGTCCGGTCCGTCGGAAGCGAAATAGAGGGCTTTGCCGTCGGGAGAAAAAGCGGGGAATCCGGTCGAATAGCCCGAACCGTTGTAGGGGAAAGCCGTAGGGTTGTTCCAATTGCCCGTTTCATCCGCTTCTGCAACATACAGGCTTAATTCCAATCCGCTGGAAGGAATTTGCCGCGTGCCATCCACGAAGTTGTTCTTTGTAATTGCCACCCATTTTCCGTCGAGAGAATAGGCGATGGGGCCCTCATTTGATTTGTGCCCAAAAGCTATCCGCAACAATTCGGGTCGTTTCAGGAAGCCGTTTTTATCTTTTTCCGTAATAAAAAGTTGATTATTGGCCGTTCGGGTGAAGGAGGCCTTTCCGCTACCGGGAGGGAGAATGTCCGTCCTGCCCGAAGCATAAACCACGCGCTCATCGGGCAACAAAGCCACTCCAAAATCGGCGGCGGCAGAATTGGCAAATTCATTTTTCACGACGTAGGAAAAAGGGGCGTTTATTCTCGCTTTCGCAAATACGCAACTTTCGGCATATTGATTGCCGCGCACCGGAAACTTTTGGGCGTATTGCAGGAAGAGGCGCCGCGCCGCGTCATATTGCCCCAACGCCTTTAAAACCAAGCCGTATTGAAAGACGAACAAGTCGTCGGCATCAGCAGATTTTATCGCCTGCGCGTAGTATTTTGCCGCCACATTCATTTGATTCAGATGGCGGTAGCAATCGGCGATTTTCCCCAAAGCTTCCACATTGCCGGGTTGCTTGTCCAACACCATCCGGTAAGATTTGATAGCTAAATTGAAGGCATACAAATCGTACTGCTTATTTGCTTTTTTCAACGTAGATTGGGCATTCGCCGACATGCCCGACAGCAGGATTGTCACAATGAGAATGGTTTGAAAGAGTTTCATTTTATTAAAATTTTGATGCCGGAAGGATTTGTTTTCAAATTTTTTGGGTGTGCTAAAGGTCTTTATTTCTCCGCCAATAAAATCATTTTGTTGACAAAATTACAGCAAATTACTTAAAAAGCATGGTATGTTCCATAAACTGGCGGGTACTTTTTTTCACACAATGGCATCGAGAGGGTTTCACACAACGGCACTACGGCACTACGAGGGGGGGAGGATTCACACTACGCAGGTCATCCCTCCAACTGTATCTTTTTTCCCCAATTGCATTATGTATCTGAAACGGTCAGGCAACAAGGAATTCTGAAATTGTTCATCCGTAATCCGGTAACATTGGAAATCAAAAAATTGCGAAGCCTGCAATTCTCAAATTTACAAATAAGTCGTATCCTTGTGAAAAACGACCTGCGAATGAACCCTTATCGTCAGACTGTTTCTCAAGAGACTATGCAGGCGGAGTGGCTTGAAATTCAGGCAGCCCAACAAGACTCGCTGCACTTTCGCCCTTTGTATGAGCGATATTTTGAGCCGATTTTCCGCTTCATCCACCGGCGAACGGCGGATGAACATCTGGCGGCAGACATCACCTCTCAAGTTTTTCTGAAAGCCTTGCAACGACTGGAAAATTACTCCTTCAGAGGAGTGCCTTTTTCTGCCTGGTTGTTTCGCATTGCGGGCAACGAAGTGGCTCAACATTACCGCCAAGCAAAAAAAAATCGGGTGGTCGGCATTGACGATGCGAACCTAACGGAACTGTTGGAGGAAATGGAGGAATTGGACAACGAAAAGCTGCGCATCCTCTTGATTCAATCTTTGGATGAGCTGCGCGACAAGGAGCTTGAAATTGTCGAATTGCGCTTTTTTGAACAGCGCCCCTTCAAAGAAATCGCCGCCATTTTGAACATCACGGAAAGCAATGCAAAAGTGCGAACGTATCGCGTTTTAGAGCGATTGAAGAAGCGTATTTTGGACAAAGTTTAGCAGTCATTGGTCGTGAAATAATTAGGTTTACTAAACTTTGAAAGTTTAGTAACGATGAAAAAATAAGTTCCTCATTTCGACGAGTTTATTTTGTTCTTAGTTTTTGCTTTGGAAACAAGAGTTATGTTGATATAATGACTGTTTCCAAAGTGAAAAATAAGGGCA
>Ga0114931_10011672_pt1 | contig 10356 bp, 7 predicted proteins | sample 2SBtaG_FD_89579 | JGI IMG/M metagenome (GOLD analysis project Ga0114931, IMG submission 89579) | Deep subsurface microbial communities from Kolumbo volcano to uncover new lineages of life (NeLLi) - 2SBTROV14_V59a metaG | ecosystem: Environmental > Aquatic > Marine > Volcanic | place: Kolumbo... | reverse complement strand
TTCGCCTCCACACCGAAGCCTTGGCGTAGGAGGGCTTTTTTATCATAACAGGTTGGTTACTATATTGCCAAACCTTTGAAGGGCTTCGGTGGATGCAATCCACTTGAATGGAAAGAAAACTGTATAGATGCCAACATGGACCGTATACATCCTGAAATGCTCAGATAATTCCTATTATACCGGTTGTACTTCAAATCTTGTGGACAGACTCAATAGACATAATCGTGGGAGTAAACTTACTATGCAACTGGTTCGTTTTTATTGATGGGTAATTCCAACCCTTTTCTAATGTGCCACGTACGATTGCTTCAACTAAAACCAAACTAGATCTTTCCTGCTCAGCGGAATACTTTCAAATCTGATGAATAAGTACATCCATGCATGAAAAGGCAAATAATGTTTAAATTAGGAGGGCGAGAAACGGCCTGGTATGCCTACGGGTTCGATGAAGGATAGGTTTATGAACTTAGAGGGCCTCCTGACATTTTCAACCCTAATCCCTGGATTCAGAGCTGTGAAAGGTCGCATGGATAATGCCGGAAATGCTACGCCTGACTACCATTTGTGCCATCAACTTATTCATCACGGGGCTGTCAATAGGACAATCCTTGTCCTTTCAATCAACTGGAGATAGGATTGAACATGTTTTTTCCTTTAACATGCCTGAAAATGAGCGAAAAAACATTCTGACATCCCGGGGTAAGAAGACAGTACTGCGAAAGTTTACCTTGTTTTACGATACCCATGAACTCAATACTAAATCGATCCATCTTCGGGGCCAGAGTTCATTGTATTTTCAGCGTAAAAGTTTTGCGGTTTCGCTTAAAAAGAAATGGACCATAGAAGGAGTCAGGTTAAAGAAGTTTTCGCTAACCAACCTGGTATTTGATCAAAATTACTGGCGAAATCGATTTTCCTATCTTTCCCTTCAACACCTGGGAATTTTTCCGTTGCTAAACTGTTTTGCTACGGTCAGCATTAATGGCCAGAGCCAGGGAGTCTATTTGCTGGTTCAAAAACCTGATGACTTTGTCAGGTCGTCAAAACAAGGCATTTTGTTGATCAGGAGGAATGCCAGGGATCATTTTAAACTTGAATTCAAAAAAAAGCAAACCGAAGAAAACTGGGCTGAAGACAAGATCCAACCACTGAATACCCTCAACCAATACACAAAAAAATATCAGGGAAAGGAACTGTATGATACCCTCAACCAATGGATTGATATGCCCGGCTATCTGACCTGGCTCGCCTTCAACTATGTTATTATGAATGGAGACTACACTGATGAGCTGTTTCTGTTTTATGACAATGAAACTGGAAGGTTCCGGATTATTCCATGGGACTATGATGATATCTTTATGAAATCACCCCATGAAGGATGGACTTCAAGAAACAAGAAAGTAGACCATCCACTTATTTTTTCATCAGAAGCTATCCTCGATAGGATTATTGACCGGAATCCGTATATATATGAAAGGTATACAATGGCCATGAAAAATGTTCTGTAGAAGTTATCCCCGGCCTTCCTGGAATCTCTTTTTGTATAGTTGGAAGGAGAGTTATCCCCTTTCTTTGACCAGGAAAATATTATTTCACAATCCCGATATGATGCACATGGCCTCACCAATCATCAACGGTTGAGGGACGATCTTACTGCACACTATGCCTTTCTTTTGAGACGCCTGGAATTTATAAAGGAACAACTTAATACCCATTAAAATTCGGTACTGCCTCATACTAATACATATAGTATAATCATCAGAAAGTGCAGAAAACTGCCGGCGATCACGAACAAGTGCCAGATAAAGTGCGCATATTTAATTCGATTGTCCAGCAAATAGAAGATTATTCCAAGGGTATAGGATATTCCACCTGCAAGCAACAATCCGAAGGCTGTTGAGGGTAAAACTGCTGTTAGCCAATTGATTTTGAAAAGTATCAACCAGCCCATAATGACATAGATTAGTGTTGAAACTAACCTGAACCTGCCTGTAAGAAATACCTTCAGTACAATGCCGGCAATTGCGGTCGTCCAAAGAAGTCCGAAAAATGTCCAACCAGCCAATCCACCCATAACGATGAGCAGCAATGGGGTATAGGTGCCAGCAATGAGCAGAAAAATGGCACAATGATCAAGGATATGAAAGATTCGTTTGATTTTTGGTTTTGTAAAGGCATGATACAAGGTAGAAAACGCATAAAGGACCACCAAACTTATCCCATACAAAAATGCGCTCAACAAACTCCATTCCTCCTTGCTTTGGGCGCCAAAGACAATAAGAATTACTAGTCCAATGATTGCCCCAAGCGCTGTAATTCCATGTGAAATAGAATTGAACCATTCTTCTTTCGAGGATTTCAATTCTTTTGAAGGATACATATTTACTGACTTTTGCAGGGCAAAATAAACTGAATTGTTTCACCTATTATATGATCTGTGTTGAGAACCTGAATTTGACACAATTTGATAGCCAGTGAGCCTGTTAAATAAATTTGTTTGGCTTTAGAAAGTCATTCGTTTACCTTCACCCAACTCAAAATAATTAATATGAAAAATCTTATCTCCACATCAACCCTTGTGTTGGTAATCAGCATTATGGTAAATGCACAAGGTCGAAACAATGGCTACTATCGTTTCCCGGCCATATATCAAAACACCATTGTATTCACTGCTGAAGGCGACTTGTATAGCTATTCACTCCAAACCGAGCAGTCGAAACGGCTAACTTCTAATCATGGAGTAGAATCACATGCCAGGATTTCTCCCGATGGAAAGTGGATAGCTTTCTCAGCCCAGTACGAAGGGCCAACCGAAGTATATAGGATGCCGCTTGAAGGGGGTGTCCCTACACGACTGACCTTTGAGGGCGAACGAGCCCTGGTGGTAGGCTGGGACAAGGGTGGGAGAATCATGTATTCAACCACAAAATATTCTACCTTACCTGCACGACAACTGGCATTGGTTGATCCTCAAACAGGGGTTATCAGTCGGTTACCCCTGGCTCAGGCAGCCAATGGTTGCTATGGTCCGAATGGAGAGCTGTATTTTGAAAGGCTGCCTTTTCAGGGTAGTCATACAAAGCGATATAAGGGGGGCAGCGTTCAGCAAATCTGGAAATACATGGATGGGAGCGAGGCCATTAACCTGACGGTAGATTACCTCGGAACCAGCAAAGACCCCATGTGGTTTAATAACCGTTTATTTTTTGCCTCAGATCGCGATGGCACAATGAATATTTGGAGCATGGATAGCCAAGGAAAAGACCTGCGACAACATACACATTCGGTGGCCTGGGATGTGAAATCTCCTGATTTGCAAAACGGAAAAATTGTTTATCAGCAAGGGGCTGATTTGTGGCTTTATGATATCACCGCAGACGAATCTACACTCTTGTCGATCACCATCAACTCGGACTTTGATCAAAAGCGACCACAATGGATAGATCATCCTCTGGCAAGCATTCAAAATCTTAGCTTTTCATATGATGGGTCCAAAGTGGCCCTCCAATCACGCGGAAGGGTATTTGTTGCTCCAACAGAACCCGGTAGACGGGTTGAGCTAACCCGAAAATATGGAGTAAGGTATCGAAATATCGAGTATGCCGGTGAAACAAATAAACTTCTGATGTTGTCTGATGAATCAGGGGAGGTGGAAGTATGGCAGGCCCCGGATGATGGTATGAGCCCGCCCAGCCAAATTAGCAACGGGTCCAACCGGCTGATCATGAACATGTCTGTTTCGCCGGATGGAGAACAAGTGGTTTATCACGATAAAGACCTGAACATGTACCTGCTCAATGTTAACTCTAAATCAAAAAAGCTGATTGGCACGGCAGACTATGGGTATGGCATTATGTCCTGGTCGCCGGATAGCCGCTGGATCGCATATGAGGACATTGTAGCAAACCAAAACATAGTAATTGTGCTGTACCAGGTGTCAACGGGCAACCGTTTTACCATTACTTCAGCGAGACTTGATAGTTATAACCCGGTTTGGGGAATGGAGAAAAAATGGCTGTATTTTCTTTCAGACCGCGATTTTAAGCCCAGTGTTTACAGTCCATGGGGTTCGCGACAGCCTGAACCCTACTATGAGCATACCACCAAGATTTATGGCCTGGCCCTGCAGAAAGATACTATCCCTGCTTTTTTAGGGAAAAATGAGTTGTTAAAAAACGGATCATTAGAGAAATTAACTGATTCTTCATCAGGGAAAAAGGGAAAGGGTAAGAAGAAAAAGAACGTCACAGAGACGGACTCGGACCTCGTGAAGATCGATTTGGCAGGCCTTAACCAACGACTTTATGAATGGCCGGTGACCGGTAAAAACATACGATCCCTTGCTGTGAATAAGAAATACCTGTATTGGACAGAACGAAATGGAGCGAATGTGAAAAAAACCTCGCTGCATGCAGTTAAGATTTCGGAAAAGAAACCGAAGGATACCAAAGTTGCTGATGATGTACGAGCTTTTACTCTTTCAGGAAATGGGGAAAAACTATTGATCTATAAAAAGAATGGTGTGTTTACCGGCAAAGCCACTGGAGGAAAAATTGATGAGTCAAAGACGAAACTCGATCTGTCGGGATGGAAATTCAAGATTGACCCGGAGGAAGAGTGGAAGCAGATGTTTGTGGATGCATGGCGCCTGGAGCGTGATTATTTCTATGATCCTTCTCTTCATGGTACGGCCTGGAAGGAGATTTTAGACCGGCATCTGCCACTGGTCAGCCGGGTGACCGATCGCTATGAACTGGATGACCTGATATCGGATATGGTAAGTGAGCTTTCAGCCCTGCATACTTTTGTGTACGGTGGCGACAAACGCACCTCTGACGAAAACATCAATATGGCATCGCTTGGTGCACATTTGCAGAAAGTATCAAAAGGGTATCGCATTGAACGCATGTACCAGTCGGACCCGGACTACCCTTTAGAGACGGGGCCAATGAGTGGGCCAGGTCACAAGATTAAAGAAGGAGACGTGATCACAGCAATAAATGGTGTTTTGCTGAACAATACCAATCCGGCAGAATTGTTGGCGAATCAACAGGAAAAACAGGTTCGTCTTACCCTTACCAATTCATTGGGTACAAGCTACGAAGAAATTGTAAAACCCATTACTTCGAGGGCAGAACGAAACCTGCGCTATAGCGACTGGGAATATACGCGGCGGAAAAGGGTTGAAAAACAGGGCAATGGCCAGATTGGTTACATCCACCTGCGAGCAATGGGAGGGAATGACTACACGGAATTTTTAAAAGCTTTCTACCCGGTATTTAATCGACAGGGGTTGATCATTGACATGAGAAACAATCGAGGGGGCAATATTGACAGTTGGGTCCTGGAAAAACTCATGCGTAAGGCTTGGTTTTATTTCCAACCCAGGGCCGGTGGCACTACCTGGAATATGCAATATGCATTTCGGGGACATATGGTGGTATTGGTAAATGAGAGGACGGCGTCAGATGGAGAGGCATTTGCCGAGGGTTTCAGACGTCTTAAACTGGGGAAAGTAATCGGGAAACGCACCTGGGGTGGTGAGATCTGGCTGACCAGCAGCAATCGCCTGGTAGATAATGGCATTGCAACTGCTGCAGAATTTGGCGTTTATAGTGGTGAAGGCGAATGGCTGATCGAAGGCCATGGTGTTGATCCGGATTTTGAAGTAGATAATCTGCCACATGCTACCTTCATTGGAAGCGATGCCCAGCTTGACTATGCCATAAAGTATCTGCAAGAACTAATTCAAAAAGACCCCAGGCTGGTCCCGGAACATCCAAAATATCCTGATAAATCGTTTGACTATAAGAAGAAGTAAGATCGGACTCTGATGCTGGATGACTAAAAATCTGATAACTGAATAGGCTTGTGGATTGTTAGGTAGTTAGATAAAAGGCGCGGAATAGCCGCAATCTTTAGTTGTTTCCATCTGCCAAAACCATTCACTCCCTTATATTTGTTATGTTAGGCATGGTAGGGTTACGATTTACAAAATACGTTCCGGAGGAAGATAAACGTACTCCGTTCGAAAAATTACTGGATATTTTCCTGGAACTGATGGTATATACCTCCGGTGACGTGGAAGAGACGTTCCGTTGGATGGAAATCCTGGATAAAGAGCATAACATTACCACGCCCGACTATACCCTGGAAGATTTCAGAAAGGACCTGGAACGAAAAGGGTTTATTGAAGGTGTTGGTGGTGAAGGAGGGGGTAAGCTATCGGCAAAAACAGAAAAACTTATCCGGCAGCGATCACTGGACCAGGTATTTGGCAAATTAAAACGAGGAGGAAACGGGCAGCACGGAACACCTCATGCAGGTAATGGCGATGAAGTTACCTCTGACCGCAGGCCTTACCAGTTTGGGGATAATTTCAGCCAGATCGATTTCACAGCCAGCCTGATGAATGGCCAGATGCATCATGGCCTGGATAACTTTCAACTGGATGAACATGATCTGGAAATTGTGGAGCAGGAGCATAAAAGTCAAATGGCAACAGTGCTGATGATTGATATTTCCCATTCCATGATATTATATGGTGAAGACCGGATCACCCCGGCTAAAAAGGTGGCCATGGCACTGGCTGAACTCATCACCACGAAATATCCTAAAGACACACTGGACATTGTAGTGTTTGGCAATGATGCCTGGGAAGTGCAGATCAAAGACCTCCCATATTTGCAGGTAGGTCCTTATCATACCAATACAGTAGCCGGCCTGGAACTGGCCATGGATTTACTCCATAGAAGGAAAATGCGTAATAAACAGATTTTTATGATCACAGATGGCAAGCCAACCTGCCTAAAAGAAAGCAATGGAAAATATTATCAGAATAGTGCCGGGCATGATCCCAGGATTATCAACAAAACAATCAATCTTGCCGTTCAATGCAGGAAGATGCATATTCCAATTACTACATTTATGATTGCCCGCGACCCATACCTCCAGGCTTTTGTTGAGGAGTTTACCCAGGCAAATAAAGGGAAGGCCTTCTACTCAGACTTACAGGGTCTTGGTAGTTTTATTTTTGCTGATTATGAAGGTAATAAAAGACGAAAAATATGACTGATATTCGGAAGATAGAGACCCTGGGACAGCTGAAAAAAGCCGGATATATCACCAAATCGGTAAAAGAGGAGATGCGTGATAACCTGATCACAAAATTAGAATCAGGATCTGCAATTTTTGAGGATATCATAGGATATGAGCATTCTGTTATACCCCAATTGGAGAGAGCAATTTTAGCAGGGCATAATATCAACTTCCTGGGTCTTCGGGGTCAGGCTAAAACGCGCATGGCGAGACAACTGACAACTCTTTTAGATGAATTTATTCCTATTGTTGAAGGTTCTGAGATCAACGATGATCCGTTACGCCCATTGTCGTACAAAGCCAGAAAGTTGGTGGAGGAACAGGCTGATGATACCCCGGTATCCTGGGTACATCGCAGTGAGCGATATTCTGAAAAACTCGCTACTCCGGATGTCAACATAGCCGATCTGATTGGCGACATTGATCCGATTAAAGCTGCCAATCTTCGTCTCAGCTATTCCGATGAAGGGGTGATTCACTTTGGCATTATACCCAGGTCGAATCGGGGGATATTTGTAATCAATGAATTGCCGGACCTCCAGCCGCGTATTCAGGTTGCCTTATTCAACATACTCCAGGAAGGCGACATCCAGATCAGGGGCTTCAAAATTCGTTTCCCACTTGACCTTGCATTCATTTTCACAGCAAATCCGGAAGATTACACTAATCGTGGTTCCATTATCACCCCATTGAAAGACCGGATCCAGAGTCAGATATTTACCCACTATCCAAAGGATATTTCTGTAGGAGGCGTCATCACTCAGCAAGAGATCAAGCTTACTGACAGCCAGAAAAAGAACATTATAGTACCGACCCTTGTAGGTCAGCTAATTGAGCAGGTGGCCGTTGAAGCACGAAAAAGTGAATTTGTTGATGAAAAAAGTGGTGTTTCTGCCAGGCTTGCCATTTCGGCCTACGAAACTGTAGTAAGCGCAGTAGAACGTCGGATGCTGATGAATGGTGAATCCCAGGGACGTGCACGGATAGGTGATATAACAGCGGCAATTCCATCTATCGTTGGGAAAATTGAAATGGTTTATGAAGGGGAGCAAGAAGGAGCTGTAAACGTTGCCCACCGCCTGATTGGCGCTGCTATTCGCTCCATGGCGGCCGATTATTTTCCCGATATTGACCAGATTCAAAATAAACAGCATCCTGAAATTAGAGACCGGTATTTTGCAATTATCTCCTGGTTTGAACAAGGTAATGATCTGGACATTTTGGCAGATGCTTCAAGGTCTGATTATAGTAAAGCATTGAAAAGTGTAAAAGGACTCAGTTCAGCCATCAATCGGATTGATAAAAAAATATCGTCTGATGACACTGAAGTGATGCAGGAATTTCTTCTTCATGTGCTGGCAGCGTATTCTTTGCTGGACAAAAAAATGCTGGAACTGAGTTTTCGGTTTCAGGATTACTTTAGCTCAGTGATGCCAAAAGGGATATAGAAATGTGGGAGGTTCTGCACATAATCTATTTGTCATCCTATCAGAATAAATTACTATCTTCAAGTCAAACTAACCTAGTCTCCCATGCTCAACCTTTCTGTCATTTTGGAAGCCAGTGCAAAGAAACGACCTAATGGTCCTGCGTTTACTTTTCAGGATAAGACACTCACCTATGCCGAGATAAATGGCGCTGCTAACCAAGTGGCTAATGGCCTGATTAACTTCGGCATCAGACCGGGTGATAAAGTGGCCCTAAGTTGTCTCAATTTGCCATATTTTCCGATCATTTATTTTGGGATATTAAAAGCAGGTGCCGTGGTTGTACCCTTAAGTGTACTGTTGAAAACTGATGAGATAGCCTATCATCTTCAAGACAGTGAAGCAAAAGCATATTTTTGTTTTGTTGGCACAGAAGAGCTACCGATGGGGGAAATGTGCTATAGCGGGTTCAATGAAGCCTCTGACTGTGAGCATTTTTTCATGATTATGCCATCACCTGAAATGGACTCATCCATTGCCGGAACCAAAACCCTCGGGTCGATGATGATAGGTCATCCCCTCACTTTTGAAACACGCCTAACCCAGGAAACAGATACCGCTCTGATCATTTATACCTCGGGGACTACCGGAAGACCAAAAGGAGCTGAACTGACCCATTCGAACTTATTATTGAATGCTATTTTATCAGCAGATTTAGTGACCATAAAAGAGGAAGATACGCTATTGATCGTTTTACCCCTCTTCCATATTTTCGCCATGACCGTATTGATGAATGCCGGTGTCTATCGCACGGCTTCATGTATTCTACTGCCAAGATTTGATCCCGAACAAGTCTTTGGTCTCATGCAAAAACATCAAGTGAGCATATTTGCAGGAGTACCAACCATGTACTGGGGGCTCAATCATTATGATAATCCGAAATTTGATTATGATTCCATTGCAGGGAACTTGAGAATTGCAGTTTCGGGTGGTGCATCCTTGCCGCTGCAGGTATTGGAGGACTTTGAAAAAAGATTTAATCTACCGCTTATTGAAGGCTATGGCATGTCAGAAGGATCACCGGTTGTTACTTTTAATCAAATGGATGTTGGTCGGAAACCAGGTTCCATTGGCACTCCCGTATGGGGCGTTGAGGTGAAGGTGGTGGATGAAGCTGGTAAGGAAGTTGCAGAAGGGGAGAAAGGGGAATTGATCTACAGGGGGCATAATGTAATGAAAGGGTATTATAAAAAACCTGAGGCAAATGCTGAATCATTAAAGGATGGCTGGCTTTATTCTGGGGACATTGCCATAAAAGATGAGGATGGATTCTTCTTCATTGTGGATCGTACAAAGGACATGATCATACGAGGAGGTTTAAACGTTTACCCTCGGGAAGTAGAGGAAGTGATGATTACACACGAGGCTGTATCAATGGTGGCTGTTATTGGTGTACCAGATGAAAAACTTGGCGAAGAAGTGAAAGCTTTTGTTGTATTGAAAGAAGGAAAATTGCTGACGGATGATGCCTTAATTTTATGGACTAAGGAAAATATTGCGGATTATAAATACCCAAGAACCATTGAATTTGTTGATAGTTTACCGATGAGCGCAACTGGGAAAATTTTGAAAAAGGAGTTGAGGTAAGAACCTCATGTACGAACCACAAATGTCAAGTATGAATAATAATTTAACCCCGTTTCATTTAGCCATGCCGGTCAACAACATCGAGTCTGCACGCAAGTTCTATGGCGGGCTTCTGGGCTGCGAGGAAGGAAGAAGTGACAACACCTGGGTGGATTTTAACCTGTTTGGTCATCAGTTTGTAGTG
>Ga0114931_10011671_pt1 | contig 10357 bp, 12 predicted proteins | sample 2SBtaG_FD_89579 | JGI IMG/M metagenome (GOLD analysis project Ga0114931, IMG submission 89579) | Deep subsurface microbial communities from Kolumbo volcano to uncover new lineages of life (NeLLi) - 2SBTROV14_V59a metaG | ecosystem: Environmental > Aquatic > Marine > Volcanic | place: Kolumbo... | reverse complement strand
GGCGAGTTCGAGTGCAAGCACAAATTCTACGTGCGCGCCGACATCGAGGGCGTCAAAGACCCCGAGTACGACACCCACTTCAACATCAGTCGCCCGCAGTAGCGGCGGCCTGTTGTTCGGCGGCGAGCTCGGCCTCCAACCGGTTGAGCTCCTCCGCCGCTGCCTCCCAACGTCCGGTCAGCTCGTCGAGCTTGTCCTGATCCTTCTGAAAGCTCCCGAGGAGCTCGTTGCGCACGGCTGCGTCGTCGTACACAGCCGGATCCGATAGCTTGGCGCTGCGCTCCTTCTGCTTTTCTTCCAGCTTGGCGATCCGCGCCTCGAGCTTGTCGATGCGCTGCTCGACCGGATTGAGCACCCGGTAGCGTTTGTTGCGTAGCTCGGCCTGGTGGCGCTTGCGCTGTTTCTCGGCGGCGCGATTGTCCTTTTTGCGTGCAGCCGGCGCCGCGGCCGCGGAGTCGCCGTCATCGGACTCGTACTCGCCGCGCATGCGCCGCGAGTACAGATACTCGTCGAGAGTGCCCGGGTACAGCTCGAGCTCGCCGTCCTCGATGTTCCAGATCTGCTCGGCCAGGTTGCGGATCAAACTGCGATTGTGGCTGACGAACACCAGGGTGCCGTCGTAGGTCTTGAGCGAATCCGCGAGGCTCTCGGACGACTGCAGGTCCAGGTGGTTGGTGGGCTCGTCCATCAGCAGCAGGTTGCCCGGGTTGATCATCAGCCGCGCTAACGCCACGCGGGCGCGCTCGCCACCGGACAGCACCGTCACCGGCTTGTCCACATCGTCGCCGCTGAACAAAACGCGCCGAGCACGTTGCGCACGCGCCCCGGAGTGGCGTCGGGGTTGGCGCGCTGGACCTCGTCGTACACGGTCCAGTCCGGATGCAGGGTGTCGGCGTGGTGCTGGGCGTAATAGCCGCGCTTCACCTTGGAGCCGAGCTTGATGGTGCCCGCGTCGTTGTTCAGCTCGCCGGCGATCATTTTCAGCAACGTGGTCTTGCCGGCGCCGTTGACGCCGATGATGGCGATCTTCTGACCGCGGCGCACGGTCAGGTTCAGGTCGCGAAAAATCACGTTGTCGCCGTAGGCTTTGTCCAGGTGCTCGATGCGCACCACCTCGGCGGCCGCGCGCTCACACGGCGGGAACGTGAACCGCATCACCTTACGCTTTTGATACAGCTCGACGTCGTCCATCTTCTCGAGCTTCTTGACCCGGCTCTGCACGGCCTTGGCCTTGTTGGCCTGGGCGCGAAACCGGTCGACGAACCGCTGCATGTGCTCGCGCTCGCGGGCCAGGTTGCGCGCTTTGTTTTCGAGGATGATCTCCTCTTCCGCGCGCTGCTTGACGTACGACTCGTAGTCGCCGGTGTACTGGCGCACGCCTTCGGGCTCGATGCTCACCACCCGGCGGATCTGCTCGTTGAGAAACTCGCGATCGTGGGAGATGAGGATGAACGCCCGCTTGTAGCTCTTGAGAAAGCTCGAGAACCAGGCGACAGACGGCAGATCCAGATGGTTGGTGGGCTCGTCCATCAGCAGCACGTCGGGCTGCTGGAACAACAGCGCCGCCAGCACTGCGCGCATTTGCCAGCCACCGGAGAATTCGCCGACATCGCGGTCGTGATCGGACGTTTGAAAGCCGAGACCGGCGAGAATCGAGAACGCCTGATGATCGGTATAGTGGCGGGCGAAGTGATCGACGCGCTCGTGGATGTCCGCGATGCGCGCCGCCGCCTCCATCAGCTCCTCGTCATCACCACCGTCGGCCTGGACGCGCTCGAGCTCGGCCTCGGCTTCGTGCAGACGCTGATCGAGCTGGTCGCGACCGGGCACGCTGGACAACACGAAGTCGGCGAGGGTCTTGCCCCCGGACACGATCAAATCCTGGGGCAGATAGCCCACGCGCACGCCGCTGGCCGCGCGAACGGCCCCTTTGTCGGGCTGCTGCTCACCGCTGATGAGCCGCAAGATGGTTGTCTTGCCCGAACCGTTCGGCCCGACCAGGCCGATGCGATCGTCGTTGCTGACGCGCAGACCAAAGTCGGAGACGATGGCGCGCTCGCCGAACGACAGGCTCACGTTATCGATGACAACCAGACTCACGGGCGCGAGTTATACCCTACTTGCGCCTCGCGACTACTTGCGCCAGGCGCCGCGCCGCACGATCGCCCGCGGCAGCCGGTCTGCGGCTTCCATATCGCGCAGCTGGGCGCCAATATGGATGATCCGCCGCATCGCTGCCGGATCATCCCGGTACTCCTCGAGCAGCTCCGAGTACAGCTCACGGACGTAGTCGTCGTCCTCGTCGGCCACAGCGTCGTGAGCGTCCTGGTCGAGGGCCGCCCGCAAACACGCGATCTGATAGCGCAGCCAGATGTCTCCACCGGCGCGCTTGGCCATGTCGTATACCTCGTTGCCGAACTCGAACAGCAGCTCCGGCTTGGCGTCGAACGCGTCGGCAAAGTGAGCCAGGGCGCCGTCCACGTCGTCGGCCGCGGCCAGGATGTCGGCGTAGCAGGCCCGGGCATAGGCGCTGTCGGGAAAGTTGTAGCTGACGCGAAACCAGAACTCGGCGTGCTCGGCCAGCTCGGCCTCGTCGGCAAACAGGCGATCGGCGTGAATCCCACGCAGGCTCCGCGCCATGCGCGCCACGGTGGCGTCCTGCAGCGGCTCTTCGGGTGGCAGCGCATCGAGCACGGCGTTCAGAAACGAGCGCAGACCGGGATATTCGGCGCGCAACCCCAGAAGCTCGGCGATGCGCCGCTCCTGCTCAGACCCAGCGCCACGGCTCCGCCGCGCCAGCACCGAGTTTATGAATCGTTTGAACCACACCGCTCTGCCCAGCAGCATCGAGCTTGGGCCCTGTGCAAAAAACTTGCAAATTTTTGGTGTTTTGTGCAACGGCGCCTGAATTTCCGCGCCGTTAGGGATCCGCGGCCTACGCGCCGGCCGCTCGATCCGGCTCGTTGTGCGCTATCGGCAGCGACGTACGACCGCCCAGGTGCTTTCGCAAGAACGCCATGATCACCGCGGCAAACGCGTCGGCGCGCTCCTCTTGCCAGAAATGGCCGGCGCGGTCGATCAGCTCGATGTCGGCGCAACCGGGGATGTGGTGGCCAGCTTGTGGCCCCACCGGGTCGGCAGAAGCGCGTCGTTTTTCGCCCACCCCAAACCGCGTGGTCAAGAATTGCTTCGACGATCCCCCCGGTTTCATCGCATCAGTTACAGCAGGTGCCGGGCGCGGAACCGCTCGCGCTCGCCGTTTTCGTTGACCTTGCCGTTACCACCGACCAGCTGCGCAATGCTCGACAACACCGCCATGCGCGCGCGCCGGCGCAGATCGTGGATCTGATACGCCAGCTCACGACTGGGATGGGTCACGGTGTACGGTTTTTCGCCCGGCTGCTGGGTGCGCGAATACTCGTAGCGCTTGAACGGCTCTTGCTTGGGGGTGAAGTTGATGGGCGACTCGGCCTCGATCCGCGCCGCTTGTGCGCCTTGCGCAGCACCAGCTTTTCTGTGAGCTTTTGCGCCGCCGTGGGCTCGCCGAAGTTGCGCATGTAGCGCGATCGCTGGTCGTGCACGCGTTTGCGCACGGTGCCGTTGGGGGCGTGGAACTCCATCGCCAGTGTCAGCGGATAAATCTCTTTGCACATGCGCCGGTGGAACTCGGCCCGGCGCCGAATGATGGGATCTTCGTGATCGACGCAGTACTCGTAGCCGTTGAGCTGCACCTTCCACTGGCGGAACAGACACGCGCCCCAGGTCTCGTACAGCTGGACGTAGCCGCGTTCGATGATCGCCATGACCTCGTGGTCGTAAAAGTGCTTCGGCTCCATGCCGCCGCCGCCGAAGAACGAGATCGCCTCGGTCGGGACCTTCTGCGGATCGATGCGGCCTTCTTCGACCACGTTGCGCCACAGGGTCGTCCCCGGGAACGGGAACAGACGCGTGAGCTGCTGGAACGTGGGCTCGAGGGCGATGAACGAGTTCAGGTCCTCTTCGACATTCTCGCGGGTTTGAAAATCGAAGCCCAGCATCCACGCACCAATGGTGGAGATGCCGCGGCGGTGCAGCTCGCGGAACGTCTCTTCGATCGACCGGCCATCGCGCTTCTTGTAACCCTCGCCGGGCGCAAACTTGGACTCGACGCCGATGAAAATGCTCGACACTCCCGTCTTGAGGATGTCGTCAAAGTCGAACCGGGACAGAGACGTGTTGGCTGACAGACAGAAGAAATTGAGCCGCTCCAGACCGAACTCCTCGTCGTTCTGCACGAGCTCCGACAGGCGGCGAATGAACCTCTTATCAGCAAAGCTATCCTCCTCGATGAGATTCACCGAAATCAGGTTGGGGTCGTCGCGGAAGTAGCGTTTCATCTCCGCGAACACGGTGTCGGCCTTGAGCAAACGCAGGCGCCGCCGGCTGTACATGTGAGTGGTGCCGCAAAAGTCGCAGCCGTGGGGGCAGCCCAGGCTCGCCACGATGGTGCCCATGTCACCCTGGGGATGGGGCTCCAGCCAGGGGATCGCGGCGGCGCACTTGGGCAGATGGGTGACGTCGATCGGCTTGCACGTATCTTCGCCCAGCTTCTCGCGCAAGAACGCGACGCCCTCGCCCTCGCAGATGTCGTCGGCGAACAGTTTCCACTCTTCTTCGGGCATCAAGTTCTTGACGCCGATGCCGGCCCAACCGCCTAGCAAGATCGTCGACTGCGGCGACAGTTGCCGGGCGCGCTTGCACATCTCCACGACCACGTCGCGCTGGTTGTGAAACCCGTTGATGCCGATGAACGCCGGCCGCTTCGAAACCTCCGCCTCGAAATCGTCCCAGCTCGGATACTCCAAAAACACGGTCGGCGCCTCGATGTTCTGGGCGAGCACGTGGGCAAAGTTGATGTGAATGTGCCCGCGCATGGTGAAGATGCCGCAGCCGCGGGAGAACCGCTGATCCATTACATCGGTGAGCGAGTGGTTGTAGTAGTGGCTGTCGTAGGGACCTACGGGCGTGGTCAGAAGAACCTCGGACATCTCCCCCCCCTAAAGTGAATTTTTCTTCACTTTATACCCGGGCCGTCTCGGCCCACTTGCCGTGGGTCAACTAGCGCGCAAATTCTGGCCCTACGGTTGGTACGTGCGTGTGGTGGTTCTCGCAGCGCTGGGGGTGATGGCGTGCGCTCATCAGAGTGCCGGGGCGACTCCGGACGCGCGTGCCGACGCGCGGACCCCCGTCGACGCGCCACCCGGTTGCCCTGCCAACGGCATCCACGGCGCGGGGCGGCACCGCTTGTTCTTGCAGGGGCACGAAGGCATCGCCGACGAAAACGGCGTGTATCCGATGTTGCATCAGTGGCAAGCCGACGGCAGCGATGCCCTCCTGTGCGACGATACGATCTTCGTCGACGACACCAACGGCGACGGCATCTGGGAACCGGGCGAAGCGCCGCGGCCGCTGGCGCCCGACGACCTGGTGCATGGCGAGCACTTTCTGGTGGGTCAGGGCGCGTTCGTCGAGTTCGCGATTCCGTTGTGCGCCGACATCACCGGCGACGTGGTGTTTTACATCCCCAACTTCGACGAAGAGGGCTCCCAGGCATTGCACCAGCTGTTCGTCGTGCACGGCGGCACCGAGACGCTGATCGCCGAAGCGGTCGACGACGAAGCCGGGCAGAGCGGCTACAACCCGTTCATCCGCGTTCTGGCCGGCACCGATCCCGACGCGCAACCCGGGGATACCCTGCTTCTGCGCAGCACCAATCTCAATGGCTACCAGTTCTCCGTCATGGTCTTTCATCCGCCGAGCGAGTACGAATCATGGATCCTGATCAACGTCCCCGAATGAACCGCTGGTTGCTCGCCGCGCTGTGCGCGCTGGCGACCGCGTGCGCAACACACGAGCCGGGCAACGAACAGCCCGCCGACGCACGGCTGCCGCAAAGCGACGCCGATCCCGACTGCGTGGCCTCACCGACGCTGGAAATCGGCACCTGCCAGGTCGCCGGTACCGGCGAGCCGTGCGCCGGTATCACCGGCGAGGTCGGCGAGTTCGTGCCCGTCGCCGCCGGCGACGACATTCCGATGGTCGTGGGCCCGCAAGGTGCCACCATGTTCATTCTCGCCATCCGCACCTCCGGCATCGACCCGGGCGATCCCAACAACGTGACCTCTTCGGACAATCCCAGCATCACCATCACGCTGATCCACGAACAGGGCAGCGAGATGGCGCTGTACCGCGGCCGCCTTGGCTTCGCCCAGGCAGACACCGCCCCCATGCTCGAGGTCAACGGGCTGTTCGTCGTCGTCGACGGCCGGATCGCAGATCTCGTGGGTGCCCACGTCACCGCCTATGCGAACGTGGTCGACAAAAACGGGGTCGGCCGCTGCGGCGCGCTGGAGTTCGTGGCCTCCCAATAAGGGCTAGCGGCCACCCCCCTAGGGGGTGTCCCTGAATATCGCTTTCGCCCGCTGAGGTCAGCGGAATCAATGGCGAGGCGCGAACAGGGAGTTGGGTGGACCCCCAGCGACCGCCGAGCAACAAAGCCAGTGGTTTCGCGGGGCCAGCCGGCGGAAGCATGTATTTAGGGACACCCCCTAGTCCACGCTCGCGGCCAGGTCTGCGATCGTCGTGGCTCCGAGGCTGCGGCGCAAACGCTCGCGCACCTCCGCCCAGCGCTCGTGCATGGGACACGGGTGCTCACCGCCACACTCGGCGAGGCCGAGCACACACCCTGCCACGACCACGCTGTCGGTATCGAGAGCCTCGATCACATCGAGCACGCTGATGTGGTGGGGAGGCACAGCAAACCGAATACCTCCGCCAGGCCCGCGAAACGACTCGAGCAATCCAGCCTGCACCAACCGGCGAACGACCTTGGACAGAAACGACTGGGGCACGTTTGCCGAAGCTGCGATCGACTGGACGGTGGCCGAGTCCGACGCGCGCAGCCGGCTGAGTACCACCAACGCGCGGATGGCGTGCTGGCTCGGCTTTGACAGCAGCGTGCTCACGGTCGCAATAGTATCGCTGTTTGCGGCCCGTGCGTCGACGCAGGCGGCTCAACGTTCCCTCGCATTCCAATCGACGATCCAGCTGATGACGTCGAGGGTGTCTTCGGCGGGCATGCCCTCGTGCCCTTGTTCGCAGTAGATGAGCAGCAAAGACAGCGGATCACCCGGAATCACGTTGGGCGTGTCGTCACTGCCAAAGCCGAGCGCCCCGCTGTACGTCTCCAGAGAATAGGCGCCGGAGCTGCCGTGACAGTCGAGGCAGCCGCGCGCATCGAGCAAGGGCCGAATATTCGCCTCCCACGTGAGCGCGTCGCTCGCGTCGTCTTGTGGCCCTGGGCCCGTATCGGCGCCCGCGCCCGCATCGACGACACCGCCCGTCTCGTTTTGATAGGGCGCCCCCAGCTCGATCCACTCGCGCCAACGCTGCATCACGGGGTCGTCTGCGGACAATGACGGCACGTGAGAGCCGGCCCCCACCGCCTTTTCCATGAGCAGGCTCGACGAGGTCGTACCGGTTCGCGCCTTGACCTGGTTGTAGTTGGCACGCCAGTCGTCGTCGCTGCTCGGATTGGCAATCAGTGGCATCGGCACGTTGCCGCCACCGTGGCAGGAGACGGCGCTGCAGCCCACGCTGTCGAGATCTTGCTGAATGCCCGGGCGAAACACGAGCGTCGTTCCTGCGGCACCGTCCGGAACCGCAGCGCCGTTGTCATCGCTGAGCACGAGCTGTCCCGTACATCCGAGCGCCAGCGAACAAGTGGCGGCGGAGATGAACACATGAAAACGCATGCCTCCTGGCGATGCAGCGCCCGTGCCGAATCCTCGCGGATATAGCAAAAACGGATTTTCAACTCGTTAATAGAGCTCGCCTGTGCTTCGCCCGGCAGCTCCCTGGGGGAAATATCCCCAACTAAGGTTCCTAAGTGGCCACTACAAACCCCACTAGGATGCCCAGGTAGCGACATTTTCGCCGTCTACCCCTGGCACGACCATTGCTCCTCGTTTGAGCAATAACAGATTTATAACTCCAGAATTGATAAAAATCAAGTCATGAAGAACACACGCACTATTTCGATGATCATTGGCGTCTCGCTCGCTGCCGCGTCGTTGGCGTGGGCCGAGAGCGATGCGTCCCTCGACGATCTGATCCGCGACTATCTATCCGTGCGCGGCGCCACGGTGCAAGTAGCGCCGCCTGCGCAGCTGGCACGGCGCTACGCGATCGATCTCACCGGGGTGGTCCCCAGCGCTGCTGACATCGACGCCACCCGGGAGCTGTCCCCGGGCGAAATGTTCGACTACTTCGCCAACAAACCAGCCATGCCACACACGGGCGGCGAGCGTCCCTACGTCTGGGTCAACCTACTCAAGGACGCCGACCATTTTCTGTTCTCCAACTCGAGCCAGTTCTCGCAGGTGACACACATTCGCGAATTCCGCGATCAGCTGCGCCGCGTGTACGCCGAGGGTTGGAGCTACAAAGAGTTCGCCCGCTGGGCGCTGACCTCACAGATGTTTCTCAACCGGTTCCCGTCCGCGGCCGATCGCGCCAACGCGGCGTTCTTTTTGTTCCTCGGCCGGGATTCGTTTTCCAGCGAGGTTCCCGTGGGCAACATGTGGAACACCTACGCCCTGCGCAACGACGGTATCCCCGCATCACAGGCAGAGACCAACCCGGACTACCACGTCTACGAATACGCGCCGGAGCGCTGCGGCACTGCCGGCGTGGTGTGCACCGCCACCTTGTGGTCCCAGACGGGCTCAATCCCGGCCGAAGCGATCGACATGGTGTTGAGCTCGCCAATGTTTGCCGAAGCCGCGGTCGAGCGCTACTGGCAACGCTTCCTCGGCAGCCGCTTGCCCGGCGTCGACTTCCCCGAGATCCGCCGCACGCTGGCCGTCGGCTTCGCGCAATCCGGTTACGACGTCAACTGGCTCATCCGCGAGCTGACGACGTCGGCCGCCTACATTCAGGAGATGATGTTCCGATGAAAGCTACACGCGGTTTGGTGTATTCGTGCCTGCTCGTGATTCTCACGCTGGCTCCCGCCTGCGCCGGGTTGGTCAATGGCAGCGGCAACGGCAATGGCGGCGACAACCCCAACGACCCCAACGGGTCGAGCGACCGCTCGCTGTACTTCTACTACGGCCCGATGAAGCTGATGTACGGCGAGACCATCCTGTACTCCATCGCGGCGATCACCGGCCACGACTTCGGCAGCTGGGACTACACCGCGCCCGATCCGGGGACCGGCGCGTTTGCCAACGCTGGCAACGGCAACGGCAGCTTCTATCCGCACTGCCGGCTGCTCGGCGGCTGCATGGAGCACCGTATCCCCCAGGGACGCACCTCGTTCGTCGGCACCGCGTACGTGCTCCAGCTCGAGAAAGCGGTCACCGAGGCCTGCTACGACCGCAGCGCGTTCGGCATGTTTCCCGGCGCGCAGGCGCCCGGCACCGGCGTCCAGGCCATCGACGTCATCGAGCACCAGTACCGGGCCGCGTTCGGCGTGTCGCCGAGTCCCGACGACCTGGAGCTGTCCATCGCGTACTTCGAATCCCACCTGCAGGCGCCGGAATTCACCGACGTGTCGGCCATGGAGAGCGCGGGCCGCGGCCACTGTCGGGCATTGCTGACCACCAACCGCTTCCTCTTTTACTAGGACCAACCCATGTCGAAGATCTCACGACGCAGCTTCCTGCAATACGCCGGCCTCGGGCTGGGCGCAGCGGCGGTGGCGCCCGCACTGCGCTCGCGCATCGCAAAGGCCGCGCCCGCCGGCGACCTCACATTTTCCGGCGGCGCCATCTTCTTCGTCCTCAACGGCGGCGCGCGCACCCAGGCGGTGTTCAACGGCACCGTGGGGGCGGGCACCAACCCGTTCGGCCAGCTGTCGGGCCTGGGCGTGCCGCTGTCCCAGGTGCAGCAAGGCACCGGCCTGGATACCCCGGACATCAACGCCCGCCTCAACCTGGTGACCACCTGCCAGCACCACAATCGCACCGGTAACCACGGCACCGGCCGCGTCGTGGCATGCACCGGTTATACTCCGGACGAAGACAAGCCGGGCATCCTCACCCTGGTCAACCACGCATTCGCGTTTCGCGACATTCCGTGTGTCAACATCGGCAACGACACGCCGACGACGAACATCGGCACCGAGATCGCCAGCACGTTTGCGCCGATCAAGATCTCGTCGCCGCTGAACGTTCAGGACATAACCTCGGCGCTGCAATCCACCCTGGTGTCGCCGGACGAAGCATCGCGGCTCGATCACCTGCGCTATGAGCTGGAAGACCGATTCTTGCGCGGCACCAAGTACAAAGAGCCGGACGACATCCCGTTCTTTCAG
>Ga0114931_10011670_pt1 | contig 10358 bp, 10 predicted proteins | sample 2SBtaG_FD_89579 | JGI IMG/M metagenome (GOLD analysis project Ga0114931, IMG submission 89579) | Deep subsurface microbial communities from Kolumbo volcano to uncover new lineages of life (NeLLi) - 2SBTROV14_V59a metaG | ecosystem: Environmental > Aquatic > Marine > Volcanic | place: Kolumbo... | reverse complement strand
GTCCGGTCACGCGCCGCTTTGTGGCGCGCCGCCGCACGCACGAGGGCCGGCGCCCACTGCCTCGAACCCGATGCATGTAGATGCGTGTAATTTGCCATGACGTTGCGGTAGCACAGGCCGTCGCGGCCGGCACCGTACCCGCAGCCTCGCCGGACGTGGAACGCGAAGTGAACGTTCTCCGCGATCACCGCCCGGAGCCTCGTGTAGTGGAACTCGTGGCCGCGGAGGACCTCGCCCACCTCGAAGAACGGGTTCGGCTTCACGGCCTCGACCACCGTGTACCCGTGTCCCTGAGGCTTCCGGCCGAAGTCGAACACCGCGGGCACGGCCCCCGCCATGGGAAACGTCGTGCCGTCCATGCTCAGCTCATCCCCCAGGAAGACGGCGCCGCCACACTCCGCGTACACGGGCAGGTCGTCCTCCACCGCGCGCCTCACGGACTCGCGGAAGGAAGCGTTGTCCGCCAGGCGGCGGGCGAGCGTCTCGGGAAAGCCGCCACCCACGTAGAGGGCATTCACCTCCGGCAACGCCGTATCGTGGAGAGGAGAGATCTCCACGACCACGGCACCTTCGCGCTCCAGAGCCTCGAGGTTCTCGGGGTAGTAGAACTGAAAGGCCTCGTCGCGAAATACGCCCACGCGCACCGTCCCGGCCCCGACCGCCGGCCGCGCGGGATCCGGCCGATCGTCTTCCCGGACGGCAGTGTCGAGCGCCGGCGCCTCCCGGGCCAGAGCCCACAGAGCCTCCAGGTCCAGATGACGCTCCGCGGCGTTCGCCACCTCCGCCACCGCATCCTCGATGCTCCCATGCTCGTCCGGAGGAACGAGACCGAGATGACGCTGAGGGAACGGATCCCGCGCAAGCCGAGGGTAGGCGCCCAACACGGGCAGGCCGCAGTTTTCCTCGACGGCGGTGCGGGTCACGCGTTCGTGGCGTGCGCCGGCCACGCGGTTGAGGATGACGCCACGCAGCGGCGTGGCCGGATCCATACGCTGGCATCCCAGCACGACCGCCGCCGTGGTTCGCGTCCGCTTGGTGCAGTCCACCACGAGCACCACCGGGACGCCCAGCAGCTTCGCCAGCTCGGCCGTGCTGTAGCTTCCCCGGGCGTCCATGCCGTCGAACAGCCCCCGGTTGCCCTCCACGACGGCCACATCGGCCCGGACCGCCGCGGACAGGAACGACCGCCGCACGGTCTCCGCGTGCATGAGAAAGAGATCCAGGTTCCGGCACGGGCTCCGCCCCGCGCGGGTCAGCCACGCCGAGTCGATGTAGTCGGGACCCTTCTTGAAGGTGGCGACCGATCGTCCCCGGGCGCGCCACGCCGCGGCCAAGCCGACGGAGATCAACGTCTTCCCGTCGCCTCCAGCGAGTCCGGCCACGAGCACCGCGGGCATGGTCATCGCGCTACATCATGTCGATGAAGCCGCACGGGCAGACCTCCGCGCACTTACTGCACCCGGTGCAGTTCTCCAGCTTGAAGGGATAGAGCACCCCCCGCTGCGCCGGCTTCACGATGGCCTGATCCTGGCAGTACATCCAGCACTTCTCACAGTCGAAGCAGTACCCGCAGCTCATGCATCGCCTCGTCTCCGCAAGCGCCTCGTCGCGGGTCAGCCCCAGATTGACCTCACGGTCCACGGAGTCCAGGCGCTGCTCTACGGGCAGCTACGCGGCCATGGTGGGCTCGATCGCCTTGTAGTGCTCGAGGTGCATGCGGTCGGTGCGGATGACCTCCATCCCGTCCTGACGGGCCGCGACCTGGAGAAAGCTGCGCTCGATGGCCTCGGCGGCTCTCCGGCCATCGCCCACGGCGGTGGTCACGAGGTCCAGGCGGGTGACGTCGCCGCCCGCCCATACTCCCTGGACCATGGTGGCTCCGTCGCCGTCCACGGCAATCCACTTGTTGCCCTCGACCAGCTCTTCGAAGCCGGAGAAGTCCGGAGCCTGGCTCACCGCGGAGATCACCGCGCTCGCCGGGATCTCGAACTCCGAGCCCTCGATGGGAATCGGACGGCGGCGGCCGGACGCGTCGGGCTCGCCGAGCTCCATGCGGATGGCCCTCATCGCGACGACCCGGCCGTTCTCCTTCCGGAAGCCGGTCGGGGCGGCCAGGAACTCGATCCGCACACCCTCGGCCAGCGCCTCGTCCACCTCCTCGTCGATGGCCGGCATCTCCTTGCGGGTCCGCCGGTAGAGGATGGTCACGTTGGCGCCCAGGCGGCGGCAGATCCGGGCCGCATCGATCGCGGTGTCGCCGCCGCCGACGACGATGACGACCACGTCCTTGCCCATCTCCAGCCTCTCGCCGTGGTGGAAGCGGGCCAGGAAATCCACGCCCGAGAACACGTTGGGCGCATCCTCGCCCTCCACCCCGAGCGTCACGCCCTGCTGGGCGCCCAGGGCCACGTACACCGCGTCGTATTCCTTCCTGAGGCCGGCCAGCGAGACGTCCCTGCCGATCCTGACGCCGCACTTGAGCTCCACCCCGAGGTCCAGGATCTTCCCGATCTCCGCCTCCACGACCGACTCCGGCAGCCGGTAGCCGGGGATCCCCCACCGAAGCATCCCGCCGGGCTCTTCCATGGCCTCGAATACCGTGACCCCGTATCCCCTACGAGCCAACTGATACGCGCACGAGAGGCCACTCGGACCGCCGCCCACCACCGCCACCTTTTCCGGCCGGGTCTCGTCGGTCAGCTTGCGAAGCGCCAGGCCCTTCTCGATACCGAAGTCGCCGATCGTCCGCTCCACCTTGTTGATCTGCACCGCGCCCTCGAGCTCCCTTCGGTTGCACTCGGACTCGCAGGGGGCCGGGCAGACGCGTCCGCACACCGACGGAAACGGGCTGGTCTCGGCATAGATGTACCACGCTTCGGTGAAGGCCTCGTCGGTGGATTTTCCAAGGAGCTCGGCCTGCGCGATGGTCGTGAGGAACTCCCGGATGTGGTTGCCGCTGGGGCACGTGTGCCGGCACGGGGGCATCCTTTCCACGTGCCTGGGCCGCAGCGGCGAGGTCTCACGCGACGCACCGCCACTGAACCCGCCTGATCCGAAGCTCCGCTTCTTCTTTTTCTTTATCTTCTTCACGGTGGCCTCACATTGCGTCAGACTCCTTCCGCCGCTCCCTCGGTGTGCGGAATCTCGATGTAGCTTCCGCCGAAGTAGGTGTAGACGCACCGTCCGGAGTCGATGAGCTGCCGGATGGCGGCCTTGCACATACGCTTGTCGCACTCGGCCTCGCCGAACCGGTCGATCATCGCGTGCGTGAGGTCCATGGCCTTGAACTTCTTCTTGCCCTGATACTCTTCAATCAGCGCGTACATGGCATCCGCCACCGCATCTACCGTGACGGCCATGATCCACCTCCTAGTGTCTGAGCTGCGCCGACCGCTTGTAGGTCAACGCCGCGAAGCGATAGTCATCGATGTGCTCGTTCTGGAATTCGATCTCCGCGAGATCGAAGAACCGCGGCCAACCGATGCGCTGGATGAACTCCCCCATCCGTTCGTAGGGACGTGCGCCGTCGACCCACACCTCGACGATCTTGTGAACCTTCTCCACGACTTCGGTCCAACGAGGCGGGTCGTTCTCGATGAAGGGCACCGCAAGCTTGGAGAACATGGGCTCGGCACGGGCGTTGGAAACCTTGCCTCCGACCCAGATCGACACACCGTCGTTGAGCGCGTCCGCCATGGGAAGCGCGGGGCAGACCGAGAAGCAGTTGGCGCAGAACATGCACCGCTCCTCGTCGATTTCCACGGAAGGTCGCCCGTCCACGGTCGCCGGCCGGATTGCCGCCGTCGGGCACGCGGCGATGACGTTGGGAATCTCGCAGACTTTGTTGAGCTTGTCGTGCTGAACCTTGGGCGGGCGCCTGTGGACACCCAGGATGGCGATGTCCGAGCAGTGGACCGCGCCGCACATGTTCAGGCAGCACGCCAGGGCGATGCGCAGCTTGCCGGGAATGGCCTTGGTGCCGTCGAAGTACTCATGGAGGTCGTCCATGACCGCCTTCACGACACCCGACGCGTCCGTCGCCGCCGAGTGACAGTGCACCCATCCCTGCGTATGGACGATGCTGGAGATCGCGTGTCCGATCCCGCCGACGGGATGGCCCAACTCGGCCAGCTCGACCTTGAGCGGCTCGATCTTCGTCTCGTCGGTCAGGAGGAACTCCACATTGTGCCGGCTCGTGAAGCGCAGGTAGCCATCACAGTACCTGTCGGCCAGCTCGGCGTACTTCCGGATGCGCTTCGTGCCCAGAAGCCGCGGCGAGCCCGCGCGGACCGTGAACAGCTTGTCGCCCGACTCGGCCACGTGCACCATCACGCCGGGCCTGAGGATCTCGTGGTACTTCCACTTCCCGTAGTTCTTCTTGATGACGGGAGGAAGGAACTTCCTGTAATCCGGAGGACCAATGTCCGTTCTTCTCTCGGTTGCCATGGACGATTCTCCCATATTCCATTACTCAGCGTGGACACTCGGCGTGAATCTCAGTAGTGGTTCGCGCCACCCCGCTAGGTAACCGCCGCCTCTTCCTCTTCCTCCTCCTCCTCTTCCTCGTAGTACTCCTCGTAGAACACGTACGGGTTCTCCCTTGGATGAGCGATCATCTCGGGAATCGGCTCGACCTCGATGGCCTCGAGGAAGTTGGCCAGCCCGACCCGCTGGATGAGCTCTCCCACGCGCTCCCGGTTCTTCCCGTGCTCGCACCAGAAGTCCCAGATCCGCTCCGCCAGGTCCTTGATCTCCTGGTAGGGTGGCTCAAGCTTGATGAACGGAATGATGACCGACGAGAGCTGAGCTCCCGACACGATCGGCGCCTTGGCGCCCAGGAGGATCGTGGCGCCGCGGTCGTCGCCGGGGCTGAGCGCCTTGGGCATGGCGTTGATGCAGTGCATGCACTTGACGCAGTTCGCGTCGTCGATGGTCAGCTCCTGCCCGTCCCATTCCATGCACTTCGTCGGGCAGTTGCCGCACACGTCCCGCTCGATGTTCAGCCCCGCTTCGGCGTATGCCCGGACCTCGTCCTGGTCGATCTTGATCTCGTCACGCCAGGTGCCGATGATCGACATGTCGGACCGGGCGATGGCCGCGACGCAATCGTTGGGGCACCCCGAGCACTTGAACTTGAACTTGTACGGGAACGCCGGCCGGTGCAGCTCGTCCTGGAAGGTATGCGTCAGGTCGTTGCACAGATCCAGCGTGTCGTAGCACGCCCACTCGCACCTGGCGGGACCTACGCAGGCGCTGGGGGTGCGGACGTCGGATCCTGATCCCCCCAGGTCGAAATCGTTCTCGGTCAGCGCCTGGAACGTGGGCTCGAGCTGGTCCGTCGTCGTGCCCAACAGGATGATGTCGCCCGTGGATCCATGCATGTTCGTGAGCCCGGAGCCGTGCTCGTCCCAGATGTCACAGATCGTGCGCAGGACGTCGGACGTGTAGAACCAGCCGCTGGGCATGTTCACCCGCAGGGTGTGGAAGTGGGCGATGGCCGGATACTCCTCCTGCAGGTCGTTGTATCGCCCGATGACCCCTCCTCCGTACCCGAGCACTCCGACGATGCCTCCGTGCTTCCAGTGTCCGATCTTCTCTTCGTAGGAGCGCTCCAGAAGGCCCAGGAGCTGCTTGCATTCCTCCTTGCCTTCCTCGGCCATCTCCTTGATCTGCGTGACGAAGCTGGGCCAGGCTCCCTTCTCCAGCTCGTCGAGCATCGGGGTACCGTTGCCATTCGACTTTGCCATCATTCTCTCCTTTTGGCGTGGCGCGTGGGCGTCACGGCCAACTGCGCGTTACGCCAACTGCACTCTCTCCCTCACACTCAGCACCACCTTGTAGAGGGCGGACAGGATCAGTCCGCCCACAGCATAGACACCTACCGTGATCGCGACCTCCGGCACGGTGGGCGCGTACTCCGTCACCGCCCCCAAGGGAGACGGGATGAAGCCTGTGACCACCAGGGTCAGTCCCTTCTCGATCCAGATGGACGCGACGACCCCGCCGCACAGAAGCGCGAGATAGCGCTCCTTATGGCGCACCGCGGGCACGACGAGCAGAAGCCCGGACACCACCGCCAGAAGATCTCCCACCCATGTCCAGGGGGTGAGCGCCGCCCTCCCCTCCAGTCCCGTGAAGAGGTAGGCGAACGCGTGGACGTCGTGCGGAATCGCTCCGTAGAGGGTGGTGAACAACTCCACGACGACGAAGAACAGATTGATGATCATGGCGTAGGTCACGATCGTGCCCAGCGCGCGGATCGCCTGGCGGCCCACGTCGAACCCGCCGAATCGGCGGACGAAGAGCGCCAGCAGGATCAGCAGGCTCGGGCCGGACGCGAACGCCGACGCCAGGAATCGGGGGGCAAGAATCGCCGTCATCCAGAACGGCCTTGCGCCCAGTCCGGAGTACAGGAAGGCCGTCACGGTGTGGATGCTCACCGCCCACGGAATCGACAGGTAGATGAGCGGCCGGACCCAGCGTGGGGGCGGCAGGTCCTTGCGCTCGGCCTCGATGGTCACGGTGCCGATGATCAGGTTCAACAGCAGGTAACCGGACAGGGCCACGAAGTCCCAGAACATCGGCGAGTCGGGCCGCGGGTGGAGGACCACGTTCATCACCCGGCGGGGCTGTCCCATGTCCACGAAGATGAACAGCATGCAGGTCAGCACCGCGGACACGGCCAGGAACTCTACGAGGATGACGCTCCGGGCGAACGCCTTGTAGTTGTGCAGGTAGTAGGGTAGCACCACCATGACCGCGGACGCGGCCACCCCCACCATGAAGGTGAACTGCGAGATGTAGAGACCCCACGACACATCCCGGCTCATGCCCGTGATGTGCAGGCCTTCACTGAGCTGGCGGCTGTACGCCGCGGCGCCCACGAGAATCAGGACCGCCCAGAGCCCCACGAGCCCCCAGTAGCGCCGACTACCCTGGAACGCGTTCTGCAACATGGCGTCTACGCCTCCCCGGCCGTGCCGACCCGACCGGTGGCCGGACCGGTGACCGGATCGTTGGCCGGCGCGGTTGCTCCGAGGCTCGTGGGCACGCCGGCCGGAACGATGTAGTAGACGTTGGGGCCCGTACCCAGAGCCACGCGCCGGCACACGGTGTTTTTCTCGCGCAGGATCCGGCTGACCTCGGAGTCCGGGTCGGCCACGTCGCCGAAGGTCAGCGCGCCTTCGCCGCCCGGTACCCGGGCCGCGGCCTCCACGCACGCGGGAACCTTCCCCACCCGTATCCGCTCGGCGCAGAACTCGCACTTTTCCACCACGCCCTTGGTACGCGTCGGGAAATCCGACAGGGGTTGGCCGCGCTCGTCTCTCTCCACGTACGGGCGGGGGTCTCTCCAGTTGAAGCTCCTCGCGCCGAACGGGCATGCGGCCATGCAGTACCGGCACCCGATGCAGCGGTGCATATCCATCATCACGATGCCGTCCTCTTCCCGCTTCCAGGTGGCCCCGGTCGGGCACACCTTCACGCAGGGCGGGTTCGTGCAGTGGTTGCACAGCACGAGCACGGGGGCCTTACGCGTGCCTTCGGCCGTATGGGCGTGGACCTGATCGGGGAACACGTGCTCGTACTCCTCGGTCCAGATCCACTTGACCTCCTCTTCGGGATCCGGAATGTGAGGCACGTTGTGCTCGCGATGGCACGCCTCGGTGCACGCGGCACGCACCTCCGGATTCAGGCACTTCTCCACGTCGATGACCATGGCCCACTGGCGTACGGGTACGGTGGACCGCTCCGCGGAGGTGCGCTCGATCCACCGCGCGGGATCGAGCAGCGGAAGCCCCACCCCGGCGCCCAGCGCGATGGCGCCCATCTCCTTCAGGAAGCGACGACGATCCTCAGCCATCGTTCAGCCCCCTCCCGGTGAAAGGTGGCAGTTCCAGCATGTCGGCCTCACCTCGGCGTACTCGTGGCACCGGTCGCAGAAGCCGGCCTTGCCGCCGTGACACTCGAGGCACGTGCCCGTGAGGCTCATCTCCCACCGCCGCCCCGAGCTCGATGTGTAGTAGCGCTCTCCGCCCCGGACCACGCGCGTCCTCCACTCGTTGAGCAGAGCCTGATGGTGCGCGGCCATATACGCCGTGTCCTCCACGCAGCCTGACGTGTCTCGCGCCGGCTCCAGCTCCGGCCGGCCCGGACCGCCCGCGGCCGCCAGCCCGTTCCAGACCGGATAGGAGGCCACGATCAGGAACACGCCGAGCCCGACGGCTATGCCGGTCCTGTCCTTCATGCGTGCACCTCCTCCAGCGGCGCCCCGGCCTCATCTTCGCTCTCGTTCCTCCCCGGGATGGGCTCGAGGCGCAGGTTGTGCGTCCTGGGCCCTTCGCCCTTGCACACCGTGGCGTTCGCGACCAGCTCGCAGATGCCCGTGACCTTCACGCCGGGCGCCCAGTAGTCACACACGGTGGGCAGCGTGGCCCGATCGATGGCGCACATGGCCGCGAGCTGATTGACGCCGTAGCGCTCCTGCACGTAGCGCACGGCGTTGCCCCGCGGCAGGCCGCCTCGCAGACGCATCTCCATGTTCTCGTCGGTGCCCAACCCGGCCCCACCCCCGCAGCAGAACGTCTGCTCGCGGATCGTGTTCTCGGGCATCTCGTAGAAGTGGTTGCACACGCTGCGAAGCACGTAGCGGGGCTCCTCCAGGATGCCCATGGCGCGGGCCGGGTTGCACGAGTCGTGGAACGTCACCCGGATGTGGTCGTTGCGCGACGGGTCCAGCTTGAGCTTCCCGTGGCGGATGACGTCCGCCAGGAACTCCATGATGTGGACGGTCTTGGTGGACCGCGCGTTCTCAAACACCGTGCCCGTCACGGGAGAGCGCGGCACCTCGAGGAAGTCCGGCGGCCCGTTCATGGTGTTCATGTACTGGTGCACGACCCTCCACATGTGACCGCACTCGCCGCCGAGAACCCACTTGACGCCCAGGCGCTCGGCCTCGGCGTAGATCTTGGCGTTGAGGCGCTTCATGGCCTCGTGAGACGTGAACAACCCGAAGTTGCCCCCGTCGGACGCATACGTGCTCCAGGTGTAGTCGATGCCCAACTCGTGGAAGAGCAGCATGTACGCCATGCACGTGTAGACACCCGGCTCCGCCACGAAATCGCCCGACGGCGTGAAGAACAGGATCTCGGCACCCTTCTTGTTGATCGGCAGGTCGACGCGGATGCCGGTGGCCTCCTCGATCTCTCCCACCATGAACTCGAGGGTGTCCACCAGACCGTGGGGCTCGATCCCGAGGTGATTCCCCGTCCGGTAGCAGTTGGCTACCGGCTCGATGACCCAGTTGACGTAGAGCCCCAGAAGGCCGAGCAGCTCGCGGGCCATCATCGTGATCTCGGCGGTGTCGATGCCGTACGGGCAGAACACCGAACAGCGCCTGCATTCCGTGCATTGGTAGAAGTAGTAGAACCACTCCTTGATGACGTCGACGGTCAGCTCGCGGCCTCCCGCCAGGCGCCCGAAGACCTTCCCGAGCGCGGTGAAGTCCTTCCGGTAGACGGAGCGCAGAAGCTACGCCCTGAGCACCGGCATGTTCTTGGGATCGCCGCTGCCGATGAAGAAGTGGCACTTGTCCGCGCACGCCCCGCAGCGGACGCAGATGTCCATGAACAGCTTGAACGACCGGAAGCGCGTCAGGCGGTCGGCCATGCCCTCCAGCACGGTCTTCTTCCAGCCCTCCGGGAGCTTCCAGTCTTCGTCGGTTACCGACCAGTCCCGGGGGTTGGGAAGTCCAAGAGCCCTGAGGTTCTTGGCCTTGCCCGGGTAGATGAAGGTCCCGGGCCGGAAGTCCACCGGTGTATCCATCCACGGCGTGGATGGGGGTCGGCGCTCGATCTGGACCAGATCCTCGTGTCTGTAGTAACTCGGTTCGTCCGGACCGGACATCGCTCTATTGCCTCTCTACCGGGAGTCCTGCGGTAACCATCTTCTCCCGGAACTCGTCTTCATACTCCTCATAGGTATGCACGTCCACCGGGTAGTCCCACGGATTCACGTGGCGGACGGCTCGGCTGTTGTTGGCCAGGTTGCGCGTGGGGCTCAGAAACACCCCGGGCATGTGCATGAGCTTGCTGAACGGGAAGTACGCCAGCAGCACGCATACCAGGAACAGATGGCCATAGAAGAGGGGGTGGATCGGGCCCGGGATCACCGGGTGGAAGCGGGTCAGGCCGAGCATCAACTCCTTGATGGCCGAGACGTCGAGGTGGCTCACGTACCTCATCCAGAATCCGCTGCCTCCGATGCCGAGCAGCAGCAGCAGCGCGAAGTAGTCGCCCACCAACGAGATGTAGCGCACCAATGGAGACGTCAGGCGCCGCGCGAGCAGATAAATCAGCGCG
>Ga0114931_10011669_pt1 | contig 10358 bp, 9 predicted proteins | sample 2SBtaG_FD_89579 | JGI IMG/M metagenome (GOLD analysis project Ga0114931, IMG submission 89579) | Deep subsurface microbial communities from Kolumbo volcano to uncover new lineages of life (NeLLi) - 2SBTROV14_V59a metaG | ecosystem: Environmental > Aquatic > Marine > Volcanic | place: Kolumbo... | reverse complement strand
CTGGGTCACGATCCTCGGCGCCGGCATGGTGCACTCGAAGGTGTTCCTCGAGTTCGGCTTCGACCCGGCCGAGGTGAGCGGCATCGCATTCGGCCTCGGCACGACGCGCATGGTGGCCCAGCACTACGGGATCACCAAGATCAAGCAGCTCTACGACCAGGACCTCCGCGTCCTGCGTACCCTGCATCGCGGGGAGGTCGCGTGAAGATCGCCCACCACGCCCTGAGCCGATTCATCGACGTCCCCGAGGACCCGCGCGCCCTGCGCCTGCTCCTCGATGACGTCGGCATCGAGGTCAAGCGGATGGAGCCGAGCGCGGTCCCGGACGCCGGCACCACCTACACCATCGAGCTGCTCGCCAACCGCGGCGACCACTACTGCTACCATGGCATCGCGCGCGAGATCGGCGGTCGCACCGGCGTTCCGATGCGACTCCCGCCCCGCGCGGAGTTGGCCGTTGGGGACACGCCGTTCCCCCTGCGCAACGAGACGCCGCTATGCCCGCGGTACTCGGCGACCCTCCTCGAGCGCACGGGGCCGCCGGCTCCGCTGCCCCCCGAGGTGCTCCTGCCGCTGGAGGCCGCGGGGATCCACTCCATCAGCCCTCCGGTCGACGCCTCGAACCTCGGCAACCTGGAGCTCGGCCAGCCCACCCACGCCTTCGACGCCGACACGCTCGTGGGCGCGGTGATCATCCGCACCTCCCGCCCGGGCGAGACCTGCCTGCCCCTGTTCACCGAGGAGCGGGTCACCCTGCCCGAGGGCACCCTGGTCATCGCCGACGAGGAGAAGATCCTCGCCGTCGCAGGCGTGATCGGCTGCGAAGAGTCCAAGGCCACGGAGCACACGACCCGGCTGCTGCTGGAGTCGGCGTGCTTTCACCCGGTCGCGGTCCGCAAGGCCGCGCGCGCGCTCGGCCTGCACACCGACGCCTCGGCTCGGTTCGAGCGCGGCTCCGACCCGCTCGCGGTGCTCGCTGGCGCCGGCCGTGTCGTGCACCTGCTCGAGACCCACGCGGGGTGGAGCCGGGTCGGCGAGGTCGGGATGGTCGGCGACTGGGCGGACCCGGAGCGCACCATCCTCCTCGACGTCCCGGCCGCCGCAGCCTTTCTCGAGCACCCGCTCACCCCCGCCGAGGCGGCCGAGCGCCTGGCCCGCTACGGCTTCGCGGTCACCAGCGCGGGCGACCAGCTCGCCGTGCGGGTGCCCCCGCATCGCCTGTGGGACGTCGAGTTCGCCGCCGATCTGCACGAGGAGCTGGCCAAGTCGATCGGGTACAACGAGACCCCCGAGCATCTCCCTCCGGTGGGTCTGGGAGCGCTGCCCAGCCACGAAGAGGAGGTCCAGACGGCGGTGGACGAGGTGCTCGTCGGGCACGGCTTCTACGAAGTGATCACCGACGGGTTCTACGGCCGGGATCTGCTGCAGCGAGCCGGTATCGACGAGGGCCACCCCCTGGCGGCCCACGTCGAGACGATGAACGCCCTCGACCGCGGCTACTCCCTGCTCAAGAACAACGCGCTGCTCCAGGCCGTCGAGGCGGTCGCGAGCAACCTGCGCATGCGCACCGAGCAGGTCGCCGCCTTCGAGTGGACGCGCACCTTCCACCCCGACGCCACCGCCCCCAACGGCGTGTGCAGCGAGCGCCGCCTGCTGTGGGCGATCGCCTGCGGCCACGACCGCGAGCCGAGCTGGGCCCACGCCGAGCGCCCGGCCGACCCGATCTTCCTCGAAGGGGTCGCCGTCGAGATCGGGGCGCAGCTCCGCCTGCCGCTGCAGGTCCGCCCCGGCGACGGGTCTCATCCGCTCGCCTCCCTGCTCCACCCGAACCGCCAGGCTGTGGTGGTGCTCGACGGGCAGGTGGTCGGGATCCTCGGCGAGGTCCACCCGGCGGTCGCCCAGGCCTTCAAGATCAAGCGCGACCGCCCCGTCTACCTGGAGCTGGAGCTGGAGCCCCTGCTCCGCCCGGGCGAGGAGCCGGCCTACGTGGAGCCGTCGGACCTGCACCCGATCGTGCGCAGCCTGGCCTTCACCCTGCCGCGGGGCGTGCACGCCGCCGAGGTCGCCGACCGCCTGCGGGCAGACGGTCCCGCATGGCTACAGCGCGTGGTCGTCACCGACCTGTTCGCCCACGAGGAGGGCGGCGAGCCGGTGCGGACGATCACCTACCGCCTGGAGTTCACCACCGACGAGCAGGCCCGGAGCGCGGACGAGGTCAACGCGACCTGCGAGGCGCTCGTCGCCGCGGTGGGCGAGCACCTCGGCGACCGCGGGGTCAAGCTCCGATGAGGGCGCCGACGGGCTGATCCGCGGGGAAGACCCGCGTGTAGGCCTTGACCTGGTAGGCGTAGAAGATCGGTAGGCCGATCAGCATCCCGACCAAGGGGATCGCCTGGCCCGCGAGGAGGATCGCCATCCCGAGGCCCCAGAACCCGAGGTGCCACACGAGGTTCTCCCGAACGTGGCGGACCGACAAGGCGATCGCGTCCATCGCGCTCAGCCGGTGCACGACCACCGCGGGGAACGCGAAGCTCAGGAACAGCGCCACCACGAGCGCCCCCACGTAGCAGAACAGCACTCCGACCATCCCCAGCGCGAAGGTGATCACGGTCAGCAACACCACCTGGACGAGGTCGACGGTGAAGGTCGAGAAGGACGCGGTGACGGTGAGATCCACCCCCTCTTCCTGGTGCGCGAGGACCGCGCGCGCGATGCTCGCGGACATCGGCGCGGTGACCACGACCAACCCGAGGATCACCACCAGGTAGCCGGCCATGGCGCCCACCATCCCGAGCATGGAGATCACCTTCGAGTACCCGAGCACCTGGCCGAGCACCGCCGAGCCGAACATCCCGCCGAAGATCAGGCCGAGCATCACGAAGACCGCGACCATGGCGACCACCGCGATCCCCACCCCCGACAGGAGGTAGCCGACGAAGTTCGCCATGAGGTCGTCGAACACCTCGGACAGGAGGTTGACGACGTCCGGCAGCTTCCCGGAGTCCTCCGCCGGCCCCTTCGGACCCCCATCTTCGGCAGTCGCCTCGCTCGGCGCCCACACATCCTGGTGATCGCTCATCGGATCCATCTCTCGCTGTGGTTGGTGACGGTCGGACCCCGGACATTACACGCCGGTTCCCGAAACGCACATGCCACCGACGATCCAGGGTACGCTCCACTGCCCGGGAGGTCTGTTCCAATGCGCACCAAGCTGCTCGTCGCTACCGCCCTCGCCATCACCGCGTGTCAGCGGCAGGGCCACGACTCGAGCGACACGTCGTCGACGAACAACGGAAACCTCCCCGAGATCCTCCAGGGCCTCGGCGAGACGGAGTCCTGCGCCAACGCCCAGGTGGACGGCTGCCCCTTCGGCGCCGCCACCGACTACCTCGCCGGCGTCTACGACATCGCCAACGATGGGACGGTCCAGGGCCAGGAGTACTGGTACTGGATCCCGAACGACACCCTCGCCGCCCAGTCCGCGGACTGGGAACAGGGCGTCGCCTGCACCCTCGTCTGGGACTACTACGGCAACGTCAACGACTCGCCCGCCGACTGCTCCGGCTGCCTGTACACCCTGGAGGGGGACGCCTCCTTCTCGGCCTCCCAGTCGGACTGCCCCCAGGGGCTCGAGGACGCCGAGGGCAAGGACCAGAACGGCCTGATCTACAAGGTCCGCTCCGCGAGTGGGAACAACGCCATCCAGGTGTTCTTCCCGCCCAGCTACTCCACGGACCACGCCGCGGACGGCACCGCGACGAACAGCCACCTCGAGTGGCTGTCCAGCGCGAGCTGCGAGTTCGTCGGCAGCGCCCAGTGCCGCTGAGCGAGCGGCCGAGCGGGCGCTGCCGGGGCGGCCTCAGAACTTGTCGGTGATGTCCACGACGTCGAGGAAGCGCCAGTCGGCATCCGCGCTCGGCAGCGCGGTGTAGGCGAGCAGGATCCGGCCGTTCTGCAGCCCGATCGCGGGCTCGCCACAGGCGACGTACTTGCTCGGGACCTCGATGGTCTTGGAGCCGTCGATGGTCTCGAGGACGATCTTGTTCGCCTTGGTCGGATCGTCGTAGGCGAAGGCCACCCACTTGCCGTCCGGGGTCAGCGCCGGCCGCGCGCGGATCGGAAGGCGAATGCCCTCCGCGAGCATGTGCAGGTTGCTGCCGTCCCCGTTGATCGCCTTGAGGTCCCAGTGGCCCTCGGTCTTGCCGGCGGAGAAGAACACGATGCTCCCGTCCGCGGCGTAGACCGGGCGGGTTTCGTCGCCTGCGCCGGAGGCGAGCTGCTTCTCGCTCTTGGTGGCGATGTCCTCTTGGTAGATGCTGAGGCTGTTGTTCTCCTTGCGGGTGAAGAGCAGCTTCTTGCCGTCGGCGCTGTAGCTCGGGAAGGACTCGGACACGGGCGTCGCGGTGAGCTGGTTGAGGTTGTCGGTGGAGCGATCCCAGGTGCGAACGTCACCGTTGCCCGTCTGGTCCGAGATGAACGCGAGGCTGTTGCCGTCCGGGGAGATCGTCGGGAAGGACAGGCCGCCCGGGGCCTTGGTGGTCGGGAGCATCTCGGCGGCCACGGACCCACCGGGCGCGGCGTAGTACAGCCGGAGCTGGCCGCCCTTGTTGCTGCCCTCGAAGACCGCGATGCCGTCCTGGTGCCAGGTGGCATCCATCACGACCTGGTCGGAGCTGCTGAAACCGCTGCTCGCGCCGGGCAGCTTCACCTGCATGCTGTCCTTCGAGATGTCTCCGTTCATCTCGGCGAAGTACATGTCGATGTCGCCCTCGAAGCGGTTGACCTCGAAAGCCAGATACTTGCCGTCCTTCGACCATGCGGGGTTCTCCGCGTGGCCCTCGCCGTTGAACCGTACCTCCCCAGCCTGACTGGCTACGGGAAGCACGAGCGCCGCCGCGAAGGCCAGACCCCGAAGGGTCCGCTCGAAGCAGGTCACAGAACCGAAAGGCATAGGCGTCTCCGTCGGGTTTCGCTCGGCCACATCAAGCCGTGTGTTGCACAGAAAATTCCGTCACTCGTGGAACCGCGGGACCTTCGGAACAATTCCGACCCGAATGCCGCCGCTGAAGAAATTGCGGGAGCCGTCCGTCTGCCAGGACCCTCCCAACTCTACAACCCCCTGGAGGGGATCGAAGTCCAACAGGCCATAGCCGACCGACAACTTGGCGCCGCCCGCCCAGGACTGGCCGTCGAAGATGATGTCCTTGCGTTGGTACGACGGACCCTGCCCGTTGTTGAACACGGTGTACACGCCGCTGCCCTGGCCGCCCCAGCGCCCGTAGATCCCCGCGACGCCGATGCGCAGGTTGCCGGGGCGCAGCAGCCCGTACAGGGCGCCGGTGTAACCGTGGAACTGGTCCTGGCTCTCGAACAGGTCGCGGTAGTCGAAGGTGACCGCGACCGCGAACAGGCGCGTGAAGCCCAGCTCGTAGCCGACCTCGGCCGCGACCCCGGAGCCCCGCTTGGTCGCGGGCTCCGCCTGCATCTTCGAGCCGTCGGCGGTGAGCACCGCCGAGGTCGGCGCCGGGGTGGCCGTGAAGGCGTAGCCCGCGAAGGCGACGGGGCCGTGGTAGACGATCAACCCCTCGGAGGAGGTGACGAGATCGTGGGTGATCTCGATCTCCTGGAAGTCCGGGCCGGTCTTGACGTCGAACTCCCTGGTGTTCTTCGCGTCCTCGGCGCCGATGATGTAGTGCCCGACGGGCAGCATCCCCGTGAACCCGCCGGACTCCTTGGCCACCATGATCGCGTACTCGACGCTCTTGCGCTCGTCGGGCGCGAAGGGCATCGACGGGCGGCGCAGGGTGACCTCCCACCGCTCGTTGCCGACGAGCTTGACGCGCCCGTACTTGCTGTCGATCTGCTCCTTCTCGGACTTGACGTCGGGATCCGCCTTGACCTCGAAGGCACGCTCGAGCCGCTGGTAGACCTCGTAGGTCTTCCCGAGGTACTTCGCCGACTGTGCCGCCAGGCGATGGGTGTCGAAGTCGAGCGGCACCTTGAGCGAGAGCAGCTCCTCGTACTTCGCCTCCACACCCGGCCAGGCGTTGCGCTGGGCAAGGCGCTTCATCTCCTCGGTCAGGCGGAACTTCTCGGCCTGCGTGTCCGCAGCGCTCGACTGCGCCTGGGCGACAGCGGGCGCGAGGAGAATGGCTCCCGAAAAGGCAGCGGTCGCCAGCGAGATCATCAGCGATGCGGTGCGGCGGTTCATACGGTCCTCTCAGTTGGCCGTCGACTGGGCCAGATCGTGCTCACCCCAGGGGTCGAACAGCATTCTGGCGTATGGGTGGGTGGGTTGGCCATCCGGGAAGCTCAGCTCCTCGACCACTCGGCCTTCCAGCATCACCAGGCCCCGATCACAGTACTTGCGCGCCTGGGCCATGTCGTGCGTGACCAGGATGCACCCCGAGCCCTCGGGCAGGTTGGTGATCAGGTCTTCGAGCACGCTCTCCTGGCGGTCGGGATCGAGGCCGCTCGTGGGCTCGTCCGCCACCACCAGCTTGGGGCGCAGGGCGAACACCCGCGCGAGGGTGACCCGGCGCTGCTCGCCCCCCGACATCTCGCGCGGCAGCGCGTGCAGGCGCTCGGACAGGCCGAGGCGATCGAGCATCTCCTTCGCCCGGTCGATCGCCGGTTCCTTGTCCATCCCCCCCAGGACGGTCAGGGACTCGACGACGTGCTCGAGGGCCGTCTGCTGGGGATCGAGGGCCGACAGGGCGTCCTGGGGGACGTACTGGTACTTCACCCGCAGCGGCCGGCGGTCCGATTCGCTCAGGCCGTGCCAGGGAGTCCCCTCGAGCAGGATCTCGCCCTCGGTGATCTGCTCGAGCCCGAGCACGCAACGCGACACGGTCGTCTTGCCCGAGCCGGACTGGCCGACGAGGGCGAGCACCTCGCCCGGCGCGACCTGGAAGGACACGTCGATCACCGCGTGCACTTCTCGACTCGGGCTCCACGGGAAGGTGCCCTGCAGCAAGAACGTCTTGCTGACGTGCCGGAAGTCCACGATCGGTTGCCTGACGTTCATTCGCTCGCCCCGATGCGCACCACATCATCGGCGATCCGGTGGACCGTGTCCATGTTGTGCGTGATCAGGAGCAGTCCGACCCGGTGTCCCCGCGCAACCTGGACCATGAGCTCGGTGACGACTCGTCGAAGAACGGGATCCAGACCCGTTTCTGGCTCGTCCGCAATCATGATCGGCGGGTTGGGGGCGATGGCGATGGCCAGGGCCGCCCGCTGGGCCATGCCGCCGGAGAGCTCGCTGGGCACGGCTGCCGCGGCGCGCGGCGGCAGCCCGACCTCGGAGAGCACGTCCCGGATCGCGGTCCCGATGTCGTCGGGCGGCTCGGCCCGACGCGCGATGGCGATCTCGAGCTGCCGCCCCACGGTACGTCCGGGATTCAGCGCCGAAGACGCCGACTGGGGCGAATACGTCACGTACCCCCCTCGCAGGGAGCGGGTCTCGCGGAGCAGACGCCGCTGGGCGTCCATCCCACCCCCGCGCACGCCCTCGAACCAGTCGCGGTCGGACATCTTCGGGTAGCGCAGGGTGCCGCGCTGCAGCCCCGGGTCGACATCGAGAACGGCCATGCACGCGCGCGCGGTGAGGGACTTGCCCGAGCCCGAGGCCCCCACCAGCGCGGTGACCCGTCCGCCGTAGACATCCAGGGAGACGCCGTCCACCAGCGCGCGCTCGGGGGTGACGATGCACAGGTCGCGCAGCTCCAGGAGGTGGTCCCCGCTCATCGCTCCCTCGCAGCCATGCGAAACGCCTGGGCCATCAGCGCGGTCATCGCCACGAGCAGGATCCCGAGGAGCATCGCGTGGCGCATCCGCTCCCCCGCCACGAGCCAGGTGTAGCCGTCGTAGAGCAGGCTCGCCCAGGAGTTGACGCTGTCCGAGTGGGTCAGGGCGGGGAGCTGCTGGGCGAGGGCCAGGTAGGACAGCGAGATCTCGAGGAAGACCACCTGCATGATCACCTCGGCCCCCTGCCGGACGATGACCGAGCGCAGGTTGAGCCAGGTGATGTGGTACAGGTAGATGCGGAAGGCGTTGAACCCGTGCGCGCGCAGCGCCTCCACGAAGGCCGCGCCTCCCAGGCGCCCCGCGGTGGCCGCCGCCTCGTCCATCGCCGCCGGGGCGGCGAGGAAGGCCCAGGTGAGCCCGATGGGGAGCAGGCTGCGGTAGTCCCGCGGCATCGCGACCGCCACGACCAGGATCACCACGAGCCGAGGCAGGGCGCCGACCAGCTCCTGGAACATGGCCAGGGCGTTGTCGATCCACCGAAAGCCCATGCATCGCGCCAGGCCCGCGAGGATCGCGAGGAAGGACACCAGGAGGCCCGAGAGCACCGAGGGGATGGCGACCACCTTGGCACCCTGCAGGGCGTACTCCATGAGCGGGATGCCCATGCTGTCGGTGCCAAAGGGCGGCACCACCAGCGGCCCCGCGTTCCGGTGCGCGAGGTCGGGCCGGGTGAGGAACTCGGGCGCGAGGTAGCTGGCGACGATGAGCCCCCCGAGCATCACGAGGGCGATCACCAGCCAGACCATGCGGGCGGTCCCCCCCTTCCTCATGCGGGCACCGCCGGGGAGCGTCGGATGTACATCGCCGTGCCCACCTCGACGGCCGCCTGGATGAGCAGGAGCACCGAGGAGAGCATCGCGAAGGCCCAGGCCGCCGCGAGCACCACCCCGAAGTCCTGCTTCAGGGTGCCCTCCCACAGAAGGCTCCCGAGCCCCGAGATCCCGAGGACCACCTCGACCACGACCGCTCCCGACATGAGGTGCAGGAGCCGCCCGCGGACCTGGCCGACGAGCGCTGGGAGCACGTTGGGGAGCGCGTTCGCGAGCACCGTCTCGCCCCGCAGGATGGCGATCCCGATGTACCGCTGCTTGATCTCGGCGTCGAAGACCGAGCGGGTGCCGATCACTGCCCCCGACAGCGCGCTGTCGGTCACCCCGAGGGTGAGCGCCCCCAGGATCAGGCGCAGGGTCCCGGGCCAGCCCTCGTTCGACAGGGCGCCGTAGGTGATGGTGACCCACGCCGCGAAGATCAGGGCGAGGATGACCGCGGGGATCAGCCCGAGGGTCTGCAGGATCGGATCGGTGCGCTTGGGGGCCCAACCGACCGCGGCGACGGCGGACCCGAGGAGCACCGGGACCATCGCGAACAGCACCAGGATCGTCGTGGCCGGGATGGCCTCGGCCATCAGCCCGGAGACGGGAAAGCCCTGCACCACCCGCCAGCTCGTGCCGAAGTTCAGGTGGAACGCATCCCAGACCCAGTGGTGGTAGAAAAACCACGGCCCGTGATCCAGGCGGCGGAGCTTGGCAAGGTGTGCGCCACCCGTGCAAATCTGGGGCGGGCACACGATCTCCACCGGATCACCTGGGAGCGCCCACAGGATCATCGTGATGACGAAGGGCACGATCAGGGGCAGGAGCAGGGCCGCAATGGTGCGCACAAAGGGGCGAATCCACCAACGCAACGGTCGCTCTCCTCCAGCCAGGAAACGGGGCGGTCAGATGATAACAGCGCGGGCGGGGTCAAGACCCCGCCCGCCGGGCGCTCGCGGCTGCTGCGAGCGCCGTCCCGCGCAACCCTACTGCTACCCGCCCTGCGATCCGGCGTTCTCTTCGTACTTCCACCCGTCGAACTCCGTGAAGTAGAAGTACGGCGTGATGGTGTTCCCGCGGATCTCGTTGCGCCAGGCGCTCTTGGTGTCGAGCTTCCACAGGAAGAGGTAGGGCAGATCCTTCGCCAGGTAGGAGTGGAGCGCGTGGTAGGCGTCCTGCGCCTCCGTGTCGGTCCGCGCGGCGTCGTACTGGGCGAGGATCTTGTCCGTCTCGGGGTTGCTGTAGTTGAAGATGTTCAGCGACCCGTGGCCCCGGTCGTCCCGGGTGTGGAACAGCGAGTTGACGTCCTCGACCACGCCGAAGGACCACTTGCCGATCAACAGGTCGAAGTCCATCATCTGGCCGGTGACTGCCTTGCGGCTCCAGTCGTCGGCCGTGACCTTGTAGACCTGGCGGTTGAAGCCGCCCGCCTGCAGCTGGTTGCCGACCTGGTTGAGCAGGTCTCGGGCCTCGGCGTCGAGCGGCGCGTCCATGCCGAGCTTCAGGTTGATCGGCTCGCCCTTGTAGACCCAGATCCCCGCGGTCTGCACCGCGCCCGCGGAGGTCATCAGGTCGCGCGCCTTGGCGCGGTCGCTCCGCTCGTGGGGCTTGATCGACCGGTTGTAGTAGGGCGAGGAGCCGACGAAGGGACCCGAGATGAACTCGCACGGCGGGTGCGGATCGTCGGGGTCGACGCCGATGGTCAGCTCGCGCAGCTCCGTGCGGTCGATGGTCAGG